>Ga0182010_10001666_pt1 | contig 11578 bp, 9 predicted proteins | sample 611E1MmetaG_FD_120488 | JGI IMG/M metagenome (GOLD analysis project Ga0182010, IMG submission 120488) | Permafrost microbial communities from Stordalen Mire, Sweden - 611E1M metaG | ecosystem: Environmental > Terrestrial > Soil > Wetlands > Permafrost | place: Sweden: Stordalen | collected...
CGGACTCGATGCCGATGGCAGCGACGGCGACGAAGCCGGTCGCGAGGAGGCCGTAGCCGGCGAAGCGGGCACCGGTGTTCCACGCGACCCAGTCACGTACCTTGCTGGGCTTGCGGAACACGAGAGGAGCCGCGAACAGCACCAGCGCGATCACCGTGAGACCGAGGTAGTTGAACTGCAGAGGGCTGGGCGCTCCGCCGTACGCGACGTCGTCGAGCGGTTCGTGCGCGTACGACCACGGCACGAGTACGGAGACGATGCCGAGCACCGCCGCGACGACGCCGCCGATGTGGGCGGCGGTCTGGAACTTCTCGAGCTTCTCGCGTGGGATGGTCAGCGCGGTCGTCAGGCGGCTCATGCGCGGTCCACCACCTTCGCGCCGAGGAGGCCTTGCGGACGGAAGACCAGGACGAGGATGAGGAGCACGAAGGCCCACACGTCCTTCCAGGCGGGACTGCCGAACTGACCAGGGATGAACGTGGTGGCCATGGACTCGACGACGCCGAGCACAAGACCGCCCACCACGGCGCCGTTGATGTTGCCGATGCCGCCGAGGACTGCGGCGGTGAACGCCTTGAGTCCGGCGAGGAAGCCCATCCGGAAGTCGATGTTGCCGTAGCGCAGGCCATGCGCCACGCCGGCGATCGCCGCGAGCGCTGCGCCGACCGCGAAGGCCGACATGATGACTCGGTCGACGTTGATGCCCATCAGCCGGGCGGTGTCGGGATCCTGGCTCGTGGCCACCATCGCCCGGCCGGTCTTGGTCCGGTTGACGTAGAACCACAGGAAGATCGTGCAGGCCGCCAGCGCGCCGATCGTGAAGATGGCGGAGATCTGTACGGTCACGTTGCCGAAGTGCAACGACTGACCCGTGATGCCGATGACTGTCGGGAACGGGATGGCGCGCTTCGCGTCAGGCATGCCGGGGATGTCGCCGAAGAACAGACGGACGAACTCCTGGAGGAACACGGAGATGCCGATCGCGGTGATCAGGGGTGCGAGACGCGGAGCGTCACGCAAGGGGCGGTACGCGAGGCGTTCGGTGAGGAGCGCCATGCTGACGCTCACGATCATGCCCCCGACGATCATCGCGGGGAGCAGCCCGAACACGGCCATCTGCCACGACATCTCCTTCGGAGAACCCATGACGACCCAGGTCGCGAACGCCCCGAAGGCGCCGACCATGAAGATCTCGCCATGGGCGAAGTTGATGAGCTGCACGATGCCGTACACGACCGTGTAGCCGACGGCGATGAGTGCGTACAACGCCCCCAACGACAGTCCGTTGATCAGTTGCTGCCAGAACAGATCCACGTCGCCCTCTCTTATGTTCGACTCTCACACAGAGGAACGCGGTTGGCACCGACGAGAACGCGGTGCCAACCGCGCGTCCAGCTACCTCAGCTGAGGGTCTTCTCGGTGGCCCACTTGCCGCCGGTCACCTTGTAGACGGTGATGACCTTGGAGACGGAGTCACCGTACTTGTCGAACGAGATCTTGCCGGTCGCACCGTCGAAGCTCACCGAACCGACTGCAGTCACGGTGTCGGCACGAGCGGACTTGGCGTCGGCGGCCTTGGCCAGCGACGTCTTGAGGGCGTTGATGATCGCGTTGGCCGCGTCGTACGACTGCGCGCCGTAAGCACCCATGGGGTCCTTGTAGGCCGCCGCCGTGTAGGCAGCCACGAACGCCTTGGCCGAGGCCAGGGAGTCCACCGGAGCGCCGACGGAGGTCGCGAGATCACCGTTGGCAGCAGAGCCGGCCAGGTCGACGTACGACGGGTCGTAGATGCCGTCGCCGCCCATCAGCGGGACGTTGAGTCCCGCAGCCTTCATCTGCTTGGACAGCGGCCCGGCCTGCGGGTACTCGCCGCCGTAGTAGACGACTGCCGGGTTGGCGCCCTTGACGTTGGTGATGACGGAGCTGAAGTCCTTGTCATCGGGGTTGATCGTCTGAGCTGCGACGACCGTGCCGCCACCCGCGATGAAGGCCTTGGTGAACGCCTCGACGAGGCCCTGACCGTACGACTTCTTGTCGTGGATCGTGGCGACGCTCTTGACACCGATGCTGAGCAGGTACGTGGCTGCTGTCGGGCCCTGGACGGCGTCCGTCGTGCAGGTCCTGAAGTAGTTGTCGTACGGACGCGCCGGGTTGGCCGCATCCTTGCCCTGCGTCAGGGTCGGGTTGGTGTTCGCCGGCGAGATCTGGACGATGTGAGCCGGCTGGAGAACGGGCGTGACGCTCTGGGCGACCGACGAGTTCAGGGTGCCGACCACGCCGATGACCTGGTCGTCGGACGAGAGCTTCGTGGCCGCGTTCTTGCCGACGTCAGGCGTGGCCTGGTCGTCCTCGGCGGCGAGCTCGAGCTTCCAGCCCGGGATCGCGTTGGAGTCGTTGGCCTGCTTGATGGCGAGATCGACCGAGTTCTTGATGCCGAGGCCGAGGGCCGAAAGGTCACCCGAGAGCGGCGCGATGACGCCGATCTTGGCGATCTTCGTGGCACCCGTCGAACTGGTGGACCCGGTGTCGGCTCGCGACCCACAGCCCGACAGGGCCAGGGCGCCTGCCACGAACGTGACGGCGGCGAGCTTGACGATACGTCTGTTCACGCTTCCTCCTTGTTGACGTTTTACCCCCACCCCGCGTGGACTGCGAGCACCGGGAGTCGGGAGCATTTGACCATGCGTTTGTCTCGCCTGTGTTACAGACCGTCGTACGAGGAGTCGGCTTTACCGAATTGTTGTTAAGTCCCACCGAACGATGCCTGTGTTCTACTGCACGCCGGCCCGTCCCGGCAAGCGCGGCTGTGCCACTCCCGGCCCGAGCTCCGCCAGAGTCTGAGGTACCTCAGAGGGGACAGTCACGGTGGCGGGGATGAAGATGCGGCAACTGCCCGATGTCCGCGAGGGCGCCTTACGCGGATCGTTGAGACATGTTCGAAAACCACGTGATGCAGATGTACGACACCCGCGAGATGGAGATGCGGGCACGGTTGAGCCAGCGCCGGGTGGACCTGGTCCCGCCCTTCCGCGGAAGTTGGAAGGGAGTGCTGGGGCGGTTAGCCGACCTTCTCCGTTCGGCGAAAGGACGGCCGCAGACGCACACCACCAGGTCGACGGTCCCGTCGACGCCATGCCTCTGACCCGAGATGAGCCGCGCCGCTTGTCGGTGGTCGGTGGCAACATGTCTGCCATGACAGTCCGTGCTCCGCATGTCGACGGCCCGGCCGAGTCAGTCGTGATCGTCGGGCAGCTCGCCGAGCGCCAGTCGCTCTTGGACGCCTGGGAGCGCGCCAGGAGTGGCTCCCCGGGGGTCGTCCTGCTCGGCGGGGAAGCTGGCATCGGGAAGTCGACCCTCCTGTCCTGGCTGTCCCATGAGCTCGGTCCGGACGGTCAGTACGTGACGGGGTTGTGCGTACCGCTTGGCGAGGAGGGTCTCGCGCTGGCACCCCTGACCTGGATCCTGCGGGAGCTGGTCGCTCGGCACGGGCTGACGACCGTACGGCAGTGGGCAGGGGCCGGTTGGCCCGCGTTGTCGCCCCTGTTGCCCAGCCTCGTCGACGGAGCCCTGAGTCCCCACGACCGGCTGCAGCAGTTCGAGGCGGTGGCGCGGATCTTCGAGCAGGCATCGGCGGTCTCGCCACTGCTGATCATCGTCGAGGACCTTCACTGGGTCGACGAGTCGACGCTCAGCCTGCTTCGGTTCGTGACCAGGGCCATGCTGAGCGCCAGGCTGCTCATCGTCTGCTCGTTCCGCTCGGACGAGCTGCCCCGCCGCCATCCCCTGCGGCCGTTCCTCGTGGAGGCCGGACGGCAGCACGGCACCCTACGCATCGATGTCACCCGTCTCTCCCCCGCCGAGACGGGCGAGCTGATCGCCCTGTCGAACGGCCGCACGCCTTCCCCGGCCTTGGTGAGTCTCATCGCCGAGCACAGTCAGGGCATCCCGTACTTCGTCACGGAGCTCGCCACCGCCACAACGGTCGGCTGCCTTCAGCTGCCCGACACCCTGCGCGACGCGCTCAGCGTGCGGCTGTCCAGGCTCTCTGACCCGACGGAGCGTCTGGTGGCCGTCATGTCCGTCGCCGGCAACCGCATCGACCACGATCTACTCGCCCTCGTGGCGAAGGCCGAAGGCCTCGTCGACGGTCTGGAGCCCTGCCTTCGTGAGGCGGTGGACGCGTCAATCCTGGTGCCGGACGACACCGGCTACTCGTTCCGGCACTCGTTACTGCGGGAAGTTCTGTACGACGACCTGTTGCCGGGCGAGCACGCTCGTCTCCACTCGACGTTCGCCACCGTGCTGACTGACCATCCTGAGCTCGGATCGGTCATCGACCGGTCAGCGATCCCCGCGCACTGGTTCGAGGCCCACGACCTGCAACGCGGCTTCGCGTCCGCCATCGAGGTCGCGGCCACACCCTCACTCCCCCACGCCGAGGCGCTCTCCCTCTACGCACGAGCGCTCGACGTCTGGGCCCGCATCGCGGATCCGGACTCCGTCGTGGCGAGCCAGGACATCCCGTACGACGAAGAGGTCGGCTCGCCGTTGAGCGATCCGCGAGCGCGGATCCTGCACCTTGCAGGTGTCCGCGCGTACCAGGCGGGAGAGATCGACCGCGGCCTCACCTACATCGCCGCTGCCCTCGAACGCGTCGACCCCGCAATCGAGCCGTTGTCAGTCTCGCGGCTGCTCGTGCTTCGAAGCAGGCTGCTGCGGCTGACCGGCGTCGCGAACAGGGATGGGTTGCTCGAGGCCCTACGGCTGACGGCGCCGTTCGGCGACACCTTGGAACGCGCTCAGGTTCTCAACCAGCTCTCGAAGCTGGACCAGATCATGTACCTGCCTGAGGCGGCCGGGGAGGCGCAGGAGCTGCTCGAGATGGCTCGGCGCCTGGGTCGTGACGACCTCATGTCCGACGCTCTCGTCACGCTGGGCGGCATCCGTTGTTGGACCGAGGATCCCGACTCCGGTATCGCCCTGATGGAGTCTGCCCAGCCGCTGGCGACCCAGAGCACGACCATGCAGCGGGTGGCGACCAACCTCTCCGACGCGCTGTTCAGGGCGGGGCTGTACGAGGAGGCCATCGACGCAGGTCGGCAGGGGCTCGACGCGGTGGAGAAGCTGGGCCGCGAGCGCGAATGCAGCCCGATGCTCCTTGGCAACATCGCCGAACCGATGCTTGCTCTGGGCCGGTGGGCCGAGGCTGAGCGTCTCATCCAGCGTGGGCTGGATCTCGACGCGCCCTTGTCCCACGCACGTCAGTTCCACCTGCTGCTCGCCGAGCTGCGGTGCTGGCAGGACCGGATCGACGAGTCCGAGACCATGCTCGCCACCCTCACCGGGATGTTCGGCATGGTCTCGCCGGACCTCCAGCTGACGATGACGGCACGCGCGACGCGCGCGTTGGCGGCCCTGGCGTGCGGTGACCCTCAGCGCGCCTGGGCGGAGTTCGAGGCGAGTCTTGGCGGGGCTTATGTGCCTCCGGCGCACCGGATCCCTGTACTCGTCCCCGCAGGGATGGCGCTGAGGGCCGGGGCGGGAGACCGCGCACGCTACGCAGCGGAGCTCGAACGCGCCTGCTCCGGTTCGGGCCGGCGCGCCGCTGCGTACGAACCCGTGCTGCGCGCCTACCTCGATGGTTCCCGCGAGGCCTGGACGAACGCGTACGCATCCCGCGACGACCCAGCGCTGCCCGTCGCGGTCAAGGCAGTAGTCGCGTTGGAGCTGGCGCGCGTCATGGACGCAGAAGACGCTCGAGGAGCGACAGAGCTGCTGGCCGAGACTCGAACGGAGGCTGACGTCCTCGGAGCGCAACTCGTGGTCAGATGGTGCGACGAGCTGCGTCCTTTGGCTGTCCGGGCCGCCGTCCGCCCTGGCGGCCTCACAGCGCGTGAGGTCGAGGTGCTCCGGCTCGTGGCCGAGGGCCGCTCGAACTCGCAGGTCGGACAGGCCCTCGTCATCAGCACGAAGACCGCGAGCGTCCACGTGTCGAACATCATCGCGAAGCTCGGCGTGAGCAGCCGCGGCGAGGCTGCCGCGTGGGCCTACTCGCACGGAGCCATCGACTGAGCGTCCGCGGAGCGGGTCCACGAGGACGTACCGACGCACCCTGTGGAACGATGTGCCGGTGCTGTCGCTGATCGGGAAACTCACGGAACGCTTCGAAACCGCCGCGGGGACCGACCCTGAGCTGCGACCCTCGACCAAACCCCAGTTCGGGCACTTCCAGTCCAACGTCGCCCTCCGGCTCGCGAAGGACCAGGGACGATCCCCCCGGGATGTCGCGGCGGACCTGGTCGCCCGCATCGACATCGCCGACCTGTGCGAGCCGCTGGAGATCGCCGGCCCGGGCTTCATCAACATCCGGGTCCGCGGCGATGTGCTGGCAGGGGTCGCGAACGTGGTCCTGCACGACCCGCAGGCCGGCATCGAGATCGTCGAGACACCGGCGCGGATCGTCATCGACTACAGCTCCCCCAACGTCGCGAAGCTCATGCACGTCGGGCACCTGCGCTCCACCATCATCGGCGACTGCTTCCATCGTGTGCTCGCCGCGTGCGGCAACACGGTCATCGCTCAGAACCACATCGGCGACTGGGGACGTCAGTTCGGCATGCTCATCGAGCAGGTGATGGAGGAGGATCTCGACCTCACCGGACTCACACTCGCTGAGCTCGAGGAGCTGTACCTCAGGGCCAACGCGCACCTGGCCGCCGACGAGGCGTTCGCCGATAGCGCGAGGCAAAGGGTGGTCGCCCTGCAGGCCGGCGACGAGGCCACCAAGGTCATGTGGAAGAGCCTCATCGAGATCTCAGCAGCTGGCTTCAACACCACGTACGACCGGCTTGGGGTCCTGCTCACCGATGACGACCTGGCCGGTGAGTCCATCTACAACGACATGCTCGGCCCGATCTGCGAGGACCTCGAGGCGCGCGGGATCGCGGTCGTCGACGACGGCGCGCTGGTCGTCTTCGTCGACGGCTTCAGCGCACCGGCGATCCTGCGGAACCGGCACGGCGGCTACGGCTATGACGTCACTGACGTCGCGGCGATCCGCTACCGCGTCGAGAACCTGCGCGCCGACCGCATGATCTACGTCACGGGCAGCGAGCAGATCCAGCACTTCCGGCTCGTCTTCGCCGTCGCGCGCAAGGCCGGATACCTGCCCGAACGCGTATCGGCCGAGCACGTGGGCTTCGGCATGGTCCTGGCGGCCGACGGGAAGCGGTTCTCCACGCGTCAGGGCGGCGCCGCCCACCTCGACGACCTGCTCGACCAGGCCGAGGAACACGTCGCGCGGCCCATCGCCGTGGCCGCGGTCAAGTACGCCGACCTGTCGAACCAGCTCCAGAAGGACTACGTCTTCGACGCCGAGCGGATGACGCAGACATCGGGCGACACCGGTCCGTACCTCCAGTACGCCCACGCCCGCGTCACCCGCATCCTCGCCAAGGCCGAGGCCGAGGGCATCGTCTGGGACGCCATCACGGTTCTGGACGAGCATCCCGAGCACAACCTGGCGCTGCTGCTCAGCCGGTTCGGCGAGGTCGTCACGGGTGTCGCGGAGGATCTGCAGCCCCACAAGCTCTGCACGTACCTGTACGAGCTGGCCACGGCGCTGAGCGTCTTCTACGAGGTCTGCCCCGTTCTCACGTCCGCGGGCGAGGTCCGTACGTCCCGGCTCGGACTGTGCTCGGCCGTCCGTCGCGTCCTCTCCGCGGGCCTCGGACTGCTCGGCATCGAGGCACCCGACCAGATGTAGCCGATCCCGTACGCGAGGATGTGCGTATGGCGATCGACTGCACGACCTACTCAGCAGGACCTGACCCCGCACCGGCATTCATCGTTCTGCCGGGTGGCGACTACCTCGAGCACGACGAGAACGAGGGCGCGGCGGTCGCGGAGTGGCTGACCGGTCACGGCATCCACGCCATGGTCGTCCGGTACGGGGTGGGCGAGGGCTGCTTCCCGCGGCCGCTTCACGACGCGCGTGAGGCGCTGACGATGCTTCGCGAGGGCGAGACTGATCTCAAGGTGCTGCCGGACCATGTCGGCGTCATCGGCTTCTCGGCCGGCGGCCACCTCGCAGCGCTCCTCGCCACCGACAGCGAGCACCTGACCGGCACCCAGAACTGGACGTTCGCCGGCCGACCGGACGCGGCGATCCTCTGCTACCCGGTCACCGAGCTCCGCGACGCCTTCTTCGGCAGGATCCCGAACCGCGAGGAGCATCTGGCAGAACGGCTCGTGGGCGGGGACTCGTCCCAGGAGCTCCGGGGCGAGCTGTCACCGTGCACCCGCGTCACGTCACCCGGAGAGCGTGAGGTCACGCCCCCGATGTTCCTGTGGACGACCAGCGACGACGAGGATGTCTCGGTCCTGCAGACCGAGACCATGATGCTGTCGCTCGGCGTGGCGGGTGTCCCTCACGAGGGCCACATCTTCCGGTCCGGCGAGCACGGTCTCGGCCTCGCTGAGGACAACCCGGAGGTTGGTCAATGGACCGGGCTGGCGATGCGGTGGATCGCCGGCCTCGGCTGGCCGGTCAGCTGATCAGGCGCGGCTGAGGGACAGCCGCAGCCCCTGACGGGTCACGGGACCCAGCGTCCCCGACGTGCGCAGGAGCGCCATCGACAGGTTCGCGACGATCAGCACCAGCGACGCGGACCCCACGAGGAGAACAGAGCGCTCGTTGATGAGCGCCGCCCAGACGAGCCAGGCGGACTGGTTGACGAGCCCGATCCACTGGTTGCCGACCGACAGACCCCGGACGTCGGCGCTCGTGGCCGTCACCTTCAGCTGGGACACGAGCGAGGTCGCGGCGGGGAGGAAGGCGGCGATCGAGTACGCGATCGTTCCGATGGTGTGGTCCAGCGCCGTGGTCGTCGCGCCGATGAGGAGGCCCGGGGCGAGCAGGACCAGCCACGGGGTTCCCACATGGCGGTGGAACAAACCGAGGATCGTCAGGGTGATGGTGACCAGCAGGATGTTGGGCAGCCACTGGTTCAGGTTCCCGTGGGTGATCCCGTACAGACCCCAGGTGAGGTTGCCGCCGAGGGCGAGCTGCCAGGAGAGCACGGACACGCCCGACGTCGTACCGGCCCGAAGGATCCGTACGAGCTGGGGCGCGGAGATGAAGCAGGACAGACCGGCGGCGAACCAGCCGACAACCAGGGCGAGTTGAACAGCAGTGACGTGAGGCATGGCCTCGAGCGGCCCCTTCGGATCGTGACGGACAGTCAGTACGGGCCGCTCTGCCCAGTGCTGAGGTCACGCTCGCTGGAACGTGACCCGTGGTCGAACGCTACTCGCCGACCACCGGGAATGCATCGTTTCAGGTGATGGCTCTCATCATGTGTCGTAACGACTTGGCACCACTGGCACGCAACCCCGCCGAACCGTTTGTGCGCCGGGCGCGCGACGAGTACGAATGGGAACAGTCGTCGAACCCAGGAGCGCCGTGGAAGTCATCGTGTGTCGTACCGCAGACGAGGTCGCTGAAGTAGCAGCAGCGAAGGTTGCGAGGGTCTGCCGGGACGTCGGCCCCGCCGTCGTGATCGGGGTGGCGACCGGATCGTCACCCGTCGCGCTGTACGAGAGCCTCGCGCAGCGCGTCAAGGACGGACGCCTGGACATGTCCCAGGCATCGGCGTTCGCGCTCGACGAGTACGTGGGCCTTCCGCCCGGGCACCCGGAGTCGTACGCGGAAGTCATCCGTCAGTCGGTGACGGAGCCTCTCCGCATGAACCCGGCCCTCGTCCACACGCCCAACGGGTTCGCGACCGACATCGAGCAGGCGGTCAAGGACTACGAGCAGGCGATCGTCGATGCCGGTGGGGTCGACGTGCAGATCCTCGGCATCGGGAGCAACGGCCACATCGGCTTCAACGAGCCGACCTCGTCACTGGCGTCCCGCACCCGGATCAAGACCCTGACCGCGACTACCCGCCAGGACAACGCGCGCTTCTTCGACTCGATCGACGACGTGCCGCACCACTGCCTGACCCAGGGCCTCGGCACCATCATGGCGGCCCGCGAGGTCGTACTGGTCGCGCAGGGCGCCCACAAGGCCGACGCGATCGCCGCGCTCGTCGAGGGCCCGATCACCGCACGCTGGCCGGGCTCGGTCCTCCAGCTGCACCAGCACGCGACCGTGGTCGTCGACGAGACGGCTGCGAGCAAGCTGGAGCTGCGCGACTACTACATCCAGACGTACGCGGAGAAGCCTTCCTGGCAGCGTTTCGACGCGCGCTGAGGTCTGACGGCGTCGCGCCTCGGCAGCAATAGGGTTGCGGTCGACCCTCGGTCGCACGCGAAAGGACCCTGAGATGTCGATGCCCCCGTCGATGCGGTACACGCAACCCCCGAGCAAGCTGAGGGGTTGCCTCATCGCGTTCATCGTCGTCGCCGCGGTCCTCCTCGTCGGCATCGCTGGCGCGATCGTCCTGACGGGGCCGCTCGGCAAGGCGTTGAACGGCACGACGGCTGCGGACCACACCGTCACGTTCAGGGTGACGACGACGGCTAAGACCGTGGTCTCCTACGGCACCGCGGGCGCTCTCTTGAACGACACGGTGTCTGCCGACTGGGCCAAGACCGCGACCGTCACCGGTAAGCAGAACGTCACCATGGTCCTGATCCTCGACGGCTCGGCGCCGGACACCGCGACCGCGACGTGCGAGATCCTGGTGGACGGAAAGAGCAAGGCCAAGACCACTGTGACAGGCCCGAGCGCGACGGGTGCCTGCGCAGCATCGACGAAGTGACGGACTCGCGTACCGATGCCCAGGACCCGCGAGCCTCTGAGTCTCAGAGGTTGATCATGTGGCCGGCGATGCCCTCGACGGCTTCCTTGATCGCCTCGGAGAGCGTCGGGTGGGCGTGGATGTTGCGGCCCATCTCGTCTGCCGTGAGGTCCCACATCTGGGCCAGCGTGAACACCGGCAGGAGCTCGGTGACGTCCGGGCCGACCATGTGTGCACCGATGATCTCGTTGTGCGTGGCGTCGGCGACGACCTTGACGAAGCCGACGGCGTCGCCCAGCCCCCACGCCTTGCCGTTGGCCGTGAACGGGAACTTCGACACCTTGACGTCGAAGCCCTTCTCCCGGGCCTGCGCCTCGGTGTAGCCGAACGAGCCGATCTGAGGCTGGCAGTACGTGGCGCGCGGGACCATGTCGTAGTTGATCGGCATCGTCTCGACGCCGGCGATCGTCTCAGCGGCGACGACGCCCTGAGCCTCGGCCAGGTGCGCCAGCATGAGCTTCGCGGTGACGTCGCCGATCGCGTACAACCCCTGCACGTTCGTACGCATGTAGTCGTCGATGGCGATCGCCCCGCGATCGGTGAGCTGGACACCGGTGTTCTCGAGGCCGTAGCCGGCCGTCCTCGGCGCGAACCCGATCGACAGCAGGACCTTCTCCGCCTCGAGCACGATCTCGTCGCCACCAGCCGCGGGCGCAACCGCGACCGAGACGCCGGACTCCGTCTCGGTGATCGTCTTCACACCGTGGCCGAGCATGAGCTTCACACCGAGTTTCTTGTAAGCCTTGGCGATCTCGGCGGAGACCTCGGCA
>Ga0182010_10001667_pt1 | contig 11576 bp, 10 predicted proteins | sample 611E1MmetaG_FD_120488 | JGI IMG/M metagenome (GOLD analysis project Ga0182010, IMG submission 120488) | Permafrost microbial communities from Stordalen Mire, Sweden - 611E1M metaG | ecosystem: Environmental > Terrestrial > Soil > Wetlands > Permafrost | place: Sweden: Stordalen | collected...
CGGCGGTCTGGGCATCTTTAGCTCCCATGTCGCTCAGACGTTCCAGGTCACCGGCCATGGTGGCGTTCCCTCCAACGCGATCGCCGTGACCGGCAACCTGACCGTGACCGGCCAGACCAGCGGGGGCTTCCTGTACATCGGTCCTGTGGCTCAGAACAACCCGACCAGCTCGACTCTCAACTTCCCCCTCGGTGACGACCGGGCCAACGCGGTCACGGTGGCTTTGGATACCGGAGGCACACTCAGCGTCACCTATGCCGCCTCGACCCTGGGTCCCACAGCCCAGGTGATCTTCGATGTCACCGGCTACTTCACGCCGTAGGCGGAACGGGAGATAGAGCCCGCGACCTAGATCCCGGGAAGGAGCGACGGAGGGTCGGTGTCGGGCTCGAACAACTCGATCGTCTGGCCGTCGACCAGGAAGACCCGCCGCCCGCCTCCGCCTACGGTCGCAAGGTGCCGAAGAAGACCTGCCACGCCAGGAGTGACTTGGCGAAGAGGCTGAAGAGCATGTAGGCCCGCTCGCCGTACAGGTAGTCGCGCCAGCGGCCGATCTTGCGGTACTGCAGGACCATGTTGATCGCGAAGACGTTGAAGAAGACGAAGAGCGTCACGAAGATCGCGATCACGAAGCCGGGGATCGGGGCTGAGTTGGGCTCGGTGGCCGAGATGACGATGGTCGCGAAGATCACCAGCCACGGAACGGCGCCGGCGATGCAGCCGAAGATGTAGTGGAGCCATTGGGGCCGGTCGCGGCCCTCGTTGGCGATCTCCATGCTCCAGCCGAACATGATCATGGCCGCGTTCGCGCCGAAGATGGCGATCAGCGTGCCCACTTCCTGGACCCCTGCCAGGGCCGCGATGACGACGATCATCACACTCGAGCTGAAGGCGTACTCGATCCAGCGGATCGGGTTCTGGCCGCGAGCCAGGTGGGCCTCGTACCAGCGCCGGGCGGGGAAGGCCATGCTGAAGTGGGCGATGGCGCTCATCAGGAAGAACAGCGCCACGGCCGGCCCGATCGGCATATCCCAGATGGAGCGCTGGGCGGTGACCAGGTGTTTGGTGGTTTCGTCGAAGTGGAGGTAGGTGCCCACGACCGGCGAGGTCACTACCGGGCTCTTCGCGAAAGACAGAGCCAGGATGGCGGCGGCCTGGACGAGGTGGAGTGCGGCCAGGATGGCGTTCCAGCGGAACAGGCTGGTCGATCGATCGGCGGGAATGGCGCGGGCCGGGGCGGCGACCGCGGCAGCGGGTGCGGACATCGTTGGCCTCCGGATCATGGAGTTGTGGCGGTTGGCCCTGGAGGTTGCGCCTCAACGATACGTCTCGGTGGCCACCTGTCCAGCCTCCCTCGACTCATTCCTTCAGGTGGGTCCCGCTGTCGCGAGCCGCGCCTGATAGACTCACGATTCCCCGGAGCGGACCGGCGAGTCGGACCGCACCGCGGCGAGGGTCGGTTGGCCAATTCCTAGAACGGCGAACGGGAGTCTGTGGTGGCGAGAGGTCGGCGACGACGCAAAGGCGGTATCTTGCGCTCTCTCCGCTGGCTCGCATTCGTGCCGGTCGCCGGCCGCGTTCCGATGTATGCGCGCCTCATCTGGGCGCTCGCGGCGGACGCTCGGGTTCCGGCCAGCCGCAAGGCGATCCTGGCGGGAGCGGCCGGCTACGTGCTGATCGGTCGAGATCTCATTCCGGACAACATCCCGATCCTGGGCGGCATCGACGACCTGGCGGTCGTCGTCCTGGCGGTCGAGCTCTTCCTGGACGGCATTCCGGACGAGATCCTCCAGGAGAAGATCGACGAGCTGGAGATCGATTTCGAAGCATTCCGGCGCGACATGGACCAGGTGCGCCGCCTCACCCCCGCCCCCGTACGCAAGATCATTCGCCGGCTGCCCGATGTGCTCGACGAGGCAGGCCGGCTCGTCAATCAGACCAAGATCGGACCGCGCGTCCGGTCGTGGATCACGGACACTCGGCCAGGCCGAGCCTAATAGGAGGAATCTTTCGCGTGAAGGTCATCCTGACCGCCGACGTCGACAAGCTCGGCAAGAGCGGCGAGATGAAGGATGTCGCCGAAGGCTATGCCCGGAACTTCCTGATTCCCAGAAAAGTCGCCGTGCCCGCGGCCGGTGGCGCCTACCGCGCCTGGCAGCACGACATCGCCAGCCGCGAGGAGAAGCGCAAGCGGGAGCGCGAGGACGCCGAGATCGCGGCTACGCGCATCGGCAGCACGACGCTCACCATGGGCGTGAAAGTGGGCGAGGGTGGCAAGCTCTACGGCTCGATCACGGCCAAGGAGATAGCGGAGGCCCTGGCCCGCCGCGGCATCACCGTGGATCGCCACAAGATCGAGCTGCCCGATCCGCTCAAGACGCTCGGTACCTACAAGGTCGCGGTCAAGCTGTACCCCGGCATGGCTCCCGAGGTCACGATCGTCGTCGAACCCAAAGGCTGAGCGTGCCCCGTGCGGACGATCGACTCGGACGGCCAGTCTGACGATTCTCCGCCCGCGCCCCGTCCCGTAGAGACCGACACCCCTGGGCGAGCGGACCGCCTGGGGGCTCGGCTGGCCGCCCTCCGCCGACCCGGGCTCTCCAATCCGGTCTGGGTCGACGCGGTCGTCCCGACCCTCCTGATCCACGCCGTCCTCCTGGTCTTCGCCATCGCCGCCGTCATCGTCTTCTACCCCAATGATCTCCAGGGGACGGACGGGCTCAGGATGTGGAACCACTGGGACGGCCCCCACTTCCTGGAGCTTGCCGCCCGCGGCTACTGGTCGGCTGATCCGGCTCGGATAGTCCTCTTCCCGCTCTACCCGTTGCTGATCGCGATCGTCTCCTGGGTCGTCTCGCCGCTCGTGGGGGCGATGGCTCTCGCGCTGGCATTCAGCCTGCTGGCGGCCGGCGGGCTATACCTGCTGGTCCAGCTCGACACCGACCGCGAGACCGCTCGCCTGTCGGTTATCGCGATGAACCTGTTTCCCACCGCGTTCGTGTTCATCGCCCCCTACTCCGAGTCGCTGTTCCTGGCCCTCGTGGTCTGGTCGTTCCTCTTCGCGCGGCGCGGGAACTGGGCCGGAGCGGGTCTCGCCGGAGCCCTGGCCGGGGCAACTCGCCTACAGGGCGCGTTCCTGATCCCCGCGCTGGCGGTCGAGTACCTCGTGCAGAAGCGCGTGCTGCAGACCCGGCGGCTCGACCTGGACGCGATCTGGATCGCCGTCGCCCTTCTGGGGCCGCTCTCCTACCTGGCGATCAACTGGGTGGTGTTCCACAACGCCCTGTATTTCGTCGAGGCCCAGCGCTTCTGGTTCCATGTCCAGAACGCCGCGCCGTGGGACTGGATGCCGGGCTTCGTGGACACTGCCCTCAACGGGACGATGAACGAGGGATGGTTAACCGTCTACATCGCCCCGCTGGTCGCCTTCGCGGTCCTGGCCGTGACCGCGATCTGGTGCTTCTTCTCCCGGGCGTCGCGCCTGTCGTACGCGGTCTACACCCTCCTGACGCTGGTTTCGTTCTTGACCCTGAACTGGCCGATCAGCGTGCCGCGGTACATCCTGGGAGTCTTCCCGGTCTTCATCCTGGGAGGGCGGCTGGGCCGCCGGCCCTGGCTCGGGTCACCGCTCTTCGCGGCGTCGGTTCTCCTACTGGGCCTATTCACGACACTCTTCGTCATCGGCCACTGGGCCTTCTAGAAGAAGCCGGGTGACCGCCTCGGCCCGTATACTCGGGGCCTGAGCCGTCGGGGCAGCCGCAGCACGCGAGAAGCAGCCGGAGGTGGGGAATGGCGACCGACGCAGGGGTTCTACTGGCACAGGCGACCGGCATTGCTCTTCAAGCGCACGCGCTGAGCAAGCGGTTCGGCAGGAAGGTGGCGCTCGACGCTGTCGATCTCACCGTTCCCGCTGGCAGCGTGACCGCGCTCGTGGGCCCGAACGGCGCCGGCAAGACGACCCTCATCCGCGTGTGCATGGCGTTCGAGCGGCCGAACGGTGGCATGGTCGAAGTGGACGGCGTGGACCCCTGGAAGCACCGCAGCGAGGCGCTGCGACGTGTCGGCTACGTGCCTCAGACCCCGGCCGTCTACCGCGGCCTGGATGTCGACGACCACCTGGCGATGGCACGGAGCCTGCACTCGGGCTTCGACGCCGAATACGCCCGAAAGCGCCTCAACCAGCTCGGCATCCCGCTCGATCAACGCGCCGACACTCTCTCCGGCGGTCAGGCGGCGCAGCTCGGCCTGGCTATCGCGCTGGGAACACGGGCCAAGGTCCTGCTGCTCGACGAGCCGCTGGCCAACCTCGATCCGCTGGCCCGCCGCGAGTTCATTCAGGTTCTGATCGACGCGGTCAAGTCGGACGGATCGACGGCCCTGCTTTCGTCACACATCGTCACCGACGTCGAGGAGGCCTGCGACCGGCTGGTCATCCTGGGCGCCGGCAAGGTCCTGCTCGACTGCCCGCTGGAGGAGGCACGGCAGGCGCACAGGCTGACGGATTCGAAGTCGCCGCCGCCCGGAGGCGTCGCGGTCGGCTCCTTTGCGGGCAAAGGGCTCACCCGGCTGACGTTGTGGCGGGTCCCGGCCGACGCGGGAGACGGCGCATGGGCAGCGACCGAGCCGGCCAGCCTGGAAGAGGTGGTCCTGGGCTACCTCGCCGCGGGGCGAGGCACGACCGGCCTGCAGCTCAACTAGGGGGACGAGATGCGAGCCCGAATCATCCTGACGTTCAAGCAGCACCGCTTCGAGACCGTCGCGGTAACGATCGTTAGCGTGGGATTGACGGTCGCGGCCCTGATCGAGGCCTATCGGCTCAACTCCCTGAACGTGCCGCTGTCGTGCTTGCTGAGCTATCACGGCGACTTTGTGGATCCGTCGCAGGGGCCAATCACCGCGGCCCAGGCGCATTGCAACGAACTCGCGAAGTCTTTCTTCGACACCAAGCAAAGCCTGGACATGAACCTTGTCCAGCTCCTGCTTCTGCTCGTGCCGCTGCTCGCGGGGATCGTCGTGGGTGCGCCGCTGGTGGCGAGGGAGATCGAACAGGGGACGGCGCCACTCTCCTGGGGGCTCTCAGGCTCCCGGCGGCGCTGGCTTCTGGGCAAGGTTCTGGCAGGGGTCCTGCTTCTCGCCCCGCTGATGCTCGCGGTGGGCTTGGCCGCCAACGTGCTAGAGGGCGCACTGAGCCCCGGCCTCAATCCCTACGCCTCATTCTCGAACTACCTGGGCCGGGGCGTCATCGATGTCTTCTGGGCGCTGGCCGCGTTCGCCGGGACCTTTGCCCTGGGCACCCTTCTCGGTCGGACCATGCCCGCCGTGGTCGTCGCGCTCGTTGTCTGTTTCTTCGTGAGAGCTGCGTGGGATTCCGGCATGGGCCACTTCGTCCTGAGGTCGTTCGCCGTGCCGCAGGTCCAGCAGGACCAGCAGAACCAGCAGATCGGCTATGTGGTCTACGGGCCGGGAGGGCCGGCCTTCGCCGATATGACCCTCTACTACAAGACGTTCATCGATGGCAAGGAAGTCACCGATGCCCAGGCCAATGCCTGGTACGCCCAGAACATGGTGTGCACGCCGATCCCGACGCCGAGCGACTCGACGTCTCCTGCCGAGGCTGGCTCGCCGGGCGCCTCGAGCTCGCCGGGTGCGCCGGCGACGCCGGACTACTCGAACATGGGCAACGGCGGCATAGCGTGCCAGGGACCGACCATCGATCCGAGCCACATGCCACAGCAGATTCCCTACGTCATCCCGGGGTCGTGGTACTGGCAGATCGTCGCCCTGGAGTCCGGAATCCTGCTCCTGGGATCGTTGTTCTGCGGCGCAATTGCCTTTGTCTGGGTGGACAGGCGGCGACCCTATTGAGGCCGAGGGGTAGGGCGAGGTGTTGGATCGAGTTCGGCTGACCTACAAGCAGCAGCGCTTCGAGACACTTGCCGTAGCGGTCATGTGTCTTGGCGCCGCGGCGTGGGCGCTTCTGGCAAGCTGGCACCTCAACTCGGTCGGCGTGCCGGCTTCGTGCCTGGTGGACGGAGGCGTACCCTATTGGAACGGACCCTCGAACGCATCCTGGATACCCGCTGTCTGCCAGCTACCAAGCCAGCGGTTCACCGAGGCCCTGACCAGCCTGGACGTGGGGCTCGCGTCGTCGCTGGGCGACGTGCTGCCGTTCTTCGTCGGCATCGCCATGGGCGTGCCGTTGGTGGCCCGGGAGCTCGAGCAGGGGACTGCGCCGCTTTCCTGGTCCCTTGCCGGGGCACGTTGGAAGTGGCTGGCGGGAAGGATCCTTGCGGCGCTGCTGCTGATCGTGCCGCTCTTGCTGATCGCCGGGCTGGCAGCCGACGTTCTGCGTGGTGCTCAGGAGCGTGGCATCGATCTCCACGCCTCGTTCCACTACTTCACTTCGCGCGGCGTGTTCCTCGTTCTATGGGGAGTAGCCGCGCTGATGGGTTCCGTGGCCCTGGGAGCGCTGCTCGGCCGGACGATGCCGGTGGTGGTCGTGGCTCTGATCGTGTGCCTCTTTGCCCGTGCCGCCTGGGAACCGCTGACGGACCGCTACTTGCTGCATGGGATGGCTGTGCTGGAGATGCCGGGCGTCCAATCGCCGGGCGAACTACTCGTGTACCAGTCAGACGTTCTGTACCTGGACGGCAAGGTCTACACGGGGACGGACTGCTGGGTCTCAAATGGCGTGCCCGGGTGCCAGTACGGCCCCGGTGACGAGCCGGACCCGTCGTCGATCGGCCCGCAGCTGGCCTGGTACGTCATCACCGGCGACCACTACTGGCAGGTTGTGGCGCTCGAGTCGGCGATCATGCTGGCCGGGTCAGCCGCGCTCGGGGCACTCGCGCTGTTCTGGGTGGGGCGGCGCCGGCCGTACTAGCGGGCGACGACGCCCATCACCCCGGGGCGGCGCCTCCCAGAAACCGGGCCACATCCGTAGCGTCCGCCTCGAGTGCGGCGCCATCGCCGGGCGCAAGCGGCTCGAACGGATTGAGCGAGACCGCGCCCCCTCGAAAGGTCCATGTGCCGGCCGCCCGACCGCCCACCAACGCGAAGGGCCGGAACAGCCCGTTGTCGGCGATCAGCCGCTCTCTGTGGGACGGGACGAAGTCCTCTCGGGAGCGCCAGCCGAGCAGGAGCGGCTCGTAGGCCCCGAGCAATCGTGGCAGCGGAACCTCTTCAGCCGGTTCCGCCCGGGGGAGGTCCACGAGCCCGCCGTCCCTGTGAACGAGATCCGATCCGATCGCCCGCAGCCCCCGGATCGCGTCGCGGATCGTCAGGCCGCCCCATTTCGCCAGGTCGCGCTCGTCGGCCGGGCCGTGCCCCGCCAGGTAGCGTCGCGCCATCCAGCCCAGGGCACGATCTCGATCCACCGCGGGGATTTCGCCGAGCCAGTCCCGCACGAGCACGAACGCCTGCTCGCCGCCGACCATCGGGCCCCGGATGATGAGGCCCCTCAGGCTCGCCAGTCCCAGGATGTGCACCAGTGCCTGGCCCTCGGTGCGGACGCCGGCCGCGGAGATGCGCACGCGGAGCTGATCCCGGGTGAGCAGGCCCTCGTTCTCGAGAGCTCGACCCAGCACGGCCACGCCGCGATCGGCGGCCTCGGGCGTGACGCTCTCCTGCGCCAGGCGGCGGGTATTGCCGGTGAGGAGCTGCGGCGTCGTGAGCTGCTGCAGCCAGGGATAGTCCTCGCGGCACACCAGGTGGAGCGTGCCGCGGTTCAGCCACGAGATCAGCAAGGAGCGGTCCTGGGTCAGCCCCCGGTTCACGTCGCTGGCTACGAGGCCGGCACTCCGGGCTCGAATCGCCAGGCGCGTTCCGCGCGGATCCTGCGCCTGAACGGCCAGCAGCCTCTCCACGACGTCCACCGCGGCCGAGGCGGGCGGTCCGGTGAGAAGCTGGGCCGCCATCCGTTCCCGCGAGACATCCTTCATCGGCCCTGACTCCTCATTCACGTCGAATTGCGCCGATCGGCGGAACCCAGGCCCGGCTAGAGGCGCGGCGGGCCGGCGGTGATGCGGCGGCGCATGTCGTCGAGCGAACCGCGCGACGGATTGATGCGCTCCGTCCACCACGTGGCGCCGGCCTCGGCATAGGGGCGGACGATGGCGGCCGCCTCGGCCGGATCGTCGGCCGGAGTAGTGCCGTGGATGAGTACGTCGAACGGGTCGGTGACCGGGCGGCCGGCAGCGGCGCGATCTTTCGCGATCGCCTGGAGCACGTCGCGAACGTCCTCGGGCGTGAGGGTCGCTGTGGTTCCGTCCGGGTTGCGCCGCAGGGGCCAGACACCGTCCCATCGCGCCGCCCGCCGGAACGGGGCGGGTACCGGCCATGTGGCGCCGAGCCAGACGGGGATCCGCGGCTGCTGCAGGGGCCTGGGCAGGAATTCGACGTCGTCGAGCCGGTAGTGCTGGCCGTGGAAGCTGAACGTCTCGCCGGTCCAGCACTGCGCCACTATCGCCAGCCCCTCGTCCAGCTTGGCGGCCCGAATCTTGGGGTCGGCCTCCTCTCCCACGGCGCTGAACTCGCGCGCCGGCGCTCCGAGCCCGATGCCGAGCGTGAACCGCCCGCCGGAGAGATGGTCGAGCGTGACCGCCTCCCGCGCCACGCTCCACGGCCGGCGGCCCGGCAGGGGCGTGACCATCGGCCCCAGGCGGACCCGCGTGGTCGCCAGGGCGATCGTCGCGAGCAGAATCCACGGGTCGGAATAGGGCACGCCGCGGTCGCGCAGGGTGTGGTCCCAGACCCAAACGGCGTCCCAGCCGGCGGCCTCGGCGTCGCGCGCGACGTCGGCGGTGAGATGCGGATCGGCGAAGGCGCCGAAGTTTGGGATGTCGATGGAGAACTGCATGGCCGAAGGGTAGCGGGTCGAGGCCGAATGCCGCCGCCGCGGCGGTTTCGGACAGAGTGCCCGGTTCCGCGACACGGCGCCGCGCGCCGCCGACCGAACGCCCCCCGCCAATCGCCCTCGCCACGACCCGCCGACCGAGCCATCATTCCGCCATGACCTCGGCCCGCCTCCGCATCATCCACGTGGACCTGGACGCCTTCTTCGCCGCCGTGGAGCAGCGGGACCGCCCCGAGCTGCGTGGCAAGCCGGTGATCGTCGGCGGCGACCCGCGGTCCCGCGGCGTCGTCAGCACCTGCAGCTACGAGGCACGCAAGTTCGGAGTGCATTCGGCGATGCCGCTCCGGACGGCACTCGGGCTCTGCCCGCAGGGGATCTTCCTGCCGGTGGACGGGGCCAAGTACCAGCGCGTCAGCCGCGACGTGATGGCCGTGCTGCGGCGCTTCACGCCGGCGGTCGAGCAGGTCTCGATCGACGAGGCATTCCTGGACGTCGCCGGTTCGGAGGCGCTCTTTGGGACCGCGCCGGAGATCGGCCGCCGCATCAAGGCCGAGGTGGTCGCGGCCACGGAGCTCACCGTCTCGGTCGGCGTGGCGACCAACAAACTGATCGCCAAGGTTGCCAGCGACCTGCGCAAGCCCGACGGCCTGGTGGTCGTGCAGCCGGGCGAGGAGGCGGCCTTCCTGGCCCCGCTCGAGATCCGGCGGCTCTGGGGAATCGGGCCCAAGACCGCCGAACGGCTGCACGGACTCGGAGTTCGCACTATCGGCGAGCTGGCGGCACTGCCGGTCGAGACGCTGGCGCGGGCCCTCGGCGACCACGGGGGGACGTTGCACGACCGAGCGCTGGGCATCGACGCCGATCCGGTCATCGGCGGCGGCGAATCCGCGAAGTCCGTGAGCCATGAGACGACGTTCGCGGTCGACGTGACGGACCCGGCCGAGATCGAACGCACGTTGCTCGCCCTGACGGAAGGGGTTTCGGCCCGGCTGCGGGCGGCCGGCATGCGGGCCGGGACGGTGGCGGTCAAGATCCGCGACTCGCAGTTCCGCACGATCACCCGCCAGAAGCATCTGCCCGAGCCGTCGGACCTGACCGAGGAGATCTGGCGGGCGGCGCTCGAGCTGACCCGGCCGGAGGTTCGCGGCAAGAAGATCCGGCTGCTCGGGGTCGCGGCGACTCAGCTCGGCCAACCCGAGCAGACGACCATGTTCGAGGTCGTAGACTCCAAGCAGCGACGGGTAGTGGCTGCCACGGACGCGGTCCGGCGGCGCTTCGGCGATCGGGCCGTCACGCGGGCCAGCCTGCTGCACCGGCCGTTGCCGGCTCCGTTCGAGCGTGATCCCAACTCGGCGGTCGAGGGGCGTGTCGGGGTGCCGAAGACGGAGGACGAAGGCTAGGCGGCGTCGACCCGGAGCCTTCGATAGAAGCGGGACGGGCAGTCCCTGCCGCCCACGGGCCTCTCTCGGCCAGACGACTGGTGTCCGCACTGCCCGCGCAGTAGGATGCGCAACTGAGGGTACCTGCCCGCTTGAGCGGGCGCGCCGTATCCCTCGGAGTGGTAAACGCGCCGGCCCAAACGTTACGGGCCTGGCCGAGGAGGGTCATTCCGATGAGAAGCCCACGCTGGTTGCTTGCCTGGCTGCTGGTACCCGTTATCGCGGCTACAGCCGCCAGTACCCCCTCGCCGGCGCTGGCGCAGTCGGCAGCTCCGGCCGCCGTCGTGAGCGGCGACTGGACCCAGTTCCACAACGACGCGGCCCGCGCCGGCTACAACGCCGCCGAGGGAGCCATCTCCCCCGCCAGCGTGGCCAACCTGGGCGTCGCCTGGACGGCTACCACCGGCAACGGGATCGACTCCTCGCCCGCGGTCGCCAACGGCGTCGTCTACGTCGGCTCCTATGACGGCAAGCTGTATGCCTACGCCGTCGGCTGCGCCAGCGGCGGTGGGACCTGCACGCCGCTCTGGACGGCCACCACCGGTGGCGCGATCGACTCCTCGCCCGCGGTCGCCAACGGCGTCGTTTACGTCGGCTCCATGGACCATAAGCTGTATGCCTACGCCGTCGGCTGCGCCAGCGGCGGCGGAACCTGCACACCGCTCTGGACGGCCACCACCGGCGACACGATCGACTCCTCGCCCGCGGTCTCCAACGGCGTCGTCTACGTCGGCTCGGAGGACCATAAGCTGTATGCCTACGCGGTCGGCTGCGCGGGCGGCGGTGGCACCTGCACACCGCTCTGGACGGCCACCACCGGCAGCTGGATCTTCTCCTCGCCCGCGGTCTCGGACGGCGTCGTCTACGTCGGCTCCGGGGACGACAAGCTGTATGCCTACGCGGTCGGCTGCGCCAGCGGCGGTGGGACCTGCACGCCGCTCTGGACGGCCACCACCGGCAGCTGGATCTTCTCCGCGCCCGCGGTCGCCAACGGCGTCGTCTACGTCGGCGGCTATGACGGCAAGCTGTATGCCTACGCGGTCGGCTGCGCCAGCGGCGGTGGGACCTGCACGCCGCTCTGGACGGCCGCCACCGGCAACTGGATCGACTCGTCGCCCGCGGTCGCCAACGGCGTCGTCTACGTCGGCTCCATGGACCATAAGCTGTATGCCTATGCCGTCGGCTGCGCCAGCGGCGGCGGAACCTGCACACCGCTCTGGACGGCCACCACCGGCGGCATGGTCTACTCCTCGCCCGCGGTCGCCAACGGCGTCGTCTACGTC
>Ga0182010_10001668_pt1 | contig 11570 bp, 8 predicted proteins | sample 611E1MmetaG_FD_120488 | JGI IMG/M metagenome (GOLD analysis project Ga0182010, IMG submission 120488) | Permafrost microbial communities from Stordalen Mire, Sweden - 611E1M metaG | ecosystem: Environmental > Terrestrial > Soil > Wetlands > Permafrost | place: Sweden: Stordalen | collected...
ACGCGCCTTGAAATCATGCTGAAGTTCGCCACTGTGCCGTCGTATTGGTAGTTGAGGTCGGCCAGGTAGTTGAAGACCCGGTAGAACAGCCACGACGACAGGCGCTTGCTGGAAACGTCGTCCCGTCGGGCCCGGCGCGCCAGCACACAGTCGTGGCCTTCCTGCGCCTTGGCCCACAGCTTGGCGATCTCCTCGGGCGGATCCTGAAGATCGCCGTCCATGACCACGATCCACTGTCCGCGTGCGTGGCGCAGGCCGGCGGTGATGGCATGGTGCTGCCCGAAGTTGCGACTTAGGGCCACGCCGCGGACCCGCGCATCCTGTCGCGCGAGGTCTTCGATGAGGCTCCACGATTCGTCAGGGCCGCCGTCCTCGACCAGGATGATCTCGAAGCGCGCCACCAGCGGCTCGATGGTGGCCACCAGCCGGCGATGCAGCTCGCGCAAGAAGGGCGCGCCACGGTACACGGGCACGACGACCGAGATGTCTATGGGTTGGCTAGAACTTGAAATCGTGGATTGCATGGATCACCCGCATCTGGGATTCCGGATCAAGGGAATTGAAAAACGGCAGCCGAAGCAGACGATCACTCATGTCTTCGCTCACGGGGCAGGCGCCTGGGTGGCCACCCAATCTTTGGCCCATGGGCGACAGATGCAGCGGCAGGTAGTGAAACACCGCCATGATTCCGCGCGCCTTGAGAAAAGCAATCAGGGCTTGGCGAATCTTCAGGGAGGGAAGAATCAGGTAGTACATGTGATGGGCCTGCTCGCAGGCGTCAGGCACGAAGGGACAACGGAGGTCGCGGGCCGCGGCCCAGTCGCGCAGCTCGGCGTCGTAGCGCTGCCAGATGTTCCTGCGCTTCTCCTGAATTTGCCGCCAGACCTCCAGTTGACCGTAGAGGAACGCGGCCAGGACGTCACTCATCACATAGCTCGAACCGATGTCCACCCAGGAGTACTTGTCGACCTGGCCGCGGAAGAATCGGCTGCGATTGGTGCCCTTCTCGCGCAAGACCTCGGCCCTTTCGATGAAGGCTGGGTCGTTCACCACCAGGGCCCCGCCCTCGCCGCAGGTGATGTTCTTGGTTTCGTGAAAACTTTGGGTGGCAAGTGACCCGAAGGTTCCCAACCAGCGCTGCTTGTACTTGCCAAAGAGGCCGTGGGCGTTGTCTTCGACGATCGAAATTCGGTGCTGGCGCGCAATCGCCAAGATCGCATCCATTTCACATCCGACGCCGGCATAGTGGACCGGAACGATCGCCCGGGTGCGCGGGCTGATGAGGGACTCGATCTGGTTCTCGTCGAGGTTGAGGGTGTCCGGGCGAACGTCGGCGAAGCGAATGCGGGCGCCGCGCATGACAAAGGCGTTGGGCGTGGAGACAAAGGTAAAGGACGGCACGATGACCTCGTCATTCGGCCCGATGTCGAGAAGAAGCGCGGCCAACTCCAGCGCGTGGGTGCAGGATGTGGTCAGCAGCACCTTGGGCGCGCCCAACACCTCTTCGAGCAGCGCCTGGCATTTTCGGGAGTAGCTCTGATCGCCGGCGATCTGCCCGATGGAAACTGACCGACTCATGTGGCCGATTTCCTCGCCCTCTATGCCCGAACGGTTGAAGGGAATGGCGCGGACCGCGGTTTCCAACGGGGCCGCGCCGGCAAAAGATTCGTTCGCGCTCGGGAGCTTTTCGGTCATGCCGGGTTGCGAGAAACTAGCCGATGTCAGCAGGTCAGAAGGCGGCTCGCTGACGAAGTGTACCTGTAGATCCCGGTCCGAGGGTAGTGTCGCCTTTGCGAACGCTCGTGAGCCGCGGCAACAGGCGAAACCCCACTTGGCACGCGATGTGCTCCACCCAGATGGCGTGATGGTCTTATCGCTTAGCTCAACCCCCAAGGCTCGCACGAGGCTGCCGAGGGTGACGCACCCTGAGTTCGTGACCAATGGAGAGCGGGCGTCACCCCTGGGTAACGAGCGTTACCTGCTGGTGTGCGGAAATCTCGGAACGGTACGGCCAGACTGTGCCGACGCAATGTCAGATGACGCGTTGGTCATCGAAGAGAAAGAACACCCAGAGGGGGCTTAGATCGGGAGAAAACTATGTGCGGAATAGTTGGGTACGTCGGAAAGCGTGAGGCCACTCCCATTCTTGTCGATGGCTTGCGCCGACTGGAGTATCGCGGTTACGACTCTGCCGGCATCGCGGTGGCCAACGGCCACGGGGCCTGCCTGGTGCGCTGCCGGGGCAAGCTGGCCTCACTGGAGAAGCTCTTGGCCGTCGAGAGCCCGCGCGGGCGGGTGGGGATCGGGCATACCCGCTGGGCCACCCACGGTCGTCCCTCCGAGGAAAACGCCCATCCGCACAAGGCAGGCGCGGTGTCGGTGGTACACAACGGAATCGTCGAGAACCACGTCTTGCTGCGCGAGCGGCTGACCGCAGCGGGAAGGCACTTCAGCTCGCAGACCGATACTGAGGTCATCGCGCACCTGATTGACCAAGCCCTCATCGAAGGGGCGTCGTCCTTGCCTGAGGCGACTCGCCAGGCGCTGCGCCAGGTGGAGGGTTCATACGCCATCGCGGTCCTGTCGGATCGCCACCCGGACGAAATCGTCGCGGTCAAGAAGGCCTCTCCCCTCGTGCTCGGAGTGGGCCAGGGCGAGATGTTCCTCGCCTCCGACGCCCCGGCGATCTTGGACCAGACCCGCGAGGTCATCTTCCTGCAAGACGGCGACGTCGCACACCTGGTCTGCGATCGGGTGAGCATCACGGACCTTGACGGACAACCGGTGCAACGCCCGCCCAAGACCGTGACCTGGACCCCGGGCCAAGCAGAAAAGGCGGGCTATCCCCACTTCATGCTCAAGGAGATTCACGAGCAGCCGCACGCGGTGACCTGTACTCTGCGCGGCCGTCTCGCGCTCGGCAATGGCGACGCTGTGTTGTGGGAAAAGGAAGTCACCGAGATCCCCCACCGCATCGTAATCATCGCCTGCGGGACGTCGTACCACGCGGGCCTGGTTGGCAAGTTCCTGGTTGAGCGGGTGGCCCGCATCCCCTGCGAGGTGGATCTGGCCAGCGAATTCCGCTACCGCGAGCCCCTGGTCGGCCCCGACGACTTGGTGGTGGCAATCTCGCAAAGCGGGGAGACCGCCGACACCCTGGCGGCCATGAACGAAGCCAAGGCGCGCGGCGCGCGCACCCTGGCCATCAGCAACGTGGTTGATTCTGCGATCGCGCGTGCTTCCGATCTCGCCCTGTACACCTTTGCCGGGCCGGAAATTGGCGTCGCGTCCACCAAGTGCTTCACGACCCAGTTGACCGCACTCACTCTTCTGGCGATTCACTTGGGCCGGCGCAACGGAGCACTGGATGACATGACCGCCGTCCGGTTTGCCCACGACGTCATCCAGATCCCGTTCAAGATGAGCGAGACCCTGCAGCTCAACGGCGACCTGAAGGAACTGGCGCGCAAACACAAAGATGCGCGCGACTTTCTCTTTCTCGGCCGTGGAACCAACTACCCCATCGCACTCGAGGGGGCCCTCAAGCTCAAGGAGATCTCGTACATCCACGCCGAGGGCTATGCCGCTGGCGAGATGAAGCACGGCCCCATCGCGCTCATAGACGACGGCCTGCCGGTCGTCATCATCGCGACCAAGGGCAACGGCTACGACAAGGTTATGTCCAACCTGGCTGAGGTGCGCGCGCGCGACGGTCACGTGATTGCAGTCGCGACCAAGGGCGACACCGAGATCACAAAACACTGTCAGGACGTGCTGTGGGTGCCCGACGCCCCGGTCTTGTTGCAGCCGCTGCTTACGGTGTTGCCGCTGCAGATGCTGGCCTATGCGGTGGCCGTGGTGCGCGGTCACGACGTGGATCAACCACGCAATTTGGCCAAGAGCGTGACGGTGGAGTAGCACCGACTCGCATGATTCACGCTAGGGAGGACAGGCCGTTTGTTGAACACCGAGCCCAAAAAGCCGCGGCTCCCCGCGATTTGTGCCCAACCCCTAGGCGTGACCATAGAGCCACTGCCGCCCCTGCTTGAGGTCGAGCGAGATTGGCGCGAGCTGGAGAGTCGCAGTGACCGATCCTTCTTCATCTCATGGTCCTGGATTGGGACTTGGCTAGCTGCCCTGCCCTCGCATGTCCGTCCCGAGCTGTTGCGGGTGCAGTCACAGGGGCGCACCGTCGCTCTGGGCGTGCTGGTTCGCCGCCTGCTGCGGCGACACGGCGTGCTCTTGTCGCGGGCACTATTCCTGAACTGCACCGGCGATCCCCAGTTGGACGCGCTCACCATCGAGTACAACGGCCTTCTGTCCGAGCGCGGATTCGAGCAGGAGGCGGCACACAGCAGCGTCGAGTTCTTGCTTTCCCGGGGTGATTGGGACGAATGGTTTCTCGATGGGCTGCAAGACCCTGGGCGATTCAACCGCGTATTGGAAAGCGGCGTCCGCTGGGTATCGCGCCGCCATAACAAGTGCCACTATGTGGACCTCGAGGCGCTGCGGCGTTCCGGCGGCGAGTACCTCGGGCTTCTGGGCTCCAAGACCCGCCACAATATCCGGCGCAGCATGCGTGAGTACGAAACGCTCGGACCGCTTGTGCTCGAATGCGCAGCCACCCCGGAACAGGCCTGTGCCTTTCTTTTCCGACTTGGGCAATTGCACCAGGCCTATTGGCAGAGCAAGGGTCTGCCTGGTTCGTTTGCCAACCCATTCTTCGTCGAGTTCCACCTGCGCCTGGTGCGCTCGCTTTTCGCCAACGGATCGATCCAGCTCCTGTGCTTGCGCGCGGGAAACGAAATCGTCGGCTACATCTACAACCTGGTCGACCGGGGGCGGGTCTACAACTACCAGTCCGGCTTCAACTACGACCTGTGCCCCAAACCAAACGGCCGTCCTGGACTGGTCGCACACGCCTACGCTGTGGAGTTCAACCGCGCACAGGGGCATCTCTGCTACGATTTCATGGCTGGTGACAGCGAGTACAAGCAGTCCCTTGGCGTCGGCTCGACTGATATGATCTGGCTGGTGGCCCAGCGCACGCGGCTCAGGTTCTTGCTGGAAGATGGCCTGCGCTGGGTGCGGGCACGGACCATGTCGGAGATGCGCCGCCGGAGCCTTCCGACGCTCGACCCTCAGGCGTCAAGCTCGATCCAATCAGCATGCCAAAGCAACCGGCAGGCGCGGTCGCAGGGGCCATCGCTGCCCAGGATCCCGCCCGTGCAATGTAGGCCATCGAGAATGTAGATGGGGTGGGGAGGCTCTCGCCAGCAGTTGTATTCGAACACCCGCGACAGTTGTCGCAGGACGCGAGCGTGGGTCCCCGCGAAGCGGGCCATCTCCGGCATGAACATGAGCCCCTCGCGCTGATCGAGCCGATCAAGTCGGCTGAGGATCTGCTGCAAAGACCGGATGCGTGCAAAACGCACATCTCTCTGAGGAGCAATCAGTTCTTCTGGCCGTGGCTCGGCCGGCTCGAGCCATTCCTCCCGGTACATCATGGGGCAGTGTCGCCCACATCCACCCGTGCTGCATGCCGAACAGTCGACACCGGCGAGAATGACCGTCCGCGAGACAGGACGCATCCTTTCCTTGTCGTCGATGATGCGTCGTACGTTCTTGATCACACGGTAGACCTTCGAGCAGGTGGTCCATTGCGCGGAAGTGAACTCGAGGCCTCGTAGGCGCGATCGCCCATCCAACCTCGTCCGCAGCCCCATCTCATCGCGAACCCGGACCCAGGCGCCTTCGGCGAATCGTGAAGCGGCACCCACCGGGTCGTGGGGCGGGACGGACGGGGCAGCATGGAGCAAGCAACGAATGCCGCTCTTGATGCCGAGACCTTGTTCCACTCGTCCGCTGATACGCTCGCGCATCGAATGCTTGCCAATTATGTTGAAGCGCTGGCAGCGGCCCGTCAGATACGGTATCGGGGGCAGGGTTGGAGTAAACAGCATGGGCTAGTTCGAGCCTAGCTTGAGGTTGCGAGAAGATTTCATCTGCCGCACGACGGTCACAGGGTTTTGCCGAAACGTGTTTCCCGTGCCTTGCGCCAGACGAAGCTGGCGTAGCCGCGCACTGACGGTCTGTGCACGACGACCCGGAGATGCTGCCGCAAGCGGTGCGTCCACTTGAGATTCCATTCGCTGGCGGCTCCGAGAAAGTCGAAAACTTTGAGCCCGCGGCGTTCTGCGTCCGCGGCGGTTTGGGCCACCATGAGATGCCCGGGGCTGATGGCAGCGTACGCGGGATCAAAGCCGATCTTGGCGGCGTACAGAGTGTGGCCATCTTCCATGGTGAACAGGCAAGCGATGCGCTGCCCTGCGACCGTCACGAAGTTCAAACTCATGGTTCCACGTGGGCCGAACAGATCCAACAGGGCACGATAGAAGTGCCTCAGCCGAGCATCGCTACCGATGCTCGTGCCGGCTCCACCCTTCCAGGCCATGGCTTCGATGGCCAGGGCATCGGCGAACTCTGCCGGTGATGGGGCGGTGTGGCGCTCGAAGCTGAGGTCTCCAGCTTTGCGCGTGCAACGGCGGACATTCGTCCGGAACTTCGAGTCGAGCTGATCCTCGAACCCGGGAAGCGGGAAGTATGGCACGCCGTGGCCCGGGCTCGTCTTGCTGAAGCAGCCCCAGCGACGGGCGAGCATCGGCAGCTCGGTGGCCAGCGGCGAATCAGCCGCAATCTCGCCAAGTACGAAACGATCCCAGCGGGAGTCCGCTCGCAAGGCTTCCCAGATCGCCGAGAGCGCGCCCGAATCTCCCCAGAAGTCAAAGCGGGGAGAGTGTTCACTGCGCAGGGGGTGCAAGTCCCGCCCCTGCAGCGTCAGCGGCAGCACACCGGCCACCCGCCCCGCCCGAACCGCCACTGCGAGGGTGGGCTCGCCTGCCGGGTTAGCGATGGAGCGCGTGAGATCGAAGAACTCGGGTTGGAGAAATGGCGGGGCGTCGGCAGACAGGCGCTGCCACTCGTCCCAAACCTCACCGCAGTCGTGCGCTCCATGCGCAAACGGGATGCAGTACGGCTTCTCCGGGGCCGTAACGCAATCGCCCGCAAACGGATTCCACCTGCGGTGGCGTGAGCCGATGGGTGCTGCGCCGGTCATGTTGCCTTGGCCCACGAGAGCACAGGAGATGATGGCCACCTGCACAATGATCTTCCTCCCGCAGGAGTTTGTGTCAGGCAAGTTTCACGGAGGCAAGCGCAAGCCATGATGTAACAGGGCGGCAGCCATGCCATCATACCTTGAAGGATCATTGGGAAACCAGGGAGCAGTTGCATGACACGCTGGGTCAGAAGAACGAAGCGCACCCTCGACGTGGCCATCGCAATCGTGGGACTGGTGCTGACGGTCCCTCTCTATCCTTTTATTGCGGCCGCCATCTATTTGCAATCGCCGGGGCCCATCTTCTTCCGCCAGCGCCGGGCGGGGGAGTTGCTCGGGCCGGTCGATGGTGAGCGTGGACGTTTCCGCTTTCGCGAATTTCACATGCTGAAGTTTCGCACCATGCGACCCAATGCCGAGGCGCACACCGGGCCGGTGGTTTCAGAAGAAGATGATCCGCGCATCACCTTTGTCGGCCGCATTTTGCGCAAGACCCGCCTCGATGAACTACCGCAATTCTGGAACGTCTTGCGCGGTGACATGAGCCTCGTCGGCCCGCGACCCGAGCGGCCCGAGTTGATGGCAGACCTGGCCCTGGCCATCCCGTTCTTCGAGGAGCGCATGCGCGCGCTCAAGCCCGGCATCACCGGTCTGGCGCAGGTTTCGCTCGGCTATGCGGGCCGGCCGCCCGAGGGCAGCGTCCTGGCCGAGATGGCGCGCGAGCTGACCAATCCCTTCAAAATCGAGGGCACCGAAGGGGCTCTGGCCGATGACATGCGCATGAAGTTGCTTTGCGACCTCGCCTACAGTCTGGCCTCCGAAAAGTGGACCGCTTTTGCGCGCATGGAAACTGAGATTCTTCTGCGCACGCCGCTGGTCATGTTGATGGGCTTGCGACGAAAGGGACTGGGGCGATGAGCGGCCTCACCCCCCTTCTAGCCGCGTCCCTGGCCCTGGCGGTGCTGGTCTACACCTACGCCGGCTATCCCGTCTTGCTCGCCCTGCTCAGGCGCGCGCGCCCCCTGCACCCACGCCGCGATTCAACCTGGATGCCCACGGTAACGGCTTGCGTGGCCGCTTACAACTGCGAGGCGTGCTTGGAGGCCAAGCTGGCCAGCCTGACCGCACTCGATTACCCGGCGGAGAAGCTGGACATTCTGGTCTACTCCGACGGCTCCACCGATCGCACCGACGCGATCGCCGCCGCGTGGTCGGTGCGCGATTCGCGCGTGCAGCTCATCCGCGGCCATTTGCGCAAGGGCAAGCCCACCGCTCTCAATCGCATGGCCGAACGGGCGCGCGGGGAGGTGCTGCTGCTCACCGACGCGCGCCAGCCAGTGGATCCAGGCGCCTTGCGGGCCATGCTGACCCTGCTGGCTGATCCCGCGGTGGGTTGCGTGACCGGCAATTTGCGGCTGGAAGGTCCGGCGGGCAGCGGCGTGTATTGGCGCTACGAGAACTGGATCCGGCGCTGCGAGGCGCGCTTCCGCAGCGTGGTGGGCATGACCGGCCCGCTCTCGGCGATTCGGCGCACTGACCTTGCACCCCTGCCCAGCAACCTGATTCTCGACGACGTGTGGATCCCCATGCGCCTGCGCCTGCAAGGCCGCCGCATTCTTTTCTGCGAAGAGGCCCTGGCCTTTGACCGGGCCTTTGATGACGAACGCGAGTTTGCCCGCAAGGTGCGCACCCTGGCCGGCAACTACCAGATCTTCGCCCTGATGCCGGCCCTGCTCGTCCCCTTTGTCAATCCCTCCTGGTTCGAGACTTGGTCGCACAAGATCATGCGCCTCTTCTGTCCCTGGGCGCTGGCGGTGCTGTTCGGGGCCTGCGCCTTGGGCGTGTGGCGCGGCGGAGTGGGCGCGGCGCCCGTGCTGGCCGCTCTGCTGGCGGGGCAGATGCTCTTCTACGCCGGGGCGCTGGCCGGACCGCGGCTGGGTCGAATCGGCAGCGTGGCGCGCACCTTTGTGGTCCTCAACGCCGCGGCCGTGGTGGGACTGTGGCGCTTCTTGGCTGGCGCGCAGAAGGTGACCTGGTGACAGATGATCGCGGGAGGCCGCTGGTCATCGCGCACGTCCTGCCTTCATTCGGGCTGGGTGGGCAAGAGCGGGTGGCCCTGCGCCTGGCCACCGGGCAACAGGCGGGCGGGCACCGCACCCTGGCCGTGTCGTTGGATCCGAATTCGGCTGGGCCCCTGGCGGACGAGTTTCGTCACAACGGCATCGAGCCTTTGACTGTGCCCAAACGGACCCGCGGCCTCGACTGGCGCTTGCCCGGCCGCCTGGCCCATGAGTTTCGTAGGAGAGGCGTGACCGTGGTGCACGCCCACAACCCGCAAGCCCTGATTTACGCCGCTTTGGCCGGCAAGGCGGCCGGCGCCACCGTGGTCTATACCTGTCACGGCCAGAATTCGCTGGCGACTGGCCGACTGTGGCTGACCCGTTTGGCCTCGTTGGCGGTCGACGCCTATGTCGCAGTCTCGCCGCTCATCGCCGCGCGCGCCCGGAACCACCACGAATGTTCCGCGGCCAAGGTGCGGGTCATCGAAAACGGAGTGGATTTGTCCGCTTTTCGCCCCGACGCGGGCGCTCGCCGCGTGGTGCGGGCCGAGCTGGAACTGCCCGAGCTGGCCTGGGTGGTGGGAACCGTGGGGCGCCTGGTGGAGGACAAGAACCCCGGCTTGCTCTTGCGCGCCGCCCTGCCGCTGCTCGGCCCGGAGGCTCGCCTCGTGTTCGTGGGCGACGGGCCCCTGTCTCTGGCCCTGCAGGCCCTCGCCGCCCGGCATCCGGCTGGCCGCTGGGTGAGCTTCTTGGGAGCTCGGCACGATGTGGCGCGCCTGCTGGCCGGGTTCGATGCGTTCGCCCTGTCCTCGCGCACGGAAGGACTTCCCTTGGCTCTCCTGGAAGCCATGGCGGTGGGGCTGCCAATCGTGGCCACTGCGGTGGGCGGTGTGCCCGACGTGGTCCGCGACGGCTGGAGCGCGCGACTGGTTCCGAGCGGGGACGAGGCGGCGCTGCGCCAGGCCCTGGACCAGCTTCGCAGCGACCCGAGCGCGGCGGCCGAGATGGGTCGCTGCGCGCGGCAAGAGAGCCAACGCTATTCTGCCGCCACCATGACCAGCCGCTACTTGGATCTCTACCACCACTGTCTGGCTCAGAAACCTTTGAGCCCGGTGTAGACCTGCAGCCCCACAATCAAACCCGCCGAAATCCCGAGAACCGCGAGAAAATCGCGGCGCCCCAGGCGGAGACTCCATTGAGGATCGTGCTTGCGGACGGCCAGGGCATAGGCGCCCGTCAGCCCAAAGAACAGCCAAATCACCGGATGATAGGTCAGCGACAGAAAGAACGTTCCGGCCACCATCCCGCACAAGGCGGCGAGCAAACCGCGCCCCCACAGGTAGGCCACCGCCGCCTCGGGGACTTGCCGGTAGCGCCGCATGCCGGTCAGCACGACCTTGAACGACAGGTAGTAGAGCCCGACAAACAGCAAGAGCCCGACGGTGCCCATCTCGGCAGCCGCGAGCACGAAGCTATTGTGAGCGGTGATGTAGTGGTGCTCGGGGAATTGGCCCTGGCCCACGCCCCACAAGGGCGATTCCCGCCAAAGGCGCAGTCCTACCGCCCATGCCTCCAGTCGTTCCTGGCTCGAAGCGCTGGCCTCACCGGTCGAACGCCCGCCGAGGATGAGCGCCGGTGCCGCCAGGGTCAAACCCAGCGCAATGCCCTTCCAGCCGAACCGGACCGCGAAGTAAGCAGCGGCGACCGCCAAGATCACCATCTGTCCGGTTCGCGATGCGGTGAAGATGATGCAGGTCACGCCCAGCCCGACCGTCGCGGCCACGATCAACGTGCTGGCCAGCGAGCGCCGACGGGCCCACAGCGTGAGAGCGAGGGGCAGCCCCAGCCCGATGGCCATGGCGAACTCGTTGGGATCCTGCAAGATGCCGCGGTATCGGACGCGGCTACCGCCGATGGATGTGGTAGCGGCCAGGCCGGCCTTCTCGCACACGTACTCGTAGCCAGGCTCGCCGCCGGGGCCGCATTCCTTGGCCCCGTCACAGGGACGGCCGTCGGGCAGGCCCAACATTTCGCCTGCGGCAGGTCCCGGCTCCACCCGAATGCACTGCAAAGAACCCTGCGCCTGCCAGAGGCCCATGACCGACAGGGCCAGCACGACGGCCACGATGAGCACACAAACGCTTTCCAGGGCGCGGAAGCTTTGCGCGGAGTGGGCGACCAAAAAGTAGAGCGCCGGCGATACGATGAAAACCCCGGCCACATGGCCCACCGAAGCTGAGGCGCCCAACGCGGTCGCGATCAGTGCCCACAGGTACAGCGCAATCGCCAGCACCGCGTGAGGAGCGGGCCATGGGCGGGCCAGGCGCAGTCGCCAATCGAGCAGCAGCCCCAACAGGCCGACCGCGCAGAGAACGGGAATGCAAGGGACTGCA
>Ga0182010_10001669_pt1 | contig 11565 bp, 9 predicted proteins | sample 611E1MmetaG_FD_120488 | JGI IMG/M metagenome (GOLD analysis project Ga0182010, IMG submission 120488) | Permafrost microbial communities from Stordalen Mire, Sweden - 611E1M metaG | ecosystem: Environmental > Terrestrial > Soil > Wetlands > Permafrost | place: Sweden: Stordalen | collected...
ACAGATGGCATTGTGAACAACTCTTCAAGAAGATTATATCGTCTGCCGCTGTTGATGAGTTTGACAAGCTCGCTCTCATGATCATTCATATCTCCGAAAACTATCGCTTGTGCAGGACAACTCTGTGAACATGCAGTTTGAATTTCATTCTCATAAAGTGCCCGGTTATCATATTTTGCCTTTAATTTGGCTGCCTGGATCCGCTGAATACAGAAGGAACATTTTTCAATAACTCCTTGTGCACGAACCGTAACATCAGGATTAAGTACCATTTTGCGCAGATCCCCGGTCATTCCTTCTTTGTCTCTCAGATTACCCGTTAGTGTCCCGGCTGCACTGTAGTTGAACCAGTTAAATCTACGGACCTTATATGGACAGTTATTATTGCAATACCTTGTACCGAAACAACGGTTATATATCATCTGATTTAATCCTTCGGAACTATGATTTGTAGCAGCAACAGGGCAAACATTCTCGCATGGTGCATTCTGACAATGCTGACACAATACGGGCTGGAAAACTACTTCAGGATTGTCTTCATCACCGGTAAAATATCTGTCAATTCGCATCCAGTGCATTTCATGTACCCTGTGTACTTCCTCTTTACCTACCACAGGCACGTTATTTTCTGCCTGACAGGCTATAACACAGGTTGCACATCCTGTACATCTGCTCAGATCGATTGCCATTCCCCAGTGATGATGAGGATATGTCCTCATCTTATACAAACTTTCGTTATGTTCAACATTGTATGCATGCAACTCATTACCGGCAGCAGGATTCTTTTTGAACTCATCCAATTCAGCTTCGCGTACCAAGGCTCTGCCTTCCATGCTATGATGAGTCTGTGTCTGTGCAAAAAGGTATATTTTAGCAGTCTTTTCAATGTGATCAAACTTGGTCCTATGAACAATATTTCCATTTTCGGATGTCAGTAATGGCCAGACATTTACCCCTACGCCATCACCTGCTTTGCCGCAATTTGTACGACCGTAACCCAGAGCAACACCTATAGTCCCATATGCCTGTCCGGGTTGAATATGCACAGGCAATTCAATCGTACCGAATCTTAAGACATCTCCGTCAGTCCAGTTGTTTTCTTTAGCCTGTGCAGGCGAGACAGACGCAAAATTGTCCCAGCAGATTTTCGTTACGGAATCAGGTAATTCCTGCAGCCACGGGTTATTGGATTGTCTTCCCTCTCCCAGAGCTACAGATTCATATAAAACAATTTCAGTAATATTCTTATCGCTATTCCCGGTGACATTTACAGCTGCAGGATAAAACGGAACAGAAACCTGTCCGCTTTCTTTTTCTGCAGCAGAAGCCGGTTCAAAGATGCCTTTCTGAATCATATGATCAAAGAAGGCTACAGGGTCATGGAACTCTGATTGGCGTTTCATCATGTTTTCAACCCAGTACGCACGCAGAAAATCGTAGGAAAGAAGAGTTGAACCTGACCATTTCAAAAGGGAATCAGTCATTTGCCTTGTATTAAATATCGGACTGATTGCCGGTTGCATCAAACTGAAATATTCTCTCTTAGCTTCAGCGTCATTCCAGCTTTCCAGGTAATGGTTGTCAGGACAGATATATTGCACCAGGCTGCTTGTTTCATCAGGAGAACCTGATAACCCTATTGTAAGTCCTACCTTTTTCAACCCTTCAACAAATGTTTCATTTTTATACAAGTTGTAAGCAGGATTTACATTCCAGATGAGGATTCCTTTCACCTTACCATTCTCCATTCTTCCGATAAGCTTGTCCATGTCGGAATCTATTCCTGCATGAGTTCTCAGATATGAATTAAACAAAATTGTCTGCCCGATATTTCCAAGAAGGCGGTTGATCTCGTTAACAAGCAATTGAACCTGTTTAATATTTGACCCCGATACAACGAGGGATTTACCTTTCGATAACAGTAGCTTTCCGGATATCTTACTTACATCCAAAACGGAAGCAGGAACATCAATATTCCTGTTTTCAACCGATTTGACAATCTCTTTATAAATATTAAGCAAAATGGCAGACTCCTGAGAGGGTTTTATCTGAATTCTTTTATCAGCGTTACTGCCTGTGAGGCTGAGATTAGATTCCAGCTGTATCAGCCAGTTCATATCATTCTCAGGAATCCTTCTGGAGCTAAATTGTCGTGTGTATTCAATAGGAGAAAGCCAGGTTCCGAGGAAATCAGCTCCGAAACTCAAAACCAGATCAGCTTTGTCAAATCGGTATTCTGGTATAACTTGTTTACCGAAGCTTATCTTATTGGCTTCCAGCATCGCAGAATAGGAGATCGCATCATATTGAACCCATTCTGAAGAGGGGAATTTTTTCAGAAAACCACTTATAATTGCTTCCGTGGCCGGACTGAAGATAGTAGGCGTGAGAAGAACTATTGTGCCTTTTTCTTCAGCTATTTTTTCAAGTTTTCCAGCTATATCAGTATCAATTGAATCCCAGGAAACTGGTTTCCCGTCAACCAAAGGGCCGGTGAAACGGTGACCATCATACAGATCAAGCACTGAAGCCTGTACCCTAGCACTCGTGCCTCCTCTTGTAATATGAGATTCCGGATTTCCTTCTATCTTAATCGGCCTGCCATCCCTTGTTTTGACAATTATGCTGCAATAGTCATTTCCATTAACATAACTTGATGCGTAATAGAGGGCTTCACCCGGTATCATTTCAGGAGGGGCAGTTACATATGGTACTGCTTTACTTATCTGCTGACGGCATGAAGCAAGAGCAGTTACTGCAAAACTGAAACCACACAATTTCAGAAAGTCCCTTCTGGAAGCATGCAGCTCCATATTCTGATCACTCACCAGGTCGAGTAATGGGGTCCCATTCTCTGCCGTCGCTTTGATTAAGGCAACTTCATTCGACTTGTTTCTTGACTCAATATCTTTCCAATATTTTCTCATTCCTCAGGAATTCTATTGCTATTATTAGTAATGACATTTACCGCAATCCCTGCCGCCAATTCCGACAACCCTAATGCTGTCAACCTTCCCGGCCCGTAAAGAATCATAAAAAGTCGGATAGTATGCTTTGTAATATCCGTTTGAAATATTCACTTTCCTGGTTTTGTGACAATCAATACACCATCCCATAGACAGGTCAGCTACCTGGTAAAGCCTGTTCATTTCCTTTACATTTCCGTGGCAGGCTTCGCAATTAATCTGACCGGCACTCACATGTTGTTCATGGCTGAAAAAAACAAAATCAGGAAGTTTATATATTCTCACCCATTCAACAGCTTTCTTCTGTTCAAGGTGGGCTATTATTTTAGCTATCTCGGTAGCCCCTGACCGGGTTCCGTTTCTGACAAGGAAGTGGCAATTATAACAGATACTGCCGGCAGGTATTCCTGCTGTTTTGCTGGTTTTCGCAGTATAATGACAATAATTGCAATCTGTTTTGTTCTGTCCGGCATGTACATAATGCGAAAATTTTATCGGCTGAGCCGGAGCAAAACCTTTCGCCCTTCCTAATGCTATGGCATTAACGGCAAGGATCCACGTTATAAAAACTCCTGTAATGGTAAGAATGGCCCAGTTAATCCGTTGATTTTTAAATATCCTCTTGATTACAATATCAACAGCTGATATAAAGATAATACGAAGGCAATAATGAGTAATAAAAGGTTAGTAATAACCGGCTTATTTTCTTTAAGTCCGATATTCACAAATTTATCCATATATGCCTTGATCAGAACAATATCTTCTGCCGTTAGCTGAAGTCCCTTATGAACCACTTTCATCTTGGCCCCTGCTGGCTTAAGCAGAACCCTGCTGAGAGCATAGGCGTTCTTTCCGAGATATTTTCTGGAAATTTCCAGTGCGTCCGGATTCCAGTTCAGGGTATCTGAAACCTGTGTATTATGACAAGATGCACAACTGATCGATTTATCCCCTAAATAGACCAGGCCGTAAAAGAGCCTTTCGCCACGAATAAGATCCTCAGCCGTGAAATCCGTCCGTTTGTATATAATTGAATCGGGCACCTGACGGTTTACTGTGTCTTTTGCCTGTAAATTCAGACTGTCTTTTTTCTGAATTTTTGTTGTGTCCCGGCCCTGAGCTTTGGTTGTGTCATTTCCCTGAGCTTTGGTTGTATTACTAACCTGAACTTTAGTAGTGTCTTTCTTCTGTTCTTTATTTATAGCTTTTGTCTGAACATTAGTTTTACCACCTACCTGCGGTGAATTTGAAAGACCCGGACTGACAGAAGAGAAAAGGAAAATAAAAGGAAATAAAAGTCTGATTATTCCTGCATGAAAATTCCTGTACATGGTAGCAAAATCTAGAGTATTTAATACTTAACTATCAGAATTAAATCAGCTGCTCCCTCCAAAATCCATCAAACTCAAAAATATAAAATTGATCGATATATTTTAATATCAGGCTTATTTTTATTCAGTTCTATAAAATAATTAGATAAAGATAGTTAAACACGCGATCATTCCTCTATACTTTCAAAAATTCCGGCGAAAGACCTGGTTTGAATACAAATCTTAACTCTCAGTTTCATTAATAACAACAAAATCATAGATAAAGTTTTTACTCATATAATTTCTCATATAATAAATAAAATGAATAGATGCAATTTTTAGATTTTGACTTTATATCTTTGCAAATAACCTGTAATATATTAAGTTCAAAAACGTTTAAATATTAAACTTAATCTGTTTCCCTATGAAAAAGATAATTCCTATTTTATTTATACTTGCTGTTTCCACAGGTTTTTTCACCGGATGTAAAAAAGACAAAGGAGAGCCACCCACCTTGCCACCTGCAGAATCTATGACAATTGATTTCAGCAACTTTGCCACTGCAAAAAAGTCACTGGAATTTGTGTCCGACGATAAAGGCAATGCAAACAGTAACTGGGCATTTGCTGCAACAGCCGCTGGTGTCTGGAAGATTATAATAAATTCAACACTTGCCATTCCTGTTCTTGCCTTTCAGACGGCAATCGGCAAAACACCTGCCTATGTTTCAACAAAAAACTGGGAATGGAGTTATACTGTCACTTATTTAAATGATGTCTATAAAGCAAGACTTACAGGACTGATCAGGACTAGTGATGTTCAGTGGAAAATGTATATTTCCAAAGACGGCACCAATAGTTTTACAGATTTTCTCTGGTTTGAAGGCACCTCCAAACTTGATGGAACCTTAGGATCATGGACCCTGTATCAAAGCCCGCTGGTTACTGATGCCCTGCTTCAGATTGACTGGACAAAAAGCGCCACTGGAATTGGAACTATAAAATATTCCTATGTCAAAAACGACACTTACAAAGGTGGATTTATTATATATGGCTTAACATCCAATGCTTTAAATGCCTATTATACAATTCATTACTTTAATAATGTGAAGTTTTCAGACATAAGTGTCGAATGGAATTCAACAACTCATGAAGGTCATGTAAAATCAGAAGATTATCTTGGAGATTCTAACTGGTACTGCTGGGATTCCAATAAGATAAATACTGTATGCCAGTAAATGATAAAGAAAGCCCGGCCCGACCGGGTTTTTTTATGCCTTCTATACGACATGGATTTATTATTTCTGCTAATAAAATTTTGATCTTTGAATAATTCTGTTTTACTTTGTAAGGCAAAGTACTTTTAACATACTCCTATGGAAAAGAAAATAGATTATTCTGATGACATAAAAACCATCAAAAAGATCATGGAAGAATCTTCCCGGTTTCTTTCTTTGAGCGGATTGTCAGGGATTTTTGCCGGGGTGACTGCTATCGCAGGCGCTTGTGTTGCTCAATATGGAATACTTAAAAGCAGGACTTTCTTTATCAATGATATGGTTTCAACACTTTCAGATAAAGAGTTCTCATCCGTGAAAATACAAATAGTGGCAGATGCACTTATTGTGCTCTCTATCGCACTTGCCGGATCATTTTACTTTTCTTTCAGGAAGGCCCGTGAAAGTGGTCAGAAGATATGGACCCCTGTATCAAAAAGACTTCTACTTAATCTTTTTATACCGCTTATAGCGGGATCCATTTTTATAATTGTTCTGTATTTTCAGAATCAGTGGCAACTCATTGTGCCTGCTATGCTTATTTTTTATGGCCTTGCTCTTATAAATGCCGGTAAATTTACCTATAGTGAAGTCTTTTATCTAGGGTTGGCTGAATTAATCACAGGATTCGCTTCCGCATTTTTTCCCACAATAACACTCCTTTTCTGGCTTATAGGTTTTGGAGCTCTTCATATCTGTTATGGACTGATCATGTATAGAAAATACAAATGATGAAAGAAGCAATTTCCAGATTAAACAAGTTATTTGAGAACAGGGTCAGGCTTGGAATTATGTCGGTTCTTATTGTAAATGAATCGTATGATTTTATCAGTCTCAAGGAAACACTGGGTGTAACAGACGGGAATCTCGCAAGTCATTTGAAAGCTCTGGAAGAAAACGCCCTCATCACAGTAAATAAACAGTTTATAGGAAGACGGCCAAATACCAGTTATTCAATAACAGAAACCGGCGCTTCGCTGTTCCGCGATCATATTAAGGCTCTTGAAGATATCATAAAGGCATAATATTTTTTTTGCATATTCACTTTGCCATTCAAAGTACTTTTAATTTAATAATTACTCCGATGAAAATTGAAATTAATGACAACAAAAAATTGCAGTATTCACTTACAATAAAAATAGTGGTGCTGGCTTTCTTAGGTTTTTTTCTGCTCATCCCGCTTGAAATGATAAAATCCATCATAAGGGAAAGACAAAAAAATGCAGAAGAGGTAAAAAAAGAAATAGCATTTCAATGGGCCGGGCAGCAGATCATATCCGGTCCTGTACTCAATATCCCTGTCCGGATATTCCCTTCAAAAAAGGAGATTGACCCATACGTATCTGTCTTTCACTTTATGCCGGAGTCTCTTTCCATAAAAGGAGATGTTCAAACCGAAAAGAGACACAGAAGTATATATCAGACAGTTGTTTATACTGCCGACCTGAATATTTCAGGATATTTTGTGATTCCTGAATTGATTGCAGACAGTAACAGTGAAGTTCTCTGGAAGGATGCCTATTTTACAATGGGGATCAGCGATAACCGTGGACTAAAAGGCACTATACAGTTAAAGACTGACACCGGAATCCTGGAGGCTATCCCGGGCCTGAAGGATGCCGATCTTTTCACTACCGGAATAAGTTTCCCGGCAAATCTCACCATAAGGGACAAAAAGTTTTCATTTTCTGAAAGCTTAAAACTTTCCGGGTCAGATGGATTGAGTTTTACACCAGTTGGGAAAACAACAGAGGTAGTCATCAATTCAAAATGGAAATCCCCTGGCTTCAGGGGAAACTTCCTTCCTGTTGAGAGATTGCTCAATGAATCAGGATTCAATGCTAAATGGCTTGTTACAAATCTCAACAGAAACTTCCCGCAGACATGGTCAGGTAAAGCATATAATACAGGGAATGATTCATTTGGCGTTGATTTCATTCTTCCGGTTGATCACTATCAGAAATCCCTCAGAAGTGCAAAATACGGGATCCTCTTTATCGCACTTACTTTTATGGCCTTGATTTTCTCAGAACTCGCAATTAAAGAGAAAATACATGTATTTCAGTACATTATGGTGGCATTAGGCCTGGTTCTCTTCTTTTCTCTTCTTACAGCATTGAGTGAATATATCGGTTTCAATTTTGCATATCTGACCGCTTCGTCATCAATAATCTTTCTGATCTCATTCTATCTGATGAAACTGCTTAAAAACCGGTTTACGGTTTACCTGATTTCAGGGTTACTTGTTTTGCTTTTTGCATTTATCTTCATTTTATTGACCCTGAATGATTTTGCTTATCTGGCAGGGAATATTGGTCTTTTTGTTTTGCTGGCATTAACAATGATGCTCTCAGTGAACCTTGATCTTTTTAAGCATCAGGCAGATCCAGATATCTCCTTGTAGAATTAATAAAAGACACCAAAACACTCAGATATAATTTTCGGGGCTGTTCGAAGTGATTAAATACCCCTGCTACTCCATGGAAAATAACACGGAGTGCCGGCCAGGGTTCAGTGATCCCTTCTGACAGCCCCTTCTTTTAACAGATGAAAATGGTTGTCTTCATTTTTTTTACTATTTTGCGCTCCTTAAATAATTATAAGAATAATGTCTACAGGCAAAAAAGCTATCCTCTTAATATTTGTGATCCTGCTTATTGATCAGGCCTTGAAGATCTGGATAAAGACTCATATGGTGATCGGGCAGGAAATTCACCTCTTTGGTAATTGGGGTATTCTCCACTTCATAGAGAATAACGGAATGGCATTCGGTATGGAAATGGGGGGGAAACCCGGCAAACTGGTTTTAAGCGTTTTCAGGGTTTTGGCTATTTTTGGAATAGGATGGTTCCTTTCTACTCTAATCAGCAAAAAAGCTAACCTAGGACTAATTCTTGCTGTGAGTGCTATTATGGCAGGTGCTATAGGAAATATTCTGGACAGTGCTTTTTACGGCATGATCTTCAGCGAGAGCTTTAATCAGCATGCAATATTATTCCCTCCGGGAGGTGGCTATTCTTCTTTTCTGCATGGGAGAGTGGTTGATATGTTCTACTTTCCTGTAATTGATACGCATTGGCCGTTATGGTCACCATACAGACCGGGGGAATCGCTTGTCTTTTTCAGGCCTGTCTTTAATGTTGCGGACTCTTCAATAACCTGTGGGGTTATAGCAATAGTACTATTTCAGAAAAGAATGTTTAGGAACTTCTCCTGACAGAATTTTTTTTATTATTTATGAAATTGTTAGTCAGGGCTGGCAACAGTTGCTTACGCAATTCAAAATAGTTTTCAGATTTTCATGCTTAAGATAATACCAGGTGTTTTTGCCTTCTCTCTTTGAAGCCAGGACACCTTTATCCTTCAGAATACCAAGATGATGTGAGGCTGTTGATTGTTCTATTCCCAGCTGTTTATGAATTTCAGTTACAGTTCTTTTCTTCCCATCCTCAAGACATCCCACGATTGTAATACGTACTGGATGTGCTATTGCTTTTAGCATCCCAGCGGCTCTTTCTAAACTCTCGGCGGTAAGTTCTTTAAATTCCATACTTTAAATATTTCATGATGTAAATATATATAAATATGTCGATATGATAAAAGATGCCTGGCTGCAGAAGAAAATTTTTATAAAGAAATGAAGTATTAAACAAAAGAGAATCTTTGGCTTGCGATTTTATTATATTTGAAATAAATAAATATTTATGTCTGCTCTCACCGGTATAAAGAAACCAGTTGTAAATGAAATGGCTGAATTTGAAGCCTATTTCAGCAGAAAAATGCGCAGTAAGATCCCATTGCTCAATATAATCCTGAACTACATACTTCGTCGCAAAGGTAAGCAGATGAGACCATTGCTTGTTTTTCTGACGGCAAGACTTAATGGTGAAATTGTCGAATCGACCTATATTGCGGCAACATGTATTGAACTTCTCCATACTGCTTCACTTGTTCATGATGATGTAGTTGATGATGCGAATGAAAGGAGAGGTTCACTTTCAATAAATGCTTTGTGGAATTCAAAAATAGCTGTTCTTCTTGGTGATTACCTGCTTTCAACCGGGATGCATATCTGTGTTGAAAATTCCCGCTATGACATGCTCGAAATTATTTCCGAAGCTGTAAAATCAATGTCGGAAGGTGAACTTTTACAGCTTCAGAAAGCACGAAAACTAAACATAAAAGAAGAAGATTATTTTAAGATCATTATCAGCAAAACTGCTGCATTGCTTGCAGCTTGTACAGCTTGTGGCGCCAGATCGGTATCTGATGATGCAGAAACCATCCAGCTAATGAAGGAACTTGGTGAAAATATTGGAATTGCATTTCAGATCAGGGATGATATTCTTGATTATGAAGGAACAGGGATAACCGGTAAAATTGTTGGAAATGATATTAAAGAAAAAAAGATAACTCTTCCTCTTATATATGCCCTCGAAAATTCTGCAAATTCAACAAGGAGACATATCATAAATATAGTCAAGAGCAGGAAAAAAACAAAATCAGAAATATCTGAGGTTATAAGTTTTGTTACAGAGTACGGAGGACTGGATTATTCAGAACTTAAGATGAATCAATACCGCGACAAAGCCCTGGCTATCCTTGATTCATACGCTGATTCTGAGGTTAAAGAATCACTGCGGGAATTCGTACGATATACAACTTCCAGAAAAAAGTAATCTCACTCTGCTACCAGTGCTATTGGTGCAACTTTTCCAAGATCCTTTACATAATGACGTGATCCGAGCCAGAAAAGAACAGCTCCAATAAAAAGTATGAATGGCAGGATTGATAATGCTGTCTGAATGTTTGTAATATCATATATTTTACCCATAATAATAGGCGCAGTTGAAGCTCCTAAAAGATTCTGGACAACCACAGCAATTGCATATGATGTCGCTCTCAGACCGGGATGTATTACATCCTGTGTTACAGAGGCTGCTCCTGATACAAAGCTCATAATAAGAACTCCGAATATCAGAAAGGCCACATATTGTAATGTCCCTCTCAGAACTACTAGCGCCAGCAATAGGACAAGTGCTGTTAGAAATGTCGAAATAGCCGGGAAAAGAAGTCTGGCGTTATCCCTGGATTTTCTCCATCTGTCCGTTAAGAAACCGCCAAGGGGCGCTCCTATAAGAGCAAGCACCATAACCGAGCTTGCCATTCTGCCAGCTGATACCTGTGGAATGTTCCTCATTTTTTCAAAATAAGTCGGCAGCCAGGTCAGCATTGCTGTAGTTACAAATACTACAGCGGCAATACCGAAATATGTATAAAGCACAGACGGTTTTGAAAGAAACTCTTTTATCATATCTTTCTTTTCCATCTTAATTTTCTTGCTGTTCACATCAAAAAAAGAAAGATCAACTGTTTTATAATCTTTAACAAAGAGAAATAGAATTGCTATAATCATACCCGGTACAGCAACAATTCCAAAAGCATGCTTCCATCCGAATTTCACTGCAATTATTCCTCCCAGAAGTACCCCAATTGCCGATCCCAGCGGAATTGAAGCATTCCAGATTCCCATCATTCGCGCTCTTCTGTCAATGGGGTATAAGCCTGATATCATAGCACTGCCTCCCGGAGCATATCCTGCCTCTCCAACCCCAATTAATAAACGAGCCATGAACAACTGTACATAGTTTCCGGTAAGAGCACAGAGTGCTGTTGCTAAACTCCACATTATCGCCATCACTCCTATTGTTTTTGTCCTGCTCCATCGGTCCACCAGAATAGAAACAGGAAAAGTCAGAATTACAATTGCCCAGTAGACAGCTGACATAAGCAGACCACTCTGCATGTGTGAGATCCCATAGTCTCTCTCAATTGAGGAAAACATTGATGTAACAACTGTTCTGTCGATATAGTCAAACATATACAACAGGAAGAGCAACATAAATACATAATTGGAATAACCTTTAGAAAAAAGGTATCCGCTGCGATCATCCGGTTTTTTCATTCTGAGTATTAGTTGGTAAACCTTTATACCAAGTAAATAAAAATAAAT
>Ga0182010_10001670_pt1 | contig 11560 bp, 5 predicted proteins | sample 611E1MmetaG_FD_120488 | JGI IMG/M metagenome (GOLD analysis project Ga0182010, IMG submission 120488) | Permafrost microbial communities from Stordalen Mire, Sweden - 611E1M metaG | ecosystem: Environmental > Terrestrial > Soil > Wetlands > Permafrost | place: Sweden: Stordalen | collected...
ATACAGATATCAGGCCATATGCTGAGGCAATCGGTGATGGGTTCTGACCTGTCATACGAAGATATGATGGAAGATCCGCATTTGCTTAATCATTACACGGGCAAGATAAATGGAGAAGAAAAAATTGCCGATAGAAATTGTTGGATCATCACTCTTACTGCAAATACTCCCGATGTGGCTTATCAGACACAAAAAGTCTGGGTTGATAAAGATCGCTTTATCCCATTAAAGAAGGAACTATATGCTAAAAGCGGCGTTCTTCTTAAGAGGATGGAGCTGTCGGATGTACTCCAGATACAAGGCAGATGGTTCCCAAAAAAGATACTTTTTAAGGATGTGCTCAAAGAAGGTGATGGAACTGAATTCCAGATCATGGAAATTGAATTCAATACCAAAATCCCGGAATATATTTTTTCAAAAGCAAGTCTGAAAAAATAGGAAAGTTTTCTGTTAAGGGATAGAGGAGGGGGAGAGGACATTGCTGTCAACTTAAGCTTTGGGGATGAATGAGATACTGCATAAAAAAGTTTCCCCCCCGCCAAAAGCGGGGCAGGCTCTCCTTTTGAAGGAGGGGAAATGTATCAGGCTTAAATTCAATATTTTACATCCTGTTTTGTACTAAACTCTCTCCATATTTTACTATATCAACCCTTAGGTTGACGGCTATGGGGCTGGGGCCAAAAACCTATTTTACTGAATTTATCATGGCTTTCGTAATGATGATTGTTTTGGATGATACGGCACATGCACCGAAATAACCCAATGCTCCATTGCTGAGGTTATTATTGGGATTAGCAGGTGTTGATCCGAATATAGGATTAGTATGAAGCAGGTCTTCCAGAGTACGGTAGTATTCGTATGTTGCCTGATCAAGTGACAAAAGCTCGATTCTGAATGTATCGCCTGCTGTTGCATTTGCGACTCGCAGTTCAGTTTCCTGGCCGTTTGTATACTGATCATCATAAAGCCTGTAATTATCATTATTAATGGTATCGTTCTTAAAGACTTTTACCCTGTAAAAGTTCTTCTCTTCGGGATCCCTGAAAAAACAATGAATATCCACATTCGTATGGTTCTTATTGTTATCGCCGAAGTCGAAACGTTGAGCATCGCTTTTTACAAGGCTCAGAGAATCGATATTTACATGACTGAACATAGTGGAAGAACCATCATATTCCTGATCGCCGGATATAACTTTCAGAGTGTATGTTCTTCCGGTAATGCCCCTGGTCTTTTTAGTAAAATAAACACCTGATATCAGTTCTTTTAAAGTATCATTTGTGCCGCTATTGTCATTTATTATAACCTGTGCTCCGGAAACCACTTCTAAAACAGGCTGATTAAAATAACTTCCTGATTTACTGATCGTAACAGTATAAGGACCAAGGTCATCGCTAATCAACCCTTCTATGACAATTTGTGGCGCTGCTTCGTTCAGATCAACATTGATAACTTTCTGACAACCGGAAAATCCCAGCAATGTCACAAATGATAAAACAAGCCGGATAGCATCTTTAAATCTTATTTTATTTCTTGTTTTCATTTCTGTTACCTTTTAAAACTTGAAATTATAAGTAATGGCAGGAACAAAACGGAAAAGAGATAATTGAACAGCCTGCATTTTAGTGGGGTCATTGGGATCCTGTTGAAAATTAATTGCATATGCATTAGCACGGCCATATACATTGTAGATCGAAAAGTTCCAGTTACTCTCATATGTGGCTGTTTTTTTCCCCTGAAGGGTAAGACCAATATCCAACCTGTGGTAATCGGGCATCCGATAACCGTTCCTTTCGGTATAATATGGTACAATAATGCCATCGACTGCATACCGGCCGCTCGGAAATGTAACAACGTTACCGCTAATAAAAATCCATGTGGCCGAAAATGTGAGTTTCGGATTGAGTTCATATATCCCTACAATCGCTATGTTATTTGGTCTGTCTTGTTTTGCAAGGAAAACATTACCCCCGTTAATATCAGGAAACTGCCTTTTTGTTTTCGACAGAGTGTAGCTTATCCAGCCGGTCAGTTTGCCATATTTTTTCCTGATCAAAAACTCTGCTCCATACCCCCAGCCTTTTCCAAAAACCAGTTGTGATTCCACTTTGTTATTAAGGATAAGGTTGGCCCCGTTACGGTAATCAATCTGGTTTTGAAGGGTTTTGTAGTAAACTTCCACTGATGTCTCATACATGTTGTTTGAAAAATTCCTGAAATATCCCAGGGTGTACTGATCCGCAATTTCCGGTAAAATATTAATATTACTTGGTACCCAGAGATCAAACGGGGTTGAAGAAGTTGTATTTGATATCAGATGTACATACTGCCGGGTGCGGGCATAAGAAACTTTAACCGAGCTTGAGTCGTTGATGATATAGTTCACCAGTAACCTTGGCTCAAATCCTCCATAAGTATTGAAAATCTTTCCTTTAGGATATGTCGCTGAATCAACAACATCTGCTACCTGATCATAAGTGTAAACGGTACCCGGCCCGATTGAACTGAAAAGTGAATAACGCAATCCGTACGTAGCCTTCAGATGAGGAGAAATTGTCTGTTCATTGGAAATGTAAAATGCATTTTCAAGTGCATAACGGTTATCGACAGATTTGACATGGAATAAAACAGTACTGTCGACTTTGCTTGGAACGAAAGTATGATAAATGGAATTGAAACCGAATTTGATTGTATTGTTTGAATTCAGATAATAATTAAGATCCTCTTTCAGATTCCAATCCTGAATCTGAGATATTACATTCATGGTCTTACTGCCAACAGCGACATTAAAGTTATAACTGTACTTATTAAAAATGAATGAAGTGTTGGAAAAGATTTTATCATTTATAATATGGTTCCACCTGGTTGTGGCAGTGATATTTCCCCAATTAAGGCCCACCGTTCCTCCAAGATTGAAATTATCCCTGCCAAGATAACATGAAAAATACAACCGATCCTTTTCCGAAAACTGATAATTGACCTTCATGTTCAGATCGTAAAAATAAAGAGTTGATTTACTTGCAGTGGAATCTGCTCCGTGCTTTGGAAGAAGTCTCAGGAAAAGATCAGCATAGGTTCTGCGAGCAGCAATCATGAAGGAACCTTTGTTTTTAAATAAAGGCCCCTCAATGGCTAACCTGGAAGCGATAATTCCGATTCCCCCTGAAAGATGAAATTCCTTATTGTTGCCTTCATTCATTTTTATGTCAACCACTGATGACAACCGCCCGCCATATTCAGCCGGGAAACCGCCTTTATATAATGTTATATCTTTAATTGCGTCCGAGTTGAAAGTGGAAAAGAACCCAAGTAAATGAGAAGGGTTATAAACAGGTGCTTCATCAAGCAGGATAAGGTTCTGGTCAACGCCCCCACCTCGTACATAAAAACCTGCGTTTCCCTCCCCGGCAGGTGTTACTCCAGGCAGCAGCTGAATGGTTTTTAAGATATCCTTTTCGCCAAGAATAACTGGTATATTCTGAATTTCCTTAACATTGATCTTTGAAATAAGATCATTCTGAACCACATTTATGTTATTCTTCTCACCCATAACTGTAATCTCTTTTAAGGCTATAGATTCTTCATCCATATCAAAAGTCAACTTTATGTTTTCATTTAAATCCAAAGGAACAGTCTTGGTTTTATACCCCAGGAATTGAACTATTAATGAATATTTCCCTACAGGAAGTGTAAGTGAAAAATATCCGTAAGAATTTGAAGTAATTCCTGTTGCCGGATTCTCTCTGGGATAAATGATAGCGCCGGTCAGTGATTCTCCGGTTTTGGCATCCCTTATAAAACCACTTATAGTTGCTGATTTTGCTGTTTCATTCTCAGAAATTCCCGGTTGCAGGATCACCGATAAAAAAACAAATATTAAAACAGAGATTCTTGTTATCATTCAATCTATATAGGGGGGTGTCAAAAAAGGTGTCAGTACTTCATTTTACCTTTATGTTACTATGTGTTGTATTTTGTGATCCTTAGTGGTTAATGGCTTATTCTTTTACCACAAAGGGACACTAAGGAGTCCGCGAAGGTTCACAAAATACTTTAAGTCAACCCCATGTTTTACAATGCTATTTCCACCTTTTTTAGTTCTTTGACGAATCAATTCTCAAATACACATTCCTATAAACAGAAAATCTATAAGTTTGTTGTGTGACTGAAGTGAGTGACTTCAGTTTTTGATAATTTTTTGCATGAAATTCCCTCCCGGCGTAATTACCTGAATCAGGTAAAATCCCTGGGAACAAGAACTCATGTCAAGTTTATAAATGGCAGAATTGACATCAATTTTTCGTATTAACCTTCCCTGGAAATCAAATAGTCCCACAATTTTAATTGTTCCTGAAGATTCAATAGTCACATTATCTTTTACGGGAGTGGGATAAAACTTCAACTTCGTATTGTTATCGGTCTCTTTCACGGATAGGATGATATTAGTGGATGCAATCCAGTCAGATGCGATACTGTTGTCTGAAAAAGGATCGATCACTTGCAGGTAGGACCCGTTACCATCAGCATCAGGCCAGGGTGGCAGATTTGAATAACTGACACTGTCAATTACATTTCCAAACCCGTCGGCAAGAACAAGTTTCGCTCCACTGTTTGATAAATTCCTTGTAAACTGTCCAAGGGGCGGGAATCCATATTTTGACATGAATGCTGTTGAATTGCTTGCAAGCAGTATGGTCGAATTTGGGAAAACTTCAGAATATGCCGGAAACTGATAAACAAATCCCGTCCCGGTGAAATAAACTCCTGTTAAATTTACAGCTTTATTTCCGGTGTTTGTTATTTCAATGAATTCCAGGTCTTTGCTGTTTGGAAAATCTATTGTTGTATTAGGATTGTACATAATTTTTGTAATCACCAGAGGTGGCATTTCCACATTGCTGCAATTTGAATATGGACCAAGATTGGTTGTCATCCAGGCAATTCTCAGCTTCAGCCAGTTTTTCATATTATTAACCTCTGTTGAAATATCTGGCACAGTTCCCCATTTAAAATTTTCCCTTTGTGATGCCTCGCTGATTGTTGCAATAGTTTGGTCAATCAGGTTTTCAATAACCGAAAAATTTAAGGGTTGACCAGGCTGGATCAGCTGATTCCATCTTTTTGACAGGTAACATCTGAATTTCGGCTCAGCGAAAAGGTCCCTGAAGAATTTTGGCCCTTCATTATCTCCGTTAGAAAATTGCCATGTGTTTGTTTTGCTCCTGTCGAAACCCCAGATAAACAGGTCATTTCCAAAAGTCAGGTTATTGTCCCAGATTGGTCCTGCTCTCAGTTTCCCGTTCCTGTCTTTATGAAAATATGTACTGAACTGATAGGCATCGGCATTGGCTGACAATTCACTTATAATCATGAAATCGACAAAAGACGGGATATCAATAACCGAAGGGTATCCGTTTTCTAATGAAGTGTTACCAGATGAAGCAGTTGAGCTCAGCAATTCAAACTGAGAATGGATATAGTCGTTTTGTTGTGGGGTTACATCTTCCGGTTTTGGAAGTGTATGAATAAATGTCACATCGTTTGTCCCTATAAAACTTGACATTGTCCAGGCTACAGGATCATCCGCATTCGATTTATCAGCTTTTGTGATATATCCTCCAGTGACGTTTGGGAAGCTGTTATCTGTTGTAGCAATCTTCATGACGTTAACCCGGTCTGATCCCTGTTTTATCTTTTCCTGGAGAACATACAGGCCGTTGTACGAACCATTTAATACCACTTCACAATAGACAGTTCTGCTTGCGTACTCTCCCATCATACGTGATAAATTATAGCATAGATAGTCCCGTATAAGGGATGGCTCGTAGCCAAGTCCGTTTAAAACCCAGTCATTATCACTAGGCATACCCAGCAGACTTACATTTAGCTTCGTAACATTATCAGCCTTGAATGTCGTAAGGCCGAACTGTTTTTTTGGTAAGGTCTGGGAACTTGAACCCCGTATTTCAATGTCTATGCGGCCGTTATAGTTTAAATATGCGGGAGTATTCTGATCAGTAAGATAATTACGTAAACCATCTCCTCTGTATATTATTGTCATATTGGCGAAAACCCTTGGGGAATCGGGGATATCAACCCCTCCATCAGTATTTATTAGTACGATGGGAAGGTTGCTGTCTGTAAAGCTCTGAGAATAAGAAGAAAGATGAACGCAAAGCAGTAAACATGCAAAAGCTATTTTTCGCTTCATTATATTGTGAGTAACTATCCAGGCAAAAGTGCCAATAATTTTCGAGTCTGTCACAGATGATTGAAAAAGTATTTTCAGGGCTTGATCACATTTGCCAATACACCGGGGACCTGTAGCAGATCGTAGTCGTTACTGTAAATCAAAAATTTATCATTCCAGCGAGGATTAAATTTATCCTTATAATCTCTTTGTCCTTTGTAATGAGAAAATGAACGGATTTTTTCATAGGCAAACTTCATAGATTTTTCCGTAAAAGTGTGGGGATCGTTAAGTCCCGACATCGGTGCAAAACCCAGGTTAACATATTGTATTCCAATGTCTTTGAAATATTTGAATAGTTCTACCAGGATATAATCCATAATCCCGTTGGGAGCATCGGCAGTTTTTCTCAGTAAATCATATGTCCCTTCGTTTTTTACATAATCCGGAATGATATTTAAAAATGCAATAATTTTTTCTTCACTGTTTTCCACTGATATTACAGTTTGTTCCTTTATTTCTTTTTCAACAAACATCCCTTGTGAAAAGATAATTTCTTCACGTTCTGTAAGTTTCAGCCATTCATCACTTACTGCTTTAAGTTTCTGGATCAGACCGTCACGGAGAGGAGGAGTATTTATATGTGTCGTATAACCTTGTTCTTTTATTTTGTTCAGGGCGTTTCTGATAGACTTTTTTTCACCTCCTTCAAGCGAAAAGAAGTCGAGGTCAATAACTCCCTCCTGACCCAGGAAAAGACTCTTTTTTGACAACTCATTATAGACGGGCAGACTCTCTTTTGACACCCTGTAATAAATTTCTTTAAGACCATTTTCATAACAATATTTACCGAAAGAGACAATGCATTTTTTCATCTCTTCACTGTTTTCTGCCACGGGATTCTCAAGAACTACAGCAAAATTTCTGTTGACACGGTAGGAGATATATGCATTAATTTCGGAAGGCGCAAAAATAAATTTATCTGAATATGTTTTGAAAAAATCAAGAGCAGAATTTCCAAATTGTTGAGTCAGGGCTTTTGCCCTTGATATTTCCTCAACTGTTGGTGTAATTTTGAATACATAAGGTCTTACAAGTGAATAGATTAAAAATGAAATCGAAGCAAAACCGCTGATCTTGATCAGGTAAATAAAATCACGCGCAAAAGAATCATACGGAATAAGATCATTGCTGCCTACAAGAAAAAAATTCTGAAGCGTGTACCTGAAGGATTGAAAAATATTGAAGTCAATATGAAAGTGCCTCTTATCAAGGAAATAGAATCCAATCACTCCATATAACATTACAGCTGCCATACTTAACACGGAAGTCTGTAATCCCACTGTTCCCAACTTTGGATTTGTTTTTACATGGTACTGTTTTCTTGTTGCTATCAGTGAACCTACTATCAGAAACGCTATTGTAGCTTCTTCATAATCGATACCTTTGGCAATATTCCCAAAAATTGAAATAATACTAAGAGCTACTGCAAACCACCATGCCGTTCGTAATCCTCTTAACATAAAAGCTGCTGTGACCAGCAGAAATAGTCCTGCAATAAACACAAAGCTGTTTGAAAAGCTCACAAAATCAACCAGCAGATAATCCTTCAGCAGATTGAGCCTTTCAGGAAGTGCAGGCGTTAATACTGATATTATATTTACAATACCAAGAATAAAGATCAAAACTGCCGGAAAAATCCGCATTATCAGTTTATCTACCTTTAACAAGAAGCTCACAACGCCTGTAAAAAGAGGGAGCCAGAATTCGAAAAACCTGAAAAGCAGGGTTATTGCTATTGAATCAGCATTAGTGAATCCGGAACGGGTAAGAACATAAACCATTGAAACCTCAATTGCCCCGAGCCCACGAAGAAATGGTGATATAATCAGGAATATTACAACAACAATATACGCTATGATGGCAGTTGAGACAGATGGTTGAAAATTCAGAGCTATCATCGATATGTAGACGTGAGCGATCCCCACAAACTCTATCAGGACAGAGATTAATACAGTATAAACAAATTGTTTCTGGTTTATTTTATTGTTTTTCAGGTCCTCAATGAAGAGTTCCGCTTTAGGGTAAATCTTTAAAATCCAATCGTAAAGTTTCCCCTTTTTCAAAAGTGAATAATAAACAAAAACAAAAAACAACAGGATAGCCATAACGGCCGCAAGTGCGTACCATTTATCCATCCCTATGCTCCCTCCTGATACAACAAACACGAAAGCTGGTATTGCCACTATAACTACAGAAAGAATTCCAACAAAGGCATAAATGGAAGATGCAAAATAGACCTGTGTTCTGGTGATCCCCTTTTTTTCTATCTCATTGCTGAAAAATGCCAGTGATGAAACTGCACCTGCCGGCAGAAAAACGCTGATGAAATTGCGTTTGAGAAAAAGGATAATTGCATCCCAAAGCTTCAGTTTTGTGTTAATTGAAGCGAAAGATGTCACATACATCGCTCCCTGGATAAATATATAAAAGAGTACCAGAGCCAGACCGGTAATTACCCAGTATCTGTTTGCTTCGGAAAGAAGATTCCTTACATGAAACAGTTCACGCTTCTGATGAAATGTAAACCATGCAGCCAGAATTATAAACAGGGCAGTAAAAAGAAACTTGGTAATGAGCCTCGCATTTTCATTAAGAAATATGAAGACCTTTTCTTTAAAAAAATTCCGGATGGATATTGATGAGTTCTCTTTAATCATAGAATGTTAGTCAAAGTTACCATTTTCAATTTTCAAGTTTACTCCGAATAGCATTTTTCTGTTATTAAAAAATTGACAAACCAATCCAAAGGTACGATTTTCAGAACGCCTTATTGTCTTTCATTGTCTGCATGATCAATGGCAGGTTAAATTTATAATGATGATCCCCGGGTATTTTTTTGATTATTACGGAAGTTTTGCTCAATAATGCAGGGATCTCTGTTTTCTCCCCGTCTCCAAAAATTATCAGGGTAGGTATGCTCTGCAACTTGATGATCTCGTCGATTGTATTATAGGTATTCTGCCTGTTGCCCATACCCAGCATATTTGAAATATGTATCTCAAAGTCGGTAGTTGTGGCAGGCGATAAGAGCACCACAGATTCAATCTTTGATTTAGTCTCTTCCGGCAACCTGTTTACAATAAATGGAACAATTTCAGCGCCTAAAGAATAACCTACAAGAACAAACTTTGTTCTGCCCCATTCTTCCCCGTAAAAATTAAGAGCTTTGGCTATGTCTGAGGCAGTTTCTTCAGGTGTGCGCCGTTTCCAGAAATATTTTTTTGAATCCAGACCCACAGTCGGAATTCCTTGTTTGGCAAGATTATCAGCAATTGACTGTTCAAAACCATACCAACCTCCATCACCTGAAATCAGCAGGGCGACCGGAGCCTGCCTGTCCTGAATTTTGGAATTAGTAATAACTAAAGGAAGATTTTTAACCTGACCTGCATCGACCTTTGCCGGTTTCTCTTTTTCATATGTTGCGATTAAACGGCTATAAGCATCCTTCCATTGAGGCATAAAATCGCTCCACTTTGAAAAGCCATGACCGACTTTCGGCAAAGTGATTAATTCCGCACCTTTCGTTTTTGATACAAAATCCACAACTGCCGGATAATTGCATATCTTATCTAACTTCCCGTTAAGTACTATCCATGGATATCCGAGTTTATCATCGGGTTGAAGAATGTATCGTTTTCCCGGAACATCAGCTGTTACAGTCAAACCATTAATCTCACACAGCATTTTAGGAAGCTCAATATCGGGACAAAAACCAACCGAAATTCCTCCGATAAATGTTCCTGGCCGCTCTTGTGCCAGTATACCATAAACAAGTGTTGCCCCGCTTGAATATCCCATAATTACCGGAGGTATATAATCAGGAAAATCATATTTCTTTTCTATTAAGCTCGCCAGTTGTACAAAATCAGCTGCAACATTATAACATTCATCTGTCCGTTCCCTGAGATCCTTAAAATATTGCAGAATATCAACTCCGATTACCAGAGAATTCATCTCAGAGAATGTCTGAGAAAAACCAATAACCCCCGATTTCCAGCCTCCATCTCCTGAAATCATCAGAATTACATTCTGAGGTGTGGTTGTACGGTTATAAATATATACTTTGCCAAATGAAGATACATTCAAAGAATCCCTGGAAGTGACTGCCCCCGATGAATTTTGAATAGTAAATAAAATGACGAAAAGAGTTAATGCGAAAGACAATATTTTCTTTATTTTCATTCAGTTAATCTGTTTTTGTAATTCATTCTATATTTCTTAAAATCTGCTATTTAACCACTTAATCTTTAAAAATCATCCCATCGCTAAACATATTATCCTGGCAAGTCCTTAACGCTCTTCCCGGTCTTTTATTTTATTTACCTCCGGTATTGCGATCCCGCGAAGCGGGAGAAGCAATCCCTTGCAATTGTCACCGCTACACTAACTTCTTATACTTTATCCTGGCCGGAGTTGTATCAGCAACCCGCTTCTTATAATTCTCTTCATAGTCGGAATAATTACCCTCGAACCAGACAACTTTTGAATTACCTTCAAAAGCCAGCATATGAGTTGTGATCCGGTCGAGGAACCACCTGTCGTGTGAAATAATTACGGCACATCCTGCAAAATTCTCAAGGCCCTCTTCAATGGCTCTCAGAGTATTAACATCTATATCGTTTGTTGGTTCATCGAGTAGAAGAACATTTGCCCCGGATTTCAAAGTAAGAGCAAGATGCAGCCTGTTTCTTTCTCCTCCTGAGAGGACACCACATTTTTTTTCCTGATCTGCTCCGGTGAAGTTAAAACGGGCAACATAAGCTCTGGCATTTACCAGGCGGGTTCCAACCATCACATCGTTCTGGCCACCTGATATAACTTCATAGACAGTTTTCGCAGGATCAATTGCTGAATGTGCCTGGTCAACATATCCGAGTGTGACAGTTTCACCAATTTTAAATGTCCCATTCGTCGCCTTTTCCTGTCCCATTATCATCCTGAAGAGAGTTGTCTTTCCAGCGCCATTCGGACCTATAACACCAACAATTCCGTTCGGAGGCAGACTGAATTCAAGACCCTCAAAAAGCAATTTGTCATCAAACGATTTTGTAACAGATTTGGCCTCAATAACTTTATCACCAAGTCTGGGTCCGTTCGGGATAAATATTTCAAGCTTGTCTTCCTTCTGTTTCACATCCTGATTAAGAAGGTTTTCATAAGCGCCTAACCTTGCTTTTGATTTCGCATGTCGTGCTTTGGGTGACATTCTTACCCATTCAAGCTCGCGCTCAAGAATTTTTCTTCTTTTAACATTTCCCTTTTCCTCCGATTCAAGCCTTTTTGCTTTCTGTTCAAGCCACGAAG
>Ga0182010_10001672_pt1 | contig 11554 bp, 10 predicted proteins | sample 611E1MmetaG_FD_120488 | JGI IMG/M metagenome (GOLD analysis project Ga0182010, IMG submission 120488) | Permafrost microbial communities from Stordalen Mire, Sweden - 611E1M metaG | ecosystem: Environmental > Terrestrial > Soil > Wetlands > Permafrost | place: Sweden: Stordalen | collected...
ATGGTCAAAGACGGAGTCGAGGCACTGGCGTTTCTCAGACGCGAAGGGGACTTCGCTGACGCACCCCGTCCGGACCTGATACTTCTCGACCTGAACCTGCCGAAGAAGGACGGCATGGAAGTGCTGGCTGATATAAAGGCCGACCCTACCCTGAGGCGCATACCAGTGGTAGTCTTGACGGTCTCCAAGGATGAAGAGGACATCCTGAAGTCGTACGACCTTTATGCCAACTGTTACGTTACTAAGCCGATCAATATGGAGCAATTCATAGCTGTTGTGAGATCCATCGAGGACTTCTGGCTGACCATTGTCAAATTACCGTACGATATCAAGAGATGAGTGATAATCCTATACGGATATTATTGATCGAAAACTTGAAAAACTCTGAACGAATATTCGGAATGTTTCAGCGGCTTAACACGGACCGCCAGGAAATGGCATAGAGTTGCAACTTGCAAACAGATTGTCGAACGGCATGGTGGCCGCTTGGGTAGAGTCTAATACGGGAGTCGGAGCAATTTTCCGCTTTTCACTTGCTTTTGAAAATAACTGATTCTCTCGAAAGCAATACCGCTTTCCAAGTGTTTGATCGTATTCGAAACGAACAGCCGGAGAAAGTAGCACAACGTTGATTACTAGATGGAGTGTTGAAACAACCATCGACGATTCCGTTTCTACCCGCCAGTGTATTCAGATTGACCTCTTCGATGCTTTCTGAAAGAACGCCAAATGGCCAAATCGACAATCTGATGTTTTTTGTTCATCTTGTCTCGTTCCGTTTTTGCCCGCCTTCTCCTATTAGAAACTGCTCAAGGGCTTCGTACGACTGCGCTCCGACAAGCTTTGCATTGTTAACTACGAAGGTCGGAACTGCGGTTATGCCGAGTGCATGTGACCGCTTCCAGTCAGCATCAACTGCCTGTTCAAAGCTCCGGGCGTCCAGCACTGACTGCGCTTGATCTCCAGAAAGCCCGATTGATCCGGCCAGCCTGACTAGTTCTTCCGGCTTACCGATGTTGATGCCTTCTACAAAATACGCGCTAAACATCGCCTCATGAAATTGATCTCCCTTGCCCTGAAATTCGGCCCATTTGGACAACTCCTGTGCCAAGCGGCTGTTATAGGTCTTTTGGCGCTCGCCAAAAGGCAGGCCCAGATCCAGAGCGACCTTTCGCAGCCTCTGCATCATCTGCACGATGTCCAGATTGCGGCCCGCAAAGAGTTCATTCAAAGATAGACCATCAGCTGGCGTGTCGGGGTGGAGAGGAAACGAAACCCATTGGACAATTATGTCATAATGTTTTCTTAGTTTCTCAATACGCACGGTACTGAAATAGCACCATGGTCAGATATAATCGGAAAATACTTCAAAGAGTAATGGAGCGACCATTCGAACCTCCAAAATTAAATCTTGAAGCACGCGGGCCGTACTGAAGGATATAAACGCTCCGGCTTTGATCTTAATTATAGATGAAAATATCTGAGAAATGATGATTATTAAAAGAATGTGTCAAGATCCGTTCTTATTTTCTGATTAAAGTCATCTAAAAAGCCAGGAAACAAGAGACGATTGTTTTTCTGGTACCCCGCACCTTCAACATATTGAAGACCAATCAAGGTTTCCACCAGTTATAGGTATAATGGCCATCATTCTGGCGACTTCAAGAGTTCTTTCCCGAAACCTACCGCGTTGACATTGAAGTTATTTATCTATATTTTATTAGGAAATATAATTATTAGAAAACCATGCAGCCACTTGGCAACAATAGACATACCTTTTTATCGAACAATAAATTTCAGTATTATTTTCAATTTCGATTCGAACGATGGGGAGGATATTGATGAAAAGAATCTTGGGCGGAGTATTTATCTTATCGATCGTATATTTTCTGCTGGGACCAAATTCTCTAGCAATCGCAGCAGAGAAGGCTGAATTCGCTGGTGTTGATGCTTGCAAAAAATGCCACGAAGATTATTACAACAGTTATGTTTCGTCTATTCACGCTAAAAAGAAGATACCGGGCACTCCCGCCAAACAAGACGCCTGCGAGTCCTGTCATGGGGCAGGAATAGAGCATGTTAGCAAAGGCGGAGGCAAAGGCGCGGGAGGTATTTTTGTATTTGACAAAAAAGGAGATCCGAAGGCGAGAGCAGCCAAATGTCTGGCATGCCATGAAGAATCCAAAAGTCTGGCTTTTTGGGATATAGGAGCCCATAGGAAAAATGACGTTTCCTGCGATGATTGTCATAAGATTCATGCACCTGTTGCGCAAAGCTTGAAATTTGATGAAAATCAACTCTGTTTCACATGCCATCAGGATATAAAATCCATGTTCAACAGGCAATCTCACCACCCGGTTAAAGAAGGACTGATTAAATGCTCGAATTGCCACGATGTACATGGCGGATTTGGCAAGCATATGATCAAAGCTGACTCAATCAACGAACTATGCTATGAATGCCACGCCGAAAAAAGAGGTCCCTTTATGTGGGAACATCCTCCGGTGGAAAAAAACTGTCTGAACTGCCACGAGGCTCACGGTAGCAGCCATGGCAGACTTCTTGAGCGGAAACTTCCTCAGCTTTGCCAGAATTGCCACGATGTTCAGGCGGGAGGTCACTTCTCGGAAGCCTATACCTCGTTCCATTCTTTCAATGGAGCGGCTACGGGTGATAAAAACAAGTTTTATGGTCGTTCCTGCGTTAACTGTCACACAAACATTCACGGAAGCAACGGCCCCGCTGCTGCCGGACAATTATTTCTACGATAGGAGGGACACATGAGGAAATTATCTATTGCATTAGCTATCGCTTTTAGCATTTTCATGGCACCCTCTGTCTATGCCGAGGAACCGACACTGGCTGGAGAGGTTAGTCTTAAGGGCCTTCTCACAAACGTTAAGGGTAATGACGCGAAGTTTAATGAATATAGCGACCTTCACGACGGTCTTTATGGTCGCGCAAAGCTGCTCTATGACACCGATGCTTGGTGGCTAAAAGCCAATGCCAGCGATATTGGCTACGATACCCAAAATTACCAGCTCGACGGAGGAATGTGGGGGATTCTTAAGTCTAATGCTTTTTATAAGGAGATCCCGCATAACATCGGCTTTGGAGCGAGGAGTATGTTTACAGGAGTGGGCTCTGGAAATCTATCCCTGCCACCCGGAGTAGATCCCACCGATGCAACAACATGGCCATCATCGTTCAATTATTCCACCGAACGGCGACAGACCGGAGGCTCGTTCTCACTCGATGTTATCAAACCCTTTTTCTTTAATGCATCAGCTACGACTGAGCAGCGCAAAGGCAATAGGCCAGCAGGAGTGAGCCTTGATTCGGGTAACGCGCAAGCTCTGGAGTTACCTGCCCCTGTCGATTACCGCACCGATATCCTTAAAACCGAACTGGGCTATGCAAAGAAACCGCTCTTCCTGGATCTTTATTTTATGTACAGCGAATTTGATAACAAGAATGAAATTCTGAATTTCGACAATTTTTCACTCGGGACATCGGATACTTTGACGCTGCCTCCGGACAACAAATATTACAAGGTCGGGTTCAAAGGTGCTGTCAAACTGCCTTTTGATTCGAAGTTCAGCATCAATACCGGCTGGTCTCAAACTACTTCGCACACAAATTTGTTGACTGCGGATAACCTTTTCGGCCTCACTCTTACACCAGCAACTTTCAACGGAAAGATCGCAACGCAGAATATTGATGTAGCATTGACGAGCACGCCTGTTGATTTCCTCGATGGAACGATATTCTATAAATATTACAATCGGGACAATAGATCAGATATGACAACGCAGACTGATCAACTCGCCGATGTCTTTGTAAACAGACTGTTCAGCTATCAGAAAAACGAGTTTGGTGGGGAACTTGGTTTTAGGTTACCACTGAAATTCTATCTCAGCACCGGATACACTCATAGTGTAACCAATCAACCCTTGGATACACTTGGCTCTACCAATGACGATATTTATTCCATTGGATTGAAATGGAAGGGGTTGAATTTCATGAGCATACGTACTAGTTATGAAAGGTTGGTCCGAAATTCGGACTTCAGTCAGCCGGCTGACCAGTCCTTAGCCAATCCTTTCAATCCAGGTATAAATATTGACGGCGCTAGGAATTTAGATCTTGCTGACAAAACGAGAGACACTGTGAAACTGAATCTAGATCTCTACCCGACAGACTTCCTGTCCATTGGGTTGGGGTACAAGCACAAGGAGACTAATTACAAACAGTTACAGTTCGGACTTAAGAGTGACCGACGGGACGAGATCACGACGAATGTGGATCTGATGATAGGGACGTATGCCCAACTCTTCGGCTATTTCGATTACGGACTAACCAGGAGGAGCGAGGATCAGCAGGACCAGAGCATCTCGACAGACGCGCTGTGGAATCTTAAGGACAAGGAAAAGTATTATGATTTCGGAGCAGGAACTAACATTTATTTAGTTCCTAAGAAACTTACTTTAAGACTTCAGTATGACTATTCCAAATCGGACGGCAATGCAGATTTGACGCTGTCAAGCGATGCACTGAATAATCCGAATGGCAATGCTCTCTTTGGGACGGGGGCGAACAATAATAATATAGACATTCCGAATTGGGACGATTATACAAAAAAATCGGTCATGGCAAAGTTAATTTATAACGTCACAAAAAAAATAACCTTTGCTATAGGATATGCATACGAGAAATTCACCTTCTCAGATGCTCAACTTGATGGATATGCTCTAATACCTACGGACGGTGGTGCTTTTCTGACCGGGGCTTATGCAAACCAGTCGTACAAAGCTAATCTCTACTTTGCAAGTGTAAGTTACAAATTCTGGTAAACGGCGCGATGGTGACGAACAAATAAGTCCCATCTCATCGGTTATGTGCTACAAACTCATGACTTGCAGCAACTATCGTGGTCGGCGGCCTTACCAGCCACAAATTACACTAGCGGATTATTGTGGAAATCCGCACTATTAGTGGAGATTGCTCCAGCGTTTGCTTGTGGTGAAATGAACGATCGGAATGAATCGTCCGCCGCGTTGACTTCTTGGTGTTGCCATCTCCGCTCCTGTCCGGATAAATGTTGATAAGGCGAAAGGGTCGCGAGTCTTCCGCCGTAGACGGCATTGCCTATCGGGAAATGCTAGAATTGCGAAAGGTGTTGTCCCGAAAACCCGAGGATATCATTAATAACATCGTCAAGAAGCGTTTCCCCAGTCCAGTATGAGTCTTCTTGGCTATAAAGATTTGTTTTACGACTAATGGACCATATCCGGCGGACTGAACGAATTTACTCCATAAACAATCCTTCTGATTGTTGAAACCAGATGATCAGGCGCGTCTTCTTTGGTCAAATATCCGGAAGCTCCCGCCTTTACGACTTTATCAGCATACTTCTCGGAAGAGTGCATGTTTAAAATGAGGACTGGAAGGGACGGAAAAGTGGTTTCAACTCTTTTAGTACTTCAAACCCGTTTTTCATAGGCATTGTAACGTCCAGCAAAAGCAGGCAAGGAGATTCAATAATTTTTTCTTATTTTTTTTATCGACGGCATCTCGTGTGCGAGTGGAGGAACGCCCCTTATGCCATGTTAGTTGGGATCATTGTGTTTTGTAGGGTTTAGCACCACTATACCCGACCTATGAAACTCACTTTCGGTCGATTTCGATATTTTCTTTGCTACCGCTATGAGAGACTGAGAGCATGATGCCGATACCGATCGCGATCGCGATTCCTATCAAGGTCCATGTCGTACCAATTCTGGCCAGAATACCCATTTTCCAGAGCGCAGCTAGAATACCGCCGATCAAGATAACAAAACCAACAAGATAAATACCTGTCCATTTCATGACAAATCTCCTCATTCCCAATAGTTGATTACCAATTGATAACTTACATTATTTTTAAGTTTTTAGAAAGCGCATGCTTCAGGAGGTTAAGAATTCATAGCCCTTTAAGCTTAACCTGGTGTTGTGTGCGGTTCTACTTTTCCGTTAGTTGCATGTAATATTAATAGCACAGCAGTAACGGTCATAAGAATGAACGTTGCGAATCCAAGAATGTTCGAAGTTTTTCCGTTTGTATCCTTGCCCATTATTTTCTTGTCGTTGGAAGTGTGAAGAATGATCGCAATTAAGACAGGTGCGGTCAACCCATAGAGAATGGCTGAATATTTCAGCGCTTTAATTGGGGAGATGCCAATGTAATTTAGAGAGTAGGTTGCAATGCCCGAAGGGTCATCATCGCTTGGACCTGTAACTAGTCCAGGTCCAAGTATTTTCCAAAAACGGTAAAGTTTAGATGAACTCTTTTTTTCATTGGCCATTTTGATATCTCCGCTAAAATCGCCGGTAATTTGCTGCCTCCTGCCACTAAATGACTTCGCTAACGACTTTAAGAATGGCAAATATTCCGCCGTTGGATCGGCCTGTCGCGAATCATTGTGGCACAGATTTTCTCATCTTCTTTTTCATTTCGATCCTTTCGATAAATGCTCACACTCTTTTGATTCACCTATTGCAGAAAAAAAAGAGAAACATGAGTTAGTGTTTGTCAGTGTATTGAAGAGCATGATGCGTGCCAAGATTGTTATTGATTGATGGGAGTTTCTATGCTATTGAAAACAATGAAACTTCAACGAAGACTACACCAGGCGAATTATACTATAAAAGGTATTACTTCTGATATATCAGGAGTCTCCTGATATATCAGAGAAACAGTGCCTTTATCCGTATGATTCCCAATCACAGTCTCGGCTGATATTAACATATTTTCAATGGCATAGTAGCTTCTGTCCCGGCAACAACAATCTGGCACGCATTGTGCTCCTCAATACACTGACAAACAACAACGCTTGTTCTTTTTGTGTCATCGATGCATCAAGCGGGTGCGAACACTTATCGGGAGAAGAAAAATGCTAAGAGAGCTGAGAAAGTTGTGTTTATTGGCGATTGGTGCTCTAGCTCAGGATAAGGACATGACGATGGACAAGGCCGAGACAGCGTTCTCATCCTCATCGGAATTGTGGGATCGTTTAGAAAGGGATGAGTAAAACCTAAAGATATGGAGTCTACGATAAAAGACTATTCCTTCAGGACTTTTTTTGATTATCTCGGCAAGCGAACAATTAAAAGCATAAACAATCTCGGCACTATAGTAATCTTCTTTACGCTGGCATTCGTAAAGATCTTCCGCCGCAAACAGATACGGGAGCTTATCCAGCAAGTTTATTTTATCGGAGCCAAGTCCGCAAATATCGTTATGCTAGTAGGCTTCTTCACCGGCATGGTGCTCGGTCTTCAGCTTTTTTATACACTGACAAAATTCGGCTCTGAAGGAGTCCTCGGCTCGGTCGTCGCCCTAACCCTCATCAGGGAACTTGGCCCTGTCCTTACTGCGATAATGATAACCGCGCGTGCCGGTTCTGCCATGACGGCTGAAATCGGTATTATGCGCATCTCTGAACAGATCGATGCCCTCTATACCATGCGGATAGACCCCTTGCGCTATCTAATCAGTCCACGCATAGCCGCTGCGATTATCAGCTTCCCCTTGCTGACAGCCTTCTTTGATCTGATGGGTATACTCGGAGGCTATCTCACCGGAGTTGTCCTTCTCGGCGTGGACAAGGGCGCTTACTTTTATAGAATCCATCGCTATGTTGACATCGTCGATATCAGGGGCGGCTTCATTAAGTCAATCATTTTTGCCGTACTCGTGGCAACCATCTGCTGTTATCAGGGATACTTTACCCACCTCCGTACCGACAGCTATGGCTCAAAGAGCGTAAGTATCTCGACCACGTCGGCAGTAGTGATTTCATGCGTCATGATTCTCGTGTCAGATTACGTTGTTACTTCCTTTCTCATGTAGAGGCATATGTGGAAACGCCATTGATAGAGTTCAGAGATGTCACCAAACGCTTTGACGAAAAGATTATCCTCGACAAGGCAAATCTAGCTATTTACGAGAACCAGATTACAACGATCATAGGAAAGAGCGGCAGCGGCAAGAGTGTTCTCCTTAAAAACATCATCGGCTTGTTATCCCCGGATGAAGGGAGCATACTCTTCAGGGGTAAGCCGGTCCGTGAGATGAAGAAGCTCGAATGGAACGGCTACAGGAGCCAGATCAGCTATATGTTCCAAAATAATGCCTTGTTCGATTCAATGTCGGTCTTTGAGAACATAGCGCTGCCGCTTAGGCAGACCACAAATCTAGGCAAGAAAGAGATCGAAAAAAAGGTAATATCGAGGAGCGAACAGATGGAACTTGCGGACGCCCTTCTCAAGTATCCTTCGGAACTCTCGGGCGGAATGCAGAAGCGGGTAGCTCTGGCCCGGGCCCTCGTAACAGATCCAACCATATTGCTTTTTGACGAGCCTACGACCGGCCAAGACCCTATCAGGAAGAACCTTATCCTGAGCATGATTGCTCATTACCGCAAACAGTTCGGGTTTACAGCCATCCTCATCAGCCATGATATCCCCGACGTCTTTTTTATCTCGGACCGAATACTTCTCCTATGGGAGGGCAAGATCGCTTTTCACGGGACTTATGATGAGTTGACAAGGCTGAAACATCCCATGATAGATGAATTTCTGCAGAGCCTCTCAGGACTCCGGGATGAGCTCACCGGACTGCTCTCCAAGGAGATGTTCAGAGCCCGGTATGCCTTGACACTTAGTGGAGGACGTGTCGACACTAAAATCTCGGCGGTGCTTTTCAGCGTCCATTTTGAACATCTTGCCGATGCGTTTGGACACCAGGTTGCATTGAAAGTCCTCAAGGCCCTCGGGGAGTACGTAAATAAATATTTAGGCCCACTGGGAGGATTCTCGGCGCGACACAACAGAGACAGGATTCTTACCATTTTGCCGCACATAGGAATTGAAGAAGCCGGGCAAGTAGTGCATGATCTTGCTCAAGGTCTCCAGCTAAAGGCACTCCCAGAGATCCAGGCATTGACCGGCGGCAAGACGGGGGCCGTAACATGCTTCGAAATATCCGTTACTGCCGGGATAACTGAGGGCAGCTCCGCTGACGACATTGAACGGATCATGGAAAAGGCTGAGGCGAATCAGAATATAATTGCAAGATATCAATGCGGGAAGGAGAGTGCGCAATGAAAAAATACTCGATAGAAACTATCGTCGGCATCTTCGTGGTGATTGGTCTTGTCTGCGTAGCATACATGACCATAAAACTCGGGAAGGTCTCTTTGTTGGGAGACAATTACTATTCTCTCTATGCAAATTTCAGTTCGGTATCGGGCTTGCGGGTCGGTAATCCTATAGAGATTGATGGAATCGAGGTCGGCCGGGTGGAAAACCTAATCTTTGATCAGGAGAAGCAGACAGCCGTGGCAGTATTGAAGATCAGGAAAGACATCAAGGTATACGATGACGCCGGTGCGTCAATTAAAACTGCTGGCCTTATCGGAGACAAGTTCATCAATATCGAGCCCGGAGGAGGCGGTCAGATACTGAAACCGGGAGGAAGGATTTCTGAGACCAATGCACCCATCGATATAGAGGAACTGATCAGCAAATATGCATTTGGAGATATAAAGAAGGACGATAAAAAGGACGCTAAATAAGACTGTGAGTAAATGATGGGTCATCACGTGGTAGCCGATCCTCTTCTCCGGTTAACAAGGTGATGTTCCATTTTAATGATAAGTTGTACTTCTGGGGAATCAATCCTGTTACCCAGATCTATTCTCACGTCGGACTTGAGGAAAAAGCAGCGATCTTCGCACGCGAGAAAGTAAACGATACCTCATTCAAGATCTGAGATTAGGAGTCCTTATAGAGAGGCAGCAGTCGATCCGTATATTTCGATGCGCGATGCCTTCGTACAGAACCAGCAGAAAAAGGTGGAAGACTCGAAGCAATAGTTTTCAGACATGAAAAGTCGCATTTCCGCGACTAAGAAGGGATATTTATGAGAAAGAATTTGCTTTGTGTTGAAATAATATAATGATAATCGTCAAGCCTTTCCTTTTGTTCTTTTTTCTTATATGTATCTTGAGCTTCAGCAGCGGATGTGCAACCTTGCCAAACGTCTCTGAAAGGATTGATGAGGCGCCGACTGCACAGAAATCTCCTGAAATAGCCTCGTCTAAAGGACTGTTATCTGCCCAGAAAAGCAAGGCTATCATGGAGCGACTGAAGCTATCTGTTGACCCTACGGATATTCTGGAACGCCACAATGCTGTGGTAGAATCGGTCACCGAAAGCCCCCTGACGAAGGATAACAAACTCACACTGATAGCCAATGGTCAGGCTGCCTATGCAGCAATGTTCAAAGCGATACAGAATGCCAAAGACCATATAGACCTTGAAACCTTTATCATTGAAGACGATGACGTGGGCCGAAAATTTGCCGATCTGCTATTGCAGAAACAGTCGGAAGGTGTCTAGGTGAATCTCATATATGACAGTATTGGCAACTACAGCACCCCTACTGCATTTTTTCAGCGCCTGCGGGACGGGGGAATTCAGGTGGTCGAATTCAATCCTATAAATTTGTTCAAAGCTCATGGGCACTGGCTTCTGGCGCATCCAGATCACCGCAAGATCCTGATCATCGACGGGAAAGTCGCCTTTACAGGTGGCATCAACATCAGTTCGGTTTATTCAAGCAGGCTTTCCGGCAGGGGAGAAGTTGAAGGAGCGCCGCTGCCATGGCGTGACACCGACGTTCAAATTGAGGGCCCTGCGGTGGCTGAATTCCAAAAGCTTTTTTTCGAAACATGGCAGAAGCAGCAGGGACCGGAACTCTCTGGACGGAACTATTTCCCTGATCTGAAAGAAGTGGGGGATGCCTTGGTGCGAGTGGTTGGCAGTACGCCAGGAGAGAACAACCGGATCACTTTTATTGTATATGTATCAGCAATCACTTTTGCAGAGAATTCTGTGCATCTTACCAATGCTTATTTCATCCCCGACGTCCGTACGTTAGATGCCTTTACTGATGCTGCCAAGCGCGGCGTGGACGTAAAGATTATTGTTCCGGCAAAAACCGATTCGAAAATGGCATTGCTGGCACAACGATATACTTATTTCGAGCTTTTGAAAGCAGGAGCTAAGATATACGAACGCCGGAATGCCCTGCTGCATGCAAAAACTGCGGTTATTGACGAAGTCTGGTCCATAGTCGGTTCAACCAACATGGACCTCTGGAGTTTTTTAAGCGATGATGAGGTTAATGCGGTTATTCTGAGTCGCGAGTTCGCTTCCGAAATGGAGAAAATGTTTGATGCGGACCTTGCCGAGTCTGACCAGATTCAATGGGAAGAGTGGCAAGGAAGACCTTTGTTACCGAGGATCGAGGAATGGTTTGCCCATTTATTTGCACATTGGTTGTAACCCATCGTCGAAGATCGGTTTATTGCAGTAGTGGTGAATCATGTGTTTCAGAGGCATAAGATCAGAAACTTTCTGAAATTCTTCCTGTTCATAGTCACGGTTGCGCTTCTTTTTTCTGTCGGTTCCGCTTCATCAGTGGAAAAGCCTCAGCGGGGCGAAGACA
>Ga0182010_10001673_pt1 | contig 11550 bp, 8 predicted proteins | sample 611E1MmetaG_FD_120488 | JGI IMG/M metagenome (GOLD analysis project Ga0182010, IMG submission 120488) | Permafrost microbial communities from Stordalen Mire, Sweden - 611E1M metaG | ecosystem: Environmental > Terrestrial > Soil > Wetlands > Permafrost | place: Sweden: Stordalen | collected...
GAGCGGATGCGGGCGAGCATCGCCGCGGACCATCCGTTCGTGCGCCGCGAGCTGCCCTTCGACGAGGCGCGCGCGCTTGTCGCCGCCGAGGACCAGGCGTTCAAGATGGAGATTCTCGACGACCTCGCCGCGAAGGCGGCGGCGGCCGGCGAGGACGTGCCCGTCACGACCTTCTACGAGCACGGCGCGTTCCACGATCTCTGCCGCGGGCCGCACGTCGCGTCGACCGGCCGGATCGGGCCGTTCCGCCTCCTCTCGGTTGCCGGGGCCTACTGGCGCGGGCAGGAGTCACGGCCGATGCTCCAGCGCATCTATGGCACGGTCTGGGAGAGCCAGGAGGAGCTGGACCGCTTCCTGTGGCGTCGCGAGGAGGCCAAGAAGCGCGACCACCGCAAGCTCGGCCGGGAGCTTGACCTGTTCAGCTTCCACGACGTCAGCCCAGGATCCGCCTTCTGGCACCCCAAGGGCTGGACGCTCTACCGGACGCTCGAGAACGCCATGCGCGAGCTCCAGGAGCGGCGCGGCTACCAGGAGATCTACACGCCGCCGCTGGTCAGCAAGAAGCTCTGGGAGCAGTCGGGTCACTGGGACCTCTACCGCGAGCACATGTTCGTGATCGAGGCCGAGGACGAGACGTTCAGCCTCAAGCCGATGAACTGCCCCGAGTCGACGTTCATCTACCGGACCCGCGTCCGCTCCTATCGCGATCTGCCGCTCCGGCTGTCCGAGTACGGCAAGCTCCACCGCAACGAGCTGTCCGGGACCCTGTCGGGATTGACGCGGGTGCGCCATTTCGTCACCGACGACGCCCATATCTACGTTCGACCCGACCAGATCGGCTCCGAGATCGAGGCGCTGCTCGAGGAGGTCCGCGAAGCCTACTCGTGGGTCGGCCTGACCCCGAAGCTCACGTTCGGGACGCGGCCGGACAAGGCGCTCGGCGACCTGGCGCTGTGGGAGAAGGCCGAGGAGCTCATCCGCGGCGCGCTCGATGCCTCCGGCGTCGACTACCGGATCAAGGAGAAGGACGGCGCCTTCTACGCGCCGAAGATCGACATCCAGGTCGAGGACGCCCTGGGCCGCGAATGGCAGACGGCGACGATCCAGGTCGACCTGGTCATGCTGCCCGAGCGGTTCGACCTGTGGTACATCGATGACCAGGGCCAGCAGCAGCGGCCGGTCGCGATCCACCGGGCGATCTACGGCTCGCTCGAGCGGTTCATCGGCGTCATCACCGAGCATTTCGGCGGCGCCTTCCCGCTCTGGCTGGCCCCGGTCCAGGTGGCGCTGATCCCGATCGCCGACCGGCACGGCGACCCGGCCGACGAGCTCGCCGGTCTGCTGCGCGCTCACGGACTGCGCGTGGAGGTCGACCGCACGGACAGCCGGATGCAGAACAAGATCCGGCTCGCCCAGGAGCAGAAGGTCCCCGTGATGGTGATCCTCGGCGACCGCGAGGTGGAGGCACGCACGGCGTCCGTCCGCCGCCGCGACGGCAGCCAGGAGCAGGGCGTCGCGTGGGACGACCTCGCGGCGCGCCTCGCGGACGAGGCTGCCTCGCGCGCCGTCTGACGAGGAGCTTGTGGTATCCTCCGGCGGCGAACTGCGCCCGCTGGCGTGCGTGCTCCGGCATGCCGTCGACGGGCGCGCGGTGACTTGAAAGCACGAAGGGGTCGACGATAAGCCGAGAGCTGCGTGTCAACCAGATGATCCGGATCAGCCAGGTGCGGGTCATCGACGAAGAGGGTGTTCAGCTCGGCGTCATGGCGACGGGCGATGCTCTTCGACTGGCACAGGAGCGCGGCTACGACCTCGTCGAGGTTGCGCCGACGGCGTCGCCACCGGTGACGCGCCTACTCGATTACGGCCAGTACAAGTACGAGCTGGCCAAGCGCGACAAGGAAGCCAAGCGGAAGTCCCGCTCGGTCGAGTTCAAGGAGGTCCGCCTCAAGCCGAAGATCGGCGTGGGCGACTTCGACACGAAGGTCCGACGGGCGATCGAGTTCCTGGAGGATGGTGACCGGATCAAGGTGGCCGTCCAGTTCCGCGGTCGGGAGCTGACACACCCGCACCTCGGGCGGGAGCTGCTCGCGAAGTTCGCGGACCAGATCAAGGACCATGGCGTCCTCGAGCGGGCACCGCTGCTCGAGGGAAAGTCGATGCACATCACGATCGCGTCGACCCACAAGCCGAAGCCGCGCGAGGCGACCGGCGGGGCACCTGCCCCGGACGACGGATCGCAGCCGGCAGAGGCCGAGGGTGCCGCACCGGCGGCCGCGGTCGACGCAGCGGGCTCCACGCCCGCGGCACCAGCGGGAGAGTGAGTCGGGCGTGCCGAAGCTGAAGACCCATAAGGGAGCCCAGAAGCGGATCGGGGTGACCGGGAGCGGGAAGCCGATCCGCGTCAAGTCGTGGCGAGGCCACCACCTGGAGCTCAAGTCGTCGCGGCGAACCCGCCGGTACGATGGCAAGGCCGTGCTCGGCACCGAGCATGCGCGCCAGATCCAGCACCTCCTCCCGTACCTCAAGAAGGGCTGATCCATGGCTCGCGTCAAGCGGGGCGTCACCGCCCACAAGCGTCACAAGCGGCTCCTGAACGCGTCCGAGGGCCGCAAGGGGACGCGCTCCAGGCTGATCAAGCCGGCCCACGAAGCGCTCCTTCACGCGCTCGCCTACGCCACCCGTGACCGCAAGGTCCGCAAGCGCGACTTCCGCCAGCTGTGGATCATCCGGATCAACGCGGCCGCCCGGATGCACGGCATCACGTACAGCGCCTTCATCCAGGGCCTCAAGAAGGCCGAGATCGAGATCGACCGCAAGATCCTCGCCGACATCGCCGTCCGGGACGACGGCACGTTCGGCCGGATCGTCGAGGTTGCCCGGGGCGCCTGACGGGACGTGGACCTTGCCACGCTGACCAGCCAGCTCCGCGCGCTCGGCGAGGAGGCGCTCCCCAGGATCGCCGCGGCGCCGGATATCGCGACGCTCGACGATCTCGACGTTGCCTACCTGGGCCGGAAGGGCGGCGCGCTTTCCGGCCTCATGCGCGGAATCGGGCAGCTTCCCGCCGATGACCGGCCCCGGGTCGGCGTGGTCGTCAACGAGGTGCGCGAGGCCGTCGGGGGCGCGCTCGAGGCGGCGCGTCAGCGCGCGTCCCGGGCGGCCCTGGTAGCCCGCCTATCCGCCGAGACGGTCGACGTGACCACGCCCGGACGGCCATTCGCGCGCGGACACCTCCACCCCATCGCTGAGACGATCGGCCGGATCGTCGAGATCTTCGGCCAGTTCGGGTTCGTCAGCTACGAGGGTCCCGAGATCGAGAGCGACGCCACCAACTTCCAGATGCTCAACATCCCGCCGGATCACCCGGCGCGCGACCTCTGGGACACGATGTACGTCGACATCGACGGCGGCCTCCTGCGGACCCACACGTCGCCCGGGCAGATCCGGGTGATGCAGGCGGAGCGTCCCCCGATCCGCGCGCTCCTGCCGGGCCGCTGTTTCCGGTACGAGGCCGTCGACGCGTCGCATGCCTCGGAGTTCTTCCAGGTCGAAGGGCTCATGGTTGACGAGGGGACGAACCTCGGCGACCTTCGCGGGCTCCTGGACGAGTTCGCCCATGCGATGTTCGGGGCGGGCCGCGCCACGCGCTTCCGGCCGGGCTACTACCCGTTCACGGAGCCGTCGGTGGCGTTCGACGTGGGCTGCCTCGTGTGTGGTGGCGTCGGGTGCCCGGCCTGCGGGCGGACGGGCTGGATGACGATCCTCGGGGCGGGCATGGTGCATCCGGTCGTGCTGGAACACGGTGGCATCGACCCCGAGCGTTACCAGGGGTTCGCATTCGGGATGGGCGTCGAGCGGATCGCCATGCTCCGCCACGGGATCTCCGATGTCCGGATCTTCCTCGACAACGACCTTCGCTTCCTGGAGCAGTTCCGATGAGAGTCCCCCTGGGCTGGCTGCGCGACTACGTGGACTTCGAGCTTGGTCCAGAAGCGCTTGCCGAGCGGCTCACGCTGCTCGGGTTCGAGGTGAAGGGCCTCGAACGCTGGGGCGCGGAGTGGCGCAACGTGGTGGTAGGCGAGCTGCTGACGGTCGAGAAGCATCCTCGGGCCGATCGCCTCTCGCTCACGACCGTTCGCGTCGGGGCGGGAGAGCCGCTCCAGATCGTGTGCGGCGCGACGAACATCGCGCCGGGTCAGCGGGTACCCGTCGCGCTGCCGGGCGCGCTCCTGCCGGGAAACCGCGCGATCGAGCGGACCGAGAAGATGGGGATCGTCAGCAACGGGATGCTCTGCTCCGGGGACGAGCTCCGGCTGAGCGTCGACGGCGAGGGGATCCTGATCCTGCCCGCCGAGACGCCCATCGGCGCCGCCCTCACGGATCTCTACGGCGACTGGGTCCTGGACGTGGACGTGAAGCCGAATCGCGGCGATGCCCTGTGTCTCGTCGGCCTGGCGCGCGAGGTCGCGGCCGCCACCGGTTCGGCGGCCCGCTTCCCGGCCGTCCGCCTGGCCGAGGATGGTCCGCCCGTCGCGGGGGCCCTTGCGGCGACCATCGAGGACCCGCGGCTCTGTCCCCGGTTCGTCGGGCGCGTGGTCCGGGGCGTCCGCGTCGCGCCGTCGCCGGGGGACGTCCAGCGGCGCCTCCTCGCCGCCGGGATGCGGCCGGTCAGCAACGTCGTGGACGCGACGAACTACGTGATGCTCGAGCTGGGCAAGCCGACCCACGCCTTCGACGCCGGCGCGGTGGCACGCGACGCGTCGGGCCGGGCCGGCCTCCTCGTCCGGACGGCACGCCCCGGAGAGCACCTGGAGACGCTCGACCATGTCGAGCGTCCGCTGTCCGCGGAGACGCTGCTGATCGCGGATGCGAGCGGGCCGCTCGCGATCGCCGGGGTCATGGGCGGGGCCGCGTCCGAGGTGGGGGAGTCGACAGCCGACGTCATCATCGAATCGGCGGTCTTCGACCCGGTGAGCATCCGACGCACCGCGTTCCGGTATGCGCTTCGCTCCGAGGCGAGCCTTCGCTTCGAGAAGGGCCAGGAGTCCCGGCTCGCGAGGATCGGCGCCGACCGGGTTGCCGGGCTGATCGCGACCTGGGCCGGGGGTGCCGTCGCCCCCGGGCGCATCGATACCGCACCCGACGAGCCGGCATCGGCGCGTGTCGGATACCGGCCGGCGCGCGTCAACCGGCTCCTCGGGACGAGCCTCGACGCCGACGCGCAGGCCGCCCTGCTGGCCCGGGTCGGTATCGAGAACGAACCGTCCGAAGCCGCGACGACCGTTCTTGTCGCGGCGGGTCCCATCCCGCACGGCGTCCCCGTGGCGCCCGGCGAGGCACGCGACGCGGTCGTCCCGTCGTGGCGGCGCGACCTGCTCGTCGAGGCGGACATCGCCGAGGAGGTCATCCGCCTCGCCGGCTACGAGACCGTGGCCGGGAAGACGCCCGACACGGCGATGCCCCACGTTCGGCCGAACCCGCTGGAGCTTCGGGACGCCCTGCGCCACGCCCTCGCCGCGGCGGGCCTGACGGAGGTCGTCACGCCCGCCCTCGTGTCTCCCTCGCAGGCGGCGGCGCTCGGCTGGCCGGTCGGTGCCGCGGATGGCGTCCCGGGCGAGCGTGCGGTGGACGGACCCGTCGTCACGGTCACGAACCCCCTCTCGGAGCGCCATTCCGTGCTGCGGCGCGGCCTGGTGGGAAGCCTGCTCGACGTCCTCGCGCTCAACGAGCGCCACGGCCAGGGCGACATCGCGATCTTCGAGGTCGGGAAGGGCTACGCGAAGGCGACCGACGGCACGCCGGCAGAGTGGTGGCGGCTCGCGTTCCTCCTGGCGGGGGCGACGGGACCGGCCGCCTGGAACCGCCCGCTGCGCTCCTGGGACCTCGACGACGCGAAGGGGATCGTGGAGCTGATCGGCCGGGTCGTCGGCCTAGCGGACGTGGACTTCGCCCCATACACCGACGGAGCGCCGCTGCATCCCGGCCGCGCGGCGCGCGCGACGGCCGGGGAGGGTTGCGCCGGGCTCGTCGGAGAGCTGCACCCATCGATCCTCGAGGCCTGGGACCTGCGCGCTGAGCGGGTCCTGGTGGCGGAGCTCGCGATCGCCGGGCTGGCAGGCGGACAGCTGGCCCCGGTCCGAGTGACGCCGATCTCCCGCTTCGGGCCGCTCGAGCGCGACATCGCGCTCGTCGTGCCGGAGTCCGTCACGGCGGCCGACGTCGCGGCGACGCTGCGTTCCGCCGGCGGCGACATGCTGCGGCGAATCGGCCTCTTCGACATCTACCAAGGGACGCCCCTGGGACCCGGCGAGAAGAGCCTCGCCTGGCGCGCCGTCTTCGCCGCGGAGGATCGCGCGCTCGCCGACGAGGAGGTCGACGCCGAGGTCGCCCGGCTCGTCGCCGCCGCGGAGTCCGTCCACGGGGCGCGCCTTCGGACGTAGGCGGGCTCGCTGCCCCAGCCCGAGCCGCGGGGTCGGCTGGGGGCACATGCGCCCCGAGCGCCGACGTATTCTAGGATCCGGTCCGGCTGAGGCGCGCTCTGCAGGACCGGGATCGGCGTCACACGCGCGCCGCAACACCGGGAGGATGCGTGGACATCGTCGGCGCGATCCGGAACCTCGACCTCTTCGACCTTCTCGTCGTCTTCTTCGTGTGCGGGTTCTTCCTCGCCGGCTTCGTGCAGGGGACGATTCGCCGCCTGATCGGGCTGGCGATTCTCGTGATCGCGCTGCTGTTCGCCCTCAACCTGCGGGACCCGCTTGGATCCTGGCTGGGCCAGTACTGGACGCAGTTCCCGAAGGAGTACTCCACGATGCTGGCGTTCGGGGGCAGCTTCGTGGTGATCTACCTCGGCGCCTCGATCGCGGCCCAGGTCTTCTACAAGCGCACGACGCTCTTCAAGCGCTCGACGCTCGTCGACGAGCTCCTCGGCGGGTTCCTGGGTCTGCTCCAGGCTGTCCTGCTCATCGGGGCGATGATCATGATCCTGGACTCGTACTTCCGGATCCCGGGCATCGCGCCGAGCCCGAACGAGCTCGGGTTCCTGCGCGACATCTTCCGCTTCTACGATCCGTCGCAGGCTGCGATCCTGTTCCGCGACGTCCTGATCCCGGCATTCCTGACGCTCTTCGCCTGGATCACGCCGGCCGGCCTCCGGGCGTTCTTCGGCTGATCGGCGCGAGTCCGGCGACGGTGGAGGCGGGGGGCGATCCGCCGGCCGACCTCCTGAGCCTCCTCGCAGGTCCCGTCGTGGACGCTGCCCGCGGGCTGCTGGGCGCATGGCTGGTCCGCGGGGACGCCGCGTCTGTTCGCATCGGCCGAATCGTCGAGACCGAGGCCTACGATGGGTCGGAGGATCTCGCCTCCCACGCCCGGTTCGGGCGAACGACCCGCAACGGCTCGATGTTCGGCCCGCCGGGACACGCCTACGTGTACGGTGTCTACGGCATGCACACCTGCCTCAACGTCGTCTGCGGACCGCCCGACCGGGCTGCGGCGGTCCTCGTCCGGGCCGTCGAGCCGGTGGCCGGCGTGGCCGAGATGCGGGAGGCCCGGCGGAGCCGGGGCCTCGCGACTCGCCGCGCGGAGCGCGACGCGCCCGATCGGGCCGCCGCTCGCATCGCGACGCTGCCCGTTGCGCGCCTCGCGAGCGGGCCCGGCAACGTCGGCGCCGCCTTCTCGATCGTCCCGGTGGACGACGGGCACGACCTGCTCGACCCGGCGGGCCCGCTGCGGCTGGTGGCCCGGCCGAGCGCCGAACCGGCTCCCGCGGTCGCGTCCGGACCGCGCGTCGGGGTCACCTTCGCGGGAGCCTGGGCCGAGCGGCCGTGGCGCTTTTGGGTCGTGGCCAGCACCGCGGTCTCGAGCGGGCGGGGTCGCTGATGGACGCCAAGTCGATCGTCCTCCTCGAGTTCCCGCTGATCCGCGAACGCCTCGCGGCCGCGGCCGGGTTCGGGCCGGGCCGGCGGCTGGCAGAGGCGATCGCCCCATCGGCGGACGCCGTGCTCGTCGCGATCGGCTTGGACGAGACGTCGCAGACGCGGGAGCTCCTCGCGGAGAAGCCGCAGGCGGGCATCGGGGGCGCCGCGGACATCGGTCCCGCCGTTGAGCGCGCCGCCCGTGGCGGCCGCCTGGACGCCGCCCAGTTCGCGTCGATCGCCACCACGCTGGAGGCCGGCTCGCGGCTCCGCGAGGCGCTCACGGGCGACCGGCGACCGCTGTTGAACGCGCTCGCCCGCGACCTCCACGGGCTGCCGGCGCTGCGCTCGACCCTGGAGCGGAGCTTCGACCCGACCGGCGACCTGCTGGACACGGCATCGGCGCGACTGGGCGGCCTGCGCAGGGCGACGCGGCATGCCTACGAGCGCCTGCGGAGCCGGCTCGAGCAGCTGGTCCACTCGACCGACGTCGGCGCCGCGCTCCAGGACCCGATCATCACGCTCCGCAACGGCCGATACGTCGTGCCGGTCCGCGCCGACTCCCGGAGCCGAGTCAAGGGGATCGTCCACGACGCGTCCGGCAGCGGCCAGACCCTGTTCGTGGAGCCGCTCGTGGCCGTGGAGCTCGGCAACGCGTGGCGCGAGGCCCAGGTCGCGGAGCAGCAGGAGATCGAGCGGATCCTGGACGAGCTCTCGGCGCTCGTCGGCAGCCAGTCAGGGCCGCTCCTCGAGCTGCTCGGCGCGTTGGCCCGTTTCGACCTGTGGAGCGCGAAGGCGCGCCTCGCCGAGGAGATGGACGCAACCCGTGCCGAGATCGGGACCCGCACCGAGATCATCCTCAAGGGAGCCCGCCATCCCGGGCTGACCGGGCGGGTCGTTCCCATCGACGTGGAGCTCGGCACGGACTTCCAGGCGCTCCTGGTGACCGGCCCGAACACGGGCGGCAAGACGGTCACGCTGCGGACCCTCGGCCTGCTCGCCCTCATGCACCAGGCCGGCCTCCACGTGCCGGCCGATCCCGGAACCCGGCTCCCGATCCTGCGCGACGTGTTCGCGGACATCGGCGACGAGCAATCCGTGGCGCAGTCGCTCTCCACGTTCTCGGGCCACCTCCGCTCGATCGTCCGCATCTCGGAGGCGGCCGGTCCGGGCACGCTCGTGCTGCTCGACGAGCTGGGTGCGGGGACGGATCCGACCGAGGGGTCGGCTCTGGCGCAGGCGCTCCTGGACCACTTCCTGCGGGCGGGCGCGCTCGTGGCCGCGACCACCCACTACGCCGAGCTGAAGGTCTACGCGCACACGACGCCGAAGGTCCGAAACGCCTCCGTCGAGTTCGACCTGCTGACGCTGAGCCCGACCTACCGGCTCCGGATCGGCCTGCCGGGGGGCAGCCAGGCGTTCGCCATCGCGGAGCACCTGGGCCTCGCACCGTCGATCGTCGACGACGCACGCGGGCGGCTGACCGAGGGACAGAAGGCGTTCGAGGAGACGCTCGCCTCGATCCGGGAGGCCGACACGGCCGCGCAGTCGGCCCTCGATCGCGCCCGCGCAGCCGAGATTCGCGCGGCCGAGGCCCAGCGGACCGCGGACGAGGAGCGCCGTCGCGCCCGCAGGGATCGGGATACCGCGCTGGCGTCGGCGCGCGCGGACGCCGAGCGCCTTGTGGACGATCTCCGCACCGAGATCCGTGGGGCGCGGCACCGCCTGGAACGCGAGACGGTCACGGGACCCGCCCTCGACGAGGTCATGGAGCGGGCCGAGGAGCACCTGGCCCGGCTCCCGGAGACGGCACCGGCGACGGTCGCTCCCGAGCCCGCGGAGGCAGTCGAGTGGCACGTCGGCGCGCGTGCCCGGAGCCGCAGCCGCGGCTGGGAAGGCCGGATCGCGGCCCTGGAGCGGGGCGGCCGCCGCGCGACGCTCGAGGTCGGGGGCATGCGCGTGACGGTCGGCGTCGAGGACCTCGTGCCCGCGCTGCTCGACGCGGCGCCGTCCGGCCCGGGCCGGCGGGAGCCGGCCGACGAGGCGGCGTCCGGGATCACCGCACTGCGCCTCGATCGGGCCCGGACCATCGCGTCATCGCTCGACGTCCGCGGGGCCCGCGTGGACGAGGCGCTCGAGGTCGTCGGGCGCTACCTCGAGGACGGGGCTCTCGCCGGGCTGCCGAAGGCCACGATCATCCACGGGCACGGGACCGGGGCGCTCCGGGACGCGGTCCGGGCGATGGCCGCCGCACATCCGCTGGTCCGCTCCGCCCGCCCCGGCGAGCGTGGCGAGGGCGGCGACGGGGCGACCGTCGTCACGTTCTAGGAGCCGCGCGCGCGCCTCACGGCGACGGGCTCGGATGGCCCCTGCCGCCGCCGTTCGGGGGAGCTGGTGAGGCTGAGGGCGACGGGGACGGCGGGAACGGCGGGAACGAATCCGAGGGGCCCGGGCTCGGGCACGGGTTGAACGGGTCGAGCGGGTCACACGACGGCGACGGCAGCGGCGACGGGCTGGCCAGGTCGCAGGTCTTGGTGGGTGGGAACGGGGCGCCCCAGGTCAGGCCGTACGGGTTCCAGACGCCGGTCTCGTAGAAGTAGCTCGTGCGCGTCTTCTCGGGGCCGCCGGCAACCCCGGATCCGTGCGCGGCGCGCGCGATCCAGCCGTCGTTGAAGGTCTTCCACTGCGGGAAGTCCGCCTCGATGTTGCTCAGGTCCAGGAACCCCTTCACTTCCGGGGGACCCTGGCAGCCGTCCTGCCAGAGGAGGCCCGAGACCGAGTCGACCTGGATGCCGACCTTCGTGTTGTCGACCTGGGTGGGGACGGTCCCGTCGATGAACCACTCCTTGACGGTCCGCGATGAGAACGGCCCCGGCTTCATCCCGGAGTACGCATCCACTGTCGCCTGCACGACGCCGGCCGGTGGCTGGAAGTCCGCGATCGGCAGGCCCTTCGTCGCAGCCGTCATGAACGACTGCCAGAGCGACGCCGACGATTCGAGCGAGACCACTCCGGACGGCGGCGCCGAGTTGTCGGAGTTGCCCATCCAGGCGCCGACGACGAACGCCGGTGCCTTCGGATCGTCGGGCGGCGCGAGATAGCCCACCGCCGTGAGGTCCTTCGTGTCGTTCGTCGTCCCCGTCTTGAGCGTGGCCGGCCGCCGGGTCGTGCCGTCGTAGATCGCGCGCTTGCTCCAGAACGGGTTCTGGGCCGGGTCCGTGTTCCCGGCGATGATGTCCGTCATGATGAAGGCCGCCTGCGGGCTGACCGCGACCGTTCCCTGCTGGACGAGGCCCGCAGGAGGCCAGATCTTCGTGCCGGTGGCGTCGCGAACCTCGAGGATCGTGGTGCGCGGGATCAGCACCCCCCCGTTCGCGATCGCGCCGTAGGCGCTGATCAGGTCGATCATGTGGACCTCGAGCGTCCCGATCGCGATCGACGAGCCGGCCGTGAACGTGCTCGACTGATAGCGGAGGCCGAAGTCCTTCGAGCGCTCGAAGACGCGCTCCGGCCCGATCTCGATCGCGGCCTTGATCGCCGGGATGTTGATCGAGACGTGGATCGCGTCGCGCATCCGGACGGGCCCGCGCTCGAGGAGGTCGGCATCGGTCGGCGTGTAGCCGCCGCCGAA
>Ga0182010_10001675_pt1 | contig 11542 bp, 9 predicted proteins | sample 611E1MmetaG_FD_120488 | JGI IMG/M metagenome (GOLD analysis project Ga0182010, IMG submission 120488) | Permafrost microbial communities from Stordalen Mire, Sweden - 611E1M metaG | ecosystem: Environmental > Terrestrial > Soil > Wetlands > Permafrost | place: Sweden: Stordalen | collected...
AAAGTTATATATTTCATATCGGGAAAACATAATTAAAAAGAAGAGAAAAATGAAAAGACTAATTTTACTGTTTATGGCCATTATTTCGATACTAACTATATCTTTGAGCGCCTATGGGTGCGCCGGTCTAACCGACCAGCAAATCGTGTCTAAAATAATTGACACATCGAACAACGTAAAATCGTTCAAATTGGGAATGGACATTTCGGAGAATACGGGAAATGTAAGCGCTAAAGAAACAGGTACCGCATCCGTGAATAATGTTACCAAAGAGGCGCTGATGAATATCAACACAGTAATGGATAGTACGCCTGGCGGCACACAGACCGAGACAATTGATGAATACCTGACCGGCGGTTATTTATACATGAAAGAAAATATAACCGGCACAGATTATTGGACAAAAACAAAAGTCGATGAATCAAGGTGGAACGCTGAGGACCAACTGGCTCAACAGATAGTATTTTTACAGACTGCAACCAGTATCTCCAGACTCGATGATGAGACAGTGAATGGCCTGGATTGTTACGTTTTTCAGATTACACCCGATATGGCGGAAGTGTTAAAGTGGATGCAATCGCAATCGCAATCAAATACCGAATTGCAGAACCTGAATCCGGATGTGTTCAAATCAACTACATTAAAGATGTGGATTGATAAAAAGAGCATGCTCCCGCAAAAAGAAAATATCAATCTCACCATGGAAATAACTCCCTCTGAGATAACCGGTACGACCACGACGCCGGATGATGCAATAACATTGACCATGAATGGGGATATTACCTATACCGATTACAACGTACCTGTGACAATTGAGCTGCCGGCAGCAGCTCAAAATGCCGTAGAAATGCCTCAACCGTAACCAATAAAAAGTCTCTGCGCTATTATTCATGAGCCCCGGAATTCATAAGATATTTCCGGGGCTCATGCTTTTCACTCCCTTAGGTAGAACAGGCTTATAAAATTACCCTTTTCGTTCGGCCGCGATTTTGTTGGCCAGGTCGATATCGGCCTGGTCGTTGATATTGAGGAAAGAATAGAACTGCGGGTCGAGTTCGGCGAACCCTCTTTTATTCAGGTGCAGCACCTGCATTTCTTTCAGAACATGGATAATGCTGTAGCGGTTGGTCTCCAGGTGTTTTTTCATTGTTTGCAGACAGGATAACGAGTAAACGGCATGCAGCGGTTCTTTCTGCATGTTCGGCCAACGGGGAATAATGGCATCATATGCGGGTGAAAGTTTCACCATATGGTCGAGCAAAGCCGTATTCAGGAAAGGCATATCGCAGGTCACCACGATGTTAGCTTTGGAGCGCGAGCAGCAAAGGCCGGTATAAATACCGGTCAGCGGTTTTTTAATCCGGTAATTATCTGTAACGACTTCAATACCTTTGACGGTGGAAAAGGTGAGCGTGTCGCCGGCGGTAACCAGAATAATCCGGCTCGCAATCGGCGCCAGTCGCTGGACTACCCTTTCGATACAGGGGGTTCCCCCGATTAATTCCGTGCCTTTATTCCCGCCCATTTTTGGGTTTTTGCCGTCTGCTAAGATGATTCCGGTTACATCCATGTTATTTCTCACACTTTCTTCGCATAATTTATTAACTGCCAGGTAACGGTTTCACACATTATCGTGATATCTTCCGATGTCAGGTAATCCAGGATATTGGCGTCAAAAAGTAAATTGACTTCCGGTTTCAGTTCGTCATCGCCCTGCCACAGGATAATGTTAACCGGCACTTTGGCAAACGCGTCGATGACCAGAGAAGCGTCCCCGATTTCTCCCTTACGTGCGCCGAGCATCTTCCCGACGCCCACCAATAACGCCGGATTTTTCCCGAAAAATTCAGCGAGCGGCTCAATTGTCCTCTTAATAAATGTGGGGTAATAAACCAGTCCCCCCGGTAAATCACAGTAGGGGATTTGTTTTCCGGTCGGGGATGTGCCTTGAGCCTGTGTAAAGTAGTGCAAAATCAGGATTTTATCACGCAACGGGACAGGAGCGTTGCTGCCCACGAAGGCGACTTCGGCAGACAAGATGTCGATACGGTAAATTTCGTTCAGGTAGTTCAAGGTGACAATTTCCGGGGAACACAGTGCCCCGCTTCTTTGGCATTGCTGCGTGATATCAGAACCCAGAAATCGCTCCACAGCGATTCTCAGCGCATCGCTCAGATTATACACAGTTCGGTCGTTATTTGGTGTTTGAGCTGTCATATTTACACAATTTTAATTGATTTTCTGATGATATTCTATTATAAAACAGTAATTATTTGTTAGACCCTGCTTAATAAAATTTGGTTATGTTTCCACTCTCTCTTAATCTCTCCCCGATAGGGAGCGGTGCCGCTTTTGTCTCCCTCCCTTTCAGGCCGTAAGCGGAGCTAAAGGTCCCGAAGGTACGAACCGAAGAGGGACTAAAGCTATAGTCCGCCTCAGGCGGACGAAGTAACGTAGGGAGTGACAATTTTTAATATTAACTTTCCAGCCAGGAGTGGGAATAGAGCACTTCACCGAGTAAAACTTTGACGGTTTTTACGTATTTAATCTCTTCTTCGCCAAGTGATGTCATATCAATTTTTTCGCCGTCCATCGTCCGTTGCACCAGCTGTACCAGTTCCGGTCTTTTACCGCGGGCGATATCAATCAATTCCCGGTCCAGGGCATCAAGGATGACGGAGTAGATATTATATTTCATCAGCATCATCAGAAACGTGCGGTTCAGGTACGGCCGCAAATGATTCGGCGCGCCGTTGGAAACATTGGACAGCCCCAGGATTGATTTGGCTTCCGGGGCGATATCCGGCAGCATCGATAAAAATTCCAGGCACGGTTTCACGTGATTTGAATTAATATTGACTGCCGGAGTGGCAATCGGGTCGAACCAGATACGGTCGGCGCCGATGCCCATTTCGTTAGCATTGGTCAGCAATTCCATGGCGTTGGCGCCCCGATCGTTAACATCACGGGGCAAACCGTCCCTTCCCCAGAGCAGCCCCACAAAATCGCAGTTATACTTTGTCACCAGCGGCATCTCTTGTGCCATGCGCACCAGTGAGATGGAGTTGAGTAATGCTTTACCCTTGTGGGCTTTCAATCCGGCTTCCATGGCGATGGGGTTGGTGGTATCCAGCGAGAGGGGCAAGTCGGTCACTTCCTGTACCGTCCTGACGACCCACTCCATAAACGTATCGCCGTCTTTACGCGCCGGACCGATATTGATGTCGATGTAGTCCATACCGGCCTTAACCTGGGCTTTCACCAGTTCCTGTATCGGCCAGACCTGGCGTTCTTTCAGCGCCGGTCCGTAGGTTTTGGAAACGATATTCAGGTTTTCGCCGATTAACTTCATTTTTTATCCTGATTCTTCAAATTACGTAGGTAAGCAGGAATAAGGGAGCCTTCTCGCGGCCCGACCAGGATATCCCAGCCTTTGAGGTCTTCTTCCAGACCGCCGCTTTCAGAAGCGGAGTAGCCGGGGATAATCAGCCGGTGGTTTTTCACTTTGTCGCCGATGCCGGATTTCTTGACGAAAGCCGCCATCAGGTCGGCGCCGAATTTGCCGGCGGCCCAGGCGGTTAACACCGAAAGTCCTTCGGTGTCCATAATCAGCAGATAACTGGGGACTTTGCTGGTCTCAATTTCACCGGAAACAATGAAATAGGTCAAAGAGAAATTCGTGGTAATCAGCACCGGCGAATTCTCGTTGGGATTATTGATTTCATAAATGCCCGGCGTTGTCGCCAGCGGCCGCTGCGGGTCGGTGAAAATATTCAATCTTTCCACCAGCAGCGGGAACAGGACTTCACCCTTTAAATCGGAAAGGACAACAATGCCGGCGTATTTAGCCACAAACATCGAGGCAATCAGGGCTTCTTTCAGCGGATTGGCGGTCATTTCGCAGGGGAAAGTAATCGTGGGATAACCCAGCGGTTTGAATTTCTTCTGCAAGGCCGCGCCCCGGATAATGATTTCATCCTGAAAAGCCTGTTTGACGGTTCTGGCGCCGGAATCGATGACAATGTCCTTGATACCGGCTTGATTCATCACCGCGGTCAATTCGGCGACTTCTTCCAGATTGGCGCCCTTTACCGCGACCGGACAGGAATGTTCTTTTGCCAGTTGGGCGACAGCTGCGGCGTTAGCTTTGGTCGCGGCGTAAATTAACGGTTTACGCGCCCCGCAGATTTTTAAACCGGCCGCCAGTACTTCCGGGTTTTCACTCATCAGTATCAGGCCACCTTCGGTGGCTTTGGTTACCATCTCTACCAGTTTGCCGAATTTTGCCGGGCTGCCGGACTCGCTTTTAACCGCGACGGCATCGGCATGGAGTTTCACGCCGACACGGACATACACATTTTTATTAAATCTTTCGATTCTGGCAGCAATTTCGCTTTCCTGCATGGTGTCTGCCACCATCACGGCAATGCCGGTGGGATTTTCGAATTTCTTCTCGTGGCGGAACATCACGGTTTCGCCGCCGACCTTGAAAGCTACTGTCCCGGTGCCGATAGTGACTGGACGGATGGGGGGAGCGGAGGCTTCGGCCAGTTGGGCTTTCGATTCCTCCGATACAAACGGGCAGGCGATAAGTTCCACCTTACCGGCCGCGAGGTTCATGGCAAAAGCCAGGCAGGTCGGCACGCCGCACTTACCGCAGTTCGTTTTGGGCAAAAGTTTAAAAATCTGTATTCCGGTGAGCGCCATCGATATCTCCTTGAAAGGCGAAAAGCCAAATAGCAATAATCAAGATTCAAGTATTTATTTTTAAAATTGAGTTTATTATACCTTATTTGGTAGTTGGATTTTTTAATTCAAAAGTCAGGTAATCATAAATCTGCTCGATAAATCCGTTGTGTTTCCAAAATTTCAGTGCCGGTTTATTGGTATCAAGTACAAAAACCCGGACCTTATCTTTGGTAATGCCGGCTTTTTGCAAATTATCCAGGGATTTGTTGATAAGTTTTTTGGCGATACCTTCTTTTCTGAATTCCTTTTTAACCGCCAGGTGATGAAGATAACCCCTCCGGCCGTCATGGCTGCACTTTAGTGTTCCGACTATTTTGTTTTCACTTACTGCGATGAAATTTAATCGCGGGTTTCTTTTTAAAAATATTTTTAGATTTTCGTAGGAATCATCGTCACTGGCCCATAAACCCTCGGTGTTTTTCCAGAAATCAATCAATTCCGGGTACCGGTCCAGTTTCATTTCGATAATTTTGTATTTCAAGGTTTTAAGCCCCTGAGCGTTAACCGCTTGATTATTGAATTTGGAATTTGGATTTTATTCTATTATTGGTGGCATTGTCAGGGCGGGATGGCCTTTCTCGGTCAGGAACGGGATAATCTCCTCTTCGGTAGTGCCGATGGTTTCATCGGCAATCATGTCGACCAGATTTGGCACGCCCAGCTCTGCAGCTCTGGCCCGGAGTCTGTCGCCGATTTCTTCTTTGAGCATTTTCGGCATCCATACCATGCGCAGCAGGCCGCCGTCAGCCATGATAAATTTCCGCTGGCAGATATTATATTTACCGTGTCCCACAAAACCGGGAGTGCTGATACCGCCGCCGATTGTACCGGCGAGGGTGGTGAATTTCATGCCGCTCGGTGTCATCCCGGTATATTCACGGTTCACGGTCATAATTCCGTTGCATAAAGGCAGGACGGCCGCAATACACTCACAGCAGCCGCAGGTGGTCATCGGGTCGTTCACGAGGCTGTAGGAATTATAATGGTCGAACTTGCCGCGGGAGGCTTTGAAAAGGAATTCATTTACGCCTTTCCACTGTCCCAGTCTGGCATCGAGAGTTTCACCTTTGGGTACGGGCTGGTTCGGGCCGGTCGGATTGATTTCATATGAGGCTTTGCAGTCCATCCAGTTGTAAGAACCGCACAGACCTGTGCGCTCAGGGCTGATGATACAGACGTGGCTGGGAGCGAATGATTGGCAGAGCAGACAGGAATAATAAGTATCGGTACTCTCATCTGTCATGCCCTCAATGCGGGCATCGCGTTCCGCATAAGCGGCGCGTGCTTTTTCTATGATTTGCTTTACCTGAACTTCATCGGTATAAATTTTCACCTGGAGTTTATCAAAAATCCGACCGAAATCCTGATGTAATTTGGCGTGAAGAATAATACCGATGTGCTTCAGGCGGAAGCCTTTTTCCACCGCCTGTTTACTGACGCGCAGCCAGGCGATATCCCGCTGCCCGATGTGCATAACACCTTGAGCATAGTTAATCAGATGGTGTATCTGCCTTTCCAGAATCGGTTCGTAATCGGTTTCAAAATGCCGGCCGGCAATTTCAACTTTGATGGCCAGCGGCAAAATCGATCGGGCGGGGACGTCGGTGATTTCCGGGCCGATAATTTCGATTTTCCCGTCTTCAATTTCGTTCATCCGTTTGGACGTGACCCATTCTACCATCGGACTGCGGCCGCCGCCGGCTTCCAGGTAGATATCGTCACCGCGGACTCTTTCCCCTTCGAAAGCGGGCCCGTAAGCCACCGGAATCGGTATTTCACTGACGTTTACTTTGAGCCCGCGAACTTCGATGGAACGGGCGACAATTTTATCGTGGGGGACGTTAGCGACAACATGTTCGTAAGTCGTGATACCGCTCGGCAGTATTTCCGGAATCGCGGTATCGGCAATCACCGGAAAGCCCCAGTTGATTGCGCCGGCCGCATTCGCTCCCCATTCTTCGGTGACCGTTCCCAGCGCCATCACGAAAGCGAAAATACGGTCTTTGTTATACAGTAAAAGTTTGCGGTAATCCCCGGGTTCAATTCCGCCGAAAGACATGGCGGCCCTGGTGGCAAAACCCAGCGCAAAAACAGTGGCGTTGACATCCGGCCCAAAGGGCACGAGTCGTGTGCCCCAGCCGACCTGGACGCCCGCTTCAATCAATTGCTCTGCGAAACGCTTGCCGCCGCTTTCGCCGGACATAAAAACATAAAGGTTTTTTTGCTGCAGTTCGTGGGCAATGCTGGCGGCGATTTGCGACGTTGGAGCCGCGCCTAAAATGGCGGCAAATCCGGGAGCGGTCCCGTCCACAAACTCCACGCCGCGCTTTCTTAAAATAACATCATCAGCGGCGCCGAGCCAGATATTATCCGGGGTGACATCTTCGCCCGAAACATAGAAACGGGGATTTTCCCGATAGCGAATCGCTTCGATTATTTCTTCGGCAAAAAATGCGGCCATGCCTGCATCCAGCGCATTCCCCAGATAAGGTAACGGATGGATTTCTTTGACCGGCGGCGGCAGCAGTGACCGGCACTTTTGCAGCACAAATTCGATATCGCCCAGTTTCTCAACTTTGTATCCGAGCATACCGTAAATCACTGGCAGGTAATAGGCGGTATTGGGGAAGCCGATAGGTTCGTTAGCGCCCCATTGGTCCATCGCCATTTTCCACTTGGCTTCGGCCTTTTCAACTATCTTGTAAGCGCCGCTTATCGCGACGGAAGCAATCACTTTGGACATGTGTTTTATCCTTTATTGCGCGATGATCTTTATGTCAGTTCCCTTCTCATTGCCATGTCGTAAAGAACCCTTTCTCTGGCTTTATCGATACCCAGCGCCTTGCGCTTATTATCGATATGGGTCACCATTTTCTGTGCCATTTGCAAAGGGTCGGTTTCAAAACCCCACATACCACCGAACATTTTTTCCATGTCATCCGACAACTCGTTTCCATTTGTCGGACTGGTACCGCCGGAAATCGTGTAAAAACCCGAGCTGACAAAACATTGCCCGATGGCTGCGGCTTTGTCACTTAGGTTTTCCGTTGAAGCGATGCAGGCGGGCAGGTCGCTGATATCTCCGAGTTTGGCTTGCTGCACGATGGCGGAGGCGGCAATCAGAATCCGGCAGTTATCGATGGATGTGCCCATATTTAACACAGGCGGCAGGCCGACCGCTTCACAAACCGAATGTAAACCCTCACCTGCATATTGCGCACCTTCGTAAACCATCAGGCCGGCTTGAGCTAACTCTGCAGCATCGTCGCCGGTGAAGAGCACCAAAATATCATTCTTAATCAATTCTTTGACTAAAGCAACCTGAGTCTCAGCATTGATCAGGCTGTCATGGCAATTATATAATCCGGCAATACCTCTGATCCGACCGTTGACGATATTGTCAATGAGCGGGTGCAGGGAACCGCGGAATGAGCCGCCCAGCGAGTAGATAATGGATTCGGGGCTGAAACCGGTAACCATCTCGGATTTGCCTTCTTTCTGCAGCCCGGGGAAAGGGGTCCCGGAGATGATATCCTGGAGTTCTGCGGCAATCATATTACTACCCCAGCCGTTGGCTAACGAACACCGCACACTCTGCACTAATGAGTCCTGTGATTTACCGCTATTTTCATCGAACCTGGTGGCGGCTATTTCATGGTAGATACCTGTTGGCATAACACCCAGTTTACGCCAGATTTCCTGCCGTTTTGACGGCGCTCTTCTCAGGAAAAGCAGTTCACCTTGCTGTTTGCCGAGTTCATTCAATATCAATTCGCCAAGTTCAGCTGCAATTTCATTTTTATTACGGTCGTTCGCCTGAATACCCAGTTCCGCCGCAATCCGCCGTAATTTCGCTTCATCTTTGATGGCCGGGCCGGGATTTTGTCCTTTGGCCGCAGTGATGAAATTTTGTGTTATTTTTCGGGCATGACTGCTGTAATATTCTGTTCCGGCAGCAATGTGGCGGATAAAACCGTCAATATTAATAATCTTGCCTGAATTTACGTTATTATCTTTTTGCTTGTCGGCCAATTTGTCCACCTGCTTCAAGTTAAGATGCTAAATCAACTATCATTTCTTTAGTCAGTTTGATTGCTTCTGGATGGCGCATGATGAGGATATCTCCACCGGCCATCAACAGCGCCACGGCAGACATCGCTTCCATCAGAATGCCCCGGTTTTTCGCATTCCCCATATTGCTTTCGTTATCCGGCTGATTGACTTCTTTGGATTTCCAGACCTCTTTTGAAAGGTTGCAGATGATTGGGAATTGCAGCTTTTCATCTTGCTGGGTCAGACCGGCCATTCTCATCCGTTCCATTACCGAATAACAGTATTCGAGGCCGTAGCCGATGCCGCTCACGGTTGGATCCATCAAAATCATATCGTCGGCGACGCCCAGGTTACCGAGCAGGATATTCAACTGCTTGGCTAGGTTAATATCAATTGGGCTGGAGGCGATAATGGTATGTTTGTAGGCGATCGCAGCCGCCGCGATTTTTTTATAATCCTTTTCTTCTACCGGCCCGATGATGAGGCGTTTGTCCTGACAAACCTCGCATACTTTGGTCAGGACTTCAGTATCCTTTTCGTGGTTCGCGGTGCCCCAGACAATCAGGGGAACATCGATCGCGTCAGCCACTTTTTTCACCACTGCAGCGGCTTCATCCGCGCCGCGGTTCATCCCGTTCGGGTCGGTGCTGACCAGCTGGAGGGCGATTATTTCCGCCCCGTATTCATGAATGCATTTTTTAGCCCATGCTATCGGGTCGTTTTTCACATCGGCAAAAGGTTCAATGGCCGCTTTCGGCCATTCCAGAGGGACGCAGTCCGGAACTTCCATCGCAATGCGTGGTTTGTGGGGCATCGTCCCTTCGAAAAGATAAAAAGGGTAAGAGTTTTCTCCGCCGACGGTGACTGCTTTCTCCCCCTTACCCAATTTGATTTCTTTTATTTTACCGGAATAGTGGGTCTTCGGAATCTCAATTGCCATCTAATATCTCCCTTACGAGCCAAGCCCTGCCGCAATTTTAGCAGCCTTCAAGGTATTTAACATCAACATGGTGATGGTCATCGGCCCGACGCCGCCGGGAACCGGTGTAATCATCGACGCTTTTTCTTTAACATTCTCAAAGTCGACATCGCCGACGAGGATGCGTTTGCCGCTCTTTGTTGTGCCGATCTGATTCACCCCGACATCGATGACGACGGCCCCTTCCTTAATCATATCAGCAGTGACGGCCTTCGGTCTGCCGGCAGCGACAATCAGGATGTCCGCTCTCCGGGTATGGGCGGCGATATCTTTAGTATGGGTATGACAGAGCGTAACGGTGGCGTTGGCGCCTTTATTTTTCTGCATCAACATATTGGCGATCGGTTTGCCGACGATATTGCTGCGGCCGACAACTACCACTTCGGCGCCGTCAATCTTTACGCCCGAACGTATCAGCATTTGCTGGATACCGGCGGGGGTACAGGGCAGTAAATCGGCGTCGCCAATCATTAACCGTCCGACATTGACCGGATTAAAAACGTCAACATCTTTATTCGGGTCGATGGCATAATTAATTTCATTGGCATTAATATGTTTCGGCAGCGGTTCCTGAACGAGGATACCGTGAATTTTAGGGTCTTTGTTCAATTTATCGACTATGGCCAGCAGGTCTTTTTGGGAGGTAGATTCCGGCAAGTCGATGCGCATTGAATAAAACCCGAGTTCCTGGGCAGTTTTTTCTTTGCCGCTGATGTAGGAGAGAGAACCGTGGTCGCTGCCAAGTAAGATGGTTGCGAGACCGGGTACCAGATTGTATTTAGCCTTGATCTGGAGGACTTCCTGTTTTATCTCTTCCCGAATCTGTTTAGCGATTTCGGTGCCGCTGATAAGTTTTGCAGTCATTTCCCCTCCAATCCTTCATAATTCTCAAAGCCATCATCATTATAGAATTTTACCGGGGGGCAATGCCAGTTATTTTTTGAGGAAATTTTGTTTTATTTTAAAGTTCTGCCATCAGTCTGGCCACAGCTTGCACGGCAGGGGAATTATCCGGCATATCCATCAAAGGTTTTTGTTCCAAATCATGGCGGTAGAGGGTTTTGTCTTCCGGAATAATAATATCCGCTTTCAGTCCGAGCCGTTTCAGTTCATCGGCGACCAGAGGGTCGAGTTTATCCGGAACTATATTGATCAAAATATATTTCTTTTTGACGTGTAGTTTCAGTTCGCCTACCAGCTCCAATATCCGCCCGATAGCGCGGACACCTTTGACCGAGTGGTTGGAAACCAGCAAAAGGGCATCTACATCTTCGGTTGTCTTCCTGCTTAAATGTTCCATCCCGGCTTCATTATCCATCACGACATACGCATAGCTGTCGGATAAACCGTCGATGAATTTTTTAAGGACGGTATTGGGGTAACAATAGCATTCGGGCCCCTGCCCGCGTCCCATGGTGATGAGGTCCAGTCCCTGGCTTTCGACCAGTGTCTCGTTCAGTTTGTAATCCAGATAGGCTTCTTTGGTCATGCCGGGCGGGATACTGATTTTTTCATGCTGGAAATCATCCAGTATCCTGCCGATGGTCTGGGGTACTTTTAATCCCAGGCTTTCCCCCAGATTGGCGTTCGGGTCGGCATCCACTGCCAGAATCGGAGTTTTGCCGTTCTTTTTTAAATAGCGGATTACCAGTGCGGTGATGGAAGTTTTTCCGCAGCCGCCTTTTCCGGCAACTGCAATTTTAATACTCATTTCGTACTCCCGATGGGTTTACGACAGGCCGGATACTTTCCCGGTCTTTA
>Ga0182010_10001676_pt1 | contig 11540 bp, 12 predicted proteins | sample 611E1MmetaG_FD_120488 | JGI IMG/M metagenome (GOLD analysis project Ga0182010, IMG submission 120488) | Permafrost microbial communities from Stordalen Mire, Sweden - 611E1M metaG | ecosystem: Environmental > Terrestrial > Soil > Wetlands > Permafrost | place: Sweden: Stordalen | collected...
GCCGGTGCGCAGCCGCAGGTCGGTCCAGGGGGTGGTACGCCCGTCTTTTTCGCGGTGGCCGCCGGCCATCATGCACACGGGCTGTTCGTTGGCGTACGAGCGCCCGTCGATCCAGTTGATCTTCAAGTTGACCGCGCCCTGACCCGGTCGGTCGGCCAGATAGAGCGCGCCGGCTCCGTCGGAGAGCATCCAGCGCAAGAAATCATGCTCAAAGGCCACGAGCGGGTTTCGCTTGAGGTCTTCGACGCGCGTTTGGTCCTCGCTGTCGAAAAACTCCGAGCGCGTGAACTTGCTGGCGACCTCTGAACCGGTCACGAGCGCGGTCGAGGCTTCGCCGGCCGCGATTCCAAGGTATGCGGTTTTCAACGCCGACATCGAGGCGCAGCACACCCCGCTCGAGGTGAAAACCTCGGCTTCAAGATCTCGAAACTCTCCCTGCACCATCTGGCCGTGAGCCGGAAGGATATGATCGGGCGAGGCGGTGCCGCAGCTGAGTATGTCGGTCTTGCTCAGTTCGATCCACGGATTTTCGGCGAGAAGCTTGCGAATGGCCTGGGCGGTCAACTGGGTGTTGGTGTGGGTCGGTTCGCGCGTGGCCGGATCGATGGCGTAGTAGCGCGTGCGGATCTGGTTGCTGTCGAGAACAGGCTGGCGTGAGCGCGAGGCCACCCCTCCCACGGCGCCCAGAACCTGTTCGATCTGCTCATTATGAACCGGGGCATTCGGGAAAAACGCGCCGGTGGCTTGAATATAAACCGGTTTACTCAACAGACATCCTCATGCCTTCAGTCCGAGTTTTCGGATCCAGGATGGATTGTTGCGAACACTCCATTCGAAGATCCTTATACAGGGCGACCCGCAGATGATCAACACCACGAGACTAATTCGGAAAAGAACGAGCAGCAGATCCTGGCCCAACCCGGGTTTGGGAAACAGTCTCAGGATGAGACGCGACCAGGGCCGGAAAAACACGTCGTGTCCGATTCGATCCATCAACAAAAGTGAGACACGGTTCAGATTCGAGCCGAGCGCGGGAAGGCGCGCGGGATCGCCATTCGAGGCCGCCCATGCCTGCGCGATGCCGGCTGCGGTCGCCTCGATCTGCGCAAAGTCGGAATCGGAAAGTCCGGCTGGCGGCCAAAACCAGAACGCATTCTTCCGGCCAGTGAGCATCCAGCGCGGCGTCGTGACAAACGAAGCCCACAGCGGAGTGCGTTCGCACGCGGCGAGCTGTCCGGCAAAGTAGCCGCCAAGTGCGGCGATGCGGTCCTTCATCCAAATACCGGCCGAAAGCGGCAGGTTCCGGCATGTCGCCACGGTGATGACGGTCTTTCCCTGCAGGCCGCGCGCCTCTTCCGATAGCAGGAATCCCTGCATCGGAAGTGCCGGCGAGAGGAACCAGACGGGATAGGCGAGCAGCACGAGGTCGTAGTCGTCCCAGCGTAGGTTGAGGGGCTGTGTTCGCGGTGCGACGCTTTGCATACACCGGGGAAACGCGCGGAAGAAGCTTCGCATGCTCCACGGAAACTTGAAGGGCTCTTCGGGTTCGATGCGTCGCAGATCGGTGGCGACTGCGCGTCCGAGTCCGCGCGCGAGATGTTCGACAGCTCTTTCGGTTTGGCCTGCCTGCGAGTAATAAACGATTAGCGCCTTCTTCATGCCGGTCTTCCGCACTCTAGCGAACCTTCGTTTGTTTTGACAGGGCGTCTATGCGAGGCTCGCCGGGAATGAAGGTTGCAAGAACCCCGGTCTGGATCACCGGAATCGGATGCGTTTCGGCGGCAGGAATTGGCCGCAATGACTCGACGAGACGTCTTTTGGGCGAGGCGGTTTCCGGTGCGTTCGAAAACCTGCTCGATCCGGGCGAGAGCCGTTTCTTCAAGCTGCGGCTCGAAGAGAAGTGGCGCGCGCGTTTTCCTCGTTTCCATGAGGGTGAGGCACCGAACCTGCTTGCGCTTTTCGCGATCGAAGACGCGCTCGATTCGGCGGGCCTCGAGGCGGCCGACTTGCGCCGGCTTCGCGTCGGAATCTGCCTTGGTTCGACCACGGGTGGCGCCAACTACCAGGAGGAGTTCGCGACCGCGTACAACACGGGAAAGCTGCCGGATCCCGCGCCACTGATGGAATCTTTCCGGAACAACTCGGCGCAGTTCATCGCCCGCGAACTTGGCCTACGCGGTCCGGTGCAGCTCGTGAACAACGCGTGTACCTCGGGTGCCGACGCCATCGGCATCGGCGCGAGCTGGCTCGACGCCAGCCTTTGCGACGTGGTTCTGTGTGGCGGCACCGAGATCATCCTCGTGAAAATGTACTACGGCTTCAAGTCGCTGATGCTCTCTTCAGACCGTCCCTGCCGGCCGTTTGACCGCAACCGCGACGGACTGACGCTCGGCGAGGGCGCCGGCGTCGTCATTCTCGAGAAGGCCGGTTCGCCGCGCAGGCCGCTGGCCGCGATGCTTGGCTATGGCTGTGGAAGCGACGCTCATCATCCGACGTCACCGCACCCAGAAGCCAGGGGATTGGCGCTGGCCACACGCACCGCGCTTGCTCAGGCTGGAGCTGCCGCTGGGGCGGTCGACTTCATCAACGTGCACGGAACGGCCACACGGCACAACGATCTTGCCGAAGGACGGTTCATCGCTGCAAACTTTCCGCGCGCCCGCGTCGTGGCCACCAAGGGAGTGACCGGCCACATGCTGGGAGCTGCCGGTGGTATCGAGGCGGTCTTTACCGTGCTTTCGCTCTCAAACGGGCGCCTGCCCGTTTCACGGGGATTTGGCGAAGCCGATCCCGAAATCGGTGTCGAGCCCACGCGTACCATCGAAGAGGGACACTACGGGTGCGCCCTTTCGTTCTCCCTTGGATTTGGCGGGATCAACTCGGTGCTATGCCTCGGGCGGACGCCATGATCGCGGGCGCTCGGATCAGCGGAATCGGGCATCTCTCGGCGCTGGGTCAGGGCAAGACAGCGCTGGAGCAGGCGCTGGCCGGAGCCAGACTGCCGCAACTTGTCTTCAAGAACGTCGTCACCGCACGTGGAGTGGTCGAGGTTCCGGTCTATCAGGCTCCCGAGGTGGTTTTGCCGCCCGAAGTTCCCGAGTCAGTCAGACGCCGCATGCCGCGCATCTCACGCATGTTTCACGCCACGATGCTCGATGCGATGGCCGATGCTTTCGGGCCGGGCGCGCCCTTGCCCGATCCCGAGCGGATTGGCCTCGTGGTAGGTACGGGGCTGGGCTGCCTCGAGGCGGCGAATACGTTTCACAGGCGCGTGATTCTCGAGGGCGCCGCCGGTTCGTCGCCCACGCTTTTCGCGAACTCTGTGCAGAATGCCATGGCCGCGCATCTTTCGATTTCCTGCGGTTTGCGCGGGCCGACGTGCACGGTAACAACGATGGAGCAGTCGACCTTCGGGGCTTTTCGCGTCGCCGTCGACTGGATCGGCAATGACTCGGCCGATCATGTCGTGCTGGCGATCGGCGATGAGCTCATCGACTTCAATGCATATGTTGTTGCCCACAAGCCTGAGATCCCGCGCGAACTCAGCCCGCGCGTACCCGGGTGCACCGTCGTGGCAGGTGAGGGAGTCGCGGTTTTTGTCCTCTCGCGCGACGGGACGCTGGGAAAGAGCGGAATCTGCCGGATCGAGGACGTGCAGCTTTGTCCGGAGCGCTGTCCCGATGTGCCTCGCGTGTCCGTTGCAGCATTCGGTGCCGCGGGTCAGTGGGCCCGCTATCAGCGGTGGATCGGGCGCCCCGGTGACGAAATCGACTGCCACGCACAGTTTTTCGGAAGCTTCGTCACCGGCTCGGCGATCGAGACTGCGATCGCCGCACTGAGGGTTTCACGTGACGGTCTGCGGACGGCCTGCGTGCAGCTCACCGATCGCGGCGAGGCCCAGGCGATTGTGCTGGGCCCGTAGCTTCGGCCACCTAGGCGCGGGCACGCTGATCCCGGCATACGGCGTGCGCGTGACCGCGGTGGTCCAGGGGACCGTCGACGGCAAGCGGCAGATGCTTCACCCAGCACCCGCGCCCTCACAGCAAGAGATCAAGGTCAGGCGTTATCGGCGTCTTTCCAGTCTGGTAGCGCATGGAACAATCCGGCTTGTTCGGACTAGCCTCGAGGGCAATTCTTAACTTGTACACCGCTGCCATGCGACGGCGATTGCACGAATAACATTGTTGACACGCAAGCGGTGTGCCAATAAAGTTTTCCAATATAAATCAAAATAGACAAGTGTTTCAATCCAATGGTCGTTCCGAGGCATGGAATACATACATACGGTGTAGAGTGAAAGAGAATTCAGTGATTATCATCGGTGCAGGCGTCGCGGGTTTGTCGGCAGGATGCTATGCTCAGATGAATGGCTTTTGCACCCGGATTTTTGAAATGCACATACGACCGGGCGGACTATGCACCTCGTGGCACCGAGATGGTTACAATATCAACGGTGGCGTCCACACACTGGTCGGTTGCGCGGAACAATCTGACTTTTATCAGGTTTGGAAGGAGCTGGGGGCTTTGCAGGGACGGCGGTTTGAACACTATGAAGACTACATCTGTTTTGAAGGGACCGATGGAAGGTCCGTCACGCTGCATTCTGATATCGACAAATTGGAAGAACACTTGCTGATTGTTGCGCCAGAAGACAGCGCGTTGATCACAGAATTCATCAAAGGGGCGCGCCGCTGCCTTGGTTTTAACCCGCCGATTCTCAAGGCACCTGAACTATACGGTCCGATCGAAGGACTTCGTGTTCTTTTCAAACTCCTCCCCGATCTGGGATTCTTTCGGAGGTGGTTTGCAATATCCATGCGGGACTTTTCCACTCAATTCAAAAGCCCTCTGCTGCGTGAGTTGTTTGCGGATTTGTGGTTTCCGGACACTCCGCTTTTCTTCTTCATGATGTCCCTCTCCATGCTTCACCAAAAGACGTCCGGTTATCCGTTGGGAGGTTCGTTTGAATTCTCCCAATCAATTGAACGTCGTTACCGCGACTTGGGAGGGCAATGCCACTACGGCTCAAGGGTGTCCAAAATATTGGTTGAAGGTAAGCGCGCCGTGGGAATCAGATTGGAGGACGGAACTGAACATCGTGCGGATTATGTCATTTCCGCCGCGGATGGACACACGACGATCTTCAAGATGCTGGAAGGCAGATTCCTGAACAAGAAGATCCGGGGCTATTATGAAGATTATCCCATCTTTCCACCCTTGATTTACATATCGCTAGGACTCAAACAAACCTTCGACCTTGGTCTGGGAAATTCTACCGGTGTAAGCTTTCCGGTAAGAGAGCCACTCGTCATAGCCGGTGAAAAGATGACCCGGCTGGGAATCCGTATTCACAATTTCGATTCCAGCGCTGCTCCTTCCGGCAAAACACTGGTAAAGGTACTGCTCCCATCGAACATGAGCTATTGGGAGCCTTTCAGTCGAGATGAGCGACGATATCAGGCGGAGAGGGAACATATCATTGACCGGGTGGTCGCAATGATTGACAAGCGCTTTCCCGGTGTTGTCGACTTGATTGAAATGCGCGATATGGCCACGCCGCTCACTTATGTGCGCTATACGGGAAATTGGCAGGGATCTCACCAGGGATGGATGATCACCCCCGAAACGGGATTGTATTATATCAAGAATAGGTTGCCGCATCTCAGGAATTTCTTTATGGCCGGACATTGGGCTTTCGCTGGGGGCGGTGTCCCTTCGGCAGCTCTGTCGGCTCGAAATGTCGTCCAAGTCCTCTGTAAGCAAAATAGAATACCTTTTGTAACAACTGTTCCGTGACAGCAACGTCCGACTGTCCTGTATCTCAAGGATCCCCTCATTTCCATTACGGAATTCCAAAGGTCTGGGCGAACGTCGGTTGTTCGGCAACGAGACGGCCGAAAGCAGCCATTAGCGGCGCCAGCCATTCTTGTGCCCGACTTTGACGGGCGCCTCGTCGAGTCAACGGATACTTTCTCCGTGATCACGTGCAGATAGGCCATATGGCGCGAGGATCGTCGTGTTACGAGGCGCTCGGTTGCGGGAGGGCGGCTCAAGTCTCGGTCGCTGGGGTCCTGGCTGGCGTTGCCGTCGTGCCGGGCGTGAGCCCGTCGATCTTGGAATAGTTTCTAGCTGCGGATAACACGCGCTATCGTGAGCTCGCGATAGCTTTCGCAAGGATCGCGGGTTCTGTCCGAGCTGTGGCGGCCGGCGCAGGAATGCGGGCGCGTTGAATCTGCCAGACCACGTTCTGCCCGACACTCCGCTCCGTCACTGGGTCCTGACCATGCCGTTTCCCCTCGGCAGGTGCAGCGCTCAATGCCGTCACAGTCCGCCGAACGTACCCAGCATGGCCAATCCTTGGCCGCCATGGCCCATGGGCACTGGCATCAGCTGGGCGCGCACACTATCGGTAAGGACGAGCTTCTTCCAAGGCATGGCAATCCCCAAGGTGACAAGGAGGGCGCCGGCGGTTTGGGAGAAGCCGTCGATAATCAGCATAACCCTCCACATAGCCACGTCAGTCTTGGCGTCAGTGTCCGAGCAGTAAAAACTGCTGTAGCTCGAAGACGAACAAGGCGTGTAATCGTGCACGGTTCCCAGCGCGATCCAGGGCCCCAACACCGGGATGAAGAGCAGGCTGGGCTTGAATGGCACCCCGTTCGAGCTTGAGTCGTATTCGTAGGACTCCTGGGTCACAGCCCCAGGGATAATCGAGATGACGTAGGAGATTCCGAACATGATGCTGCCGGGAATCACCAATCCCTTGCGGATACCGCTTGCCAGGCGATATCCAGGCGGGATGGGCTTGTTCGGCTCGTATTCCATGTACGTCGGGCGCATCTCGGGCTCCGGAGCCGCTGGAGGATAGTAGTAGGGCATTGGATAGGTCGGGGCAGGATACGGGTAGGGCGCGTATCCCGGTGCAGGCGGGTACCCGCCTGGCGAGGGTTGCGAATACGCCCCGGGGGTCTGGGGTGGATAGGAGGGCGTTGGCGTGGTCTGACCAACGGCGGGTTGGCCGGCTCCAGCCTGGCCGGTTCCCTGGGCCAAGAATCGCGGCACCGCCAAGCGCATCTTCAAATCGGGAAATGTCTGGTCGCTGGTGGTCGGCGCAGCCTGCGCCGAGGACGTCAGCAGAAGGCCGGCGGAAGCTGCTACTAGAGAACTCCCCAATCGCGTGCCCATCATGGCAGTCTCCTTGTGGGTTTCAGTTCGGCCCTAGAACCGCAGCAAAACGGAGCCATGATACGCAGTCGTTTCCGTAGTGTCCAGAGAATGATCGCGGCGTGATCGCGGCGATTCTCGCATGGATTTGGCGTGGACGCGCAAGCGAAACAAGCGGGGTTCTGTATCGGCAGGTAAGCGCGCCGATGGAAAAAATCTCGATGCTGTCAAACCGCCCACACCGAAGGGCCTCCAAGTGTCCACGTGACTACCCTCGGTCGGCTTGCGGCGTTTCACCCGCCAAGAAAGGACTCTTCAAACCCCTGCCACTGCTCGGGGTGCGCCTTCACCATTTCGTGCAGCCGCTGTAGGTAGAACGAGGCCGCCTGCTCCATGCCCCGCTGGCGATCACCGCGATTGGCCGCCGTCAGCGCGATTGGACCGTCGCAGGTGAAGCGGTAGTAGCGCGGCCCCATCTTCAAAGCGAAGACCACGAGTAGCGGCGCACCACTGGCCAGCGCGAGCGCGAAGGGCGCCGCCGCGACCGCCGCCGTGCGGCCCAGAAATGGTAGGCGCAACCTGCGGGCGTCGCCGTGGGCGCGATCACCGGCGAGCGAGACGATGCCGCCCCGGCGCAGAACCTGGACTGCCTGCAGGATGTCGAAGGCATGTCCCCGTCCGCCTGGAACGGTCACCACGTCCAGCCCCGCGGAACGCAGGTCCTCGTCAACGCCGGCGCGAGTGCCGCCGCCCTCTGGCCCACCCATGACCAAGGTCATCCCTTCCTGCCACTTGGCGAAAACCCGCGCGCCAATCTCCCAACGGCCGAAGTGCGACATAATCAGAATGGCGCCCCGCCCCGCCGCCCTGGCCTCGGTTATGCGCTGCTCGCCGTCCCTTTCGAAACGCACGTCGCTGCGCCGCTCGATTTCCAGGCGCTCGTAGTAGAGACTCGCGAAGTCCTGGTACTGGCGCCAGGCACAAACAAGCGCATGCAGCACAGATCGCTCGGGGAAGAGCGCACGATAAAAGCGCACGCTGCGGCCGAGCCGCCTCGGCAGCAGAATGAAGTATCCCGCAGCGACGATCGCGGCCGTGACCCGCACAAGCTGTAGACCCCCGAATCGCGAAAGCCGGGCCAAGAACCTGTAGACCCATTCGATCACGATTCCACCACACCGCCCGCGGTTGGTGCGGCGAGGGCGATGTGCTGGATGTCCGACGGTGCCAGCTCGGCGTCGCGTAGGGCCGCGTTGACGGCGATACAGATCCCCTCGGGATCGGAGTTGGTCGGGTGGGTACTGTTGCAGCCCTGGCCGTAGCCAATACTGTATTTGCGCGGGATCTCGCTGACGTCGATTCCGTCGCAGGGCGCACCCACGCGCGTACGCAGGCCGTCGAGCGATCTCCATCCCGGCATGGCGCGCACGCCGCTCTTGCCCGCGAGAAGGCCGTCGCGCAGCGCCGCGAGCGTGTGCCCTATCGGCGAGCGCAGGCCGATTCCCGTGACGACGACGCGCTTTCCTCTACACATGTGGAGAGGGAGAATGCCAGGAAGAAGGTGCCCCTGTCACGCCTCTTGCGCGAGTGCGCTAGAAGTACTTCGCGTGCATCACGACCGACACCGGGCCGGCCGGTATGCTCAAGACGGCGGCGGCGAACGTCGGCGGGCCTAGTTTTCCCATGGCGTCCTTCGAGAAGCCGAAGCCCTCGGTGGGAATGCCAAGGAGATTGGTGTCCAGCTTGCCGTTGCCATTCTCATCTTGAAAGAACGCGATGGCGTACTTGCCTGGTACGACGTTTTCGAACACCGCGAGGGCCCCACGATTCCGCGACCGTACCTGGGCGCCGACGACTTGCCCCTTCTTCTCGTCGAATGCACGCTTGTTGTCGTAAAGCGCGACGTAGATCGTTCCTCGGTCATGGCGAAGGCTTTCGATTCGCACCGTGATGGTGCTTCGTGCTTGTCCAGCCGGGGTACCCGAGGCAGCGGGCACGGAGGCTGGCTTTGCTGCTCTGCCGGCGTCGGCTGATGGCGCCGGCAGGGGATCTGCCGCGAGTTGGGAAGCCTGGGACCCCATGGCAGCAGCGATGAGGCAAACGATCCTGCGTCTAGCTCTCAGCATGCCCAATACCTCCACGAGGAGGGACCGAGGCATTCTGTGATCGCCTCGGCGCTATCCTCCTATTCCCGGTCGCTCCGTAGAGAATCCGCATGGTGATGAGCATATGCTAGCCAGAGAAAGTCGGAAGGAATGACCTGCACAAAATCTTCATGCTGGACTTAGACCCTGGCCTGCCGGGCACCCTCCTGCTCTTCGCCTAATAGCGTCACCGTAGGCCTGCCAGAGGGCGGCCTGCGCTAGCCGACTTTGGGACCTGCGAGCGAACGGCCGAAGCGCTCGCCGACAAGATCCCGACGGCGCGCCACATGGGTTCCGTCTGCCATCTCCTTGCTGACTACTTTCTGCAGCAGCTTGTACATTCGATGGGTTTGGGGTTGGTCGCGGTAAAATGTGTCCCAGGCGTAGTGGTACAGTTCCATCAGTCGCTCGGGACTCATGTAGCGCGGCTGGTAGATAAGGCGAAACCTCACGTGCAACTCCTGCGGGACAACCGCCGACGCGACCGCAGCACTAGGCTAGCACGACAAGTGCACTTGATCATTCGTGGTCGACCAGACGTATGTCTAGTTCGTAGCCGCCAACCCCGGGCACACGCAGGTGAACTGCGGGAAAAAATCCGTCCGCGGCGCTGCCAAGCAGATCAATCTCGCGCGTTAGGCGCACCTCGCGATAGGTACTAACCGTGCGCGGTCCATCCGCGCGTAGCACCACGTCAGTGGTTTCGCCGGCCTGCGACCAGCGGCACACGGTTTCGCCGGTGGCGTAAGTGCCGATGGCGGTTGGCTCACCGGCCGGCGGCAGATAGGCGTGGCCGACGTCCGACATGAGTGAGGCAGCAAAGGCGGGTCGATCGAAGGGCGGGACCGCGCGATGGACAGTGAGGCCCGATGTCCTGCCGTCTTGGTTGGCATCGAAAAGGCAGATACCTTCGGGCGACAGGAGGACTGCGTGCAATCCATCAGAGCCCGCGGCGGTGACCCCCACCAGGGCGCCATTCTGTCCGAAGGGCAGGGACGCGAAAATGGTGTGCGTGGCCCGCCACGGCTGCGCAGGGAATGCCTGCCGGCAGCGCATCGCTGTGCTATGCGCGCCGTCGGCGGGAAGCGGCGAAAGCGGCGGCAGATGGGCACAGCCCGAAGCCAGAAGCAATGAGACAAGCAACGCGCGCATGGCTAGTGTGGCGGTTCGAACTGTTCGTCGGGGATGGCTCGGTCGTAGTGGGCATCTTCGAACGTGATGTGGGTCACGCCTTCGCCCTCCTCGATGATGTCGATGGCGTTCACCGTGCCCGGACGCTCGGCGAAGGTGATGGTGATGCGGGAGATGATCTTGCCGAGCGATGGATCCACGGGATACAGCTCGACCCGTGCCGGCTGGCCCGGCTGGGCCGGGCGCAGTTCGGGCCGGAAGGTGCGGCTCGAGGCGAAGTTGCCGTCGAGCCACAAGTTGATTTCACCGAGCACGATCTTCATGGCTTCGAGTTTGGCGCTCGCGTCCGCGACCCAGACACCACCGTGCCGGATCAATCTCTGGACGTTGCCCGCGCGCACGACCAGCAGGGTCTGCAAAGGGCTCCGATACTCCCAGCGAAGATCGCTCGGGCGACGATAGGCCATGATCCCTCGTGAGACCAAGGGGTGGGACAGAATCTTGAGTGTGCGGGTCTGCACGAACGCGGCTTCGATGGTCTTGATGCCCGCCGCCGCTCGGCGGATGCTGTTCCAGTCCTGGTACCAGGGGGACGCTGCGCCCCGTGCGGGAAACGCTACCAGCAGCAAGCAACCGAAGGCGAGGGCGAACCGCTTGCTCACGGCTAGACCATCCCGCCGTTGACCGAGATGACCTGCCCCGTCACATAGGACGCATCGTCGGAACACAGAAAACGCACCACCCGTGCGACTTCCTCGGGCAATCCGCAGCGCCCCATGGGGATCATCTTCTTCAAGATGTCAAGCGGCACATCCTTGATCATGTCGGTTTCGATGGGTCCCGGCGCCACCGCGTTGACCCGAATTCCGATGCGGGCGACCTCAGCGGCCAGCGCGCGCGTGGCTCCCATCAGTCCGGCTTTGGCGGCTGCATAGTTGGCCTGGCCGCGATTCCCAATCAACCCGGACACCGACGAGATTGTCACCACACTGCCCTTCTTGTGCGGGATCATCTTTCTGATCACGGGTTTGGTGACGTTGAAAAATCCACCAAGAGAGGTGTCAATGACCCTGCGCCAATCCTGGCTGGGCATCATGGCAA
>Ga0182010_10001679_pt1 | contig 11535 bp, 11 predicted proteins | sample 611E1MmetaG_FD_120488 | JGI IMG/M metagenome (GOLD analysis project Ga0182010, IMG submission 120488) | Permafrost microbial communities from Stordalen Mire, Sweden - 611E1M metaG | ecosystem: Environmental > Terrestrial > Soil > Wetlands > Permafrost | place: Sweden: Stordalen | collected...
CGGCGAGGGCGATCCGAATGGCATCGCTCCGATCCTCCGACGTGGGCTGCTTGTTCGGCGCCATCGCTTCAACGGTAGATCGAAGAGACCGTGCCCGCCGATATTGACCTCGAGCCGGCGATCAGGGACAGGAGGTCAGAGTCTCCGGAGCATTGTGGACAAGATCTGTTCGTTCTGGGATTCCGTGAGTCCCATGGCGGAGAGCGAGACGACGTAGCCGTTCCTAGTCGCCGCCATGAGCGACGGGTAGTTGGTGGTCCCACTGATGGGCAATGGCTGTCTGGCACTCCAGTACGCCGTGTCTCCATCAACGGTGACCTTCACGAACCTTGGCGCAGCTACTGACTGACCTGAGGGAAGCGTCCCAACGGCAGCTGGGTGGTGGCCGTCGTGCGCCTTCTCAAATGTCGACAGTTCCGCCTGTGACCAGTTCACGTCGACGATCAAGTAGGTGCCGTTCGTCGAACCGGGATAAACGCAATAGCTCTGTTCGTTCGTCGATGCCTGCTGCTCCGGGCGGTACTCGCTTGCGAGTGCAAAGATCGCTGCCGCCTCGGACTTGGACATCAGAGAGCACGCCTCCACCGGCTTGGGCGGGGACACCGTAGTTGTCGATCCGCAGGCCGCCGAGATCCCGATCAAGCTCAAGCCCACCACGATGCCTACCAGGCTTCGCCGCTCCATCGGTCAAGTATTCCCCACCCGAGGAGAGTGCTACTTAGGTGCCTCAGTGGGCCACCGACCCGGCGTATGGGGGATACCCCGAGCGCTCCAGGGGCATTGCGAGTACCGTCGGGACCCGATTCCCTCAAGGAGGCGCCATGCCAAAGTATTTGCTTGAAGTGAACTACACCCTCGACGGTGTCAAGGGCCTCGCGGCCGAAGGCGGTACAGCTCGGGTGGCCGCAGCCACCGCGCTCGTCGAGAGTCTCGGGGGCAAGGTCGAGTCGTTCTACTTTGCCTTCGGTGATACCGACGCCTTTGTGGTGATTGACCTCCCGAACAACAGCTCCGCTGCCGCTGGGGCACTGGCAGTAAACATCGGAGGCGGGGCCACGATACGGACGGTGGCGCTCCTGACCGCCGCGGAGGTCGACGAATCCGTATCCGCCGTCAAGAAGGCGACCTACCGTCCGCCAGGAAGCTGACTCTCGGCCCGCAGGAACGGTGCTCTTATCTGGCGATCGGGGACACCCGTCGATGGACGACGCCTTCGCTACAAGGTGGCCAGATAGGCATCCATCTTGACGAAGCTGGTCTCGAGCCCGGCCTGGGCCTCTGGGCTCATGAACATCGGCGGCACATTGGTCTGATGGGTGACCGTTTCCGTGCGCCCGTCACCGAGGTCGTTGAAGACGATCGCGGTCGTCATGCCACCTGCGACATCAGCTTCGGTGAATGAGAACGTACGGGGCGGATCGAACTCCACGAATACGCCATGCGTCGGGTACTCCTCTCCCGTTTCGTCGTTGACCATCACCGTCTCGAAGCGCCCGCCGGGACGGGGTTCGACCTTGATCCCCTCAAGTGGCGTGCTCATGCCGATCGGCCCCCAGAAGTGGGTCAGGTGGGAGGGTGTGGTCATGCACTCGAAGACAACTTCGGGCCGGGCCTCGAAGATCCGGGTGATGGTCAGTTCGCCCAGTTCGGTCGGTGCGTCGCTCATGGTTCTTTCTCCTTCTCCTTGTCGGGTGTCATGCGCTTCAGGTGCTGCTCGAGCTGGTCGAATCGCTCCGTCCAGATCTCTCGGTTCATCGCTATCCAGTCAGTGGCGGCTTCCAACGGTGCCGGTTCGAAATGACAGGGCCGGTACTGCGCATCCCGCCCCCGTGAGATCAAACCGGCCCCTTCGAGCACCTTGAGGTGCTTGGACACCGCCTGCAGGCTGATGTCGAACGGCTCAGCGAGCTCATTTACCGTCGCTTCACCTTCCGCCAGGCGGACCAGGATTGCCCGTCGGGTCGGATCGGCTAGGGCGGCGAAAGTCTGACTCAGCGGATCGTTTGCCATGTGTATTCAACTGATGAGGTAATCAACTCACTGGTTGATTATGTGCCAGGGCCAAACGCATGTCAACTGGGAGGGGGTTCGGGATCGAACGGGCCGCCAGTTCAACAGGCGACTGCCGGGTTGCCCCAGTCGTGCCGGAGTGGGGAAGCTTGCGCCCGGCAAGCACCTTTCCGTCGATAACCTCCGCCGACCCGGCGATCAGGGACAGTCAAGAAGCTATGGCCGTGTCGTGATCTGCCTCAGAAGTAGGTCGACTGCCGTGCCGACGGCTGCCGGCTGTTCCTGAGCGACCATATGACCACCGCCATCGATAATCGTAAGGATGGCGTGTGGGATTCCGGCGGCCGTCTCATGCGCATGGTCTGGCGGAATGAGCTGGTCGCCGGCTCCGTGTATGACAGCGGTTGGGCAATCGATGCTGGGCAAGAGGGACCGGGAGTCGTGGCGATTGATAACCGCCTCGAGCTGAGTACAGAAGACGTCGGGCCCGATCTCGTGAGCCATCTGGAACCATAATGCCGCCAGGCGAACGTCATCGCGGTGGTCCGGATCGACCAGGACCGGGAAGGCCGCTTCGACGAGCTCGTTGAACTTTCCAGCGTGCGTAAGGTCGATCTGCTGTCGGCGACTCGCCTCCTGCTCGGGGGTGTCGGACGCAGCCGACGTACTAATCAGCGCGAGTCCCCGTACCCGCTCTGGTGCCAGACGCATGACCTCGAGCGCCACGTAGCCACCCATGCTGATCCCTGTGAGTGCGAACCGGGGTGGTGCGTCAGCGAGCAGTCTTTCTGCAATGCCGCCGATTGAGTGGTCTCGCCGAGTGTCAGCAACGGTCACTGCGCCGTGTGCCCAGACAAAGGGCATGAGTTCCTCGTAGAGCCTCGCCGAGCAGGTAAGCCCTGGCACTAGGACGGTGTGAAGAGGGCGTGGTGTCATTTCCGGATACTCCGAATGCTGCAGTCGAGCAACAACTCGCTCAGTACCAATTCAAAATAGCGCCCGGCGCTCGACAGTGGTGCGCCTCGAACTCAAAGATCGGATCAATCCAGCGGTGCCGGTCTGCTCCACTTACCCGATGGCGTTCGGGGACGCGTTCACGCTTCCTCGCCACTGTGCGTGTCCACGCACCCACGTAGCTCGCAATGGCGTTGCTCCCCAGAGAATTTCTCTGGCCACTAGATGCGCCTCGTGTTATAAGGGATCTTGGGTCAATGTGGACCCACGGTGGGGGCTAGGTACGTATCCGGGGGGGTACCAATGAAGACGAACATCATCGCCAAGGCGGCATTGGGACTTGGCGCAGCACTTGTGGTCCTCACATTTGTTCCGACCGCTCAGGCTTTCGCATCATCTGCAGTGAGCGTTCCGTGTCATGGCCCAAGTGGCGGATCGGCGGGTCTCATCACAGCGATCAACACCCTAAATAGCAGTGGCGGTGGCGCCATCAATCTCGGTGGGTGTACCTACAACTTCACCGTTGCCAACAATTCGTCCCCGGCAGGTGCAAACGCCCTTCCACTCATTACCAGCCCCGTCACGATCAACGGCTACAGCAGCGCCACGCTGGCCGGCAATTCGAGCACGTTCCGAATCTTCCAGGTCAATGCTCCGAGCGGAAATCTGACCCTCAACGGACTCGACATCACTGGGGGAAGCGGCTCTGCAGGCGGTGGCATCTTCAATGATGAGGCCACGCTCACGCTCAACGACACCGTGGTGAAGGGAAATACCGCTGCTCTAGGCGGTGGCGGTATCGCCAGCGGTATTCCCAGCATGATTCCCGTTGGTATGGCCGGCACGACCACGATCGAGAACAGCAGCCAGGTAGACGACAACTCGGCTCCCACCGGTGGCGGGGGGGGAATTCTCAACCGTTCGGGCACGCTCAAGGTCATCAACAGTGAGGTGAATCGCAATACCTCGGCCAACGGCGGCGGCATCGCCAGCGGCAACGGGAACGGTGGGGCCCCTGGCAGCAGCAGCACGCTGGCTATCACAAATAGCAACGTGGACGGCAACACTGCAACCTCTGCCCTCGGCGGACCTGCTGCCGGCGGCATCGCCAATGGTGGCGTCGCCACGATCACGAACAGCGTGGTCAACGGCAACACCGGCATCGGCGGCCTGGGTGGCGGGATCTTCAATCACGGCACGATGACCCTCGTGACGACCAGCGTGAATAGGAACTCGGCCCCCAGTGACACCTCCGGTGATCTCGGCTACGGCGGAGGTATCGCCAACTTGAACGCGGGTGTTCCAGGCAGCGGACTCTTGACAATCAATGACAGCAATGTGCTTAACGATTCGGCTTCGGGCGGTGGCGGTGGGATTGCCAACATTCTCAACACCGGTCTTCCTGTCGCCGTCGGGACGGTCAACCTCAACGGAACCATCGTCAACGGGAACACTGCCCCTCTCGGTGGCGGCATTGCGAATCAAGGCACGCTGAACGCGCTCAACAGTGCGATGAACCGTAACGCCGCAGGCACGGGCGGTGGTATCGCCAATCAAGGCGCACTGAATCTGGCAGGCAGCGTCGTCAAGGGGAACGTCGCGAGCGTGGACGGGGGTGGCATCGCGAATGAAGGCGGGACCGTCAGCCTCACCGACTACAGCGCGATCGTTGGGAACAACCCCGACAACTGCATACCTCTCGGTACCATCGCCGGTTGCGCCGGCTGAAGGAAGCTCGGCCTGGTACGCATGATCGAGCGGATGGGTAACTGCAAGATACGTATTGGCCTGAAGTGACCCTCAGGGCTGCCCTCTTGACTCAAAGAGGATTCGGTAGGGGACGCGTTCACCCGTGTAGTCGCGATATCGGGGCAGAACATCCCGAACCCGATCCTGTCCCTAGTCCTGTCTCTACAAACCCGTCGCCAAGTGTCGACAGCTGTCGCCGGCGATCTTCGGGTCCCGCGTGGCGGCCCTATCTGACCTGGGACTAGGCGGCTGCGATCCACTCTCGGCCACAGATGGCAAACCGAGGGATCACTTTTGCAAGCAGGGTCTCAAACGCTTCGATGTCGACCAGCTCGTCTCGGACTTTGCGTCGAGGGACTAGCCCGTTGAGCTCGGGATCAGACCTGTTCGACTTTGGGAAGGACTGAAGTCAACGGCCAGCAGTCCCATTGCGGTAGCTGCCTCACGATCGGCGACGTCCAGAAAGTGCGCATACGTTCGAAGAGTGAGGTTCGGATTGGCATGTCCGAGGCTGCCTGCGATGGTCCTGATGCCAACCCCTTGACCCGCCAGAGCAGTGGCGGAGAAATGCCGCAGCCCGTGAAACGTGACATTCGTCAGCCCAAGCTTGTCGCGTACACCTCGAAACGTTCCGCTAACTCGAATCGGTCGATAGGGCCCGCTGGCATCCACCAGTTGAGACCAGATGAATCCAGTCGATTTGATGGTAACGCCTGCAGCTTTAGCTCGTCGGTCGACAGTCTCCTTGTGTCTTCGGAGCAGCTCAACTGTCATCGGATCGAGTGCCATGCGCCGAGTTGCATGGGTCTTCGTATCCTTAACCACTACGTTGCCCGGAGTGTCCGAGATCGACCTGGCTACGACCATCGTGGCCTTCTCGAAGTCGATGTCGCCCCACTGGAGCCCACAGAGTTCACCCCTCCGGCACCCCGTAGTCGCAGCCACCGTGAAGAGTCGTGCGAGATCGGGGTTGAAGCGTTCACATTCAACGATCAATTGGCGAACCTCGTTGATCGTCGGGGGCACGATCTCACGCTGACGAGCCGGCGGCGGGGAGGAGCGGACAATCGGGTTTCGATCGATGAGACCCCACTTCTCCGCCTGGTGAAGGGCCGCCGATAGAACGGCGTGGCACTTCCGGACTGAGAGGGGATGAAGACCCTGCTTGAGAAGTGCACCGTAGAAGGCGTCGAGATCGGCGGCTGTCAGCTTGGTCAGTTCGAACGAACCCAGCGCTGGCACGATACGAACATCGATGGCCGAGCGGTAGCGGATCATGGTCGATGGAGCCCTGTCCTGGGTCTCCAGGTGAAGCATCCATTTTTCGAGGAGATCGGCCACCGTTCCTCGGGCAGCCAGGTGCATGCGGTGCTGGACCTCAGCGGCCAACTCGTCAGCGGCTCGCTGGGCGACCCGCTTGCTCCCCTCGACCGTCTTGTGGACGTAGCGATAGCGGCCAGTTCCCGGGTCACGGTCAGCCGACACCCTGATCTGCCACCGATTGGGCCCCTTCTCGCGAATGCTCCCGGACACGAGATCGGCCTAACCCTGTCAAGACCCGGCTTTGGCAATTATGGCCAAGATTATGGCCCGCAGCGATTCTGACTCAGTCGACCAGAACCAAAACTGCCTCTGAACAGCGGAGGGAGTGGGATTCGAACCCACGGAAACTTGCGTCTCACGGCTTTTCAAGAGCCGCGCATTTGTCCGCTCTGCCATCCCTCCCAGCGTCTGCCAGGGTAGCCGCCGTCAGGGGCTGGTCGGAGGTCTCGAGGAGATGCCGCCCGGCCCCACTTCGGCCCTCAGCCCGTCCACCCACTCGGCAGCCTTGCGGTTGGCAGAGTCGACCTCGCGGCGTATGGCCGGCCCGGCCGGCCCCGCCACGGGGTAGGAGCCCAGGAACTTCACTCCAGCCAGTTCGGCATGGAGATCGCGAAGGCAGTCGCTGACCACCGCATCGGCGATGTGGCCCTCGAAGTCGATGATGAAGCAGTAGTCGCCGAGCGCCTGTTTGGTCGGTCGCGATTCGAGTTTGCTCAGGTTGATGTTGCGGGCGGCGAACTGACCGAGGATGGCATAGAGGCTTCCGGGATGGTCGGTACTCTGGAAGCAGGCGATGCTGGTCCGGTCGTGCCCGGTCGGCGCCGGGATGCCCGACCTGGCCAGTGAGACGAAGCGGGTCTGGTTGTCTGGATGGTCCTCGATGTCCTCCGCCAGGATGTCGAGGCCGTAGAGCTTGGCTGCCAACCGCGGGGCGATGGCCGCAGTGGGCCGCGAGGTGAGCGCCGGGTCCCGCTCGCCCAGCAGCCGCGCCGCATCGGCGGTGGAGTTGGTGGCCAGGGTCTCCGTGGACGGGAGGCGCCCGGCCAGGAAGTGGCGGCACTGGGCGGTGGCCACCGGTATGGACGCCACCCGTTCGATGGCGCCCAGGTCGGTTCCGGGGAGTGCCATGAGGTGGAGGTGGATGTCCAGCACCACCTCCCGCTGGATGCGCAGGTCGAACTCGAAGACCAGGTTGTCGATGATGTCCCGCACCGTGCCTTCGATGGCGTTTTCGAGGGGGACGAACGCCAGGTCCACCTGTCCCTCCTGCACGGACTCGAGGACCTCGGTCAACGATCCGAGGGGAACGATCTCGCCGGAGGCGTAGTCAGCCTCGCTGAGGAGCGCCTCTTCGGTGAAGGTGCCCTCGGGGCCGAGGAACCCGATCCGGAGGGGGGACGCCGAGGGAGTGCCTGGGGATGCGTCGGCGGCCATACCCAGGCAGGATAGTGAACATCATGGACGAACTCATGCTGCAGGGACTGTTGGCCGACGTGCGCTCCGGGGCGTGCTCCGCCGACGAGGCCGTCTTGCGCCTGCGGCGGCTTCCCTTCGCCGAGCTGGGGTTTGCCAAGGTCGACCACCACCGGTGGCTACGCCAGGGGCTTCCGGAGGCGGTCTACGGGCAGGGGAAGACGCCCGAGCAGTGCGCGGCGATCGTGGGCGAACTTCTCGCCGAGGGGGGCGGGACCGACAGCGCCGGAGCCGGCGGCGGAGCCGGCGGCGGGAGCGGCCCGGTGATCCTCACCAGAGCCGACGGCGCCCAGGTGGCGTTGGTCATGGCCGAGCACCCCGGGGGAGCGCGCACGGTGACCGGGGCGGCCACCGGTGGCGACCAGGTCCGGGGGGAGCTCTCGGCAGTGGTCTGGCGACCGGCGCCTCCCCGGTCGGCGCGCACGCTGGTGGTGACCGCCGGAACCTCCGACCTTCCGGTGGCGCGCGAGTGCGAGGCGACGCTCACGGCCCTGGGGCTGCGCCCGACGGTGCTGGCCGACTGCGGCGTCGCCGGCGTGCACCGACTGCTGGCGTCGGCCGACGAGCTCGCCGACGCCGACGCAGTGGTGGTGGTGGCCGGGATGGAAGGAGCCCTGGCCAGCCTGATCGGGGGCATCACGCCGGCGCCGGTGGTCGCCGTCCCCACCAGCACCGGGTACGGCGCCGCTCTCGAGGGGGTCACTGCGCTGCTGGCCATGCATGCGTCCTGTGCCGCCGGGGTCACCGTGGTCGGCATCGACAACGGGTTCGGAGCGGCTTGTGCCGTCGCACGGATGCTGCCGTGAGCGCCCCTGGAGCACCGGACGGTGCCCGGCGCATCGCCTGGTTCCACTGCTTCGCCGGCATCGCCGGGGACATGGCGCTGGGGAGCCTGGTCGATGCGGGTGCCCACATCGACGAGGTACTGTCCCTGCTCGAGCGCCTTCCCATCGGTGGATGGGCACTCGATGTGGAGCCGGTGTTGCGGGGTGGCATCGCCGCGACCCGTGCCATCGTGACCGTGCACGACCACGTGGTGGTGCGCACCTACGCGCACATCGTCGGGTTGGTCGAAGAGGCGCGGCTCCCCGAGCGGGTGGCCGGCCGGGCGCTCGCCACGTTCGCCGCCCTAGCGGAGGTGGAGGCCGGCCTGCACCGGCGCCCGGTGGACCAGGTCCACTTCCACGAGGTGGGGGGGCACGACACGATCATCGACGTGGTTGGGACGGCGGCCGCTCTGGAGGTGCTCGGCATCGACGAGGTGAGGGCCAGTCCCGTGGCCACCGGCCTCGGCATGGTCAGGGCGGCTCACGGCATGCTGCCCAATCCGGCACCCGCCGTGGTGGGGCTGTTGGAGGGCGTGCCGACCTGGGGACGGAACGTCTCGGTGGAACTGACCACTCCGACCGGGGCTGCGCTGCTCGCTGCCCTGTCGGCCGGCTACGGCCCGATGCCTCCGATGAGGGTCACCGGACAGGGGTTCGGTGCCGGCGCCCGCGAGCTCGAGGAGCTCCCCAACTGCACTCAGGTGGTCACCGGCGTGCAGGCTGACCTGCGCACGGGGTCGGTGGTTGGCGCCGGCTCGTTCGGCCCTCCCGATGTGGCCCACGCCGGCGGGCTACCCGGAACTGCTGTCACTGTCGCGGCGGGCACCGATGCCGGTGCCGACGCAGACGCCGGACAGCCCGTAGCGCTCCTCGAGGTGACCGTGGACGACGCCACCGGCGAGCAACTGGCCGATGCCATCGGCGTGCTGCTGGATGCGGGCGCCCACGACGCGTGGCTCGACCCGGTGGTGATGAAGAAGGGCCGACCGGGCTTCGTCGTGGAGGTGCTGTGCGACCCGTCTCAGGCGACCCGACTCCGGGGCATCCTCCGGGAGTCGACCGGTTCCCTTGGTGTCCGGATGGTGGTCGGCGAGCGGTGGCCGGCAGCCCGCTCGATCGAGTCGGTGGTCGTCGACGGACAGCTGATCCGGGTCAAGGTCAGCGCGTCGCGGGTCAAGGCCGAGCACGACGACGTGGCCCTGGCTGCTCGGCGGACAGGGAAGCCGCTCCGGGAGATCGCCGCCCGTGCGGAGGTGCAGTGGCACACCGAGCAGGAAGCGGAGGGCGGTCGGGCCGGGGGAGGCCTGCACCAGTACGAACCGCCGGCCGGTGGCGGTTCCGGCCGGTCGACCTGACTCTCCCCTCGACCGCAGGCCGACGGATCGATACCATCGGGCCCATGGCGACTCCTCGTTTGGGATCGATCGCACTGGACTGTGCCGACCCCGCTGCTCTGGCGGCATTCTGGGCTGCACTGCTCGGCGGCGAGGTGGCGTTCTCCAGCGACGACTTCGTAGCGGTGAAGCTTGAGGGGATGTGGATGGCAACCACGCGGGTGCCGGACTACCGGGCGCCATCCTGGCCCGATGGGGATAGTCCCAAGCAGATGCACCTCGACGTGGCCGTGGACGATCTGGACGAGGCAGAAGCGGAGGCACTCCGACTCGGTGCCCGCCGTGCCGACCAACAGCCGGCTCCGGACCGGTGGAGGGTCCTGCTCGACCCGGCCGGGCACCCGTTCTGCCTGACGTCCCAGATTCCCGACTAGACAGGGGCGCGTAAGCGCGCCCGGCAGTCGGTAGGGCGGCCTATCCCGATGGCAGGGGTAGGCCAGCAGTGGTTTCGCCGGGACCGAGCCAGACCCAACCTTTCCCCGAGCGCTCCAGCCGGTGCCGTTGGTGCGTCTTGAGGTAGTGGTGCCAGTGACACAGTCGCACCAAGTTCCCCAGGCTGGTGGGTCCACCTTGGGCGAACGGCTCGACGTGGTCGATCTCCAATCCCTCGCGGAGACCGCAGCCCGGCACCACGCACATCGGGTCGCGCTCGATGAGCGCGGTCCGGATCGAGGCCGGAATGGTCCGTCCCGCGTGAGCCACAGAGGTCACATCGACGCCGTCGGTGACCAGTACGCTCAGGATCGAGTCGACGGCCAGGCGGCGGGCGACCTCCACCGGGATCGGTCCGATCCCCGGGATCTCGCAGACTTCACCGGCCTCGAGGTGCCCGCGTACCAACGCGTCGTGGTCGACCCGGACGTGGACCATGGTGGTCGGCCCACCGTGCGAAGGACCGGTCGACCTGCCGGTGCGACTGCCGTCCGTGGCCACGGCTGAGCCCTTGCGGCCGGCCCGGCCGTTCCCGTCCTTCCCGTGGCCGGGATCCCTGCGCTCGTCCGCGTCCGTCTCCCGTGGATCGCCGGAAGCGCCGGAATCGCCGGAAGGGCCGGAAGCGTGGCCGCACGCCAGTTGGATCAGGGCGTCGGCGGCGAGTGCCCTCCGAGGCTCGTCCACTCCGGCACGCCTGGCTTCCCCGGCGAGTCGGTCGGTTTGCGCCCGGACTGCGGCCACCAGGCGGGCCCCCTCGTCCGGGGTCAACCGGGCATCGAATCTCACTGCGCCCTCACCATCGACCCAGTTGCGCAGGTAGCGCTCCCGTCGGATCGCGTCGTAGGCGGCGCGCTGATCCCGTCCGGCCGACTTCACGCGGCGGCAGCGCAGCTTCAACACGCTGAGTGGCTGGTTGCCTGCTGCGTCGACCAGCGCCTGCTCGGCATCGGGCTGGACGATGGCGGCTCCGGCGATCTCCTTGACCTGAGCCTCCGAGAGGCGACCGCTACGCACCGCTTCGTCGGTGGCCGGGAGGGAGCCGAGTTGGCGGGCGGCCTCCAGGGTGGTGATGGCCGGTCCCAGCCCCGTACCCGTCGCCTGGGCGATGTGGGCGGCCGCCGATCGGTGGCCCGTGCGTCGCCAGACGTTGGAGGACTCCACCCGTCGAGCCGAGAGGAGCTTCCCGCCGGAGGCCAGCTTCTCAATCTCCGCGAAGATCTCGAGCAACCGTGCCGCGTCTGGTCCGCTGAGCCGTTCCGGTTCGAAGTCGGCGAGGGTGGAACGGAGGATTTCGGTCACCTGCAGCAGCCTGTCCGACAACATGGGCCCATGGTCCCAGGTGGGTGTGTCAGCGGAGTGGGGAGTGGGGGCCC
>Ga0182010_10001680_pt1 | contig 11533 bp, 8 predicted proteins | sample 611E1MmetaG_FD_120488 | JGI IMG/M metagenome (GOLD analysis project Ga0182010, IMG submission 120488) | Permafrost microbial communities from Stordalen Mire, Sweden - 611E1M metaG | ecosystem: Environmental > Terrestrial > Soil > Wetlands > Permafrost | place: Sweden: Stordalen | collected...
CTCCCGAGTCGCTCATTCGATGGATCACGGGATTCCTTTGGTTCAATCCGATGGTCAAATGCCGACCGAAATTACCAACCGAAATTAAGCGTTAATACCGAATATCGAATTCGCCGGAATTAGACATTCGTCATTCGACATTCGACATTTTAAGACGATCAATTGAACCAAGAACGGAAAAAAATATGACGGTACCAAAAAAAACAACCCCCCCCTCCCTTGCCATCGTCGGCCGGGTGAACGTCGGAAAATCGACCTTGTTCAACCGCCTCTGCGAAGAGCATAAGGCGATCGTTTCAGCCGTACCGGGAACGACCCGTGACCGCGCCTTTGGTTCGGTAATATGGCGCGGGCAAATGTTTGTCGCGGTCGATACCGCCGGCGTTGACGTGCCGGAATATGAATTGCGCGCGCCGGTCGAGCGGCAGATTGATATTGCGCTTGCCGACGCCGACGCCATCGCTTTTGTCGTTGACGTGCGCGCCGGCTTGCCCTCGGTCGCCGACCGCGCCTTGGCGAAAAAATTGCACGCCGGCAAAAAACCGGTTTTCCTCGTCATCAACAAATGCGACAGTCCAATGTTGCGCCTCGAAGCCGAAAGCGGCAAATGGCGCCAGCTGGGCTTTGACAACGTCTTCGTGATCTCGGCCGCGAACGGCACCGGCACGGGCGAACTTTGCGACGCCGTTTACGCCACTTTTAAAAAAGCGAAAAAGAAAATGCCGCTCGCGCTTGAGGAACCCGCCACCCGCATCACCTTCTTGGGCCAGCCGAACGTTGGCAAGTCCTCGATCATCAACGCCCTCCTCGGCGAAGAGCGCGTGGTCGTCTCCGAATACGCCGGCACCACCCGCGAGCCGGTCGATACCTTCGTGCTTTTCGACAAGCACCCGTTCCTCTTGGTTGACACCGTCGGCATCCAGCGCAAAGCAAAGCACTCGCTTGAGGAACAAGGCGTAAAGCGCACGCTTGAGGCGATCAAAATTTCCGATGTCATCATGATGGTGCTAGACGCCTCAAAGCCGCCGACCTCACAAGATAAACGGCTGGTGGGCGAAATTTTAAGCTCGGGCAAGGGCGCCGCGATCATCATCAACAAGTGGGACTTGATCGAAAACAAAGAAACCGACACCATGAAAGAGTACAAGGAGATGACCAAGGCGGTTTTCCCCTTCTTCCCGTGGGCGCCGATCATTTTTGTTTCCGCCAAAACCGGCGAACGCATCACCTATTTGTTCGAGCGCGCGTTAAAAATAATGGAAGAGCGCCGCAAGGAAATTCCGTTCGACGAGCTTGAAAAATTTATCAAAAACATTCAAACGACCCGCACCAAGGGCATGGGCGTCGCTCACCCCAAGACCTACCGCTTTGAGCAAGTCGGCACCGAACCGCCGGAATTCCTCTTGGTTGCCAAAGGCAAGCTCTCGATCCCCGACTCTTACACCAACTATCTTGAAAAACGTTTGCGTGAGCGCTACGGCTTTGTCGGCACGCCGGTCCGCATGATGACGAAGAAAGTTTAGGGACGCCGAATGTCGAATGACTAATGACTAATGTCTAATCCGAATGAAATATCTCATTGCGGGACTAGGTAACCCAGGAAAGGAGTACGGGAAGACAAGACACAATCTCGGTTTTTTAGTGATGAATGAGTTTATAAAAAAAATCGACGCCGTTGAGGTTAATACAAAAATCCAAGCCGGTTTCTGGAAAAAATGGTCCAACGGAAATGAGTTGCTTCTCATCGAACCAACGACATACATGAATGAAAGTGGGAAAGCCGTTTCGCCGTTTCTTAAGGTAAACGACATACCCGAAGATCGCTTGATAGTTATTCATGACGATCTTGATCTGCCATTCGGAGAAATACGGGTTTCAAAAAATTCTTCTGCCGCCGGACATAACGGCGTTAAATCGATAATTGAAGCTCTGGGCTCAAAAGACTTTACGCGAATCCGCATCGGTATCGGCCGACCAACGAACGATCAACCGATCGAGGACTACGTGCTCACGCGCTTTTCCAGCGAAGAAAAAAAACAACTCCCCGAAATAATCGATAAATCAATTCTCGAGATCGAAAAACTATTTTCGAAATAATCAAAATTGTTAAGACCGATGCACTGTACCCGCCCGCGCTATTAAACCTCTCGGACGCGCCCGAATTTTTTTATGCGCGCGGCGACCTCAACTGCTTCGCCCTTCCCGCCGTCGCAATTGTCGGCACGCGCAAAGCGTCCGAACACGGCCTCGCGGCCTCGCGTTCGTACGCGCGCGAACTCGGTCGCGCCGGCATCTGCATTGTTTCCGGCCTTGCTTACGGGGTGGACGCGGCTTCGCACCGCGGCGCCTTGGACGCCAAAACCAAAACGATCGCCGTGGTCGGTTCAGGCATCGACGACGCCGCGCTGTACCCGCGCGCCAACCTGCGCCTTGCTCAAGAAATCCTCGGAAGCGGCGGGCTTATTATTTCCGAGAACCCGGCCGGCACCAAGCCGCAAACATGGGACTTTATCAAACGCAACCGCCTGATTGCCGCCCTCGCGCGCGCCACGATCGTCGTCGAGGCGCCCATCAAAAGCGGCGCCTTAACGACCGCCAAATACGCGCTCGAACTGGGCCGCGAGGTCTATGCCGTGCCCGGCGACGCTTTGCGCGAAAACACCAAGGGCTCGAACAGCCTCATTGCTTCCGGCGCCGCACCGCTAATCGACGCGCAGGAATTAATCCAAACGATCTTCCCGGCTAAAAAACGCCGCGGCAAAACCGACCTCAACCTCATTAAACCGCAAAACCCCGAAGAGGCCGCTGTTCTCCGCGCGCTAGTGTCCGGTACGAGACATGTGGACGAACTTGTCGCCGAGACAAAATTATCGGCTGAATCGACGCAAGCCGCGCTCACCGCGCTTGAACTCCGCGGGGTTATCGCCTCTTTGGGAAATATGCGATACGCGCTGGCGTAAATATCAAGAACCAAGAACCAATTTCCAAGCACCTAGCTCTTGGAACTTGGTTCTTGGTGCTTGGTTTTTACCTTTGTCATTTTATCTGGTACTCTTGACAAAGGTCCGTATATAATATAGTAGTTGAATCCATGAGCAAAACATCAAACAAACTCGTGATCGTCGAGTCCCCCACCAAAGCCAAAACCATTGGCGCATTTTTGGGCAAGGGCTTTACGGTCAAATCATCCTTCGGCCACGTGCGCGATCTGCCCAAAGGCAAGATGGGCGTTGACACGGAGCACGACTTTGCGCCTTCTTATGTTATTCCGACCAAGGCGCGAAAGACCGTTACCGAACTTAAGAAACTCGCGGCCAAGTCCGATGAAATTTACTTCGCCACCGACGAAGACCGCGAAGGAGAAGCTATTTCATGGCACCTTGCCGAAGTGCTGGGCGAAGACCCGGAAAAACTCAAGCGCATCACTTTTCATGAAATTACCGAGGAAGCGATCAAGCACGCGATCGAAAATCCGCGCAAACTTGACCTGCGCCTCGTTGACGCCCAGCAAGCCCGCCGCATCCTCGACCGCTTGGTCGGCTACGAACTCTCGCCGCTCCTTTGGAAAAAAGTCTTGCGCGGCCTTTCCGCCGGCCGCGTGCAATCGGTCGCCGTCCGCCTCATTGTCGAGCGCGAACGCGAGGTTTTGGCTTTCAAGCCGCAAGAGTATTGGACCGTTGAATCGCTTTTCGAAAAAACCAACGCCGCAACTTTTCCCGGCAAGCTGATCGGCAAGGATGGCAAAGCATATGACAAATTCGCCATTTCGTCCAAAGACGCATCCGACGCCATTTTAAAAGCGCTCAAAGGCGCAAATGCGACCGTTAATTCGGTCGAGAAAAAGCAAGCCCGCCGCTCGCCCAATGCGCCTTTCACCACCTCAACTCTCCAGCAAGAAGCCAACCGGCGGCTAAATTTTTCCGCCAAGCAAACAATGATGCTCGCCCAACACCTCTACGAGCGCGGCTTCATCACTTACATGCGCACCGATTCGGTGAACCTCGCGGAAAAATTCTTGACCGAGTCCCGCGCTTGGCTTATCAAAGAGCTCGGCGAAAAGTACGCCGCGACAGAAGGATCGCGCCGCTTCAAAGGAAAACAAAAGAACGCCCAAGAGGCGCACGAGGCCATTCGTCCGACCGATGCCGCCACCAAACCCGAGGCGCTCGAAGGAAAGATCGAGCCCGATCATCTGCGCCTTTACGACCTTATCTGGCGCCGCGCCATTGCTTCGCAAATGTCCGAGGCTGTGCTCGATCAAACCTCGGTCGCGCTGACCACTAAAGGCAACGATGGCGTTTACGACTTCCGCGCTAACGGCATGATCGTCGGCTTTGACGGCTACTATAAAATTTATCCGACCGACACCAAAGAAACAATCCTCCCCGACCTCGCGCCGGAGGAGGTCGTTAAATTCCAAAAACTCGAAGGCGTTCAGCATTTTACCGAACCGCCGGCCCGCTTTTCCGACGCTTCGCTCGTTAAAGCGCTTGAAGAATACGGCATCGGCCGCCCGTCCACCTACGCGCCGACGATTGCCACCATCATTGACCGCAACTACGTCGAGCGCATCGAAAACCGCCGGTTGAAGCCGACGGAGATCGCCTTCACGGTGAACGATCTTCTGGTCAAACATTTCCCTGACATTGTCGATTTTAATTTCACCGCCAAGATGGAAGAGGGCTTCGACGAAATAGCCGAAGGGAAAAAAGAGTGGGTGCCGTTTCTGCGCGATTTCTGGACCCCCTTCAAAAAGAACTTGGATGAAAAAATGGTCGAGATCGTAAAATTGAACGAAGACAAGCCGACCGATGCCGTTTGCGAAAAATGCGGCAAGCCGATGGTCGAAAAGACCGGTCGCTTCGGCAAATTCCTCGCCTGCACCGGTTTTCCGGAATGCAAAAACACCAAACCCGTCCCCGGTTCCGCCGAGGACATGAAGACCGACGAAAAGTGCCCCACTTGCGGCGCCGATATGGTTGTGAAGCGCGGGCGCTTTGGTCCATTCATCTCTTGCTCGCGCTATCCTGATTGCAAAACCATCTTAAAGATCGAAAAAAAGACCGGCGTGGCATGCCCGGAGTGCGGCAAAGGCGAACTGGTAGAGCGCCGCAGCATCAAAACCCGCCGCGCCTTTTACTCCTGCAACCGCTACCCCGACTGCAAATTCGCCGTCTGGAGCAAACCCACCGGCGAAAAATGCCCGACTTGCGGCGCGCTGCTCGTCATGGGAAAAGACAGCACAGTGGTCTGCTCCAAGAAAGACTGCAGCTTCAAAAAAGACGCGCCGGTGGCTCCGCTTGAAACGGTTTAGAACTGAGAATGTAAAAACGGCTCCGATTAATGGGGTCGTTTTTAATTGCGACTTTAATTGCTACCAATTTGCGGGAGCCGGAACGGCGGGCGGATTGGGCATGAGTTCGAGCGGCACGTCGACGCGATACCCCTTGGCCTGCGCGTCTTTGATGAAGAGTTGGAGTTTTGCCAAATCCGTATCGCCGGTATTCTTTGATACCAGGACCTTGCCATGAAGATCAATACCTGGTGGCAGCATGTCCAAGACAAGCGCTTCACGCAGATCAAGATCGCCGCCGATCGATTTGGGCATGGCCGCAAACGAGGGGATAGGCATGCCGCTCAACGTCAGATTTCCGCCGACTCTTCCGATCGGCAATGATAACGGACCGACGTTTCCATTGCCCGTTACCGTCATGTTCCCGGTTATCAAGTTCGGCAAGATCGTAGTCTTGGTCAAATAATAATTAGCGATCGACAAATTACCGTCAATCTCTTCAGGCAAGACGACCGCGCCATACAGAGGAGAGATATCCGATAGACCGATATCGCCGACATATTTACCAGGGACCAAAGAATTTTGACTGATATTTTTGAGGCCACCCAAAGACGCCAGCGCGCGGTAGTCAAAAACGACCACTTCGCGCCAATCGCCGCCGATCAACTTTTGCAAATTTTCGCTCTTTTGTGAGAGCGCTCCAAACAGCCGACTTTCGGCCAGCGGGCCGATTTTTGATGAAGCCGGCCAGTTTATCTCAAAGGTCGCGGCCAGCGCCGGAACTGCGTCAGAGCCGAGCGCGGAAAGATACGGCACATCAAACTGATCGGTCTGCCCGTTCACATAACGGTTAAAATTGAATTTAACGATATAACCTTCGACATTCACGAGCAGCAAAAATGGGAAGAGGACCAGCAAGCCGATGAAGGTCGCGCGGATGATCGTTTCGTATTTTATCTTTGCGAGCGCGCCAATGAGGAGTGTCGCGAGTACCGCGGCAATGACGATAATGACGACCATCGCCCAATAGCGCGAAAGCGTCAGGCCGTAAGTGTCGATGTAAAGCGCGAGGCGGTGCACAGCTGACACGATGATGATCCCAGTCTCGACGATGAGCGCGATCCCCAAAATGCGCGAAGCCCATTCGCGCAAATGGGTCCAGCGGTAAACGGCGATCATGATCACGAAGACGATTCCCGCGACGGCCAACAACTGGAAGAATCCATCGCGCGCGTAATTGGCATAAGTGATGCCTTGCGCTTCGATGAACTTTTGTCCGCCGAAGAATGCCGCGGCCTGGAAGGCGATAAAAACCAAAAACAGCAAATTTAAAACTGCCAGAAAAGTCGTGATAACGATCCGGTCGCCGGCGTTCGCCGGCAAGCCGACCTTGGCTTTGCGACTTTCGCTGATCCTCGTATAGATCATCCATCCCGAAGCGACGAAAAATATCGCCACCAATATATCGCGCACGATCCGATAAATATTTATCGCGGCATTTTTAAAATTAAATATTTCCGAAACGGTTTTCCCAAAGACCGCATCGGCGCCGGAAAACAACATCGCGATGACGATCACGACCGGCGCGGCAATGAGCAACCCGAAGGCAACCTTTCTGATACGGTCGGTCCTGGTCATGCCGACGGTCATGCCGCCGAGCCCCTTGTAAGGCCAGAGAGTCTCGGCTACGGCCGTTGCCGGCCAGAGCACCGGCGCTTCCCAAAACCCGATGCGAGGCGCGGTGAACCAATAGGCGAACAAGGCAGACGAGACCATCATGATCGGGAGCGCCAGAACGCGCACCACGAAGCTCGCGTACATGCATTCTGCCGCGGCGGCGACAATTAGCGGCACCAAAAATATATAGGCCCAGGTGTTGTTCGGCTTCCCGGCCAGCACATCAATAACATGAATGCCCACGACGAGTAAAACGGCGAAGATTGCGAGCCCAAAACCGAACCAGCGCCCGGCGACTAAAAAATGAAAAGCAACTGTGAGGAGCATGGCGACCGCAATGATCCCGAACCTGACATGCGCCGCGTGATGAGGATGGTTTATATCCATATTTTGATACTTTGTTAGTAATCGAATCCTACCGCCTTGGGTGATTAAAAACAAGACCATTCACTCGACCAAATTTATTTAAGCAACCTCAACCTACTCTTTTACCCATAATAGTTAGTTTCATCCGCGAATTCATAATTTCAGAGGTAAATTTCCAAAAACCCACGGTCGTTAAAAAATTTAAGTCTCTTACAAAAACTCACGACCGTGGATTTTTGTGTAATTTTATCAACATCCCAAAAATTTGCGATCGCATATTTTGGGGATGTGGCGAAACTGCCCCATGTCGTAGGTGAGACCTACGACAAAGATCATAACTCACCCCCGTATCGCGGTACGGGGCAGGCTCTACCCTCTCTTATCTTAAGAGAGGGGTAATAAAAAAACACCCCGATGAGCGAGGTATTTTTGTGCGACGCCAAGACCGGTACCCCGAGATCATTTGGTAATATCCGGGACCGTCGAGGCATCGCGGGGATATTATATCACGAACGGCGAATGGGGGCGCTCCGCTGCGCGAAGCGGCCGACGCGATGCTAATCTGCTAATGCATGCGAATCTACAAATCCGGTACGGTCGCAATGCGACCGGTTCCAATATTCGTAGATTCGCATGCATTAGCAGATTGGCATCGCGCCGCCCCGAGGGGCCAACAGTCTTCCTTATGTAATTTGTAAAACAAAAGCCCGTTCTTGCGAACCGGCTTTTGCACGATTTTGGGGATCGGTGCGGCCCGTGATATTACCGATTATAGTATAGCATAGAATGACGACAGGGTCAGGGCTTGAAATTTATTCTGATATAAGTTAATGTCAGTTTATTCTGGAAATGAATAAGGACGATCTTTAACAAAGGATTTCAGATGCAAAGAAACGTTCAACTTCGAAGTACGCCGCTCACTCAGTGCTCGCTTAAGATGGCCCGTATTATATACCGCCATGACCGCCGCATCTTTTCAGGCGATCCGTACATTAACCATCCGATCGCAGTGGCCAAAACGCTACAACGCCTGCGCTTCTCGGATGCGGATGTGGCGGCCGGCCTGTTGCACGACGGACCGGAAGATCATCCCGATCTTACCTTCGACGGACTCTTGAATATGTATTTGGGATATGGGATCGATCACGGACGGGCACAGCCGGTCATTGACCGCGTCCGGGCTGTCACATTTGATCGCGCCTGCATATCGTTGCACGACCAGCGAGAACGCTATCGCGAAAATCTGGTGGCAACACCCGAGGCGATCCCTTTGGCGCTGGCCGATGCCGACGATAATATGGGCGAGATCGTCATGTATCTCCACACCTTCAAGATCAACGTGTTCGGGCGCAATTACCTGAACTGCGATCCGTATCAACTGCTCAGGAACTGGCTCGCGATTGCCGCCCTGGGTCTTGATAAAGCCGGTTCCGACCGCAGGATCAAAATACTCAGCCGCACGGTCGCTGAACGAGCTGAACTGATCAGAAGGATCATCAAGCCCCGATAAACATCTGTCACCGCCAAGTCTGACCGTCGGCCCCGTGTTTCATGGGGCTGTTTTTTATAAAAAAAGTCCGAGCGAACGCGATAGCGCTTTCTCGGACTCTACTTCTTGAGAATGAACCGTTCGTCGACGATCCGTCGGGCGTCTTCGATCTGGTCAACCGGCGTAATAAGCCGCGACGTCAATAACCCCATCTTCCTGCTGATCCTCTTTACCGCGAGAGACTCGTCCGGAGAACGGAACCAGACAACATCTGCACCCTCGAGCGCGGCCCAAAGGTCGTAAAACAGGGAATTGCCGAAGTAGATGGCGTTTTCTGGTTGGACATGCAACGTCTCAAAGACTTTTCTAAAGCAACCGGGGGATTGCTTGCCCTTGCCGTTGAACGATTCCGGCGTGAAAATGCAGTCCTCCTCAAAATACTTGGACATCCCCGTTTTAGCCAAAAGCGCCATAACCGTCGCGCGGTCGGAGTTGCTGACGATCGCGTGCGTCGTTCGACTCGTGGGAAATTTCACCCCGAAAAGCCAATCAAAAAACGCTCGGCGAGGGGGCGATATGTCATAGAGCTCGATATCCGTCGTGAGCCGATGGCTAAGTTCAACGGCTTGATCCGGATTGAACCCGAAGATCGCTCTATTCACCAACTTCCAATAATCCGGCCCGGACCTTTTTTCCAACGGAAGCACACGTTCCAACTGCAGACGCAGAGTTTTTGTGCGGCGTGCGATCGACAAGTGCGTCTCTTTGATCGGGCCGCCTTTGATGATCTGGGCCACGTGTTTGACAAGGACCGAATGCGGTATGCCGTGAGCGGGCTCCACCAGCGTGCCATGAAGGTCGGTAGAAACTGCGGTTTTACCCGAAGGCGTACGGTGTATCCGAACGCCTTCATGTTGGTGTTCGAGATACATGTCGTCCTCCTGTTCGGTTTCACTCCGTTTGCTTTCTAACAGAAAAATAGCGCATCCCCCACCTCGTGTCAATGGCAATATTGCCTTTTGCGCTCAACGCGCCTAATCTTAAGAGGTATGGACACCCTTACCAAACTTATCGGCATCCTTTTAGAACAAAGCCGCGACCCAAAAGATATTGAGGCCGTAAAAAACGCTTATGTATTTGCCGAAACAGTGCACCATGGCGTGAACCGCGCTTCCGGCGAGCCGTATATCGAACACCCACTGCGCGTGGCGGTGGCGCTTGCCAATATGCGCATGCCCATGAAGGTGGTGATCGCGGCGGTCTTGCATGACACGATCGAGGACACGGTGCGTCCGCAAGACGAGATAAGAACCGAGCTTAAAAAAATCTTCGGCGAAGAGATCGAACTCTTGGTCGAGCGCGTTACCAAACTCCGTTTCACCCAACAAACAAATACGGTGAAAAGGCATGAAAAAAATGACCGCTATATCGAGAATTTGCGAAAATCGTTCGTGGCTTTTGCGGAGGACGTCCGCGCGCTTATTATCAAGTTTGCCGACCGGATTGACAATCTCTCAAACCTCGAGGTGCTTCCCAAAGAAAAACAATTACGCGTTGCCTTTGAAACGCTGGAGATATATGCGCCCATCGCCATGCGCCTCGGTATGGCCAACCTCCATGTTGAACTCGAGGATATGGCTTTTAAGCATGCCATGCCCGAGGAATATAAAAAAGTCGCAGAACTAGTGGTGAACAAACACCGCGGCCGCGAGACGTATTTGGATTCGATTGCGGCCAAGGTAAAAGAGAAACTGGACGCGGCCGGCATCATCTCCATTGTTTCCATGCAGGCGCGCACCAAACATTATTTCAGTATCTACCGGAAACTTATTAAATACGATTGGGACATTAATCGCATTTGGGATATTTTCGCCATTCGCATCATCGCCGAGAACATCCCCGATTGCTATGCCGCTTTGGGCGTCATTCATTCGCTTTGGAAGCCGGTCAAGGGTCGCATCAAAGACTACATCGCTCAGCCCAAACCCAACGGCTACCGTTCGATCCATACCACCGTTTTCTGCGATGAGGGCGAGTTTGTGGAATTCCAAATACGCACCAAAGAAATGCACGAAGAGGCTCAACACGGCATCGCCGCCCACTGGCGCTATGACGAAAACAAGGGGCGCCAGCAAAAAATGCCGCAACGCGAAATTAATTGGGTTAAAGAACTCGCTTCCATTCAAAAAGAGATCGAGAGCAATAAAGAATTCTTAGAAACGCTCGAGCACCTGAAGATCGACGCCCTTCATGACCGCATTTTCGTCTATACGCCCAAGGGCGACGTCATCGACCTGCCCGAGGCAGCGACGCCGGTGGATTTTGCCTACGCCATTCATTCGGACATTGGCAACACGGCGGTGGCCGCGGTCGTGAACGAAAAGACCGTCCCCTTAAGCACACCTCTTAAAAGCGGTGACGTCGTGCGGATCACCGTCGACAAAAACCGCAAAGGGCCTTCGACCGATTGGCTAAAGTTTGTTAAAACCCGCATGGCGCGCGACCGGATCAAATCCTGCGCCCGCTCCCCGCTTTCCAATTTCATCGACCTCATTAAGCCGGGGAAGAAACGGAAGTGAACGCCGAATGTCGAATATCGGGGATATACGCCGTATTTCGGTTGGTGACTAACCATGAAACGCGGCTGAATAAAGAGACAAATTAAGTGTTTGCGAGCTACATTCACGGTGTATGAAACACGACACCAC
>Ga0182010_10001682_pt1 | contig 11529 bp, 11 predicted proteins | sample 611E1MmetaG_FD_120488 | JGI IMG/M metagenome (GOLD analysis project Ga0182010, IMG submission 120488) | Permafrost microbial communities from Stordalen Mire, Sweden - 611E1M metaG | ecosystem: Environmental > Terrestrial > Soil > Wetlands > Permafrost | place: Sweden: Stordalen | collected...
GTCTTTGGCCAGATGAACGAACTGCCCGCTGTGCGTCTGCGCATCGCCCTTACCGGCCTTACCATGGCCGAGTATTTCCGCGACGTCGAGCACCAGGACGTGCTGCTCTTCATCGATAATATTTACCGCTACACCCTGGCGGGCATGGAAGTCTCGGCGCTGCTGGGCCGCATGCCTTCTGCCGTGGGTTACCAGCCGACGCTGGCCACGGAAATGGGCGAACTGCAGGAACGCATCACCTCCACCAAGAAAGGTTCCATCACCTCCTTCCAGGCAATTTACGTGCCGGCGGACGATTATACCGACCCCGGCGTGGTTACCAGCTTCGGCCATCTCGACGCCGTTATCGCCCTGGAAAGGTCCATCGCCGAACAGGGTTTGTACCCCGCGGTCGACCCGCTGACTTCTACCTCCCGCGTACTCGACCCGGCGATTGTCGGGCAGGAACATTATAATGTTGCGCTGCAGGTTCAAAGAGTGCTGCAGCGGTACAAAGATTTACAGGACGTGATTGCCATCCTCGGCATCGAGGAATTGAGCGAAGAAGATAAAATAACCGTCGCCCGGGCGCGTAAAATCCAGCGGTTCCTTTCCCAGCCGATGTTCGTGGCGGAAGCCTACACCGGACGCGCCGGCCGGTATGTACCGCGGGAAGAAACCGTCCGCGGTTTTAAAGAAATCCTGGAAGGCAAGCACGACGCCCTGCCGGAACAGGCATTCTTCATGCAGGGCACAATCGATGATGTCGTAGCTGAGGCAGCGAAAATGGGGGCACAGGCTTAATGAGCATACGGGTTGATATCGTCACCGCCGAACGGCTGGTCTTCTCCCAGGACGCGGATATCGTGATGGTGCCGGGGATTGAGGGTGAAATGGGCATTTTACCGCACCATGAACCCATCATGACGATGATTAAGCCGGGCGAAATATTGATTCGAAAAGGCACGGAAGAATATTCCCTGGCCGTATCCGGCGGTTTCCTGGAAGTAACCCCGGACCACATCACTATCCTGGCTGACGCCGCCGAACGCGCCGATGAGATTGACATCGCCCGCGCCGAGGCTGCCAAAAAGCGCGCCGAGGAAAAACTGACCAACCACGCCGCAGACACCGACAGCGCCAATGCCGAAGCATCTTTACGCCGCGCTTTAGCCCGTATCAAGGTCGCGGAGAAACGGCGTTCCCGCCGGAATATAATTTAAGCCCGGCGGCTTTTTGGATTTAATCTTCGCTTTTTCCCGTTTTTATTTTTCGATAAATAATCAGGATGGATTTTTCATGTCTATTAAAATCAGGCCGTTTGAACCACAAGATGGTAATTATTTGGTTGAAATACTGAAAGTGAACCAACAATACAGCTATCCAATGTCGACGGGCCGGAAGCGATGCTAAGAGTGGCGAACTGCGGCGCCGCGGTTTTCCTGACAGCCGCAGATAACGAAAGAGCCGTTGGTTGCATCCGAGCGACGTACGACGGCGCGCGGGCAATGATACACCTGCTTTCAGTGCATCCGGAATATCAAAACCACAGCATCGGAACGAAACTGGTAAAGGCCGCGATAACAGAATTGAAAGCCAGGGGCGCGCCAACGGTCAGTGTTACCGTCACCGATGCCAGCAAAGGATACTGGGATAAGCTGGGATTTGAACAGGTCCCTGTATTTTTGATGCTCAAAACAAAGATTTAGTTTTGTCCAATGGGTAAAAATATGCAGCTAGTGGATGAAATATTCAAGAGTTTTAAAGAATACCACCGTCTGGATGACCTGAAAAATTTGCATTCCGGAGCGGAACGATTTGAGAAAATCCGGGAAATCGTGGCGGGAGTAAATATTTTTAAGGCGGAAATCCAGGACCTGACACTTGACGAACAGCTGTACCTGAGCTGCAAAATTCAGCAAAACGGCGTCGACCTGGGCTTATGCCCGTCTTTCCATATTTTTTATTCCAACAAAAACGCGAAGTTTCACAAGCTGTGTAAGAAAGCCAACACCCGCGTCTACTGCGGCGGCAATCCGGGCAAATGCAGTAAACCAGAATAAGATACCCGTCTCTTTTATTCCCAATTAATATCTGGATCCCGGCTTTCGCCGGGATGGAATAACTTTGCTTTTTCCCTGTTGACAATGCTTTTATGCAAGATGTATTGTTAAATTAGTTAGGTTAGACCGAAATATATTGTTGGAGCTAATAATATGTTTAAGCCAAATATTAATCAACAGAATGATAGCAAAACTATAGTTAAACAGATTCTGAAAGCCTCCGAGAATATCTTTCAGGTAATGGGGATAACCATTCCGCCGGAGTGGCTGATGACCGATATGACGGTGGCCCAACTGCGTGTGCTTTTGTTATTGCACACCGAAGGCCCAAGCCGGATGAGTTCCATTGCCGGGACGCTCGGAATCGCGGTGTCCACGGCCACCGGGATTATCGACAACCTGGTGAAAAAAGAACTGGTTTCCCGCAGCGCGGACGCCGAAGACCGCCGGGTGGTCATTTGCGGATTATCACCAAAAGGGCAAGAAGTAATTAACGGTATCTGGATATACGGACAATTACAGATGAAAAAGCTGCTGAACGGCTTATCCCCCGCGCAGCTGGAAAAGGCGAAAGAAGTCGCCGAAATGTTACTACTGAATGTAAAAACTCAAAGCACTAAATCCACCGGAACAATTAACGAAATAGCTTAAGAAAGAGGTCTTGACATACAATGTTTGCCAAACTATCGGAATTTACCCACAAGTACCGTATTATTATCACTGCCGTCTGGCTGGCAGCAGCGGTAATTTTGTTTCTCGCCGCCCCGAAACTGTCCAAGGTCGGGGTTACCGACGAAAGCCAGTTCCTGCCGCAGAATACCGAATCGACCACCGCCGGTAACCTGCTCAAAGAAAAGTTCGTTTCTCCGACGCCGACTTCACCGAGCAATGTTATCATCGTGATTTACGATGCCAATGGACTGTCCGACAGCGATATGCAGGCAGCACAGGATATCAATACCTGGCTCACCTCGGGCGCGGCCCCGAAGATAATCCAGGGAGTAACCTCTGTCTTTGTAAATGATGCCTTGAAAGCCACACTGATCAGTTCCGACCAGACCACGATGATGATGGTGGTAAACTTCTCCGTCAGCGGGCTGGATGCAGCGGCCAAAACCGGTGTGCAGCAAATCCAGGCCTACATTACGCAAAATCACCCGAACCTGCAGGCGTATCTCACCGGCGATACCGCCATTTATCAGGATATGGCTGATTCCGTGCAGCAAACCATCGACCGGACAACAATCGTGACCATTATCCTGGTGGCGATTTTACTGCTCATTATCTACCGGTCGCCGGTCGCAATTTTCCTGCCGCTGATTGCCATCGGCGCCAGTTTCGGCGTGGCATCCGGGATAATCAGTTATCTGGCCCAGGCCGGGGTGAAGTTTTCCACTCTGACACAGGCATACCTGGTGGTGGTTATTTTCGGCGTCGGCACGGATTATTGTCTTTTCCTGGTGTCCCGTTTCCGTGAGGAGCTGCGGCAAAAAGCCCGTCCCGAAGCCCGCGCCTCCGCCATTGCCCATATCTCTCCGGTGATCGCCGCCAGCGCGCTCACCGTAATTGTCGCCTTTATGTCGATGGGCATCTCCCGGTTCGGCATGGATAGAACGATGGGATATGCCATGGCAATCGGCGTCGGGATTACATTATTGGCCGGCCTGACGCTGGTGCCGGCGCTGATGTCGCTTTTCGGCAAATATCTGTTTTGGCCGGGAAACCCGGCGGCTGTGAAAAAAGAGGGACGTTTCGGTTGGCATGTCATCGGCAACTGGGTCAGTCAACACCCGGTGTGGGTGGCGGTGCCCATCGTCGCGGTTTTGCTAATACCTTATGCAGCCTTACCCGGCCTCAAGCGCACCGCCGATACTATGACCCAATTACCGCAAAATGCAGAATCCGTCAAAGGCTTCAAAATATTGAATTCTCATTTCCCGGCCGGGGAATTTTCTCCGCTCTATCTACTGGTAGAATCCCCAAAGGGTGATATGACAAATACCGCTTCGCTGCAGGCAATCGCTATGCTCGCCCGGTCATTACAGACAGTCAAAGGGGTGGCCAGCGTTGATTACTATAACGCTCCCGGCGGGCAACTCACTGCTTTGTCGGCGCAAATCCGCGATATCGGGGACGCCGTCGGGCAGGGCAGTCTGGACCAACTCAGCTCAGTGGAAGGATCGGCGCAGGTATTACAGGGCTTGGCGCTGCAATATCCGGGGATTTTACAGAGCCCGAACTTTCAACAGGCCGAAGCGAATCTGACCCAGATCGGAACCGAAGCGGCTCAAATTTCTGCGGCCAATCCGGCTGATGCAGCGGCACTATTGCCCCCGCTGCAAACCGCCGTAGATAACCTGTCGGATAATTTTACCGGACTGGTGAATGAGTTCAATTTACAAACCACGACGCCGTTTACGGCTTTTCTGGAAGCGACCTATTTCTCCTCTGACAAGACAATTGCCCGGATTAATATCGTCCTCAGCGACGACCCTAATTCGTCCACCGCCGTGGCTGATGTGGCACACATCAGGAAGGCCGTAACTGCCAATATTTCGACAACAACCCTGACGGGAAGTTCAACATATCTCGGCGGACAGAGCGCCGTACAGGCTGATATCATGGCCGTCAATGACTCAGATTTTCTGAAGGTAGTGGGGCTGGCGATTCTTGGGATTCTGATTGTGATTATCATTCTCCTGCGGAGTTTACTGGCGCCGCTATACATGGTCGCCACGGTGCTGCTCAATTACGGCACGACACTAGGTTTAACCACCTGGGTTTTTCTAGATTTAATGAAACAAGGCGCACTGATTTATATGATACCGCTGTTCATTTTTGTAATCCTGGTGGCGCTGGGGGCGGACTATAACATCTTCCTGGTCTCCCGTATCCGCGAAGAAGCGCAGCAAAGGCCGATAAAAGAAGCGGTCAGCCATGCAGTGGCGAATACCGGCGGGGTGATTACCGCCTGCGGGATTATCCTGGCGGGGACCTTCGCGACACTGATTACGGCGCCGCTGCAGGTGGTGCTGCAAATCGGGGTGGCAATTGCCTCCGGGGTACTGATTGACACGTTTGTTGTCCGGGCACTGCTGGTGCCGTCCCTGGCGACGCTGGCGGGACGCTGGAGCTGGTGGCCGTCCAGTCTGTTCAAGAAACCGGGGAAATAATCATATTTTGTTTTGTTTTTAAAAAGGATGGAATATATGATATTGACCTTCTCGGATTTGTTTCGTATTTCGATACCTTCGGTATTTCGGCAGTATTTTCGATAGCCTGCTGATTTCAGCCTGTGATATAATACACGCATAAGGTTTCCCCTTTCCCGGAGAAGCCAGCAACGTCTGAAAAAATAACACTCTCATTCCACTTCCAATCCTTGACGCCAATGATGCAGTTCTCAAGCGTCGGTTTGAGCAGGAGAAATACCCAAATGACTTACAAAATGAAGAATGAGAAACTGAACAAATGGGTGCAGGAAATCAATACCCTTTGTCAGCCGGACAAAATCTACTGGTGTGACGGCACTAAAAAGGAATACGCCACACTGATGGCGGAAATGGTCGCCGCCGGGCAGGCAACACCGCTAAAAAAGCGCCCCAATAGTTTTCTGTTCCGCTCCGACCCCAGTGACGTCGCACGCGTCGAGGCGCGCACTTATATCAGTACGAAAACCCGGGACGAAGCCGGCCCGACCAATAACTGGATAAACATCGACGAGCTGAAACCGACCATGACAGCGCTGTATAAAGGCTGCATGAAAGGCCGGACCATGTACGTCATCCCCTTTTCCATGGGCCCGGTCGGGTCTCCCTGGTCGAAAATAGCCGTGGAAATTACGGACAGCGCCTACGTCGTCTGCAACATGCATATCATGACACGGTAGGCGGCAAAGTAATCGATTTGCTGAATAAAAACGGGGACTTCGTCCAATGCCTGCATTCGCTGGGTGCTCCCCTTGCGGAGGGGCAGAAGGATGTTTCCTGGCCCTGCGCCCCGATGGAAAAGAAATACATCAGCCATTTCCCGGATGAAAATACCATCTGGTCGTACGGCTCGGGTTACGGCGGTAACGCCCTGCTCGGGAAAAAATGCCTGGCCTTACGGCTCGGGTCCGCCATTGCCCGGCGCGAAGGCTGGATGGCCGAACACATGATTATCCTGCGCCTCACCAACCCGGAGGGACGGCAATACCATATCACCGCCGCCTTTCCGTCAGCCTGCGGCAAAACCAATCTCGCCATGATACAACCGACGATTCCCGGCTGGAAAGCAGAATGCATCGGTGACGACATTGCCTGGATGAAAATCGCGCCGGACGGGCGACTGCGAGCAATTAATGCCGAAGCCGGTTTCTTCGGAGTTGCGCCCGGCACTTCCTATAAATCAAACCCGATGGCCATGGAAACGATTAAAAAGAATACGATTTTCACCAATTGCGCTTTAACCGACGACGGCGATATCTGGTGGGAAGGGATGGAAGGCCAGCCTACGCACCTGATCGACTGGAAAGGGAAGGATTGGACGACGGGCGGAAAAGAACCGGCCGCACACGGCAATTCCCGTTTCACCGCACCGGCGGCGCAATGCCCCATCATTTCCCCCGACTGGGAAAAACCGGAAGGACTGCCGATAGACATCATCATCTTTGGCGGGCGGCGTTCCGGTGTGGTGCCGCTGGTAACAGAAGCCTTCGATTGGGACCACGGCGTTTTTATGGGAGCAACGGCGGCTTCGGAACCGACTGCGGCGGCCCTCGATAACCTCGGGATACGTTACGACCCGTTTGCGATGCTGCCTTTCTGCGGCTACAACATGGGAGATTATTTCCAGCACTGGTTTGAAATGGGCGATAAACTGCAGAACAAAGCCCCGAAAATTTTCTACGTGAACTGGTTCCGCAAGAGCAGGGACGGTAAATTCCTGTGGCCCGGATTCGGCGATAACAGTCGCGCCATCAAGTGGATGTGCGACCGTGTTGACGGTAAAGCTGAGGGCAGGAAGACGCCGATTGGTTATCTGCCGAACGGCAGCGACCTTGAACTGCGAGGCCTGAATGTGGCCCCGGAAAACATCAACGAGTTACTCAGGGTCGATGTGGAAGCCTGGAAGCTGGAAATCCCTAAGATGGAGAAATTTTTCGCGCAATTCGGCGACCGCCTGCCGAAAAGAATGCATAACCAATTTGATGAGCTGAGAAAACGGCTGGGATAATGAGAAATTCTCTCTCAATACATTTACTTCGAAATATTTGGTTACGAAGTAAAGTACCTTGTCTCTCTCCCGTCGTGCCTCCGGGATCTGCGGCCTAATAGGGAGAGAGGATTGTATCGCTAATAACAACCAAAAAGAGGTAAATTATTTGAAACACCGTGCGGTTTTGTTTGACCTGGATGGCACTCTATTAAATACGCTTGAAGATGTTGCCGGCTCAGTGAATCATGGACTGGAAAAACTTGGGTTTCCGCGGCACACCGTGCCAGAGTATAAAAATTTAATCGGGGAAGGGCGGGATGTCCTGGCATTGAAAGCTCTCCCAGAAAACCACCGGAATGCTGAAACGGGGAAAAAATTACTCGACCTGATAAATGCCAATTACGCGATTCATTGGGCCGACCACACCCGTCCCTATCCGGGTATCCCTGAACTGCTGGACGCCTTGACCGTCAGCGCCATCAAAATAACGGTATTGTCCAACAAAGCCGATGATTTAACCAATATCTGCGTCACTAAATTACTGTCACGTTGGCATTTTGCGCTGGTGGCAGGGTCGAGGCCAAACATCCCGAACAAGCCGGACCCGGCGGGAACACTATTGCTGGCGAAGCAAGCGGGTATCAAACCCGAGGAGTTCCTTTATCTGGGCGATTCGGATATTGATATGAAAACCGCCGTCGGGGCAGGGATGTATCCGATTGGAGCCGGCTGGGGTTTCCGTTCCGAAAAGGAACTGCTCGGCGCGGGCGCGAAGGCTGTGATAAAACAACCGGAAGAATTGCTGCAGTATTTGTAAAAAAGCGGTCAGCTTTCAGGCGGAGGGGATGGGTTTAGACCCGACCATCTGTAATATCATAAGGAGCCGTTTCGAAATAGAGAATAAATTACCTTTACCTCAAGCCAAACCGGAAGGAGTCGGCATGTCTACCGAACGTCTGGCACGCATCCGTCCGGCATTGGAGAGTTTTATTACTCGCAATCAGACCCCCAATTTCGTGACGCTGGTGGCACGGGAAGGGAAAATCGTCCATTTCGAGGCTCAGGGATACTCGGATATTGAAACTCAAAAACCGGTAACGAAGGACACGATTTACCGGCTGTATTCAGACACCAAACCGATAACGGGAGCGGCCGTTCTGATTCTCTGCGAAGAAGGTTTGCTGAATCTGAACGACCCTGTTTCCAAATACATTCCCGCTTTCAAAAATCCCTTAGTCGTCACACCCACCCGGAACCGGCCCGGTCCGCCGGAGATATCAAATACTTTACCGGCCAAGCGCGAAATCACGATTCGCGACTGCCTGGCGAACACAACGGGGCTGGCGACTTATCGGCGTTCGCCACACTGGTTAAGCACGAAATTTAAAAAATTTATCGAGGAATCAGGCTGGGACATAACCGAAAGCATCGATTCTCCTCCCCATAAAAGTTACCGCGAACGCGTCGAAGCCCATGCCAGGATCCCTCTCAGTTTCGAGCCCGGCTCTGACTACGAATATCACATCGGGTATCCGGTCATCGGGGTGATCATCGAAACAGTCACCGGCAAAACGCTGGAAGAATTTTATCAGGAACGGATTTTCCGGCCGTTAGGCATGAAAGATACTTCTTTCTATCTGGATAAAGCCAAACTGAAGCGATTTTCGACCAGTTATCAGCCCAAATACGAGAACGGACTGTGGGGCATGGGCGTCTTCGACCGGGCTGAAACCAGTGAAAAAGTCCGAGGGCCGAAGGTGCATTTCGGCGCCGGCGGGGATATGGGCGGAGCTTTATCCACGGTGCCGGACTATACCCGTTTTGCCCAGATGCTGCTCAACAAAGGGGAATTTGACGGAGTGCGGATACTGAGCCGCAAATCCGTAGAAATCATGACGGCCGACCAGACAGGCGGGATCCTGACCAATGAAGGTCCGGGATTCGGTTTCGGCGCAGGTGTAGAAGTTTTCAAGGGAGGCAGCGTGTATCCCCTATTACGCTCTGTCGGCAGTTTCGGGAAGGGCGGGGCCTGCGGCACTATTTTCTTCGCCGACCCGAAAGAAAAACTACTGGCAATTTGCTTCACCCAGAAAATGATTTCCAATGCCATGGTCAGGGGGATCGATGCCCCGACCGCGCCGGATAACAGTTACCTCGAGGTCTTCGAACGGCTGGTATACCAGGCTTTACTTTAAAGGGCAAATGATTCAGGATTAGATAATGGCGACAAATACAATCAATCTGAAATGCGAATTAAATGTCGAGGACGCGATTGCCTGGAACGAATATTACCTGGAAAACAGCACCCAATGGAAAAAGAACTGGAAGCTTATCCGTTTTTTATTTATGCCGGTGATGGTAGTATGTTTCATTCTAGGCGTGATTTATCTTTTAGTTAATCCGCTCTATTTGAGCACGCTGATCGCCGGCGGCATCGGGATCATGCTCGGCGGCGGCGGTTTCCTGTACTATTTCTTTTATCCGAATACGATGCGGCGCCGGATCCGCAAAACCGCGAAAAAAGCATACAGCTACAGAAACAGCTTTGTCGGCAGCCACCAGTATGCCGTCTCCACGGCCGGCATTGTGGATAATGATAACGACATCGTGAAATGGACGGCAGTTGAAAGCGTTGTGCAAACCGGGACACATGTATTTATCCTGGTACGTCCGAAAAAAGCCGTCATCATTCCCAGACGCGCTTTCGCAGATAATGCCGCGGCGAACCGCTTTTTTCAAGATGTAACAAACATATTTGAGACCGCACGGAAAAAAGTTTAATCTTCGGGACTATCGATACAGCCTTAGTTCAAAACCTTTTCCGGCGGCTCCAATGAAACCCCGCGCATGAAAAAGCCGTAGATCAGGCTGCCGATTATCATCAACCCGCCCACCGCGCCGAAAGCAATCTTGTATTCCATTTTCCCGGCAAAGATCCCCAGCATGACACCGGTCAGAATCGGGCCTAATGACTGTCCTACGTCCATAATGGTAGAAAGCAGACCCAGCGCACTGCCGCGATTAGAAGACCGGGACAAATCAGCCACCAGCGCAGAAGTAGAAGCGGTAACGGTGGACAACCCCAGACCAAACAGGCCGATTAAGGCGATCAGCACAAACCAGTTCAGACTGAAGCTCAAAGCAGCTGTGACAAGACCGCCTAAAATCAGGCCGCCGATAATGATAGGCACACGGCCGTGACGGTCGGAGAGTCGCCCCATGATGGGTTTGGTAAGCGCAACTACGACAATCTGGCCGGTGAAAAGGGACCCGATTTCCAATGTGGAAAATTTAGAGTTTTCCGTCAGATAACGCGGCAAATAAGTCTCGATTGCGCCGTAAGCAAAATACTGCACGGCTTCCACCAGACTGGTAGACAAAATACCCCGGTGTGTGACGATGGTGATGATTTCCCTGCCGAGGTTCCTTTTTTCTCTTTTTACGACCGGCACCATGGCTTTCTGCGGGAACGTAATAAACAGAGCGGCAGCCAGAGCAAGCACGCCTAAAATGCCGTCCACCAGATATACCCAATGATAATTACTGCCCATGATCAGCGCGCCGCCCAGCAGCGGCGCGAGAAAACGGCCGACCATGGTCGCCGATGAGTACCACGCCATACGTTCACCGCGTCCCGTGCTGTAGGTATCAGCCACGGCGGCCATGGCGATCGGCCCCAGGATGGCTGTCGCCAAACCGTGGTAAACACGCACCATCACCAGCGACCATACATTATGCACAAAAAGATAGCCGAAAGGCGCCGTGGCAAAAACAAAAGCCGCGATCAGTAACAGCCGCCGCCGTCCGACAAAATCGGAAAGCGTCGCGGCCGGGAAACTGACCAGTATGCCTACCACCGTGGAGGCTGCGGCGACAAAACCAAGGGTCTTGTCCGGGATGCCCAAAGACCCGGCAAATAACGGCAGAACAGGGCTCTTAGCCATGGTGGAACTGAAGATTGCCAAGCCGCCCATGATGCATAAAAGCAAAAACGGCGTAAATTTAATATTCAGAAAGCTTTTTTTATTTCCCTTGTCAGAACTTCGGTTAGACCCCATCTCTCACTCCAGAGCAATTATTTCTTTAACCGGAAAGGAGGCGGTTTGGGGAAAATAAAAAAACCTCCCGGAGGAGGCTCAGTGCCTTCCTTTTCACGGTTTCTCCGCGCCTATCGTTTCCCTGACGGGATGGCTTTGGCACCTTTAAGAAAGCTTAAAGGTTGCCGGGCGGGTGATAGGGCCAATTCCCTGACCGCCACTCTCGATAGTAAATATTATTCTTGCAGGTA
>Ga0182010_10001684_pt1 | contig 11526 bp, 12 predicted proteins | sample 611E1MmetaG_FD_120488 | JGI IMG/M metagenome (GOLD analysis project Ga0182010, IMG submission 120488) | Permafrost microbial communities from Stordalen Mire, Sweden - 611E1M metaG | ecosystem: Environmental > Terrestrial > Soil > Wetlands > Permafrost | place: Sweden: Stordalen | collected...
CCGGATAATATTCGAACGAGGAATGAACTATGTAATAATCGTCGCCATCGCGAATTAAGCTAGGGTCAGGATAATCTCCTGCAAAAATGGGATTCGCATAATACCCTTCTCCTTTTACATTGGTATTCGTTTGATACTGTGCATTTACAACAATACTCAATTGAATGATGACCATTGTAATTACTATTGTTTTTTTCATGTTTCAACTTATTAAGTTCGAGAGTTATTATTAAGTTCATTCAATCACGCTGAATCTACGATTCCATTAGTTCCGTCTTCAGCAGACATTAAATAGTAATAATCGTTAATTTTATACATGTGAAGTATAATGAGAATAAATTTAATTAAAATTTCTGATTATCAAGCCTGTCATTCGCTTCGCTCTCCATAACCTTTGACGACGGAGGGCTTCGCTGATTTTCGGTCTTTGTTTTTCGAATGCTTATAAAAGCAAGCTTTTAACGCAACGCAAAAACAAAGCCCGGCACTTTTGTGTCAGGCTTTTTCTTTTTTCAGGGTGTCAGGGTCCTGAAGTTAAACACCGTGAGAAATTAGGGGGTTTTGCTCATTAATAGTTAATTCATAAAAATATTATACATCTTAAATTTGATAATTAAAGTGTTATGGGTATATTGCATCTTACAAAGACAAAAATCTATTTTAGGTTGAAGTAATAATGTTAAATATTTTTAATCTTTTACCTACTAGCAACACTCCGGGATTTTTTTTAAATCCCAATGGAATGATTGAAATCTGTGGCCGGGGTTTATATCAAAATAAAACCGAAGATATTGAACACGTTATGAACTGGATTGATGAATATCTTAATAATCCAGCAAAAAAAACATGTGTAAAAATCGCTTTTGAATATTTGAACAGCTTTAGTACAACAATTATAGTCTCTCTCCTAAGAAAACTTTCAGTTGCTCTTCCCCAATCCGACATGTTGGTTATTCATTGGCATTATGAAGTAGACGATGAGGCTATGATAGAGCAGGGAGAATGTATCTCATCTACCTTCAATATTCCAATGGACTTCACCTGTAATGATCATTTTGTGGATTATTAGCCATATAATCCACCATATATAATAATTGAACTGAAAAAATTCATAAGAGGAAGACAATCTGACTTCACGAAGAGAATCTTTTCTTACTGCAAAAATCACTGGTATTTAGACTTGTGGTACAAATTTGGGGAAACTTAAAAGAAAAAGCCTGTCATTCGCATCGCCCTCCATAGCCTTTGGCGGCGGAGGGCTTCATTGATTCGCAGGATTACTCGTTCACTTCGTTCGCTCGTGATCCTGGTTGGGGGTGACTAAAAAGAAAAAGCCCGTCATTTGCTTCGCCCTCCATAGCCTTTGGCGGCGGAGGGCTTCATTGATTCGCAGGATTACTCGCTCACTTCGTTCGCTCGTGATCCTGGTTGGGGGTGACTAAAAAGAAAAAGCCTTGCCATGCTTCGCGTGGCTACGGTCTTTTTTCATTCAATCGCTTATACAGGTAAACCTGTAACGCTCAGAATGAAAAAAGCCCTTCCGCTTTGCGGAAAGGCTTTTTCTTTTGTCGGGGTGGCAGGATTCGAACCTGCGACCCTCTGGTCCCAAACCAGATGCGCTAACCGGGCTGCGCTACACCCCGCTTTGTGCTCCGTAGCCTTGGCGAAGGTGATCATATCCGCCAATTAAAATGCTTTGGTGTATAATTCGAGTCGCAAAAGTATCATAAATTTTCTTATTTCATAATATATCATACTTAAATTAGTAATTTTTCATTGGAGATACCTATTACTTCTATATCTAACCCCTCTTTATCCATTTACTGAACTCGTAAAATGAATATTCTATAGTTTTATAGTAAACAAACTCATTGTTAAATCTGTTACTTAATTTAACAGAGAGGACACAAACTCTTTTTGCTACAAACCTGACAATTAAAATAAAAGTGTGATATTTGTATATAAGAAAGATTAAACATTAAATATCCTAATATTTACAAAATTATTAATCTATGAAAAATCAAAATGTTAAAAATTTGGCAATAACGGCACTGACCCTGATATTTTGCGGAATATTTTCTTCGGGATATTCACAGAAAAAACCTAATGAGCCTCTTCCGAAAGGAAGTGTAAAGCTGGAATATAAATATCCAACCGGTAAAATCATTAAATATGCTGCCGATACAAAAATAATTCAGGATATGGATGTAAATGGACAATCAATGCTGGTAAACATTGAAAGGGCGATGGGATGCGAGATTAAAGCTGCCGGAAATATGGCTGAAAATGTTAAACTTGAAATAACGGTCGACTCATTATCTCAGAATATTGAATCTCCCCAGGGATCAGCAGGCGGAGCTATAAATGATGCAAAAGGGAAAGTGTTTAATGTCGTTATCTCTCCTGCGGGCAAGATTGTAGACCTTTCTGAAGCGTCAAAGATAGTTTTTACAGTTGAAGGGAGCGGAGAAGCTAATTTAGCCCAGGAATTTACAAGCTACTTTCCGACTTTGCCAACAAACGCAGTAAAACCAGGTGATACATGGGTTACAAGTGATTCTGTCAACACTAAAACTGAAACTAACGAAATATCGATGCCGGTTGAATCAAGTTATAAATTTGAGGGAATTGAAAACATCGATGGGATAGATTGTGCCAAAATATCGGCCACTCTTTCGGGTACCCGTAAGCAGACTACAAAATCACAAGGGATGGATATTCATATTTCAGGTCCGTTTACCGGAAACCTAACACTGTTGTTTGCTGTGAAAGACGGATATTTTATTAAGGAATCTGTGACAACAAAATTGACTGGAACTATTGAAATACCAGATCAGAACATGTCTTTCCCTGTCGTAATGACTGTAACATCAACCAATGCAGTAGTAAAATAGAAGGTTGTCTTATCGGGTAACCTTAATCACTATACCACTTTCCGGCATCTTTCCCTTTGTGTTGAGAGATGCCGGTTTTGTTATCTCTTTTTTATCAGTAAAGATCTGAATATAGTATAATCCTTCCTTTGAAAAACTCATTGGGATCTCATAAATTGTTCCATTTCTGTAACGGGAAAGATCCCATGCAAACATCTCTTTGTATTGTTCATTTGTAAAGTCCCTGTAACTTCCTTTTCTGCTGATTTGATCAGGAGTGAGAGGTTGCGGCCAGTTCTCCCTATATATAATGATATAGTATAAATAACCCGGTGCGTTGGTTTTAACCGTGATCTTGCACTGTTCTCCTGGTTTTACCTCCGCCGGTATATTCTCAAATTCAAGATACCTGTCAATAAACTCTTCATAATACCTGAATTGTCTTCCGGAAAGACAGTAGCCGATACCGACATAATTATGGGCTTTTTCAATAATATTTTCTTTGTGGCCATCATTAGGCGCCCTTTCTGCCATGAATTTTCCGTGGCCTGTTTTCATGAGTGAGCCAATAAATGAAAGGGATGTATTATAATTATCTGAAGACCATTCTCCATAAGCGTTTTCAGAAACATGATCATATCCCCCGGCAAAACCGTACCTGAGATATGGTTCTTCGCCTGCCATATTCCAGTGGCCGATATATTTGTTCTCGGCAGCTTCTTTGCTCATCCGGTTTGCTACCCTCGATGCAAGAATGTCAAGTTTTACCGGTGCAGCATTGTTTCTCTTCCTGCTTCTGTTAATGATATCAAGCTGAATAATTTTTAATTTCAGAGCTTCATCATCATCTTTAAAATCAATAAGTCTCCGTTCATTTTCATTCAACTTACGGTAATTATCCAGAGCATCTTTATCAGTGTCATCTATCCGGTGAGGAAGTATTGAATGAGGCAGACAGATTAAAACGATGGCCGGTATTAATACTATCTTTATCTGCTTCCATGTCTTTTTGAACATAACTCTCTGCTGCTTGTTAAAGATGCAAAAGTATATTAATAGATATGAACCGGGCATGTTTTACTGATATAAAATAAGTGAAAAGTTTAAAAACATGCGAGCTACATCATTCCATTAAAAAATAAATACAAATTATGATGAAAACGAAAAAACTGAGCTTACTAATTTCTCTTATGCTTATTTATGTTGCAGCTTTCTCACAGACATCAGGGTTTTATGACTTCAAGGTAAAAACACTGGAAGGAAAAGATTTTGATTTTGCAACGCTGAAAGGTAAAAAAGTTATGATTGTAAACACTGCCTCAAAATGTGGAAATACACCGCAGTATAAAGATCTTGAGGAGGTGTATGAAAAATACCAGGGAAATCTGGTCATTATTGGATTCCCGGCTAATAATTTTGCAAGTCAGGAGCCTGGAACAGCTGTCGAAATAAGAAAATTCTGTTCTGAAAATTACGGTGTTACATTTCCTATGATGGAGAAGATCTCTGTAAAGGGGAATGATATGGCTCCGCTTTATAAATGGCTTACTTCGAAAGATAAAAATGGTGTGAAAGATTCCGAGGTTAAATGGAATTTTCAGAAATACCTTATAGATGAAAAAGGTAATCTGGTGGATGTTATTGATCCGAAGGAAAAACCTACTTCAGATAAGGTATTAGGCTGGATTTCTTCTAAGTAACCGGTTCTTCATTTTAGTTTTATCGGATTTTTAGAGAATAAAGGGAATAAACATTTTGGTTTTTTTCATATACTCAATGTACTCAGCGCCGAATTTTGCGACCATTTCTTTTTCTTCAATGCGGGCAGTAATATAAACGGCAAGAAGGTTAATGACTCCAAGTACCAATTGAACAGGTGCCGGATTTTTGAGCATAATCCCTGTGCCAAGAAGGAATATTGAAAGGTATAATGGATGTCTTATATACCCGTAAATACCTGATTGTACAAGTAGAGAAGTATTCTCGAAATTACTGTCAGGTTTCCCTTTTCTCTTAAGTAAAAGATAGCCTGTAATAACCACATATCCTGAAAAAAGCAGAAGGAACCACGAGACAAGCTGAAATGGTGAGAATGGATTGTGGAACCAAACCTTATTATTCAATAATATAAGTATGAATACACTCTCAAACGCGAAGAACCTTGCAATACCGTGATATCGTTTGTATCTCAGAGACAAAAACCAGGAAAAAAGAACAATCAAAACAGTTCCAATCAAAAGTGTGATGTAATTCATAAGCGTAGTTTAAGATAAAAGACATAAATATTAGATGTTACTGGTTTCTGGTTATTTTCTATAGCAACGAGCAACAAGCAACAAATTCTGAACTGCAAGATTCAGTTTTAGCTGGTCTTTTCGTTAGCCTTCTTAAGCCACTTATAAACCTCAATCTGAGATTGGTTCACGGCATTTTTACCTGGCTTGACAAATGTGTTTGACTGTTTGGCATCAAATATTCTGGCTTTAACATTGTCGTCCCACTGGATGTCAAATATCTTCCTTATCTCGCATTTAATGCTTTTATCAAATACGGGACATGTAACTTCAATCCTGTGATCGAGATTCCTTGTCATAAGATCGGCTGAAGAAATATATATCTGATCATTTCCTCCATTGCAGAAAATAAAATATCTTGAATGTTCCAGAAACCTGTCAACAATTCCAATAGCATCTATCTTCTCGCTCAGTTTTTTTACATTGGGGATAAGCGATAACATCCCTCTGACAATCAGCTTTATTTTCACACCTGCCTGGCTCGCTTCGTATAAGTAGTCTATTATTTCGCTGTCGGTAAGATTGTTAAGTTTGAGATAGATGAAAGCTTTCTTCCCTTCCTTTGCATTCTTTATTTCATTCTCAATCAACAGAATTATTTTATTCCTCAGGAAAAATGGTGAAAGTACAAGATGATAAAAATTATCCTTTTTATAGTTTACACTGAAAAAGTTAAATGCTTTGAATACCTCATTTGTGATCTTCTTATCGGTGGTCAGGAGGAGAAGGTCTGTATATACTCTTGCCGTATCTTCATTAAAATTTCCAGTGCCAACAGCAGCATACCTCTGAGCTATATCGTTCTTAACACGGGTTATCAGACAGAGCTTTGAATGCACTTTCAGGCCGGGTACACCATAAATTACTTTTACCCCTTCCTGGAGAAGCTTATTGCCCCATAGAATATTTGCTTCCTCGTCGAACCTGGCTTGTAATTCAACAACAGTTGTCACGGACTTACCGTTCCTGACAGCATTTAAAAGGGCATTAATTACACTTGAATTTCTTGCAAGTCTGTAAAGAGTTATCTGAATGGATGTTACATAAGGATCAATTGAAGCTTCGCGAAGCAGATCAATAAAGTGGTCGAATGGGTGGAATGGGAAAAAGAACATAATATCTTTCTTTTTTATTGCCGATAAAATGCTCTTGCCAGGCTGAATATCAGGATGTGGAATTGGAATGAGTGGTTCATTAAACAGCTTCTTCCTCCCCGGATTGGGGAAATTCATGAAATCTTTAAAATTATGATATCTGTTACTGGGAATAGTCACATCATCAGGTCCGAAATTCAGTTTTTTGGTTATTATTTTAAGAAGATCCTCAGGCATGGTACGATCGTAAATGAATCGAACCGGTGTACCCATCTTACGTTGTTGTAAACTTTTTGAAAGTTTATCAATATAGCTTTCAGATATGTCATCTGCGATCTCAAGCTCAGCGTCCTTGGTTAGTTTAATTGTATAGGCCGATATATTATCAAAATCGAAGATGAAGAATATCTCTTTTAAGCCGAACCGGATTATATCATCGAGGAACATAATATATTTCCCGTCTTCTTTTTCAGGTAGAATAATAAACCTGGGCAACACATTTGTTGGGATTTCAAGCAGTGCGTATCTTCTTTTTTGAGTGTCAGTTTTTGCCAGATAGATTGCCAGGTAAATTGCATCGTCAGTAAGATTCGGCAGCCTGGTATCCTTTTCAATTAAAAAAGGCATTATCCTGGTTCTAACCTCTTTATGGAAATATTTTCTTACAAATTCAGCTTGTTCCTGGTTAAGCTGTTTCTCATTTATTATATGAGTATTATACTTTGCCAGCTCATGTAAAAGCCCGTTATAGATCTTTTCAAATTTGGCATTTTGTTCAAGAACAATTTCGTGAATTGTTTTGAGAGTTGTTTTTGGATTATATCCGAGTATTTCCTTTGACCTGGAACTGTACATCGACAATCTCTTAAGAGTGGCGACCCGTACCCTGAAGTATTCATCAAGATTATTGGAGTAAATGCCAAGAAATTTAAACCTTTCCAGAAGAGGAACTTCTTTGTTCTCAGCTTCCTGCAGAACACGTTCATTGAAAGATAACCAGCTGATCTCCTTCGGGATGTATTTTTTGTTCATAGTATCTTTTCGGGTATTAGAAAATATTCCATCTTTCCGGTGTTCCGGCCAATCTCCGACCATGTTGTTATATTAAAGGAGATACAGACAACTCCGCTTTTAGGAATTGAATCACACCCTTCCTTACTCAAGCTATCTGCTATCTCTGTAAATGAAGGATTATGGCCAAAGAGTGTTACAGTATCAGCTTCTTCATTGATCACTGACAGGAGAGATGGCAAATTATGCAGGCTCATTCTGGTATACATGATGTTATTAATAATGACTTTATCGTATTTGATCCCAAATTCTCCGGCGAATATTAATGCTGTTTCAAGAGCTCTGAATGCAGGGCTTGTAAGCAGGACCCCGGGAGACTTTTCTTTTTCCATAAGTTTACGGGCCATGAGTCGGGAGATAACTTTTCCCTTAAGCGTTAGGGATCTTTCGAAGTCAGAAATCTCAGGAGAGTCATCTTCAGCTTTCCCATGACGGATAAAAATTAATCTTTTCATTCTATTTAATCAATTGAATATGAAATGTCTGCTGAAAATTTAAATTCCAAAATTTGTGCCCATTTTCTGGGCCTGGATCACAAGAGAATCTTTTGGATCGACGAGTTTTAACTTTCCCGAGACTTCGGAAAGCGGGACAGATACAATCTCGGTATTCTTCAGAGCAACCATTTTCCCAAAGTCACGCTCAGCGATCAAATCGGCAGCAGCGGAGCCATATCTTGTTGCCAGTACCCGATCCATAGGCGAAGGAGTGCCTCCTCTCTGTATGTATCCCAGTACTGTCTCTCTGGTTTCCAGTCCGGTAAGTTCATTTATTCTTTTACTTAAAGATTGTGCAGCTGAACAGCTGTCTTTAATTGAAGTCCTGATGCCTTCGGCAACTACGACTATAGAATATGGTTTATTCTCACTGACGCGATGAAGAAGATACTCCGCAACCTTCTTTTCATCATACTGGATCTCAGGTATCAGGATTACATCTCCTCCTCCTGCAATGCCAGAATATAATGCTATCCATCCGGCATTGTGTCCCATCAGTTCAATTATCATAATCCTTTTATGGGAATTGGCTGTTGAGTGCAAACGATCAATAGCTTCAGTTGCAATATTCACCGCCGAATCGAATCCGAATGTCAGGTCTGTACCCCATACATCATTATCGATAGTTTTTGGTATACCTACTACATTAAGTCCTTCCTGTGAGAGAAGATGAGCGGTTTTAAGAGTACCGTTTCCCCCTATGCAGACAAGGCAATCGAGACCCATTTGCTCATAATGTTCGCGGATCAGAACCGGTTTACTTATCTCATTCTTCCCTTTACCACTGCTCTTAAAAGGCTTCTCTCGGGATGTTCCGAGAATTGTCCCGCCAAGAGTCAATATTCCGGAAAGATCACTTTCTGTAAGTTCTCTGTATTCTTTATTTATCATCCCTGTAAATCCATCACTTATACCTACCAGGCTCATACCATATTTAACAATTGCAGTTTTACCTACTCCGCGGATGGCAGCATTAATACCCGGACAATCTCCGCCTGCAGTAAGAATCCCGATCCTCTGGCCTCTGGTTATTTTACCCATTTTTGTTTTTAGAATTAGTTAAAGCAAATTTAGTTCTTTATAAGTATATTAAAGTTACATATTTGTTACAAATATCCGGATTTTCTCTGTGTTGTTAGTTCTGCACCCTGTCCACTTCGTAGCCATCCCAAGATTATGATGCTGTTTCATGAGCAGAGCCCCCTCCCGCTTTGCGGGATCCCCCTAAAGGGGGACTAATGTCGTTACATTTAGATGTATTTCTTTATGCGATACGGAATTAATCCCGCCTAAGCGGGAGAAGGGAGGCAAAAAACTTTGCAATCTAACCTGTTAATGGATTTCATTATTTTGTAACTTTAACATGTATAGAATATTGTATATGGAACTGGATTATGTGAAATTGAAACAGATCAAGCCCGTACTCGCGGGATACATCAGAGAATCACAGGTTTTGCTGAAAAAATCCGATGTGCCTGACGAGAGAGCTGTGCATGATGTTCGTGTTCTGATGAAGAAATCCAGAGCAGTATTAAAACTGGCATCCCCTCAACTGGATAAGCTGTATCATTACAAAGATGTTGCAGCCTTACGTGAAGTTGGAAGAAGTTTGCGCGAATGGAGGGAGTCGTCAGTGCAGCGAAAAATCCTTAAAGATTACAGGAAAAAGTTTCCTGATATCTTTGCCCAGCTGCAAGAAAATACTATAATTGACAATCTGCTAAAGAAACATGGACCTGTTGCAGAACCTCCGGCGGAATTAAAAGCGGAACTGGAAAATGTAGAGGTTCTTTTGAATAAAACCGGTTACCGGTTGCGATTTCAATCTATGAATATGATTGATCCCAGACTTCTTATAAAGGAACTTGAGAATTCATATTCAACAGTTATGAAGATTTACCTCTCTTGCAGGAATAACCCCAAGCCGGCAATGTTGCATAAATTCAGGAAAAAGGCAAAGGATTTTCTGTATCAGCTTTATATCTTTCGGCCTTTAAATCCTTCCGTAATAAAAACACTTGAAAAAAAACTTGATAATCTGACACAGAATCTGGGAAAGGTCAATGACCTGACCCAAATTATCATTGCAATGAATTATGATTATAAAGAGGCTGAGAACCTGGCGGCTATGAATGAGTTAGTAATCAGGTTCCGCGAAGCTCAGGATGTGTATCTTGCTAAAGTCTGGCCAACAGCGCTTCAGATTTTCTGTCCGGGGAACAGGCTTGTTAATGTTCTTGGATTCAAGTTGCTGGTCATTTAAAATCACCCTTTTCTGCTTATCTCCAGCAATTCATTGTGTTTTATTACCTGTATATCCTTTTCATTCAATTTGATTAATCCGTCTTTTTCAAATGTTTTAAGGAGCTTTACGGCACTTTCAGTTGAAATCCCTGCAAAATCGGCAATATCCTTTCGTGAAAGAAGTTGAAATATTTCTGCTTTTTCGTTTTTTAAGCTATCAATATATAGTAGCGTGTCTGCCATCCGTCCATTCATCTGCTTGTACATAAGGTTACGAACAGTGTTTATGAGATTTGTGTTTTGTTCGCAGTATCTTTTGATGATGTTAAATCCGAACATTCCGTTTTGTTTAATTACACTTGAAATTGCCTGCTTTTCGATCAGGAATACATGGCAATCAGTTAATGCCAACGAAGAATAGTTAAAAGTATTTTCAGAAAAAACAGCAGAAAGTCCTACAAATTCTCCTGGTTTTATTATCCGCAGGTTATAGTTCTTTATTCCGTCACCCTCAAGATATTGCTTTGCATAGCCATCAATCATAAACAGAATATATGAAGCAAATGCTCCTTGTTTGGTGAGATTATCATCTTTCCGGAAAAGTATTTGTGTTTTGCTTGCCCTGACAAGTTCTACCTCTTCAGGTAAAAGCATCTGAAAACATGGCGCCTGGATATCGCAAATAAAGTCACTATCAGTTTCGACAATAGTTTTCATATAATAAATGATTCATTAAAAAATGCAAAGTTAACTTAAATCAATAAAAAAGTTGTCCTGATTCAACCAGTAACTTGTGGTACTGAACTCTCAATTTCATAATTGATGACCGTTTATATAGTATTTTTGTGTTATAATTAAAAACTAAAAAAATCAAAATGAAAAGAAACATGGGTACAGTTGACAAAGTAATCAGAATTCTGGTTGCAGTCGTAGTTATTGTATTGTATTTTACTCACGTAATTTCAGGGACTCTTGCGATAATACTACTGGCTTTGTCAGCAATCTTTGTAGTCACAAGTCTTCTGAGTTTTTGTCCGCTTTACCTGCCATTTTCTCTTAGCACAAGGAAGAAAGAATAAAAGTATATTCCATCAAATCAATTTGTTACTATTTTATTGATAGCTTTTTACAATCGCCGAGTGTATCAATTTATTGAATGGTGATTTGTATTAAAGAATTAAGAATTGTATTATATTTGCGTCAAAATATATAAATATATACATACATAAATATATGGAAAACACTTGTAATACTGCCTCAAAACCAAAAAACATAAAAGAATTTTTAAAATCGTGGTATTTCTGGAAGCCGTTTCTTGGAGTATTGGCGGGTGGAACAGCCGGATTTCTTTATTATCATTTTGTTGGATGTTCAACGGGTTCCTGTTTTATAACAAGCCATTCTTATAGTACCATCATATTTGGAGGACTGGCAGGGTATCTTATAACCAGCG
>Ga0182010_10001688_pt1 | contig 11513 bp, 10 predicted proteins | sample 611E1MmetaG_FD_120488 | JGI IMG/M metagenome (GOLD analysis project Ga0182010, IMG submission 120488) | Permafrost microbial communities from Stordalen Mire, Sweden - 611E1M metaG | ecosystem: Environmental > Terrestrial > Soil > Wetlands > Permafrost | place: Sweden: Stordalen | collected...
CCGGCGCCACGGTGCATTTGTACCACGCGCAAGTGCAGGGCGAAGCGGCGCGGGCGCAAATTACCGAAGCGATCAATTATTTTTCTTCGCCTGAAGCGCCGCAGGTCGAAGTGCTTGTTATAGTTCGCGGCGGCGGATCGCTTGAGGACTTGCAAGCCTTTAACTCCGAGGACGTGGCGCGCGCAATTTATGCGAGCCGCGTACCGACGGTGGTCGGCGTCGGGCATGAGCGCGACGAGAGCATTGCCGATTACGTGGCCGACGTCCGCGCCTCAACGCCGTCGAACGCCGCCGAACGCGTGGTCCCCGACAAGCGGGAAGTGATGTTGCAACTTGATTCGTCGGCCGAGCGCATGGTTTCGCTTTATCAGGCGCTCCTCATTGATCATCAACATAGGATCGCGGTGTCGGTGAATGCCATTTTCCGGGTGTTAACCGGGCAAACCGACCGATATTTTAATCTGATATCCATCCTAAAAATTCAGCTTGGACGCTTTGGCGACAGGTTGATATACTATAAGAACGCCGTCGATCTGTTAAGCCGCACCGTGGCCAATTTGAACCCGGAACGCCTGCTTTCTCGCGGCTACGCGATCGTACGAAGCGGCGGCAAGATCGTAAAGAACGCCTCGCAGTTGAAAAAGGGCGACGCTGTAAACGTCAGATTGTCCAAAGGATCAATCGACGCGATCGCCGAATCAATCAACCCATAATCCGATGGAATTGTCCATGGTTCATAAACATTATGTCTTCCAAAAAAACCGACAAAGCAAGTTTTGGAACATCATTCGCCGAACTCGAAAAGATCGTCGCCAAGTTCGAAAATGAAGAAGTCGATCTTGAAGAAGGATTGAAGGATTTTGAGCACGCTCTTGTTTTGGCTCGCACGCTCAAAGAGCGGCTTTCAGACGTTGAGAACAAAGTCGTCGAGATAAAAAAGAAATTCAAGGACGTGGTTGACGAAGAAAGTTCTCCTCAATCAACGATCGGAATGTAGTAGCACCTTATTCGTAAATTCGTAACCAATTCGTTAATTCGTAAGATAATCAGTATGAAGCTCCTTCGAACTCTCATCGCGGTGTTGCTTGCGTATCTCGTTGCTTATGTTTTTACGCCGACCGCCCCCCTTCCGTTTGTCGGCATAATCGTGTTGCCGGTCGTCATTATTTTTGCGGTTCTTTTCGGCATTCTCGCGTATGTTGCCGTTGATCGCCGTGAACGGCTTAAGGAAGCGGTGGCGACCGAGTTGAATAAGATGCGCCGCATCTATCACTTGGGAAAGAACCTTGGTGCTTCGCCGCATTTGCGCGGCTGGTTCACTGACTTGCACGGTTTTGTTTACGACTACCTTGGCGGTTTTGAAAAATATAACCTCTCCGAATACGACAAAGGCAACGCGCTTTTCCGCCGCATCGCTTATCATGTTTACACCGTCCCTGACCTGCGCGAAGTAAAAGAGCAGGTTCTCTACACCGAACTTTTGGCCGCGACCGCGCTTGTTTCCGACGCGCGGCAAAAGATTGTCACGTTGCACAAGAACGGCTTCACAAAGAGCCATTGGTTCGAACTCTTGATTTTATTCTTGATCTTCGTTGCAACCGTCGTCTTTGGCACCGCCGATCTCTCGCTCTCCCGCTTTGTCACCGCTAACATTCTCGCCGCTGGCATGATTCTTGTCATTTTTTTCGTCGAGCATGATGCGTTTACTTCCGACGAGGATCGCGAATTGGCCAAAGAATACGTCAAAGACATCGCGCGGTTGGAGTTGCGGAGGGGGTGAAGGGCGTGAATTGAATTTGACTAAAAAATCGATATTTGATAGTGTCCAAGCACAAGGGTTTAAGCCCTTGCCACAGACAGCAGGTAGGCTCATTTGAGCCGTTAATTCCGCAAGGATCCTGCCGAGGCAAAAGGTCGATTTCCGCCATATGCGGAGACTTTGTCTGTGGTTTCTCTAAAGAGAGAACCACATTTTTGTTATGGCCAAAACACGGCTACAGAAAGAACAGACGCTCGCCGAGCTTCAGGGGTACTTCGGTTCCATGAAGTCGGCGGTGTTTGTCAATTACCAAGGGCTCAAAGTGAAGGAAGCGGACGAATTGCGCCGCTCCGCCGACAAGGGAAAGATCAGCTACACCGTCGCCAAAAAGACGCTGCTCGCCAAAGCGCTCAAGGCCTCCGGCGTTGAGTTTGATGCCGTCGCCCTTCAGGGCATGATCGGCGTTGCCACGGCCGAGGATGAAGTTGCGGCCGCTAAACTCCTCGCGGAGTTTGGCAAGACGCATGAGTCGATGAAGATATTGGGCGGCGTGGTCGATGGCAAGGTGATCGATGCCTCCGCAGTGAAAGCGCTCGCTTCGCTCCCGAGTCGCGAACAGCTCTTGGGTCAACTCGTCGGCGTCATCAACGGACCTGTTTCGGGTTTCGTCAACGTGCTCGCCGGCAATTTGCGCGGCCTCGTGAACGTCCTTAACGCCGTTAAGGATTCCAAGGCTGCGGTTTAATTCCTAATTCCTAATTCTTATCTCTTAATTCTAAAATATGTCAGACGAAAAGAAAGAAGTGGTCGTCCCGGCCAAGTTCGCTTCGATCGTCAAGTCGATCGAAGAGCTTTCCGTGCTCGATCTCTCGGAACTCGTTAAGGTCCTCGAAGAGAAGTTCGGCGTTTCCGCCGCCGCTCCGGCCATGATGATGGCCGCCGCTCCGGCCGCCGGCGCCGCCGCTGCCGGTGCCGAGGAAAAGGCCGAATACACCTTTGAGCTCACCGATGCGGGCGCCAACAAGATCAACGTGATCAAGGTTATCCGCGAAGTGACCCAAATGGGCCTCAAGGAAGCCAAGGACATTGTCGATGCCGCGCCTAAGGTCGTTAAGGAAGCGGTCGCCAAGGCCGATGCCGAAGCTTGGAAGAAAAAGTTTGAAGCCGCCGGCGCCAAGGTTACCCTCAAATAACCAAAAAAATTCCCGATTTACATCGGGAATTTTTTTATTCTTATTTTGCCATCGCAAATTCCGCGACGACGCTTTTGTCGGTGGCAAAGACGATTGTTTTCGCGGTTTCATCGACGGCAAAGGAGGTGATCTTGCCGTCGTTTCCTGGTGTCGAATATTGCGCCATGAGCTGGCCGGTTTTGTCCCAGACGGCGATTGAGTTGTCCGTACCCAAGAGATAAATGTTGCTTGCGCCCAAGACAAGCGCGACCGGATCGGCGTTGGCGGACGCGCCTGAAGCAACGAATGGCGACATTTTTCCTTTTGCAAATTGGCGGACGGCGTCGCGCGGGATTGAAGCGTAAACCGAGCCGTCGATGGCAACGGACGTTGCGCCGACGGGGAGCGAAGCGGTGAGCCAAGCCGAACCGCGACCAAAACCGGTCAGGGTCGGCGGCAGTTTCCATATTTGCGTTCCGTCTGACGTTAATACGTAAAGCCGTCCGCCCCACATCGCGCCGGCGCGCGGATTAATCGGTCCGGAATAATCAATAACCCGCGGCAACGATTTTGGCGCGGCGCCGATCGCGACTAAGGTTTCATTCTTGAGCCACAGATAGACGGAGCCGTCAGTGTCGCTTGCGACCGCCGCCCAAACAGGGGTATCGGGAAGAGTGGCGATCGTCGTTGGCGAACCGTTGCCGTTTAGCAAGATTAGGTCGGGCCCGGCGTTCATGAGCCAGCCGTCTTTTGTTTTGATCGCAAAGTTGGCGGGCGCTTTGATGGTTTCCAAGGTTTTGGGCGCGGCGTCATAGAGATGCTGCAATTTGCGATCAGCCGCTGTTAGCTGCGCGACAAGTCCGGCAAGCGTTGCCGCTTGCGCCTTGTTCGATCCGATAAGGGTTTTTTCCGTGCTTTGGGCTTGGGCGAGGATCGAGCGACCGCGCGCTTCGTCATAAATGGAGGCTCTCTCGGCCGTGTCGATCTGGCGTTTTATGTCGGCGACGGCGGCGTTAAACTTATTCTCGGCGGCGCGGTGCGCGTTGTTTATTGAAATTATTTTTAAACTCACAAAAAAAACGGCAAGAAGCGCAAGGAGAACAATGGCGGCGCGCTTCGCCGCGATCGGCAAATTGTTGAACCGTTCCAGCGGGGGAATTTTGGCGATATTTTGGGTCGGCGGTTTGGCGATTGGCTTTTTGGCAAGCGTTTTGTCCGGCGACGTCTTATTTTTCGGCTTGAATCGGTCGATCCATGCTCCCATCGCCGGAAGTCCCGAAGGAGAGAGGGTGCGCGCAACTTCTTCTTCGCGCGAACGCAAATTTGCCACGGAAGCATTGTCTTTGGCGCGGAAGACGGCTCGGATCGGCGCCAGGCGCATGATGGTGCCGACAACGGAGACGCTTTCGGGGGATGAAAGGATGATCGAACGGATGCGAGCCGCGACCGCGGGCGGTTCCGAGCGGTCGGTGGCTTCGACAATGTCGGCGATCGGGTAAATATTGAAAAGCGAGCCGGTCGCGATAAGCAGGATGTCGTTTTCCGCGACATTGCCGATCACCATGTCGTTTAAGAGCCGCTCATCGGCGCCTTCGTCAAAGCCTCGAAAGATATCGATGGTCTTGGTCGGGCGGTTCGCTTCGCGGCGGAGCAAATAAGCTTCGGCTTGCCCGTGGCGCGTCAGGTATAAATTGCCGCCCGCAACCACCGCCAAAGCAATCGTCAAAAGCGACGGGTCAACTTTTATCCGTTCTCTCGCGACGACGGCGGCAATCGTTTCGCGCACTTTGGTAACGGTCTGTTCGAAGAATTGCTCCGGCGTTTGGCCGCTGCGCGGCAAAGCGCGGGCGTAGGCGTTTTCAATCACGGCCTCGACCTCCGTAACCAAAGAGTCAAGCTGCGGCGTGCGCGGCATGTTCATGCAAATAAAACCAAAAGGTCGCCCGACAGCGGCTTCTTGATGGCCGGGGATGGCAGGATTAAAAACGCGTTCAATGCTGTTGCCGCTGCGGCGAATCAAGATTTCATCAATGCGAACTGCGTTCATACCCAGTAGCACAACTTCGATAGCGGCGTAATTTCACCGATCGAAATGTGTTAAGTAATAATCTCATAATTTATTATACTGCCCATTCCTTTCATCGACGATCCCTAAGCAATCGAAGTTGTTCTACTGGGCATAATGTTGATATTATCATTTTTTTAGTATACCGTAGGTAGTGCCAATCGGCAAAGGCATGCTTGAACACCTTTTTGGTTCGAAAACCCGGGTTCGGCTTTTGCGCCTCTTCCTTCATCATCCTGAAGAAGCTTTTTTTGTTCGCGAACTGGCGAGAAAAACGCATTTTCAAATGAATGCGGTGCGGCGTGAGCTTGATAATCTAGTTAAATTTGGCGCGCTCGTAGAAAGCAAGCAAACGGGCGAGAAAAAAGAAAAAGGGCCGTCGAGTCAGCGTCGCTATTATAGGTTGAACACCGATTTTGTTCTCTATTCGGAATTGCGCGCCTTAATCCTAAAGTCGCAAATTCTTCTTGAACAGAATTTTGTGAAGCGCGTGCAGGACATGGGCGCGGTGAAGTATTTGGCGCTTACCGGACGCTTTGTCGATATGCCCGAACTCTCGACCGATCTCCTTGTGATTGGCAAGGTGAATCGCGATCGGCTGGAGCGTCTGATCCAAGACTTTGAGCGCGAACTCGGCGCCTCGGTGCGCTTTACGGTGCTCACCGGTTCGGAATTTCAATACCGCAAACAAGTGGGCGACAAATTCATTTATTCAATTTTGGAAAGCAAGAAGGTTGTGGTGGTGGACGAGCTTGATAAGCATGAAACATGAAGCACGAAACATAAAGCACTCCATTGTCGAGCCAAGTATGACGGAATGCTTCATGTTTCATGCTTTGTGCTTCATATGAATATTTCTCTCGATACAACTGAATTGAAGAAAGTGCGCATTCGTATCGACGACGGAAAGAAAGTGCGCCGAGCCAAATTCGCCATCTACGCCGATGCCGCTTTGTCGCGACTTGATAAAATTCTTGGAGGCCGAAAATTGGAAACGATCGGCGCGGTCGCGGGCCCCGGCGCGTTTAGCGCCACGCGCACCGGGGTCGCGCTTGCGAACGCTCTTGCTTACGGTTTTGGCATTCCGGTCATCGCCTTGAGCAAAGCACAATTCGATTCGGACGACACGCTTCCGCCGGGAGTTAAGCCGCCCATCGCGGTTCGCTACGGCATGCCGCCCAATATCACGAAAAAGAAGATCGTATGAAACTTTCCGATCATCAGAAGATCAGGATGCTTGAGATTATCCCTGGCGCGCTGGTTTGGACGACGCTTGTTGCGGCCGTGCTCTTGTCGTTTGAGAAGCCGCTCTGGGTCATTTATTTCATCGTTGTTTTCGACGTGTACTGGCTTTTCAGGATCTGCTATTTTGCGATCTTTCTGATCGCTTCGTGGCGCCGATATCGCCGCAATCTTAAGATAAATTGGGAAGAGAAAATGAATGAGTGCCCCGGTTCCACCCGCCTTCACCAGCTTATTTTATTGCCGACCACGACCGAGTCGTATGAGGTGTTGAAAACGACGGTGGAGGCCTTGGCAAATTCTCGTTTTCCGAAAAAACGCATGATCGTCGTTTTTGCCGGCGAGGAACGTTTCAGGGAAATATTCTTGCCAAAAGCCGAGCGGCTGGTCGAAGAATACGGCAAAACCTTTGAAAAGGTGTTGGTCACTTTCCACACGGTGAAGCCGGGCGAGCTGATCGGGAAAAGCGCCAATCTTACTTCGGCGTCGCGCGAGATCATTCCGCAGCTTTCCGAACTTGGCATCCCGGATGAAGACATCATTGTTTCCGGTTTCGACAGCGATACGATCGTTCACCCGCAATTTTTTGCGCATTTGACCTACACCTATTGCAAGACGCCCGACCCGCTCAAGAGTTCGTATCAGCCGATGGTTGTTTATAACAACAATATTTGGGACGCGCCGGCGCCTTTGCGCGTTGCCGCTTTTGGCACCACCTTTTGGCTCATGACCGAGCTCTCAAGACCTGAGTTCATGGCCACTTTTTCCTCTCATGCCATGCCTTGGAAAATGCTGAAGGATGTTGGTTTTTGGCAAACGGACATTGTTTCCGACGATTCGCGAATTTTTCTTCAGGGCTTTGTCCGTTATAACGGCGATTATCGCGTCACGCCGCTGTATCTGCCGGTTTCGATGGATACCGTTGCCGGTAAAAATTATTGGGGGTATTTAAAAGGCCTTTACAAACAACAGCGCCGCTGGGCGTGGGGCGTAGAGAATTTTCCGTACCTAGTTTGGCAATTGCGCAAGTCGGCCAAGCCCGATTTCCCGAAAGGCAAGAAATGGATAATGATCCTGCGCACGCTCGAAGGCATGTATTCATGGGCCACGGCGCCCATCCTTATGTTCCTTTTGGGCCAGCTGCCAATTTACATGACGCGCGGCGCGGTCCGCGAAATGGCCTTTGTCCAGAATACGCCGTTCACGCTTCAATACATCATGACGCTCGCCATGGTCGGCACGATCATGGCCATGACATTAGCCACCCGCATGCTGCCGGCGCGGCCCCAAACCAAGAAGCGCTGGAACTGGCTCGTCATGATCCTGCAGTGGGCGCTCACCCCGATCACTTTCATCGTTTTCGGCTCGATACCGGCGATCGATGCGCAAACTCGTCTGATGCTTGGCGGGCGGTATCGCCTTGGGTTTGATGTGAGCGATAAGGCCAAGCGCACGGCCAAGATCGAAGCGTTCAAGTGAAATATGGAACATGAAACACGGAACATGAAACATCCCGCACATCCTCTCAAGATCGCGCTCTGGGTCGCCCTGATTTTGGTTTTTGGATCTCTTGTCACCGCCATTCCCGTTGCCGCGGCCGCGTACCGGATGGCGAGCGAGGCGCAAGCCGGTCGGCAGGCCTTGACCGCCGCCGCCGCGGCAGCCGCGCGCTCGGATATTAAAGCCGCCAACCTTGATCTGGGTTTTGCGCAACAGCATCTTGCGGCCGCTGATCGGTTTGGCAAAGTGCTCGCGCCCATGGAAGTATTGCCGTATGTCGGCGTTGATGTTAAGAGCGCGCGTTCGCTCATCGCTTCGTCGCTTAAAACCGCCGTCGCTCTTGGTCGCGTTGGCGCTTTGGGGCAAAGTGTTTTTGACATTCTCGCCCGCGCGCAAGGCTTTAGCGCCAATGAACCGACTGTTTCATCCGGCGTTATCGCTTTTTTTAAACTCTCGCCCGACGATCGCGCCGCCGCGCTCGCGGCGCTTTCCAAAGCACCCGACGACTTGAGCGCTTCGGTTTTCGAGATCGACCAGGCGCTTGCCGGTTTTAATTCGCTTCCGGACGCGTCGGACTTGGGCTCGGTTATCGCATCGCTCCGACCCGCCATCGTCGAGCTCGAGGCGGTGCGCGAAAAGCTCGCCGTGGCCGCGGAGCTGGCAAAACTGTTGCCCGCGCTTTCCGGGTATCCGATGCCGAAGAATTATCTTCTGCTCCTTCAGAACAACACCGAATTGCGACCGACCGGCGGCTTCATCGGGACGCTTGCCACTGTGACCGTGGCCTCGGCCATGGCGCAGAACCTAAAAGTTTCCGACGTTTATGCGCTTGACGGCGTTGGTGCGGCCAGTTTAAAAATCGTCCCCCCCGCGGCGCTCGCCAAATATTTGTCGGCTCAAAAATGGTATTTGCGCGATGCTAATTGGTCGCCGGATTTTCCCACGGCGGCGCGCGAAGCGATCGACATTTATGACCAAGAAGGCGGCGCGGAAAAGTTTGACGGCGTGCTTGCCGTTGATCCGACCTTGGCCGTCGATCTCTTGAGGATCGTGGGGAACGTGACAATCGGCGCATCAACTTTTACTCCGGACAACGTCACCGATGAAATAGAGTACCAAGTTGAAAAAGGTTTTGACGCCAAGGGTTTGCCGGTGGCCCAGCGCAAGGATATTTTGATCGCGCTCGCGAGCGAGGTGTTCACGCGCGTCATGGCTTTGCCGAACGACAAGTGGCAGGTTGCCGTTACCGCCTTTGTTCGCGCACTCGACGAGAAACATATACTTATCGCCTCGCTTGATCCGGCCGTCGCGAGCTTCGCCGCTTCGCGCCATTGGGACGGCGCCGTTCGCGCGCCGGCGAATGACTTCCTCATGGTCGTCGATGCAAACCTTGCCGCGCTCAAGACCGATAGCGTCATGAGCCGCGCGATTTATTATTCGTTCAAACCCGATACCAACGGGCTGACGGCAACAGTAAGCCTTACCTACACCAATCACGGCGGCTTCAGCTGGAAGACGACGCGCTATCGCACCTACACGCGCATCTACGTGCCGCCGGGAAGCGAGCTTGTTTCGTCGTCGGGCGCCATGGCGAACGACAAAATTTTGGACCCAAAGCGCACGCCCGGCAAGGTTGATATTGTCGATGAACTCGGCCTGCGTTCCTTTGGCGCGTTCTTGTCGGTTGAGCCGGGCGAGACGCGCGTCCTCTCGTTCACATACAAACTGCCGTCATCGATAGTTTCGGCCGCCAGTGCGGGAAATTACAGCCTGAACGTCCAAAAACAGCCGGGAACAATTGCCGTGCCGTTGACTTTGAGCCTTGATTTTGGTAAGAAAGTCGCATCGGCCGACCCGGCTGAAAGCCGTGAAAATTGGGGCGACGGCAAGTATTCGTTTTTGACGGACTTAACCGTTGATCGGCAGTTTAAAATTGGATTCTAACTAAATATAAATGATGAAGGAAAATCGTTCGAACGGGTTTGAAGCGCGATATTCAGCGCTTCACCCTGAGCGATGCCGAAGCGAGCGAAGAAGGTGAGAACGGTTTTACTGAATCATTTATATGTCTATGTTCATCAAGAAGATTGCCATTGATTTGGGGACGACGAGCGTTTTGGTTTATGTGCCAAAGCGCGGGGTTATTGTTAATGAACCGTCGGTCGTCGCCATTTCGACCGTTGACAAAAAGATTATGGCCGTCGGCAAAGAGGCCAAGGAAATGTTGGGCCGCACGCCGGACACGATCGTCGCCGTGCGACCGCTCAAGGACGGCGTCATCGCCGACTACAAAACGACCGAAGCCATGCTGCGCTACTTCATCAACAAAGCTGTCGGCGGGTTCCGTTTGTTCCGTCCCGAGGTCATGGTCGCTGTTCCCGGCGGCATTACCTCGACCGAGCGCCGCGCGGTCATTGACGCGACCATCGCCGCCGGCGCGCGCGCCGCTTACATCATCAAGGAACCGATCGTGGCCGCCATCGGCGCCGACATTCCCATTGGTTCGGCTTCTGGCCACATGATCATCGACATCGGCGGCGGCACCGCCGAAATTGCCGTTATCTCGCTTGGCGGCATTGTCGCGTCCGACTCGGTCCGCATTGGCGGCAACAAATTCGACCTGGCCATTTCCGAACACATCCGCCGCAAGTACGGCCTCGCAATAGGGGAGCGCACCGCCGAAGACATTAAGATCGGGATCGGCTCGGCGCTCTACATGGAAAACAAAATGACCATGGAGGTGAAAGGCCGCGACATGGTTTCGGGTTTGCCCAAGGTCATTACCGTCACTTCCGACGACGTGACCGACGCCATCTCCGATGAGCTCGAAGGCATTGTCGCGCGCGTGAAAGAGGTCATGCACCACACGCCGCCCGAACTCTGCGCCGACGTCATGGAAAAAGGCATGATGCTCTCCGGCGGTTCGTCCTTGCTCCGCAACATCGACCAGCTCTTCGCCCAAGCGATCGGCATTCCGGCATATGTCGCCGACGACTCTTTGTATTGCGTGGTCAAAGGCACCGGCATCGCTTTAGAGAATTTGGAGAGCTATAAGCGCTCGATTTTGGCGACACGCTAACGTCATTGCGAGGAGTGAGCCGCGCGAACGACGCGGCAATCTCGCTAGGGTACTGCCTTGGTTGCATATTTGCTCGAGATTGCTTCGCTGGAGCTCGCAATGACGATATTGATGAGGGTTAGACATTCGACATTAGTCATTCGATATTCAATCCCATGCTCATTGGAATCGACGCCTCGCGCGCCGAGGCAAAATTGAAAACCGGCGTCGAACGCTATTCGTTCGAAATCATCCGCGCCCTCCGCGCCGCTCTTCCGTTAAACGCGGAAGTTGTTTTGTATTCGTACGAACCGCTGCCGAAAGAACTTGGGCCATGGAGCGACAAATGGAAGAACAAAGTTTTGAACTGGCCGCCCAAATACGCTTGGACCGCACTGCGCCTTTCATGGGAAATGTGGCGCCACGCCCCCGACGTTTTATTCGTCCCCGGTTACCGCTTGCCATTCTTCGCGCCAAAGAAGTCGGTCGTCACCATTCACGATGCCTCATTTTTGGAATATCCCGAACTTTACGAACCGTCTGATCGCGCCCGGCAGAATAAAACTTTGATCGATACCTGCCAGCGCGCTAGCGCCGTGATTGTCCCGTCCGAATACACCAAATCCCAACTCGCCGCTCTTAAGCCCGCAAATATTGCAGTGATTCCGTTGGGGGTGAGAATCGACGTGCCGCTAACCCACCCTACCCTCCCTTACA
>Ga0182010_10001689_pt1 | contig 11511 bp, 10 predicted proteins | sample 611E1MmetaG_FD_120488 | JGI IMG/M metagenome (GOLD analysis project Ga0182010, IMG submission 120488) | Permafrost microbial communities from Stordalen Mire, Sweden - 611E1M metaG | ecosystem: Environmental > Terrestrial > Soil > Wetlands > Permafrost | place: Sweden: Stordalen | collected...
CCGGGCCCTGTGCCGTGCCGTCGTTCTGTTCTGCCCTCAGCCTGGGAGGGCCGGTGCTCGAGTGATGCCTGTGATGGGCCTCGCTGCCCTTTCGGTGCCGTAGCCGCAGTCCAGAGCATCAGAGCCCGGTGACAATCGAAGACCGGGGGGGCCAGCTCTCAAGACTCTCTGTCGTCTGGTCGATGAAGAACCCATGTCCGATAGTGGTTTCGAGCGGAACAGACCTCCGTTCGGGACGGACGATGAAACAATCCTGGCCAGGTTGCTCGGTGAATTCCCCGATGCGGTGACCGTCATCGACGGGCAGGGCCGGATATGGTGGGCCAACCGCGCCGCAGAGCGCCTGTTCAGTTGGTCACTCCGCGACGCGATGGGCATGTCAGGGCTCGAGCTCGTCCACCCGGAGGACTTGGAGTCGGTCCTGCATTCCCTGGTGGGGGTGCAGGGCAAGGAAATCGGCGAGCCTCTCGAGATCCGATTCAGCACGGCCACAGGGTGGCGACTCATGGAGCTGATCGGTGCACCGGTGCCTTGGCTCGAGGATGGTGCAGTGCTCATCTGTGCGCGGGATCTGACGGAGCGCCGGCGATTCGAAGTCGCACACAATCAAGACGCTCGGTTCCGAGCTCTCGTACAGAACTCGGCGACGCTCACTCTCCTGGTTTCCCCCGAAGGCATTGTCGAGTCCGTCTCCGGGGCGCTCACGCGTCTGCTGGGACATGATTCGGAGCTCGTGAAGGGGCAGCCACTGGCCAGAATCGTTAGTGAATCCGATCGTCCGGAACTCGAAGCAGCCTTCGAATGTGCTTCGCGGGGAGCATCGACAGTGGCCCCGGTGACGGTCACGTTGGACTTGCTGCGCCAAGGGGGCAGAGGAACAGTCCCGTTCGAACTCGCGATCGTCAATCTGACTGACGATCCAACCGTTCGAGGGTACGTCGTGTCTGGTCACGACGTCACCTCCAGAGCACACGCCGAACTCGAACTGCGCAGAACTCTCTCGCTACTGACGGCAACGTTGGAGGCCACGGCGGACGGTATTCTCGTCGTCGATGCCGACGGTCGATTCGCCAGTTTCAATCGCCGATTCGCCGAAATGTGGCACCTGCCCACGTCGATCCTGGCAAAGCGAGACGAGGCCACGGCGATTGCGTACATCCGCGATCAGTTGATAAGGCCCGAAGCCTTTGTGGCAAAGGTCGATGAGCTCTATAGCGATACTGAAGCGGATAGCCACGATGTCCTAGAGTTCAAAGACGGTCGAGTGTTCGAACTGCTCTCCAAGCCACAGCGCGTAGACGACGCAGTCGTAGGACGTGTGTGGAGCTTCCGAGATGTGACCGAACGCAAGCGGCTCGAGGACCAGCTGTCATACCAGGCGCTTCACGATTCACTCACCGGCCTCGGCAACCGAGCCCTCTTCCAGGATCGGCTTCAGCATGCGGTCGCACGGATCGAACGCGGCCATGGTCGTCTCGCTGTCCTCTTCCTGGATGTGGACAACTTCAAGACGATCAACGATTGGCTTGGGCATTCCGCGGGTGACGCGGTCCTCCAAACCATCGCCGAGGGCATTGTCGGATGTCAACGCAGGGCCGACACCGCAGCGCGCATCGGGGGGGACGAATTTGGGGTTCTCGTCGAAGAAATCGGACACGCCGGCGAAGCGATCAAGCTGGCGGAACGAATCTTGATGGCAACGCGTCCGCCGTTGACCCTGGGTGCAAATGAGGTGTCGGCCACGGTCAGCATCGGCATCGCGTTCGACGGGCCCGGCATCAGCAGTGATCAACTTCTGTGCAACGCGGATCTCGCGATGTATGCCGCGAAGGCACGCGGGGGAAACCGACACGCGGAGTTCGAGGGCAAGATGCACGTAAGTGACCGAGTCCCTGTGAATTGAACCACTTGCTCGCCAATCGGGATCCTTCCACCATCGTGGTGGCCTTGCGAGTCGCTCCGGTGCGCACTTCCTCTGCGGCTCCACTACCAGTCGGAAAGGTCTGATGTGTCCGGGGTTTGGTTTGGTGGGGGGTTTGCTTGATCTGTCATGCCTGTGACCCGAAGGGACGGTCCGCACGCCAAAGGGGCAGGGCCCGGGTTTTCCGCCGCCCGGTGCCCTCAAGCGGTGGGTCGACGCCAACTCGGCTCCCCCGGACGGCGAAAAGGGGTTCGAGTTCCTGGTTCATCGTGGGCTGCCACCGTCAGGGCTCATCGAGACGACGATGTGGTTCGCTGCGGACCGCTGGGCGGCTTCGATGATCTCCAGGACGGCCACCGAGTCCCACGGATCGACCGGGGGCGGAGCGCCGCCGTCAAGCGCTGCTGTCAGAACTGAGTAGAAGTCCTGGTAGGCACCGGGCAGGCTGGGGACCGTCTCATTGTCGCCGGCGACCCCGAGGATCCCGTCACGCTCCGGGGCCTGTCTGCCCCATTCGGGTGAGCCGGGACGCAGACCGGCGGCCAACTGTTTTTCTTGTGGGTCGAGGCCGTAGCTCGTGTACCCGGCCTGGTCGCCGAGCACCCGGAATCGGGGTCCCAGCTGAGGGGCCAGGGCGCTGGCCCACAGATGGCTACGAACCCCTCCGGCGTGGGTCAAGGCCACGAACACATCGTCGTCGACGATGCTGCCAGTTCGGCGTCGGTCGAGTTCGGCGTAGACGGAGGTCACCGACCCAAAGAGGACGAGTGCCTGGTCGATCAGGTGGGCGCCGAGGTCGTAGAGGAGGCCGCCGGCCTTCGCTGGGTCTGGATTCTCGCGCCAGCTGCCCTCCCGAAGCTGAGGAATCCAGCGCTCGAAGCGCGACTCGTAGCGATGAATCCGGCCGAGCCGCCCCTGTGCGACGAGCCGGCGTAACGTCAGGAAGTCACTGTCCCACCGGCGATTCTGAAACACCGTGACGATGACCCCGGCCTCTTGGGCCCGCTCGACGAGCCGGCGGCCGTCCGCGACCGTCGCCGCCAGCGGCTTGTCGACCACCACAGGCAGACCGGACTCGACCGCGCGCAGGCCGAGCGGGATATGGGACTCGTTCGACGTGGCCACTACGACCAGGTCGACTCGGCCGGCTCCGGCGAGGACAGCGTCTACTTCACCGCTGACTTGCGCATCGGGGAAGTCCCTTCGGGCTTGGGAAGCTCGCAGGGGATCAGAGGTGACGATCGCAGCGACATCGAGTCCGGGTGTGGCGTCGATGAGAGGAGCATGGAACACTCGGCCGGCGAGCCCGTACCCGATGACTCCCACCTTGTGGGACTGACCGTTGGTCATGGTCCCATTAGATCAGCCCGACGTGGCACGGGCCTCGCCTGGCGAGGGGAGGCCAGGGCCTCGCCAACCCCTCAGTCCCTGGCACTACCTCCGTCAGGGACAGCGTTCCGGGATCGGGCGATGGTTGGAACATGCATTCCCTGCGCACCTTTGTCGTTGCATACCCGTGTGCAACGCCGTCTGTTTCAATCGGTGGCGGGGGTGCGCCAAAGGTCGATATCGCCTTCCACGGCGTACTGGTCGATGGCGGCGAGTTCCTCTGCCGAGAAGTCCAAGTGGTCGAGGGCGGTGACATTCTGCTCCAGTTGGGCGACACTGCTCGCCCCGACGAGGACTGAGGTGACCCGCGGGTCTCGCAGGGCCCAAGCCACGGCCATCTGGGCGAGGCGCTGTCCTCGCCTCTGCGCAAGAGCATGCAGGCCGCGCACACGGGCCAGGTTGTCGTCGTTGAGCATCCCCATGGGGAGCGAGCTGTTCTCAGACGCGCGGGACCCTTCGGGGATGCCGTTCAGGTATCGATCGGTGAGAAGGCCTTGGGCGAGGGGAGAGAAGGCGATACAGCCGACGCCCTCAGTGCCGACGACGTCGAGCAGGTGCTCCTCGATCCATCGGTTGAGCATCGAGTACGACGGCTGGTGGATGAGCAGCGGGGTGCCGAGTCGGCGGAGGATGGCGATGGCCTCCTGGGTGCGTCGGTCGGAGTAGGAGGAGATCCCGACGTAGAGGGCCTTACCCTGTTGGACTGCGGAATGGAGTGCTCCAAGGGACTCTTCGAGGGGGGTCTCGGGGTCGAAGTGGTGATGATAGAAGATGTCGACGTAGTCGAGACCCATGCGCTTGAGGCTCTGATCCAAGCTGGCCAGGAGGTATTTGCGGGAGCCGAGGTCGCCGTACGGGCCGGGCCACATGTCCCAGCCGGCTTTGGTCGAGATGACGAGCTCGTCGCGGTGATCACGGAAATCGGAGTGGAGGATCCGGCCAAAGTTGGATTCGGCGCTGCCGTAGGGCGACCCGTAGTTGTTTGCGAGGTCGAAGTGGGTGATGCCGAGGTCGAATGCCCGGCGCAGGATGCCTCGTTGGGTACCGATCGGCCGGTCGTCGCCGAAGTTGTGCCAGAGCCCGAGCGACACGGCGGGCAGGAGGAGGCCGCTGCGTCCGCAGCGACGGTAGGTCATGGAGGCGTAGCGGCTGTCGGCGGGTACGTAGCTCATGAGCCTGGATCGTGCTCCGTTTCTGTCCGGTGAGGGGCTGGTCGGCGCCGGGTGGTTGCTCGGACCGGATTGGTGACGCCACGGAGGACGACGAAGACCGGCATGACGTTGCGAACGGCGAGCAGGTCGCCGCGACTGACTGAAGGTCCACTGTAGGCGCCGAGGAAGAATCCGGCGAGCGCCTCGACCGGCGACGTCGGCGTAGCCGTGGGGGAGTGCTGCGACGAGCGCACCCCTGATGCCCATGTCGCCACCGACCGGGCAATCGGCACCGCCGACGATGAAGACCGCAAGGCGGGGTGGCCACCTACTTGCGGCGAGCAGGCCGAAGCCCACGACGATGATCGGCACGCTCTGTTCCAACAGGGCGCCGCCCACCGTAGAGCGCTCCCGAGCCGACGGGGAAGGAGCGCTCCGGCAACGGCGAGGAACACCCGGTCGGCCGAGGCGAACCGAGGACGGGGCGTACGCCGCGGCAGCACCCCGAGTTGATGGCGAAGCATGACCATCTCAACGTTCTTCTCGAGCCCGCCGAGACGACGAACCCGAAGAAGCTCGGAAGTGCGACGGACCAGACGGTAGAGGAACGAGAGGGCCACGACCGGAGAGGTTCGTCGCACCCGTCTGTGCCTGATCAAGCTGGCGTTCGGGTGTGTGCACCCCATACGGCGGGACGACCCCCGACACCCTCTCCGTGCCGAATTGGCCGGATGGTCGTGGTCCCACTGGTCCCTCGTTTCGTGACCGGTCAGGTCGAGGTCACGAAACGAGGAGTGGTCGAGTTGGGCAAGTCGGCAGCGGAACGCACCCGGCGGATCGGGCTGCCGGGGAGCCGATCAGCCGATGATGGTGCCGGCCACGGTGAACGTCCGGTAATCGGTGATGGTCAGCCCGGCCACGGCGATGTTCGTGAGGTTGGTAGAGGCCCCCGGCTCGACGATGTCGAGGCTCTGGACCACGTCGTTGGACGGCAGTGGTGCTGCGCCGACGGCCCCGGCGACCGGGTCGAACGTCTTGGTCGCTCCGCCGCCGCCATTGGAGCAGTCGTAGGTTCGCACATCGGTGGCGCCCGACGAGGGGTTGTAGGCGGTCAGCAGGTAGTAGGGCGCGGCCCCCGAGCAGGTACCGCCGGCCACCGTGAACCCGAGGGTCTGCAGTTGGGAGACGTCGAGTCCCTCGACCCCGAGGACCCGTGCACCGGCCGGCACCGAACCGCCCGAGATATTGGACAGCTGGAGCTGCGACGAGGTCCCCGTGTTCACCCATGACGAGGTCTGGCCCGACGACGCCGCGTACGGGTCGACCTTCACTGCCAATGGCGGCCGGGCGGCCATGGCGACGATCGGCTTGTTGAGCGCGAGGTTCCCGAGGGAGCCGAGGAAGCCGGCATCGCCGTAGTTGAAGATCCCCCCGTCGGAGGCCACCAGCCAGTAGCCCTGGCCGTCAGTTGTGGCGGCCATGCCCACAATGGGCTTGTTGAGCGTGATGTTCCCGGTGGAGCCGTAGAACTGGGCGTCGCCGTAGCTGAAGATCCCCCCGTCGGAGGCCACCAACCAGTAACCCTGGCCGTCAGGTGTGCTGGCCATGCCCACGATCGGCTTGTTGAGCGTGATGTTCCCGGTGGAACCGTGGAAGCCGGCGTCGCCGAAGGAGAACACCCCCCCGTCGGAGGCCACCAGCCAGTAGCCGGCCCCGTCAGGGGTTTCGGCCATGCCCACAATCGGCTTGTTGAGGGCCTGGCCCCCCATCGAACCCTGGAAGCTGGCGTCGCCGAAGGCGAACACCCCGCCGTCGGAGGCCACCAGCCAGTAGCCGAGCCCGGTGGAGGTGGGGGCCATGCCCACAATGGGCTTGTTGAGCGTGATGTTCCCGGTGGAGCCGTAGAACTGGGCGCTCCCGAAGGAGAAGATGCCGCCATCACTGGCGACCATCCAGTAACCCTCGAGGAAGGGGTCCTCGGCGCCACCCACGATGGGCTTGTTGAGGGCCTGACCACCCATCGACCCGTAGAACTGGGACTGGCCGAGATTGAACACGCCGCCGTCCGATGCGAAGAGCGCGTAGCCGGGCCCGAGGGGATACGCGACCTTCGGAGCAGCGGGGGCGGCGGTGGCGGCGGTGGCAGAAAGAGCCAGAGCCCCGATCAGCGAAGCGGCAATGGTGGCCGCAGCGGTGAGGACGGCAGCGACCCGCCCAACCCGCCGAACGCGCCCGCCTGTGGTCATTGATCTGTTGGTAGCCACGAAGACTCCCTTTCATCGTTCCTTCGCCGGAGGTAGATCACGCGATCCGCCGTGCGACCTACCCTGTGTCTACCATGCGGTCGGTCCGACCACAACGAGGACGCCGCACGGGCGACGGGCTGATCGGCACCATGGGGGCGCGACGCGCGCAGTATGGCTAAGGTCTCTAGTAGTCATCGTGGCTCGGTCGGCGGGAACGACCGGAACGACCCGGGTTCGGGTCCAAGGTCAGGGAGAAACAGTATGAGACGATTCGCAGTGCGACTCGCTGGATGTGCGGTGGCGGTAGCGATTGCCACCCCCGCCCTGCTCGTCACGGGAGGCGGGCTCGGTGTGGTGGCCGCTGGGGCGGCAGTGACGTGCCCGGCCGGGCAGCCCACCGGGGCGGCCCCGGGACAGGGCTCGTCGCCCACTCCCGGGCGGCCGACGACCTACCCGCTCGGCCAGTGCCAGCTGCTGCTGTCCACCGGGGCCATCCCGGCCGGCGGCACGGTGACGGTCACCGGCAGTGGGTTCGGGGCCTTCGCCCGGGTGAGCCTGTCCCTCGGGGGCACGGTAGTGGGCTCGGCGACCGCCGATGCCAACGGCTCGTTCTCGGCCAGCGCAGTGATCCCGTCGTCGACTCCCGCGGGAACCTACGTGATGACGGCCAGCGGGGGCGGCCAGACGCTCGCCTCCCAACTGGTGGTGACCGGTAGCGGGTCCGGCAGTAGTGCAGGGGCGGCACCAGCGGTGGCCGTTGGGACTGCGTCGTCAGGATCGTCGGGCGGTGGCGGGTCCGGAAGCACCGGGACGTCGGGGACGGGTTCGGCTGGTCCGAGTGGTGGATCGGCGACCGGCTCCGGTTCGAGCGGTTCGACCAGCGGGAGCGGAAGCACCCACGCAGCGAGCCCGAGGCACGTAGCGGCACCGGCGACGGTGGCCAACCATGCCCAACCCGGTTCATCACTGGCGTGGGCGGGGCTGGCCGCACTGGTGTTGCTGGCGCTGGCCGGTGGGTTGTTCTTCATCCTGCGCTCACGGCGCTCGGGCACGACTGCCGGTTGAGAGAGTTCGCTGACGAGCGGTGGCCCGGGCACCGGGCACCGCTCTGTGAACGGGACGATTCCTGGGGAATGACGGCGTGACGGATCATCCGTTAGGAGCGGGCTTGACGGGCAAGGTGGCGATCGCTGGCTAAGGCTACGTAGGGTTGCCCATTGCAATGCGGGCGGTCGAGGTGGGCTACGACGTGGTCGGCTATGAACCCGACCTGACCAGGGCGAAGCGGTTGCTCTCGTGTTCCTCGTACGTCGAGGACGTGTCCGACAGGGTCTTGTCGGCGGCACTCGCCAGTGGGCGTATGAGCCTTCCGACGCGATCGAGTCGTGCGAAGGGTTCGACGTGGCCGTCATCACCGTGCCGACCCCGCTCACCGAGGGTGCTCCCGATCTGTCCTACATCGAACGTTCGGCTCGGGAGCTGGCCCCGTACGTGCGCCCGGGCTCGACGGTCATCCTCGAGTCGACCACGTACCCAGGTACCACCGAGGAACTCCTCGTGCCGATCCTCGAGGCGGGTTCTGGATTGACCGCGGGTCGAGACTTCTGCGTCGGCTACAGCCCCGAGCGGATCGACCCGGGGAACAGGACCTGGACCTTCCAGAACACCCCGAAGGTGGTATCGGGGATCGACGAGCGATCCGCCGTCGCCGTCGATGCGTTCTATCGGTCCGTGGTGGATGCGACCGTGGTGGTGTCGGGGCCGAAGGTGGCCGAGATGAGCAAACTGCTCGAGAACACGTTCCGCCATGTGAACATCGCCCTGGTGAACGAACTGGCCATGTTCGCCGGCGAGTTGGGGGTCGACGTGTGGGAGGCAATCGACGCAGCGTCGACCAAGCCCTTCGGGTTCATGACCTTCACCCCGGGGCCCGGGGTCGGGGGCCACTGCCTGCCGGTGGACCCGTCGTACCTGTCGTGGCGGGTGAAGCAGAGCATCGGTGCAAACTTCCGATTCGTCGAGTTGGCCAACGACATCAACGACCATATGCCCGACTACGTTGCCCAACGGGCTGCGATGGCACTGAACCGCGACTCGAAGGCGGTCAACGGGTCGCGAATTCTGGTGCTCGGCCTCGCTTACAAGCGGAACTCGGGTGACGTGCGAGTGTCGCCGGTGCCGGTGTTCTGCGACCGCATGGCTGCGCTTGGCGCGGACGTACACGCCGTCGATCCCTATGTGCCGGAAGAGCAGTTCCCGTCGAGTGCGGCGCCCGTGGCGCTCACCCAGGCAGAGCTACATGCGGCGGACCTGGTTGTGGTGACAACGGATCATGACGAATTCGATTGGGAGCTGGTGGTCGGATCGGCTCGCCGGGTGCTCGACACTCGCCACCGAGTCCCAGCCGACGATCACGTCGAGTATCTGTGAAGCGACCGATGGGTGTACAAACCCGGCACGGCCTTCCGGGCTATGCATTCCGGGGCGGATACCGCCATTCTTAGCTTGCGATTAAACCCCGACTGTCTGGTCACGCAGCCTTTTTGACTGCGGGATAACGAGTTCTGGGCGGTTTTCGGGTTCCTTTGGGCCGTCCTGGTCCCGGGGTCGAGGATTTCGGTGGACTGGCCGGCGTTCCGATCGATGCACGAAGTCGGCGAAACCCCCGTCGCACACGGGCCGGCGTGAGTTGCGTGGGTGCGCGTGGTCGCTCCCAGGGGAGTCGAAGATCATCGACGAGGCTGCGAGCGAGACGGAGCTCGGTGTAGGCGGCCATTACGAGCCAGGTCCACCAGTCGGCCTGTTCGGGAGTGCACACCGACGGTGTGGTCCAACCGAGCGTTCCTTTCACGAAGCGGAAGGTGTGCTCAATGTCGAACCTGCGGAGGTAGGCCCGCCAGCACAGGTCGAGATCGGGCTCCCCCTCACCGGACCACCACAACCAGAGCGTCTTCTTCGTGCGGGCGGTGGGCTTGGGCAGGTGTTCGACCTCGACGCGGATCACGCTGCCTTTGACGATCGGCGGCACCTGGCATCCGGTCCAGTGCCCGCGTCCCGATAGTCGCGGGTGCACCTCGTGCCAGGCGGTGACCGTGACGGTCCCGTAACGGCGGTCGATGGCGGTGAGACGTGCGTCCGGCTTCGGCCAGGTCTTTGGATCAGAGCATTTGAACCGTCTCCCGTGTCGAGGGGGACGCCCTCCAGTCTATGGTGGACGATTGGGACGGGAGGGTGGATCTGCATAGAGGACCCGGTCATTGCGAATGCGACAGAGCACCTCGGCACGCACGCCGGCAAGATCGTGCCCGATGGCGATCGGGTCATAGCCGGTGTCGAAGACGAACAGCGGGACATCGCCGTCGCCCGGCAGGAGGCCAACAAGGCGCTTCACCTGGTCGACGGTGGCCGTGGTGGCGTCCATCCGTGGGCTGATCCGCACCACGTCAACCGGTGCGGTCCAGCTGTCCGGAGCCCAGTTGAGCTGGCAGATCCACTGATAGGACCAGCCGGCCACGATGGGCTGGCCGGCGGAGTGCTTGGATGCTGAGTAGTGGAACCCTCGCTCGGGACTGCACTCGGCGTCGCAGCGGTCCCAGGTCGAGGCGTCGACGGCGAAGACCAGGGGCCAGTCCTTCGGGCGGTGCTCGAACAAAAGCCGGCGGAGCTGGGCCTCGTCCACGTCACCGTCGGCCAGGGACTTATAGAGGCTGCCGTGCGATCTGCGGAACTCCGGCTCCAGGCTGAGCGAGGGCACCGACCCCACCGGGGCCGGCGAGCACAACGCTGCATCTGTGAGCTCGAGGAGAGCATCTCCCCATGGGGACAGGCACTGGTGGAACGAAGAGCGAAAGTCGGTCAGCTCGGCGGCGGCTTCGTCAGTGCGTCCCAGACAGACAGTATGCTTACTGTCTGCTCCCCAATGAGGGATGCTTGCTGTCGACCGGAGGAGCGCAATGGCAAAGACGACCGTCGAGGAGCGGCTGGCGGAGTACGACCGACGACACCGAGAGTTGGCGGCCCAGATCGCAGAGATCGGGATCGTCGCCGCGGGGAGCGTGACCCGCCGCTATACCCGCTGCACCTCGGCGGGCTGTCGGTGCAACGCCGACCCGCCTATACCGCATGGTCCCTACTGGCAGTGGACGGCAAAGGTGAACGGCAAGACCGTGACCAAGCGGCTGACCGACCGAGAAGCCCACCTCTACCAAGAGTGGATCGGAAATGACCGCCGCATCCGTGCCCTGCTCGATCAGATCCGCAAAGTGGACGCCAAAGCCGCCGAGCTGCTGTTGAAGGAGGCTGTCAGCGGGTAGGGCGAAGGTCTAATTGCAAGCTTAGCCGGATACCCACTAGAACGAATGGAGACCGATAGCGCACCGGTCAGGTCGTCGGCCAGTCCAATGGCACCGAATCCCAGTACGGCGACGAAATCACTGTGGCGCCTACGAAGTCGGTGTGGGCTATCGCCAGCGCGACCAGTGTCCCGGTGGCCAGCCCGATTCCGCCGCCTCGGACTGTCGGCCTGGCATGGGAGGACCGTTGGTTCGGCTCGTCGAGAATTGCCCGGCGGCCAAGCACCCGGATGGTCAGCGCAGTGGTCACAATTCCCGAGAGGACGCCGCCGGCGACCGCGATCAGCAGGGGAATGTACGAAGACACGAGCGACCAGGTGCCGCGGTGGTTGGGGCGTGACGGGGTCGCCACGCTGGTGCAGCGCCAGGCACAGGGGTCAGGAGCGGCTTGCGGAGGTGCTTGCCACCGCTGGTGGCGTGGTCGCGTCTTCGCAGACCCAGCAGAGCTGGGC
>Ga0182010_10001690_pt1 | contig 11505 bp, 7 predicted proteins | sample 611E1MmetaG_FD_120488 | JGI IMG/M metagenome (GOLD analysis project Ga0182010, IMG submission 120488) | Permafrost microbial communities from Stordalen Mire, Sweden - 611E1M metaG | ecosystem: Environmental > Terrestrial > Soil > Wetlands > Permafrost | place: Sweden: Stordalen | collected...
CTACGGCAGTGATTTCGACGAGAGTGCGTGGTGAAACTCCAGCGCCCCGAGTCAGCGCCTGAAGGCGCACTCATAACACGGCCCTTACGATATGCCTGAAGGCATACCCTGATGCAAATCGCAATTGCGCCATCGGTTGTACAGCCATGGCGCAGGGCGAACGCATTTCTCTCGCAGCGAGGTAGTGGCTCAGTTTGCGAAGTTGTTAACCACCAAGGCCACGAAGGTGCACGAAGGAAACATCTGAGACCGAATGCCTTCGTGATACTTGGTATCCTTGGTGGTTCAGTCTCTTGTCGCCTGCATCGCGGAACTGAGCCACTACCTCACAGCGAGACTTGCTTGGCAGCCTTGCGGTGCGAAGGGTACACTCTTCTACACTTATGCCGGTGACCCGTATGCCGTCAGCGGGAACGCCTTGATTTGACCTTATGCCGAGTTTGCACTCCATGGTTCGCAGCTTGGTTGTAACTGTGTGTCTTGTGCTCGCCGCGCTTTGCGCTTGCGGGCAGACCGCGCCTTTATCGGTAACGGGGGTGGTGGAAGATCCTTCGGGCGCTGTCATTGTCGGCGCTCGGGTGGAATTCACCAGTGGCAACTACCACATTGCAGCGCAAACGAATTCGGTGGGACAATTCCAACTCCAAATCGCCGCCACTTCGGGCACGATTTCCGTGAGAGCCGCGGGATTCCTTCCCCTGCAGCTCGCCTGGAACCATGGAACGCAACTCAAGCTCGTGCTCCATCCGCAATTTGAATCGGACTACGCCAGCCACCACGTTCTGGTCACGGCCAATCGGATTAACACTGCGCTGGAGGATTCTCCCGCCGACAGCGTAACCATTTCGGACGACGATCTCGCCTCTACGCCGGCGCTCGCGCTGGACGATGTGCTGCGCGAGGTTCCGGGCTTCACGCTGTTTCGCCGCTCCAGCAGTCGCACCGCGAATCCTGGCACGCAGGGAGTTTCCATGCGCGGAGTTGGCGCCAGCGGAGCGAGCCGCGCTCTTGTCCTGGTGGATGACATTCCGCTCAACGACCCTTTCGGCGGCTGGGTCTATTGGGATCGCGTCGTCCGTGAGTCGATCAGCGACGTCGAGGTGGTGCGCGGAGGCGCCGATGCCAGCCTCTACGGTTCGACGGCCATGGGCGGGGTGATTCAGTTCCGCACGCGCGAGCCCGAACAGACCGCGATCTCCGCCGAAGGTTCGTGGGGAAGCGAAAACACGCCTGAGTTATCACTCTGGGCTGGCACTCGGCTAGGCGCGTGGCAAGGTTCCGCTGCCACGGATCTGTTCCGGACGAATGGCTACATCCCGGTGCCTGAATCGCGGCGCGGCACGGTCGATGCGCCCGCCAACTCCACTCATGAACTGACCTCGGTCGAACTCGGCCGGCATTTCGGCGACTTCAGCCGATTCTTTGCTCGCGGGTCTTATTTTAATGAGGATCGGCACAACGGCACGGTGATTCAGTTGAACAACACGGAATTGGCGGACTTCGCAACTGGATGGAACTACGAAACGAAGAACGTGGGAGCAATTTCAGCGCGGCTGTTCGGACTGTTCGAGTCGTACTATCAGACCTTTTCGGCCGTGGCGGCGAACCGCAACTCCGAAACGCTGACTGACTCGCAGCGTGTTCCGTCGCAGGCGCTCGGCGGCAGCTTGCAATGGTCACGGCCCATCGGCCGGATGCAGACGCTGGTCGCAGGCTTTGAGATGCGGGAAGTGCATGGCTTGAGCAATGATCTCGTCAGCGCCGGCGAGAACCTGAGCGGCGGAAGAGAGCGCACTACGCGGCTTTTTGGGGAAGATATTCTGCAGCTTACTCCTCGGCTGATTGCGAATCTATCGCTGGGCTACGATCACTGGAGCGATTTCAATGCCCGGCTCATTCAGATCCGCTCGGGCGTCCCGACGTTAACCCCATACGCGGATCGCAGCTCCGACGCGCTCAATCCGCGCGCCTCGTTGCTCTACCGTGCCGGACATGGCACGTCGCTGACGGCTTCAGGGTACCGCGCTTTCCGCGCGCCGACCTTGAACGAACTCTACCGCAATTTCCGTCAAGGCAACACTCTGACCGACGGCAACCCCGACCTCCATGCGGAACGATTGACGGGAGTGGAAGCGGGCGTCCGGCAGAGTTTGCTGTCCGACCGCCTGAATTTGCGGACAACGTTTTTCTGGAACGACATCACCGATGCCATCGTGAACGTTACCATCAACAACACGTCCACGCCGATCCTGGCCAAGAAGGAGAACGTCGACCGCACGCTCTCGACCGGCGTCAATCTCGACGGGGAATTCCGCATCAGCAGTATGTTTCAGCTCGCCGGAGGCTACCAGTTCGCCCACGCCGTCGTCTCCAGCTACACGCCAAATTCGCTGAACCCGTCGCTCGTGGGAAATTGGATACCCGAGGTTCCGCACCAGCAGTTCACGCTGCAGGCGCGCTACGTCAATCCCAAGATCGTCACCGTCAACGTGCAGGGAACGTTTGTCGGCCAGCAATTCGATAACGACCAGAACACCTTGTTGCTGAAGAAGTTTTTTACCGTCGATTTGTACCTCGGGCGCTCGCTCGGTCATGGAGTGGAAGTTTTTGCCGCTGCCGAAAACATGTTCAATCAGCGCTACTACTCGGCTCTAACCACCGTACCGAACCTTCCACCGGTCCCGAGTCTCGGCGCCCCTATCCTCGCGCGCGTCGGATTGCGCTATCAGTTTCCCGGGCACTGAGGTCATCTTAACGCTGAGCGCCAAGAAAAACGGACAGAAGCAAAGCCTCTGTCCGCTATGCACAACCCGTTATGCCCTCAGGGGCTAAAGCCCCGATTTCTGGCGGCGGCTTACGGCACGACTAAAGTCGTGCCCTTCCCAAAAGCCTGCGTGAATAGGAGTCTTTCCGCAGCCTGTGAAGCCGTGCCCTAACCGGGACTAGACCGAAGTCCACTTAAGCACGAAAACGTTCTAGATTCCTTTCCACAGAGTGCTACTTGTACTGCTTCGCGACCTCGGCAAGAGGAATCGGCTTGTAGTCGCCGGCATGTCCGGCTTGGCCGAATTGCGTCATGCGCTGGGCCACGACTTTCTTCATGGCATCGCGCGCCGGTTTCAGATAATCGCGCGGATCGAATTTCTCCGGCGTATCCACAAACACTTTGCGGATGGCGCCGGTGATCGCCAGACGGTTGTCGGTATCGACGTTGATCTTGCGCACGCCGTTGCGGATGCCAAGCTGAATCTCTTCTACCGGCACGCCCCAGGTCGGCTTCAGCTTGCCGCCGTACTCGTTGATGATGTCCTGCAGCTCTTTCGGCACGCTCGAAGAGCCGTGCATCACCAGGTGCGTCTTTGGCAGACGCTTGTGGATCTGGATGAGCACATCCATCTTCAGGACGGAACCGTCGGGCTTTTTGGAAAATTTGTACGCGCCGTGACTGGTGCCGATGGCGATGGCCAGAGCATCCAGACCGGTTTTCTCGACGAATTCGACTGCCTGGTCGGGATCGGTCACGTGCTCCAGACCGGTGCCGCCAGCGCCGTGTCCGTCTTCAATTCCGCCCAGCACGCCGATCTCGCCTTCCACCGTCACGCCCTTGGGATGAGCGTAGGCGACGACTTCCTTGGTGACTCGCACGTTGTAATCGAATGTGGATGGAGTCTTGCCATCGGGCATCAGCGAGCCGTCCATCATCACGCTGGTAAAGCCGAGATCGATGGCCGACTTGCAGGTTTCCACGCTGTTGCCGTGGTCGAGGTGCATGACCAGGGGAATCTCGGGATAGAGTTCCGCTGCTGCCAGCATCAGGTGATACAGGAACTTGTCCTGCGAATAAGAGCGCGCGCCGCGGCTGGCCTGAATAATGACCGGCGAGCTCGTCTCCTTGGCCGCTTCCATGATTGCCTGAATCTGCTCCATGTTATTGACGTTGAAAGCTCCAACACCGTAGCCGCCTTTGGCCGCTTCGTCTAAGAGTTGCCGCATTGATACTAAAGGCATGTGTCGCTTCTCCTCACAAATCTCGAATGAAATCAATGACTGCCATTTTAGTGTAACCTGCGATGAGTCTCAGCTCTGGTGACGCCCATCACATGATGGCGTATCATTTTCCTAGAGGATTGCGGCTGGCATTGGCCGAACTGCGGAACCTTTCCAACTGGGCTAGAGGTGACTAAAGTTTTGTTTTCCTAGAGCGTATTTCATAAACGTCCTTTCGCTAGGAAGGCATGTCCCTCAGGGGCCAAAGCCCGCATTCTTCTGGGCCCTGAACTGCACGGCTGAAGATGCTGCGGAAAAAATCGATATTCGATGCCCAGCCCCTAAAGGGGCGTCGGATCTCGAAGAACTTACGATATCGCTAATGCGATACCCTGATACGAAACGGAGTTTTTCCGCAGGCTGTGAAGGCCTGCCCTACCCAAGACCGATTTGCGAGGCAAGATTCTGATTTGCGCAGCACGCTTTAAGAACGCACGACTTTCAACCATAAGAAAACCGATAGGAGGATTTATGAAGCTTACCCCTGGCAAACTCGCCGGAATCAAGGCTGTATCGAATGAACGGGGTGTAATCGCCGCGGCCGCCATGGACCAGCGCGGCTCACTGCAGAAGTCTCTCGCCAAAGAAAAAGGCTCGGCCGTCTCCGACGAGATGATGGAAGAATTCAAGGTTCTGGTGAGCGAGGTGCTGACGCCTCATGCCAGCGCCATCCTGCTCGATCCCGAGTGGGGACTGCCGGCCGCGAAACGGCGCGCAAAAAATGCCGGCCTGCTGCTGGCTTATGAAAAGACGGGCTACGACAAGACTGGCCCCGGACGCCTGGGCGATTTGCTCGATCACTGGTCGGCGCGCCGTCTGAAAGAAGCGGGCGCGGACTGCGTGAAGATTCTGCTTTACTACACTCCCAACGATCTCAAGGACGTGAACGACAAGAAGCACGCCTGGGTCGAGCGCATCGGCGACGAGTGCCGCGCCAACGACATTCCATTCTTCCTCGAATTTGTGGGCTACGAAGAAGGCGCGGATGAAAAGGGCCTCGAATACGCGAAGAAGAAACCGCATATCGTCACCGAGAGCATGCGGGAGTTCAGCAAACCGCGCTACGGCGTTGACGTACTCAAAGTCGAGGTGCCGGTGAACATGAAGTTTGTCGAGGGCACGAAATCGTTCGGAGGCCAGAAGGCGTACTCGAAGAAAGAAGCCATCGACCTGTTCCACAAGGCTGCCAACGTTGCGACCAAGCCGTTCATTTATCTTTCGGCCGGGGTCAGCAACGCGGAATTCAGCGAGACACTCGAACTGGCGGGAGAGTCCGGAGTGAAGTTCAACGGCGTTCTGTGCGGACGCGCCACGTGGAAAGACGGTATCCCGATCTACGCGAAGCAGGGCGCGGCAGCGTTCCGCAAGTGGCTGGAAACCGAGGGCGTGAAGAACATCCACAATGTCAACGACAAGCTGAAGGCCGCAACTTCCTGGCACTCGATTTACGAAGTGGAACCGGCGCTGGTCTAGCCCTTCCGCTTTCAACCTGGCGGCGGGTCTGCGGACCCGCCTTTCTTTCTGAAATGGACTTTTCTGACATAGACTTCTTCGTGAACTCCTTCGTCTTCTTCGTGAACTATGACTCCCATGCCTGACCGCAAAACCGCCCTGATCACCGGCGCCTCGTTCGGCATCGGATTGGAATTCTCCCGCATCTTCGCGCGCGAAGGCTACAACCTGGTTCTCGTCGCCCGCAGCGCGGACAAGCTCCGGCAACTCGCGTCCGAACTCGAGAAGGCGCACGGCACGCGTTCTTTGATGCTCGCGACTGACCTCTCCGAGCCGGGAGCTCCCGCATATGTGCTGGATCAGACGACGCGCGCCGATATTCAGGTGGATGTGCTGGTCAACAACGCGGGATTCGGACAGTACGGCATGTTTGCCGAGAACGACCTGGAAGAATGCCTGCGGCAGATCCAACTCAACGTGACGACTCTCACCCACCTCACGCGGCTGTATCTTCCGGCGATGATCGCCCGGAAAAGTGGTGGCATCCTGAACGTGGCGTCCACCGCGGCGTTTCAGCCGGGGCCGCTGATGGCCGTATATTTCGCGACCAAGGCATACGTGCTGCATTTTTCAGAGGCGCTGGCCAATGAACTGCAAGGAACAGGCGTCACCGTAACTTGCCTGTGCCCAGGCGCAACGGCCACGGAGTTCCACAAGCGCGCGAATGCCACCGGCATGAGGCTGCTGAAGTTCGGCTCGATGGATGCGCGCACCGTGGCCGAAGACGGTTATCGCGGACTGGTCGCGGGCAAGCCTGTGGTGATTTCGGGATTCAAGAATTGGCTGGTGGCGCAATCGGTGCGCTTCTCTCCACGTCGGATGGTGACGGCGATTGCCAGGAAAACGCAAGAACTATAGAGCGCAGCCTTGAGACGGGCGAGGGCGCCCGTCGCTCCACTGTCCGCCCCGCGAGACGCGGTCAGCCGCGTCTTTACACTATGGTGTCTTGCGAGCGGATAGCGCAGCCTGCACGCGGCTATGTTTCCTGCTATAGGTGAAGTAGACGACCATGCCGATGATCAGCCAGATAATCAATCGCGCCCAGTTGATCCAGCCGAGTTTGTACATCATGTAGCCGTTGAAAATAATTCCCATCACTGGCACGAACGGCACCCAGGGCGTCCGGAAGGGTCGAGGCTGGCCAGGGTTGGTGTGGCGCAGGGCCAGGATGGCGATGCAGACAATCACAAACGCCAGCAGCGTTCCGATGTTCACCATTTTTCCGATATCGTCGATCGGTGTCAGGCTGCCCACGATTGCCGCGAGCAGACCCACGAGCATGGTGTTCTTCCATGGCGTCCGGAAGCGCGGGTGAATCTCGGCGAAGAATTTCTTGGGCAGAAGCCCGTCGTTGGCCATCGAATACAAAACCCGCGTCTGGCCCAGCAGCATGACGAGCATCACGCTGGTGAGACCGGCCAGCGCTCCGAGGGTGATGATGTTGGATGCACCGGTAAGCCCCCGGTCCAGAAAAGCCCGCGCGATGGGCGCTTCGATGTTGACTTCCCGCCACGGCACCATGCCGGTCAGAACCGCCGCCACCGCGATATACAGCACGGTGCAGACCAGCAGCGAAGCAATGATGCCAATCGGAAGATCGCGCTGCGGATTCTTTGCTTCCTGCGCGGTAGTGGAGACGGCATCGAATCCAATGTAAGCGAAGAATATGTAGGCCGCTCCGGCCCCGATTCCGGAGAATCCGAAAGGCGCAAAACTCGCCCAGTCCGATCCCCAGTTGACGGCGCTGACGTAGCGGATGCCCAGCCCGATAACAAAAAAGACAACGCCAACTTTTATGGTAACGATAGTGGCGTTGAAGCGGGCGCTCTCCTTGATGCCAATCACCAGAATCGCCGTAATCACCAGCGCAATCACGAAGGCCGGCACGTTGACTCCGATTTCATATCCGAACAGATGGGGCGCATTCAGCAGATCGTGAGCTTTCTGCAACAGCTCTGGCGATTGCGCTCCCATGATTGCGGTCACTTTATTGAGGAAAGCCTGTGTGCCAGGCACCAGCGTGGGATCGGAAGCCTGCGCCATCTGGCGAGCGACAATCTTCTGCGCTTGGCTGAGTCCAGTCCAGTGGTCATAGGCCAGCCACAAGGGCATCTTGATGTGGAAAATATTAAGCAGTTCAATAAAGTGATTCGACCAACCCGAAGACACCGTACTGGCCCCCATGGCGTATTCGAGCGTGAGGTCCCAGCCGATAATCCACGCAATAATCTCGCCCAGCGTAGCGTAAGCATACGTATAAGCGCTGCCCGCCAAAGGGATCATAGCCGCAAACTCCGCGTAGCAAAGAGCCGCAAACGTGCACCCCAACCCGGAAAGCACGAACGAAAGCATCAGTCCCGGCCCCGCGTAGTGAGCGCCCAACCCGGAAAGCACGAAGATTCCGGCTCCAATCACCGCGCCGACGCCCAGCGCCGTCAACTGGAATACACCCAGCGTGCGTTTCAAGCTATGCGAGCCCGTTTCTCGTGCCTCCTCCAGCAGCAGATCGAGGGGCTTTTTCGCAAAGAGGTCAGTCATCGGTAGCGTCTCTCCTGTCAGTTAACCCGAAGTCGTGGCTCGCGGCCGCCAGATAAAGTACACCGGAATGCCGAGCAGCACGATGAACAATCCCGGCCAAGTGTATTGAGGTTTGTAGCGTAACAGCACCACGTCAATAAACAAAGCCATGACGATATAGATAGCAGGCAAAATGGGGTATCCGATGGCTTTGTACGGACGCTCGGCTTCGGCATGAGTGCGGCGCAAAACGAACAGGCCGAGGATGGTGAGAACGTAGAACACCAGCACCGCAAAAATAATGTAGTCGAGAAGCTGACCGTAACTGCCGGAGATGCAGAGAACGCAGGTCCAGACCATCTGCACCATCAGCGAAATCGCGGGCGTCTTATAACTGGGATGCAGCCGGGCAACGCTGCGGAAGAACAGACCATCCTTGGCCATGGCGTAATAAACGCGCGCTCCCGAAAGAATCAAACCGTTGCAGCAACCGAAGGCGGAAATCATGATGGCGACGGCCATCAGCTTGCCGCCGATGGAACCGAACATCTGCGTCATGACCGCGGTGGCGACCCGGTCTTCGCGGGCGTACTGGATGCCCCGCTCAACCAGCGTTGAACCAGTCGGACTGCCCGCCAGCGGCAGGGCGCTCAGGTAAATAAAATTGCAGGCGATAAAGAGTGCGATCACCACGCCCGTCCCGAGCACCAGGGACAACGGAAGATTGCGGCTGGGATTTTTCACTTCGCCGGCGGTGAACGTAACGTTGTTCCAGGCATCCGCGGAAAATAGCGAACCGACCTGGGCGATCGCCAGGACGGTCAGAGTCGAGACCAGCACTCCGGCCCCGACCTCGTGCAGAGTGCCCAAGCCAGCGCCCTTCCAGAAGTTGGCGCCAAAATTAGCAGCCAGCGCCTGAGCATTCCGCCCCAGCAGGATTCCAAAGATCACGAGGCCGAGAAGCGCAGCGACTTTTGCGCTGGTGAAAATGTTCTGAATCAGAGCGCCCGTCTTCACGCCGAAGATGTTGATGACGGAGAGAATCACAACCACGGCGATCGCGACCAGATTCTGCGTGTTGAGGCCGACCTTCATGTTGCCCAGAACCATGGGGCCGATGTGCCACTCCGGCGCCTGCCAGAAGCCCGGCAGCCAGTGCGACGAGGAAATGGAGGGAAAAAAGATACCGAGAAATTTTCCGAAGGCGACGCCCACGGCGGCGATCGTTCCTGTCTGAATGACGAGAAACAGAGTCCAGCCGTAAAGGAATCCCCAGAGTGGGCCGAGCGATTCGCGCAGGTAAACGTATTGTCCGCCGGCGCGCGGCATCATGGCGGCGAGTTCGCCGTAAGTGAGCGCGCCGATGATGGTCAGGAAGCCGGTAATCAGCCAGGCTCCGATCAGCAACGCGGGAGAATTGACCTCGCGAGAAATCTCGGCGGAGACAATGAAGATGCCCGAGCCGATCATGGAGCCCATCACCAGCATGGTCGCGCTGGTCAGGCCGAGACCTTTGACCAGCTCTTTATCCTGATGGGTGTGCCGTTCCCAATCGCTAGCGGGAGCTGGGGGTGGAACGTTCGTGCTCACGAACCTCCTAAAAGCAGCGGAAAACTGAAGCCCTCACGTAGGGACGGACGCATTCGTCCGTCCAGCCGAGCAGAGCGAGACAGCCGCTTTGCGCATCGTTTCAGCGATGCCGCAAGCCAATCAAAATCGGCGCCCCTCTCAGGGGCTGGGCACCACGCCGCTGCAAGAGCTTTTAACTTTACCCTAGAACCCGCAAAAATTCCTCTGCCGATTTGCGGGGATCCCTTACCAAATCGGATATCACGGCCACAGTGTCGGCACCTGCATCGAAGACGGAACGGGCGTTGGCGCGGGTAATGCCCCCGATTGCAACCAGAGGTTTGTGCGTCAGCTCCCGTGCCCGGCGGATGCCTTCGAGTCCGACGACTGGATCAGGATTCGCCTTGCTGGTGGTCGCAAAGACGGGGCCGATGGCGAGGTAGTCGGCGGAAGTTTTATCGGCTTCCGCGAGCTCCTCGGGATTGTGGGTTGAGACTCCCAACCAGCGCGCAGGTCCAATAATCACGCGAGCAGCTTCGGGAGACAGATCATCCTGACCAACATGCAGCCCATCGAAGGCGGAGGCAAGGCAGAGGTCAGCGCGGTCGTTCATGATTAGCTTGACCCTTGGTGCGAGGCGTGACCTGAGTTCACGGGCCTCATCGAGCATTTGCCGGGCAGTTCCCTGCTTGTTGCGATACTGCAGCAGCGTGATTCCGGCGGCGGCGAGTTCCTCGGCAGCGGCGAACATTTCGCGACCGTCGGGGAAACAGGCAGGGTCGAGGATGGGGTAGAGTCGCGGTAGTTGCAACATAGTCTCAAATGTCGAGACGCCTTTGTGCTAACTCGGGCCGATTCATGCCGCAGCTTCCTTCTTTGCCAGGAATCTCTCGATGAAGCCCGTATCGAAATTGCCCGCGCGGAAATCCAGATCGGCAAGAATACGGCGGTGCAGCGGAATGGTCGTGTGGATTCCTTCGACGATAAACATTCCCAAGGCACGGCTCATGCGGGATAGGGCCTCGTCGCGATCCTTGCCGCGGACGATGAGTTTGGCGATGAGCGAATCGTAATACGGAGGAATCGTGCCTTCGGCATAGGCGGCGGTGTCGATGCGCACGCCCGTTCCTCCCGGAGGATTGAACGTTGTGATCTTGCCCGCCGAAGGAGTGAACTTCTCCGGATGCTCGGCATTGATGCGGCATTCGATGGCGTGTCCGCGATGCACGATGGGACCATGCAGCACGTCGGCCATTTTTTCGCCCGCCGCAATCATGATCTGACTTTTGACCAGGTCCACGTCCGTAACCATTTCGGTGACCGGATGCTCTACCTGGATGCGGGTGTTCATCTCGATGAAGTAAAGCCGCCGCTCTTCATCCATGAGAAATTCGACGGTGCCGGCGTTGTGGTAGCCGACATCACTGAGCGTTTTGCTGAGGATGGCTCCGATTTCCTGGCGCAGCTCGGGCGTCATCCGTACCGACGGCGACTCTTCGAGCAACTTCTGATGGCGGCGTTGAATCGAGCACTCGCGTTCTCCCAGACTGACGACGCTGCCGTGCTCGTCGGCGAGCACCTGGAATTCGATGTGCCGCGGGTGCTCGACATACTTCTCGAGGTAGAGGTCGCCGTTGCCGAAGGCGGCCGAGGCCTCCGACTGCGCCTGGCGATAAAGCGTAGGCAATTCGTCTTCATTGTTCACAATGCGCATGCCCCGCCCGCCGCCGCCCGCCGTCGCTTTGAGGATGACCGGAAAACCGACTTGCCGCGCCCACTCGCGCGCTTCTTCAGCCGAGGCAATCACGCCGTCCGAGCCGGGGAGAATCGGTACCCCGTGCTGTTTCATGGCGGCGCGAG
>Ga0182010_10001693_pt1 | contig 11500 bp, 10 predicted proteins | sample 611E1MmetaG_FD_120488 | JGI IMG/M metagenome (GOLD analysis project Ga0182010, IMG submission 120488) | Permafrost microbial communities from Stordalen Mire, Sweden - 611E1M metaG | ecosystem: Environmental > Terrestrial > Soil > Wetlands > Permafrost | place: Sweden: Stordalen | collected...
ATGGGTATTTCGCGGGGGACTGTTCAGCGACTGCTGATGAGCGGCAGAGAAAAGATCATCGGGGCTATAATCTCTTCAAAGGCGATCATATTCGAGCCCGAAACAAACGTAAAAAAGTAACTACTAGAACTGTAGACCTGCGGAAGGCGTTGAAACTATCACCTACGAATTGAGCTAATGCCCATGCCATAGATTACCGAGTGTGATTAGGGCGGTTGAGAACGGTAATTGTCACCATATTCTCCCGAGTCTAGTCCAGACGCACACATCTGTACTAATATGAAAAGCAAGGAGACAGTGCCTTATAAAGGAGTACCGATGGACTACAATTCAGTAGACATCACTGAACTTGAGACTATGCTGGCCCGTTTGCAACGTGAACTTGAAGATGTGGAGGAAACGATAGACTTTCATTTCACATATACTTCGGCGCATATTGGCGGCCACAAGGTAAGAAAGGATGAGGAGCGTCTGAAGCAACTTAAGAGAGACATTGCAAATATCAAGGAGGTATTGTCAACGCGAACATAAAGCTGCTCAGCTCTGCTATGCTAGACAATCGAACTCATGTTATTTGAAATCGTCTGGTCCCAAGTAGAGGAGTTGTCGATTCTGACATTTAAGGTTGGCGGTCAATTGCACGGAGCCTGAGATAATTTGCGCAATTTTCAGGAAACTAATGCGCGTATACATTCATGTATCCATACTTATAATCGGCTTGATATGTATGGGTATCGTAAGTGCAGATATTAATATGCATGGAAGAGCAGCAGGATGCATGCGGCAGATTTTCTGCCATAATCTCTCACGCTGAAAGGAGGTGAACGTGATGAAGAAAGTCTTCACAATTGTTGTGGCAATTATCTTTGTTTTGGGTCTTGCTTCTTTTGGTTTTACGGCAGGCCTGGAGAAGTGCGAAAAGTGCCATAAAGGTGAAAAGTCCGTCGACAAAGAGATCGCTAAGGCCAAGATCGCTACGGCTGCTGATCTTACGAAGGCATTGAAAGAAGGTCCGAAGAAGGGTATGCACAAGGCACTTACTGATGACGATCTGAAGGCAGCAGCAAAGGCTTTAAAACTAAAATAGAGTAATTGGGAAAAGTTTCTCAGGGGTGAAGGCAAAGACTCGCCTCACCCCTCTTTTTTCGAATACGTTAGTGGAAATATGCTGCCTTATTGGCTATGAACATTATGGACTGACAAAGTTTACGTGATAAGGCCAATATTGCTCACATGTATACGGCTCCATCTGCTACAATGAGAGCAGGAGTAGTTCTATGAAGATCACTCTCTCACTGGCTCTTGTTATATTTCTTATGGCTCTCTCAGGCTGCACGAATGAGCCTGTCATTCCTGTCGACCTTACTAAACGAGGTGAATTTGTTATTGGCCGTGAACCCGGCGTCATAACATATGCCTATCTTCCGCAATACTCTCACAGCATTTCGTACCAGCGTCATCACCTTATGATCGAATATCTACGCAAGGAAACAGGTTTGAATATTGAACAGGTTTTTCCCGCGACATTTGACGAGCAAATCAAGATGGTCAAGCAGGGCAGGATCGATATTTCGTTTACCAATCCAATGGTCTATGCCCTCCTTGCTAAAAGATATGATTCCCACGCATTTGCGCGCGCCATCGAGCCTGACGGGAAAGCAGAGTTCAGGGGCTTGATTTTTACCCGCTCCGATAACGCCGCCATTCGCACTCTGCAGGACTGCCGAGGGAAACGATGGTATGCGGTCGATCCTGCATCTGCGGGTGGGTATCTGTTTGGGTTGGGATACTTTCATGAACATGGTATAGAAAAATCTGATTTTGCTGAGATAGCATTCGCTCCGGGACCCGGAGGGAAATCGGAAAAAGTGGTGTTAGCAGTCCACGCCGGAAAATATGATTTCGGTACGGTCCGTGAAGGAACCCTCGCTGTTGTTGCGGATAAAATCGATATCAGCGAGATTCGTGTAATAGCCAGGACACGCCGTTATCCGGGATGGGTATATTCAGCTCGGAAGGGTCTTGAGGCAGACACCTTTACACGTATCCGGAATGCCATGCTCAGACTTGATCGCACTAATCTGGAGCATCGGCGTATTCTTGATGCGGCCAATATTAGTGGTATCCTGCCGTCACATGACCAGGACTTTGCATCATTGCGAACTCTCATTTCAGATGTAGGCTTACCGTCGGGGTCGTACTAGGTCATGATTACTCCTTTGAAAGCACTGACGCATGCCAGGTTCGGTACGAAGATAGTGACAAGCATTGTCATGATCCTCATGCTGCTAGGCATCGGTCTGTCGATTACCATGCATCAGCTCGTTCTCAGCTCCTTGCTGTCGGAAAACCGCGTGCGTGGGGCCTCCATGGCGGTCAATCTTGCGGCACGCGCTGGCGAGCCCCTGCTTGCGGTCGATTATCTGCAGCTCAGAAACCTTATAGACGATGCCGTGAAATCGGATGCAGACGCTGCATACGCCTTTGTCTTAGATCTGAAAGGAGTACCAGTAGTTTATACTTTTAGTGGAGGGTTCCCCCTTGATCTGAGGAAAGTCAACTCCGTCAGAGATCAGGATCGGGATAGCGTTGTCCGTCTTACCGATGGAACCCGCGAAATATATGACTTTGCGGCACCCATAATTATCGGAACGGATCGGATTGGAACCGTTAGAATCGGCCTTTCACTTGAGCGGGTCCATCAGTTTGTGCGACAAGTAACCTGGACTATTGTCATCTCGATCACCTTTGCTATCGCCTTGGCCGGGGTTATCAGCACCGGGCTTGCGCGCACGGTCACACGAAAGATCAGGATCTTGCACCATGCCGCCGAGGAGATTATTAAGGGGAATCTTGATGTTAAAGCTTCACAATGGCGTGGAGCGAACTGTTGGGAAACGATGAAGTGCGACAAGACAGACTGCCCGGCATATGGAGATAACTCTCGCCGCTGCTGGTATCTGGTCGGCACGCTCTGCCCTTCGTGCGGAACTGGCGAGTATAAGACGAAGATAGATAACTGCCGGGAATGTGCAGTATATCGGCGGAATGCGGGCGACGAGGTGCAGCATCTCGCTGAGTTTTTTGATGTCATGGCACTTACGCTTAAAGAGAGGCTTGTAGAACTTCGCGCCACGGAGTTCAATCTTAGGCTGCAGCAGCAACTTGTGCAGACCATACTGGATGCAACACCCGATCTGGTTTCACTTAAAAACGTGCAACTCCGTTATCGAAGTGTGAACAGGTCATTCTGCTCCTTTGTAGGTAGAACACAGGAGGAAATCATCGGCAAGTCCGTTGCGGATATTTTTTCTCCGGCTCAGGCAAGTACGGCTGCAACCGAAGAGGAGCAGGTCATGTTGACTGGCTTGCCGATCTCAGTGGAACGGTTGTTTATTTCTCAGAGTGGAGAACAGCGGCTGTTTCATGTTGTAAAAACCGCGGTAAGTGATGCTTCGGGATCAGTAATCGGTGTGCTTAGCACAGCACGTGATATTACTGAGATGCGCTCCCTGCACGAGCGGGTGGCCCATGCCCAACGTCTTGAATCGATCGGCCAGCTTGCTGCCGGTGTGGCGCATGAAATCAACACCCCGCTGGGCATCATTCTCGGGTATGTCCAGCTTTCGGCAGAAGATGTGCCGGAAGGCTCTGAAATTCGTGAGCATCTTGCCTTGATTGAAAAATATGCACGAATTTGCAAAAAGATTGTTGCCGATCTGCTGAGCTTTTCCCGAAATACAGAAAGCATCCTTCAGCCTCTTGACATTAACGAACTTATCGGCCAGATTACTGATATCGTAGAGCATACGTTTGGACTTGACGGCATCACGATCATTCGTGAGTTTGCTTCCGGTCTTCCATCCGTTACTGGTGACCGGGAGAAGCTTGGGCAGGTGCTGATGAATCTTCTGGGGAACTCTCACGATGCGATAGGAAAAGATGGTCTCATCACTGTTGCCTCATACTTTGACGAGGAGGCAGGCGAGGTTGTCATAGAGGTGATTGATACTGGCGAGGGAATACCGCCCGAATATCGCGAGCGCATTTTTGAGCCGTTTTTTACGACGAAGGGCATAGGGAGCGGTACGGGGCTGGGTCTTTCGGTCACCTTCGGGATTGTGAAAGATCACGGGGGCAAAATTGATGTCATTAGCCCCTATTTTCCGCAGTATGCAGGTAACGGCTCCGGCGAGCATGGGGGAACGCTGTTCAGCATCAGGCTGCCAGTTAAGCAGACGCAACTATCGGTGAAGGAGGGATAACGCATGGCAAATATTCTGGTGCTGGACGATGTGTATGATTCAGTGCAGATGGTGAAGAAGATACTTGAGCGCAAAGGGCACGTTGTGTTCGGATTTACCGATGAAGATGAGGCCATTGCCTATGTGAGCACTAATCCGGTAGATCTCGCTATTCTGGACATCAAGCTCCGCAAACTGACCGGCGTGGAAGTTCTTGAAGAACTTCGTAGGCTTCGTCCGTCAGTTAAAGTTATTATGCTGACCGGCTACCCGACGCTCGAAACTGCGCGTGAAGCGGTCCGCCTCGGAGCGCTTGAGTACTGCGTCAAGCCGATAGAGAAGGTCGAACTCGAGCAGAAAGTTGAATCTGTTCTGGCCTTGTGAACGGAGGCAGCCTGCAATCATGACGTCGATCCTGCGTAACCTGTTTCGGCACCTGACTTATCAGGCATTCTCTCCGGGTACGCTTCTCCGCGAAACGTATGAATCATTCAAGGCGATCCTTGCCCGGAACAAGATTAATCTGGAGCTTATGGCGGAGCTCGAGACAATCTATCATGACTGCCTGAAGGTCGATCTCAGCCGTGTTCAGCAAGTATGCAACAGTTTGGGAAATGAAGTGTCAGCTATGGTTGAGGAGCTGAATCGCATGTCTCCATTGGCGTACACCGAACTTCCGGCCTATTGCAAAAAAATCAACTTTTACGTGACGCTCGCTCTTGAGACGATGCAGTATGATATTAAACCTCCCTATGTTCTTGCCCTACGTGACATCCCGAGTGATGGAGAAGGGATTGCCGGAGGTAAGGCATGGCGCTTGTCCCTTATCAGTCGGGAACTCGGGCTACCGGTACCCGATGGGTTTGCGGCAACAGCAAGCGCGTGTCGTTATCTGATAGAGGCGAACGATCTTAAGCGGATCATAGATGATGAACTTTCTCGGCTTGATGTGCATGATACAAAACAGTTGCAATGGACTGCATCCAAGCTTGTAGAACTCATTTGGAGGGCTGAGGTTCCGAACCGCCTCTTCCTTGATGTTATGGAAGCGAGTCAGCGATTTACGGCAGTTCGGGGAAACATGCGCTTCGCTGTCAGAAGTAGTGCCATCGGCGAGGATGGTCCTCTCTCTTTTGCCGGACAGCATCAATCGATACTCAATGTAAGTGCGGAAGGATTGATAGCCGCATACAAACAAGTGATCGCTAGCAAATACTCGCCGAAGGCGCTTCATTACCGAATCAGTAATGGGTTGATCGATGTGGACATGCCGATGGCGGTTCTCTTTCTGCCGATGCTTGAGGCAGAATCCGCAGGGGTGATTTATACCGTCGATCCCACAGCTCCCTCGGAGCCAACTATTGCAATCCATGCTGTGCGCGGTCTCGGTGAGGCGCTGATGAGCGGCACAGTGAGTGCCGAACGATATGATATGACGCGTGATGATGTCCCGCAGTGCATGGCCATTGCAAGGGGAGGGCAGAGTACAAAAACAGTAGCGGGAGTCGGGAAGGAGTTGAAATTGGTTCCGCTTGAGGAGGCTGAGCACGAGATGCCCTGCCTTCACCTGGAAGATTGTGTACTGCTTGCGCAGTGGGCGTTGCGATTGGAGGCTTTTTTTAGCGTGCCACTGGATATCGAATGGTGTCGCGACACGACTCAAGGTCTGATGCTTCTTCAGGCAAGGCCGCTGCGCGTTGAGCAGCAGCAAGAGGGCGGCACCAGCCCTCAGCCTGCTGGGGTCAGGACACTGATTGAAAAAGGGGCGCGTGCAGCCGGGGGATGTGCGTCGGGGTATGTTTTTTTGCTGACACCAGAACGTGTTATCGACGATGTGCCGCAGGGAGCAGTGCTCGTAGCAACTGCCGCCTCTCCTGATCTGTCGCGAATAACGCATCGACTGGCCGCAGCGGTTTTTGAATTCGGAAGCCCTGCCGGGCATTTTGCCTCTGTAGCACGTGAGTGCGGGTTGCCGACCATTGTGCAAGTGGGCGGTGCTATGGGTTGCTTGAGAGATGGGATGCCAGTAACGGTCGACGCGGAGTGTGTGAGGATCTACGAAGGAGTGTTACTTGATCTCAGTTATCGTCGACATTCCAGAGAGGATCTGTTTCTTCTCAGCCCTTTCCGGGTCAAGACGCGCAAGGCTCTTGACCTGATTTCTCCGTTGAATCTGACAGATCCGGAGTCGCCGAGCTTCGCACCCGAAGGATGCAGGACACTGCATGATATCATCCGTTTCTGTCACGAACGTGCCTTGCATGAAATGTTTTCGCTCGGAAGGCGCGGCGGCAGGGCGTCGAGAGGTGCCAGGCGCCTGCGCACAGATCTCCCGATTGTTCTGTACCTGCTGGATATTTCTGCTGGTGCACTCCAATGTCCGTCCGGCAGAGGCGGCGTGAGAATTGATGAAATTGATCATGCGCAGCTCCATGCACTCTGGCGCGGGCTGAGCCACCCCGACATCTACTGGTCTCCCGAACTGCTGCACATCGACTGGGAAAAACTCGAACAAGTGACAAACGGCGCCATAATGAGTCTTGAATCACCCTTACTGGCCAGCTTTGCGATTCTCTCTCACGATTATCTCAACCTGAGTATCCGTTTTGGATATCATTTTGCGGTGATCGATAGCCTCTGCTCCGAAACAGAGGAGGAAAGCTATGTACTGTTCAGTTTCAAGGGAGGCGGCTCGGCATATCACGGCATCATGTTGCGTGTGCGTTTTCTGATAGACGTGCTACGTCATAACGGATTCAAGGTTATTCAACGAGGTGATCTAGTAGAGGCCGAGCTTGCCCACTGCTCTGCGGAGACAGTCTTTGAAATGCTCACTATGCTTGGCGCACTTCTAGGCTGCACGCGTCTTCTCGACTATGTTTTAGATGACGAGCAATCTGTTGCACGTCTCGTGGCGCGATTTATCTCTGGTGACCGTAATTTTGCCCATCTGCGCAAGGGACGTGGTTAGGGAATGTACTGGTAATGGCTCGCTATACCTTCCAGTGGATTACGGAACAGCTTGCTGTGGGGCCTGCACCGCTATCGTATGAGGATTTCGATGATATACGTGAGGCGGGCATCAACGGGATTGTCAACCTTGGCGACGAGATTGCTGAATTGAGCACTATCGAGCGGCAGAACGGATTCGAAGTGTATTTCTTGCCGATTGTAGACGGCGGTGTGCCGGAAACGCCAGAATTGGAGCAAGCTTTGGAGTGGATTGACGAGGCACTCTACCTCAACAAGAAAATACTGGTGCATTGCCGCTTTGGTATTGGCAGGACCGGAACCTTCGTTACGACCTACCTTATCAGGCGTGGATTTGGACTGAAACTAGCGCAGAAGACGCTCAGGGGAATTCGTTCTGTGCCGACCAGTTTTGCCCAGTGGCGCCTGCTCAGAAAGTATGACCGGGTGACACCGGGGCTGAAGGTGAGAAAGCCTGATCTCAGGTCACGACAGACAATTAGTCTGGACTCTTTTTTTGCAGACTACGAGCGCATTGTACTTGATCTTAGCGAAAATATTGATGTGAGCAGCGAGCAAAAAACATGTGGGCAAGAAAATGATGCATGCTGCCACGAGCCTTTCAGCGTATCCCTCGTTGAGGCTGCTTATATACATCAAGTAATTGGTAGCACCGTTGATCAGGCGGATCGCCGAGCGATTGCAGCACGGTTGCGAATAGAGTCCGAATGGTACACCTGCGCACTTAGTGTTTCAAGGGTCTGCATGCTTTTTTCTAGCCGACCGATCCATTGTAGACTTGCTGGCAGTAGCGAAACAACAGCGAATCTGATCGAGTCCACGAAGGAGCGCCTCAACCGGCTCTCACGTCAACTTTTTGTTGCCCTCACTGGAGCGCTGCCTGAGTGTCGCGCGCTTTCGTATCCGATGACACGAGTATTGTCAGGCATGTTTGTACGGGACTATTTTGCTGAAGCCACGCGAGTTTGCCGCACCCGTCGCGAGAAGTGAGCACGATTATCTGAGATTATGAACGTTTCAACTATTCGCACGTTTGATTACTTTTGCCGACGGAGCAGACACCATCATTCGCCCCCACCGAATAGCTAGCGCTTCCTGAATAAATAAAAAACTCACTATTCTTATAGGAGTTGTTCATTTCGCTGCTCTTTTGATTAATATTTCCTTTCATCTGTCGAGGCATCGTTTCGGCACGACCAGCTTTCGTAAGTGTTTCTTTTGTAAAAGGTTCACTCTTAGCGGTTAGAACGGCTTCAATAGTTTTGGCGCCCGAGTAGATCTTCTTACCGTCATCGTCGTTACACACCAGAATCGGGACAGCGTCGATTCCCATCCATCCAAGTGCACCTTTCACTTCGCCTGCCTCTATGAGCTTCAAGGGGATTGATCTTTCTTTGCAGAACCTGATGACCTCCTCGCAGTGAGGACACTCTTTTGAATATATAAGCACATGACGGTCAGTAGGGATCGGCGTCGATGTAGCATTGATCGATCCTACTAGAGAAAAGGTCAGAACAAACAGATAGATGCCGAAAAGGATAGGCTCTTTTGCTCCGCTTATGAGTTTAAGCAGTGAAATGCCTGCTATAATCGAGGCAACAGAGATACAAACTGGACAAAAAGTGTGAGCAACAAAAAACTGAAACCCAACAAGATATCCCTCCGCGGCAAGGGCAGACATCACCAATAGGTGACTATATCTGGAAAGTGATTTCATATGCTCAGTTAGGTAAAGCGAGCAGAAAAAAATAAAGCCGATGGCATACATGTATCTCTCATCAAACTTCAAGTAGCTTTCGACGATCCTGCAACCGGCACTGCTACAGAGTGAGCTGTGAAGCATCAACATCGTGAGCTCGGCTGAGGTCAGGAGCCCGCCGAGCATAATTAAAAAGATATAAGCTATTGTTAACTTTTTCATATCATACTCAACCTCTTGACTATTTCAGTGACCCAAATATGCTAAGCGCAAATAAAAATCGTACCATTTGTTTAAGAAAATTTGAGTATTCTGCTTAGCAATCGATGCTTCACTATATGGACTGTGCGTATGACTGAAAAAATGGGACGGCCCGGTTAGAACCCTCCACTCGGCCTCACTGAGCAGTTCCCGGCATTGTGCAACACTTGTGCCGCGCCCTTTATCTGTATCTGTGGCGATATCTCGCGGATTAGATCCGGTTTCTGCCCACAGAAGATTTGCTCCGGCAGCAGCGCCGATGACGTTTGGCTCGTGAGTGCAGTTGCCAGGGATAGAACAACCGACCCCAAGACGCACAACTGCCAGAAAGTGAGCCATGCGAGCTTCGCTCACCATGCCGTGGTGTGCAAGAGGTGTTCCCGGAATAAGTATGCGGCGAGCAGCCCCGCTGAATACCGGCTTTGATTCCCTATTGATAATTGTTTTTTCAACCAGCTCAGCAATGGTATGTTCAGGACCGACAGGCTCGACACAGGTACCGAGAAGTAGCCCGCCCTCACGGGCATGGCGAAACGTAGCCAGGCGTTTCTCTGGTTGAATAGTATTGTCCTTTCCTTCTCCGAGCCTTAGAGCGTGGTAGATACCATTAAACCCAGCGTTCTTGAGTCGCACGGCGTCATGTTTAGCCAAATCCTCAATGTTTGCAATCAGGATCGTAGCAGGTGAAATAGCACGCCTGACCTCACGCCCATAGTCTAGAAACCTGGAAAGCGGATACCCTGCAGTTGCCATAAGATATATTGCATTGGCGCCGTCACGTTCAAATCCCTGTACTCGAGCAATGACCTCGTCAACAGCCAACTCAATGCGCTCAGTAAAAATACTATTGCATGCGGCAAAAGAACAGAAAGCGCAGTTCTTCGGGCAGGGGCCGATATTCACTCCATCTGCGCATGCACTTCGGCAAGGCCGTCAGATAGCCGTTCAGATAACTGGCGGGATGCAGCCTGAATCTCGGCAGCTTCGGACGAAAAAAGTGGTGCCGAGAAAAGCTGTGCTATCTCATCGGCCGAAAGAACGTTGCCGTCCAATGCCTTTTTAATAATAAACGATCCGCTCATGCTATCAAACCTCCTAGCAATTATTTAAAACAATGCGTAAAATCATGCTATATTGTCAAATTATCCTTCTGATTAAGGATACATATGCCGCACCTTTCAAAAGCAAGCCCTCCGTATTGCAGCAAATGACTCCAGCAAGTAGCTGGCGGAGAGCCGCATTTGAAAAATGCTGAATTGCCATCACGCTGCGATGCGCTGGAGACAATGATAGTTACGGGTCATGCAGCAATCTTCAACGTCAGACAAACTTGCTAAGCCAGTATCCGTCTGCAAGATTAATCCGAGAGGCAAAGAGGAAAGATATCAGCAAAGCTCCTATCTGCCCCGGAGAGAAGCGCAAGAGGGTCCATAGATTCACCGCGCAGAATACCGGCAATCTCCTTTGTCCTCTATACTGAGAGCACGATCGGCGTCCGTCATCTTCCTGCCGACATCGTCACGTTGTCCAAGAAGCAGGGAACTGCACCGAGCTTGCCGGACGGTTCGGAGACGACCCTCAATGCGGCGATTGACTCGACCGAAACGAGGCTGATACTGGAGGCGCTCGAACGGAACGAATACAACCGCCGGGCTGCGGCCGAGGAGCTGGGAATGCACAAGACGACGCTGTTCCGCAAGCTGCACCGCCTCGGCATAAAACTCCCGGCCAGGGACGGACGATCGGCCTTCGTAAAAAAGGGTGTATAGTTGCAATAGTGCAATATTGCTACTCTATGCATCGGTAATAGTTGCAGTTCTGCAATCCTGACCTTTCAAGCAAGCTTTCACCGCACTCCTTTCATTCCTGTCTATCACCTTGTTATTGATAAATTATTTTGACGTGCCATAGCGGAATATAGCCTGTGGCACGACTGTTGCTCTTTACATAGCAATAATCTGAGAGAAGGATTGGGGTATGCGTGTTGCCATGACTGTCTGGGGTGATCGGGTTTCACCTGTCCTTGACTGTGCTCGAAACTTGCTAGTTGCCGAGATAGCGGGGGGAGAGGTCGTCGGCAGGAAAACGGAGTGTTTCGACGCAGGCTTGCTATCGGCGACGCTGCTGGAACTTAGGCAGCAGGGGGTACAGGTGCTCATCTGCGGTGCTGTTTCGCAGGATCTTGCCACCGTAATTGAGAGCTGCAATGTCAAGCTGCTTCCCTTTGTTGCCGGCGACGTGGAGAAAATTCTTGAAACCGTTGCCCAAGGAGGGTCGGTATCGGCCTTCGCCATGCCTGGGTGTC
>Ga0182010_10001694_pt1 | contig 11499 bp, 9 predicted proteins | sample 611E1MmetaG_FD_120488 | JGI IMG/M metagenome (GOLD analysis project Ga0182010, IMG submission 120488) | Permafrost microbial communities from Stordalen Mire, Sweden - 611E1M metaG | ecosystem: Environmental > Terrestrial > Soil > Wetlands > Permafrost | place: Sweden: Stordalen | collected...
GATGATAATGAGCGGGATTGAAGCTGGTGCCGATCTGGTGCTCAGCCTGAATGGAGATAATATCCCCGTAGTAGGCGACGCGGTGGCCTGTGCAGGCGTGACTGCAGTGGTAATCCCTGGACCTGGACAGACAAGCCTTGAGGAGAACGTCGAGGCTGCAAAATCCTTCGGCATCCGGATAATAGCCGATCCGGTGCTTAGCCCGCTTCTTCAGGGCCTAGCCGCTTCAATAAAGGGCTATATCGATATTAGGAGAGCAAACCCGAACCTGCCCCTATTCTTCGGCGTCGGCAACGTGACTGAGCTTCTGGACGCAGATTCCATAGGGTCCAACGCCATTCTGGCCGCAATTGGAGCAGAGCTAGGGGCCAGCATCCTCTTTACCCCGGAGTATAGCCACAAGGCCAAAGACAGCGTCGGCGAGCTCCGGACTGCCTCTGAGATGATGATGCTGGCCCATCACAGGCATAGCCCGCCCAAGGATCTGGGCATTGACTTGCTGGTTTTGAAGGAGAAGAAGCACAGACCTGAAGAGAACATCTCGGACAAGTGCACCCCAGCCGAAACTGACCACCAATCTGAGATGGACACTGCAGGCAGCTTTAGGATACACATCATCGATGAGAAAATAGTTGCCAGTCATCCAAAGATGGAGGTCGCGGGCATCAGCGCCAAAGACATCCTCAATACACTGATAGACTTTGGTCTTGTAACCCGCCTGGACCACGCTGGATATCTTGGCCGGGAGCTTGAGAAGGCGGAGATCGCCCTGCGCCTAAAGCGGAGCTACAGCCAGGATGAGGCCCTTTTCCCTGATAAGTGTTAAATAAGATAATCTCGTTTCTGTTGCGGATGAATCAGAAGAAAGGACTCACACTACTAGCGATATTCATTGGTGTGATGATGATCCTATCGGCCTTCCCTAGCTTCATAATGCGTGGCGGCAATGAAGCAGGAATTGTACCACCCACGCAGGTTTCAGTCGATACCTTCGGAGTCCAAGGTAAGCTCGTCGACACAAGCTTCAACAGCCTCGATGACGTGCTCCGTATGTCCCCTGAGAGCACAACTTTGGCTTATTGGATTGACCTAGGAAAATCCCAGAATCTCACAGCTGCAGCTCAAGGGGCCCTCCCGGCGGCCATCGGCCTGAGCTACGGGGACAACATCTACCAGAACAAGATCGAGCGCCTTGGAGCAGTCTACTTCAACGACAGCTCGGCAGAGTTCCACTGGATAACGCCCTACAGAGTGGCGTACAATAGCCTAGTGGTTCCCTACGACGGATACATGATGATACCTCAGAGCTCGGATTACGCCATGGTCCTCGGCAGGCCAGTCCTCTTCGGGCCGCAGAAATCCCTAGAGGGCGTCTTGGACGTAGTATCCGGCGGACTTCCAACAGATAAGTTCACCTTGCCCTCTGGCGAGCAGGCTGATCTGCAGGTGGCAAGCCTAAGCGGGAATAAGACAAGTCCCTCCGGAAAGTACCAGGAGTTCTACCTTGGAGTCACCCAGTCGGACAACGGCTACGCTCTCTCCGCCGAATACCTCAAACCGGACAGCTCCACAGCCCAGAAGGCCAAGGGAGTCTCTGACCAGTACGGATTGGCCACGTCTTCGAAAGGAGGAGTAACCGAGGTCTCGGGAACCGTAGACTCTAGCAAACTGCAAGGTGTACTTACGGCTTTTCTCAAGCCGTAGCGCAACCTTTTTACACAATGAGAATCTGCCTGATCTAGTCCGTTAGGCACTTTTGCGATGAATGATGATGGGCAGGAGCTGCCCTGAAGGAGAATTAACAATGGCTAGACCGATATACGTAAGATTTGATGTTCCAGCAGAGCTGGCTGCCAAATCTCTGGAGGCCCTTGAGCTGGCCCGAGACACAGGCAGGGTAAAGAAAGGGACTAATGAGGCCACCAAGGCCATAGAGCGCGGAGTTGCGCGCTTGGTCATTGTTGGAGAGGATGTCCAGCCTCCGGAGATAGTAGCCCACATACCTCCGCTCTGTGAAGAGAAGAAGACGCCTTACATTTACGTCAAGAAGCAGAATGATATAGGCGCTGCAGTTGGATTGGGCGTGAAGAGCGCTGCTGCCGCCATAGTCGAGCCGGGCAAAGGCAAAGAGCTGGTCGACGAGATCATTCAAAAGGTACAGGCTCTGAAGTAGGTGATCTCGATATGGTGGATGAGAATGGAGTTCCAGCAGAGGTCATCGAGGTCATCGGCACCACTGGGATGCATGGAGAGGCCACCCAGATCAAGTGCAGGATCCTGGAGGGGAACAACAAAGGCCGCATCATTACCAGGAACTGCATGGGCCCCATAAGGATGGGGGACGTCTTGATGCTGCTGGAGACCGCCAGAGAGGCTAAGAAGCTGACCAGCAGGTGAGGAGATGGAAGACAGAAAGTGTTCGTTCTGCAACGGGACGATTCCGCCTGGGACAGGCAAACTCTATGCCAAGAAGGACGGTACGGTATATTATTTCTGCTCGTCTAAGTGCCAGAACAACCAAGCCTTGGGCAGGGTGACGAGACACATCAAATGGGCCAGGAAGGGGGCCTGAACCTGGAGAGAACCTTCGTCATGGTCAAGCCTGATGGTGTTCAGCGAGGCCTGGTGGGGGAGATAATCCGGCGAATTGAGCAGAAAGGGTTCAAGATCGTTGCCATGAAACTGGCCGTCATGCCCTTGGAGAAAGCCAAAGCGCACTACGCTGAGCACATAGGCAAGAAGTTCTTCGACGATCTGGTCGGTTTCATCACTTCAGGCCCTTCTGTTTCCATGGTGGTGGAGGGCAAAGGAGTGATAGCAGCCATGAGGAAACTGAATGGCTCGACCAACCCTGCTGATGCGTCGCCCGGAACCATTCGAGGTGATCTGGGGATAGAGACCGGCCGAAACGTCGTACATGGATCGGACTCGCCTACATCGGCTACCAGAGAGATCGCGCTACACTTTGCCGAATCCGAAATCTCGGATTACAGGCGAATTGACGAAGCATGGCTTTACGAGTAAGCGACGGAACTCCCTTCCGCCGCCTTACACCGAAATTGCACAGCAGAAAATTTAAATTCTACAAAATTAAAATACATTTTTAGAAATCTTTCTGAGGGCTATGGGTATGCAGCAGAAGTCGAAAAAGGGCTCCAAGGCCAAAAGGGAGCCGGACTCAAATATAAGAACTCCGATCGTCGTGGTCATGGGCCATGTGGACCACGGCAAGACCTCGCTCCTTGACAAAATCAGGGGAACGGCTGTGGTGGATCTAGAGGCCGGGGCCATAACTCAGCACATAGGAGCCACCGAGGTACCCCTTGAGGTCATCCAGGACTTCTGCGGATCGCACTTCGGAGAGGATATCCAGGTTCCAGGGCTGCTCTTCATAGACACGCCCGGCCACCATGCCTTCACATCCCTCCGGAGCCGGGGCGGCTCTCTGGCCGATCTCGCGGTCCTCATTGTGGACATGAACGAGGGCTTTCAGCCCCAGACAATAGAGTCTCTCACGATCCTCAAGCGCTACAAAACGCCCTTTGTTGTCGCTGCAAACAAGATGGACAGGATCGCCGGTTGGCGACCTATGAAGAATTCCTCTTTTGCCAAGACCCTCAAGGCTCAGAACGAGAGAGTGGTCGAGGAGCTGGACACCAAGCTCTACGAAATTGTGGGGGAGCTTTACAAGTACGGGTTTGATGCCGACAGATACGACAGGATCCGCGATTTCACAAAGACCGTTGGGATTGTGCCCATCAGCGCCTTGACCGGAGAAGGGGTTCCCGACCTGCTGATGGTCCTGGTTGGCCTGACTCAGAGGTTCCTGAAGGACAACCTGAAGATAACAGCATCCGGACCTGGTGTCGGCACCATCCTTGAGGTTAAAGAGGAGAGAGGCCTAGGGACCACCCTGGACGTCATATTGTACGATGGAGTGATCAAGGCCGGCGACACCGTCTTAGTCGGCACAGCCAACGAGCCGATATTGACAAAGATAAGGGCTCTTCTCAAGCCCAAGCCCCTTGCCGAAATCAGGAGCGAGGAGAGGTTTCTCCCTGTTAAGCAAGTGGTGGCAGCGAGTGGGGTCAAGGTGGCAGGCCCTAAGCTGGAGGGTGCTTTGGCGGGCTCCACAATAAGGGTTATAGAACCCTCAGCGAACGTAGATGCCCTGGTCAAGCAGATGAAGTCCGAGCTGGACTCGGTTAGGATCGACACGGAGAACGAGGGGGTAATTCTGAAGGCGGACACCATCGGCTCGCTGGAGGCGTTGGTCGGCGAGCTGAAGGCAAAGAACATCCCCATCCACACCGCAGACGTGGGACCGATATCCAGAAAGGACGTTATCCGGGCGAGCATGATCAAAGACCGGCTCTTATCGGTAATTCTGGGATTCAACATCGAGATCCTTCCCGATGCCATCTCCGAGATCCAGAAGACGTCGGTTCCCGTGTTCCAGAGCGATGTGATCTACTCAATCCTCGAGAACTACGACACCTGGGTGGACGAGCAGAAGACGAAGATAGAACAGGAGAGGCTCGAGGCGATCATTCGGCCAGGGGCTATAAGGATACTGCCCGATTGCGTCTTTCGGCAGTCCAAGCCGGCCATAGTCGGTGTGCAGGTAATTGGCGGCGTGATCAGGACCCAAGTCCCGCTGATAAGAGACGACGGGGCTGTAGCGGGCATAATAAAGGGGATCCAGGAGCATAATGAGAACATAGGATCGGCAACTGTCGGCATGGAGGTGGCGGTGGCCATTGATGGACCCACGGTAGGTCGCCAGATTCATGAAGGAGACATACTCTATGTCAACATCCCAGAAAAGCACGCCAGGATTGTGGAGCAGGAACTCATGCCTAGGTTAGCCGAGGACGAACGAGAGACCATGGAGAACTTTCTGGCCATTAAACGCAAGAAAGAACCTTTCTGGGGACGATGATCCATATGGAAGCATTTGCCCTAGCGAGGATATTTGTTGAAACATTTGTAAAACTTTTGTAATTATCTTTTGATCCTTCAACGAGCGAAAAACTATTTCTACGATCGACGTAATTTCCGATCCCTGGATTACATGGAGTTTTGAATGAAGCGAGGAACAGTAAGAGGCGAATGACGATCCACTGGCACTCCATGACAGCCGAAGAGGTCTTAGAGCGACTTGAATCAGGACCCACCGGCCTATTTGCCGACGAGGCGGCCAGGAGGCTAGAGGAACACGGACCAAACCTGATTGAGAGTCCCTCAAAACCCTCCCCATCACGAATTTTCCTCAAGCAGCTCAAAGAATACCTAAATGTTGTGCTTATTTTCGCTGCGCTTATCTCTTACATGGCAGGAGAGACACACAATGCCTACGTCATAATTGGCATCGTTCTCCTCGTCGCCCTGATCGGCTTCCTGCAAGAGTACAAGGCTGAACGATCGATGGAAGCGCTGAGAGAGATGTTAGCGCCCGAGGCCGACACCTTCAGAGATGGAGAAATGGTCAGTATTCCCGCTGAGAATCTCGTACCAGGGGACGTGGTCTTTCTCGAGGCCGGTGATAAGGTGCCTGCAGACGGACGGGTCATCGAGAAGACGTCCCTCGAGGTCGTGGAGGCATCTTTGACCGGCGAATCCCTGCCGGTAGAAAAGGACGTTGCTCCCCTACCCGAGCCGATATCTGTCGGAGTCATTGAGGCGAGATTGACTGGCAAATCCCAGCCAGCAGAAAAGAATGCGATTCCTCTATCTGTGGAGACTCCGCTTGCAGACAGAAAAAATATGGTCTTCATGGGCACATTCGTCTCCTACGGCAACTGCAGATTTGTGGTTACGGCTACCGGCAAAGATACAGAGCTAGGGCGTATATCGGGAATGATTGGAGAGAAGGAGGTCGAACCGCCACTAAAAGTCAAGCTGGAGCATCTCGCCAAGCGACAGGCTTATCTCGTGCTGATTATATCCGCAGCCGTTTTTTTCCTGTATTTGAGAAGCGGTAACCCGATAATGGACACTCTGATTACCGCGATTGCCCTGGCGGTTGCAGGAGTTCCTGAGGCCCTCCCTTTTGTTGTGACCTTGGCCTTGGCCTTCGGAATGCAGGCTATGGCCAGGAAAAATGCGATAGTCAGAAGCCTGCCTGCGGTGGAGACTCTTGGTTCGACGTCAGTTATCTGCACAGACAAGACCGGTACACTGACGACTGGCGAAATGACTGTTCGTCAGATTTACACCTATAGACCTGTAGAAGTAACGGGCTACGGATACGACCCAGAAGGAGAGTTCCGGCAAAACGGAATCACTGTTAATCCCAAAGAAGACGACATCGCTCTCCTTCTAAAGATAGGAGTTCTCTCCAACAACGCAAATCTTGAGCGGACGAATGGCAAATGGCGACTAGTAGGAGATCCCACGGAGGGCGCTCTTCTGGTCGCTGCCAAAAAGTCGGGAATTCTCGAAGAGACGCAGAAGCAATCCATTAAAGTTGCCGAATACCCTTTTGATTCAGATTGCAGGAGGATGACCACCGTCAACAGATCCGAAGGCGAAGGCATATTTGTGGCTATGAAGGGAGCGCCTGAAGTCGTCCTGGACAGATGCTCTTACATCACCTATCCCGATGGAATAAAGCAGTTAGAAGATGAGGATCGCAAAGAGATCCGTGAGATCGCAGACCACATGGCCGATAAGGCCCTAAGGGTTCTGGCCCTAGCCTGGAAGCACATCGATCCGGATGAGCCCTTAGAAAGAGACTACGTCGAAGCTGAGCTGATATTCGCTGGCCTGGTGGGATTGATGGACCCACCTAGGAGAGAGGCCTATGAGGCAATTCATACATGCCAGATCGCGGGCATAAGGCCGGTCATGATCACAGGCGATCATAGGCTGACTGCCAGGGCAATAAGCAGAGAGCTGAATATTGGGCAAGGGGATGTCATCGAGGGAAGTCAACTTGAACGGATGAGCGATGAGGATCTCTTAGGGCGGATAGATGTCGTATCTGTGTTTGCGAGGGTTACGGCAGAGCATAAGGTGCGAATAGTGGAAGCCTTCAAGGCCAAGGGCCACATCGTTGCTATGACTGGAGACGGAGTTAACGACGCTCCTGCTCTTAAGGCGGCTGACATCGGAGTAGCGATGGGCAGGACAGGAACCGAGGTCGCAAAAGAGGCATCGGATATAGTAATTGCCGACGACAATTTCGCAACTATAGTCAATGCTGTGGAAGAAGGCCGAAGGATATACGACAATATAAGGAAGGGCACATCTTATCTGCTATCTGTCAGCTTTGCAGAGCTGTCGACGATCTTCTTGGGCGTGCTGCTAGGATATGGAACTCCATTGCTTGCAGCTCAGATACTATGGATAAATGTTGTTGCAGAAGAGTTTCCGGCTATGGGGTTGGCAGTGGAACCCGCTGACTCCAACATAATGCGCAGAAAGCCCACAGATCCAAAAGAACCCATGCCTTCAAGGAGCCTGCTTATATATACTCTCGGAACAGCTGCTGCGATTGTCAGTGGTTGTTTGGGGTTATACGTGATCTCTTTAGACATGAACCAAGGCCTAACCTATGCCAGAACGATGGCTTTTGTGGGTTTGGGCTTATTTACGACCTTCAATGCATACAGCAGCAGATCGCTGGACGAATCCCTTCTAAGGCTAAAGCCTTTGGGCAATAAAATGCTCATTCTGGGATTAGCTGCGTCAATAATGGCTATTTTGGCAGCAGTATATTTGCCTTTCATGCAGTCCATCTTCGAGACAGCTCCTCTTAGGGCAGAGAGCTGGGTTTTGGTGGGCATAGTCTCCGTTCTGGTAGTTCTTGCTGCAGAGGTTCTGAAAAAGATCGTTCCAGGGCTTAGGCAAATAGACTGAGGATGACAATCCCAGGATCTTAGATCTGGGTGCAGGACTGGCGCAGCCTGGCACACAAATCTGAGTCGGAGCGCATTGTCTGGTCAAAGGTTGTAATCGAATAGGTTACGATTTTCTCTCCTCTCAATGCAGGAAATTCGATTAAGAATGACCTGCAGTCTCTTCGACTTGCTTGATTGGAATAACCTCATCCACTGCACAGGCTGCAATCTTCTCAGCCAGCTTTGCCAGCACGTCTTTTCTCATTCCGCCAACGAACTTGATCGAGCCGACAACCAGGTGGCCACCACCGCTGACACCACCGTTGGGGATCTCAACCATCAGCTCCCGAACCATCTGGGGAATGTTCATGCGAACACCCCGAGATCTCAGCACGGCGAAGTCCGGGCCGTAACCTATGGTCACTACCGGCTTTCCGGCGAACTTCTTGCACAGCCTGTCGTGGACCTCGCCGGAGGTTTTTCCGGGCGGCGGGAAGGTGAACTTGTGGGCGAAGTTCTCTACGTCCAGAACATTCATGATCACGCCGTTGGGCAGCTTGGTACTCTTGACGTTTCCCATAGTTGCCCTTAGCTGCTCGTCGATCATGCCGTTAGCCTGGTCGCAAAGAAGATCGACGATCTTCTGATGACGGTCGAGTCTGCCAAGGCAGAGGATATCGTTGATAAGGCCTCGCCCCTCGTTGAACCGCAGCCAGAAGGCCTCGTAGTCCAAAGCAAGAGCCATCTTCTTGAGATCCTCCAGCCCGAACTTGTCTTCCACTAGCTTAATGTACCTGGTCGCCTCTGGGGCCTCGCTTCTGTCGCCCACGGCTGAGACAGCAGGAAAATGCTTTATCTTGCTCTCAACTTCTGGGTAGATCATCCTAGCAATCTCTGTGGCCAGCATGCCCGTGGTGATACCAAAGTCGCCGCCGGCGTGAGCCGGATTTACGTGACCTATGAGGTACTGATCGACCACCTCGTTTGGGTGATGGTGGTCCACCACCAGCATCTCTAGGCCGTACACCTGAGCTTGCTTCATGGCCGGTACGTCCTCCTCGGTTGAGCCGTTGTCCATCAAGACGATGAGTGGCATCTTCTGGCCGTGCCTGGTCTGGTCTTCCAGGGCGTAGCTGAGGTCCTTGGTTACGTCCTCCAGCTCGTAGAACGGAGCCTTGGATGGAGCGCGACGGTAGTTGTAGTACTCGGAATCCGGCCCTCCTGCCTCCTTTATTAAAGGCAGTATGGCGGTCTCGATAGCCACTGCAGCGGTAATGCCGTCGGCATCCGCGTGGTGCCGTATGACGATGGGCCGAGACTTTAGGACTGCTCGGCGGATCTCCTTGGCAACTGCCAGCATAGCTGGCTTTAGCCTATTCATGACATCGCTCTCTACAAGGAATCCCGGGTCCGATGGTTCAGCCCTTTTATCGATGGCCTGCTCTATCTGCTCCTTCACCCTGGCGGCCTCTCCTCCCCACAACTGCTTCAAGGATCTGATCTCGATCTGAACCTGGCCGTTACGCAGGGTTACCTCTCCGATCATCCTGACCATCGTCTCGCTGTCTATCTCAGCGTAGGCCCGGACGCCCGCGCGCTCGAAGGCCGCTCCGAAGACAAGGCCGCTGTCGTCTGCGACTGTGAAAATGGTCGGGCCGCCTGTCTGCTTGACCTGAATCACCTCGCCCTTTATGCTGACCAATTTACCAACCTGCTTCTCCAGCTCTCCTGCTTTGGACACCGGCAGGTCCTTATCAACCTCTAATGTGTTGTACTCATCCAGCTCAACAGGCTCAAGCTCGATGTTGCCGTTGGGAGCCACATTCCTGACGCAGACCAGGATAGTATCTCCCACCTCGGGCTTAGATTTCAGGTATTTGTTGTGGGCAAGGCCTCTGACGTGGTCGTTAAGATCCACGAAAGCTCCGAAGTTGGCCAATCCATTGACTTTTCCTTGGTAGATGTCGCCGATGACCACATCGCTCGTATCGCAGGCCTGATCGAGAATGTGCACCAAGGGCTTCTTGGAGCACTTTTCGCAGAGCTCCTTCTTGGTGGTAAGCTTAGTGCCGCACACAAGGCAGAGGTATTCTCGCCCCAGGCCGCTGCAAGCCTCACAGGACTCAGTGACCGGGATGCTTCCAGATCCATGACAGACGGCGCATTTGGCTGAACCGCGCTCGATCAGTTCCTTCATGTCGCTAGCTGAAGCCTCACCAAGGCTGATGGACTCGGTCTTTCCACTGCCGCTGCAGTTTGGGCAGGGCTTCTCTCCAACTTGTAAGTACCCCTTCCCTTTGCATTCCTCGCACAGGTTCATCTTTAGGTGAGAAGTGCCCCAGGAATTTATCTATTTTGGAAGGGAATAAATAGCAGGCCAATTCTCAAAGCTTGCCATGCGAGTTACAGTTCTGCGTCTGGGCCACAGGCCAGAGCGGGACAAGAGGATCACCACCCACGTAGGCTTGGTATCCAGGGCTTTCGGAGCCGAGGAGATGCTTCTGACCGGGCGCGACCCTAGCATAGAGGAGAGCCTGGCAGACGTTGTGGAGAGATGGGGTGGTGATTTTCGCCTCAAGACGGACGTGAGCTGGAAGGGTGAGGTCATCCGTTGGAAAGAAGCCGGTGGCAAGGTTGTCCACCTGACCATGTACGGGTCTAGAATGCAGAACGTCGTAGATGAAATTCGGATGCACGACAATATTTTAGTTGTAGTTGGTGCTGAAAAGGTGCCGGCAGAGATGTATGATCTCGCCGACTGGAACGTGGCCGTCGGCAGCCAGCCCCATTCCGAGGTAGCAGCCCTGGCAGTCTTCCTAGACCATCTCATGGAAGGTCAAGAGCTGACCAAAGATTTCGATGGTGGACTTAGGATAATTCCGTCTCCAAGGGGAAAGCAGGTGGTCGGCCATCGGAAGCAGGATTTTCCGGATACAAAGGACTGAAAAAGGCAAGACTTCTTTCTGTTCTTTCAATAAGATTAATGATTTATGAAGATTCTAATCGTGGGCTACAGTGTCAGGCACATAGCTTGCTCTGCTGCCAAGGCTGGCCATAAGGTCTTCGCCGCTGATAGCTTCTGCGATCTGGATCTGGAGGCCTGCTCAAACGGCATCACACTCCTTCCGCAGCCGCTGGATGCCCTGAAGGCTGAAAGCCTGATCCAAACCTATATCGAAAAGATCTCTCCGGATGCGGTTGTCCTCGGTCCTGGACTGGAGGAATCCAGAGTTAATGGCGTCCGCGTCCTGAACAATCCACCGGAAAAGGCTGCTCTTGTCTCTGATAAGCTTTGGCTGGCCAACTGGCTGGAGGAAAGAGGATTCCCGTTCATACCCACTGCCGAGTCTCCGGAAAATGTCAGCCTTCCGGCTGTGATAAAGCCTCGAAAGGGAGCTGGAGGGGTTGGCTGCAAGCTGGTGAAAAAGGCTACGGACCTCAAGCCGGAAGAGGAAGTGAAGCTTGAAGAAGGGATGATAATCCAAGACTGGTTATCCGGCACGCCAGCAAGCGTATCCGTAATAGGCACCGGTCGAGATTCGAGGGCAATAGCCGTAAACGAGCAGCTCATAGGTACCCACTGGGTGGGAGCCGATGAGTTCAGGTACAGCGGCAATATATCTCCTCTGGAACACTCTCTCTCAACGTCCTATAA
>Ga0182010_10001695_pt1 | contig 11499 bp, 11 predicted proteins | sample 611E1MmetaG_FD_120488 | JGI IMG/M metagenome (GOLD analysis project Ga0182010, IMG submission 120488) | Permafrost microbial communities from Stordalen Mire, Sweden - 611E1M metaG | ecosystem: Environmental > Terrestrial > Soil > Wetlands > Permafrost | place: Sweden: Stordalen | collected...
GACGGTCAACGACCTCGCCGAGGACGACTGGGAGGACCTGCGCCGCGAGTTCAACACCCAGCGCGTCATGGGCATGGCCCTCGACGCCGGCGGCCACCTGACCCACGGCTTCCGCCACAACATCTCCGGCAAGATGTTCCAGCAGCGCTCGTACGGCACCGACCCGACCTCGCAGCTCATCGACTACGACAAGCTCCGTGCCGACGCCAAGGAGTTCAAGCCACTGATCATCGCGGCCGGCTACTCGGCATACCCGCGGCGCGTGAACTTCGCGAAGATGCGCGAGATCGCCGACGAGGTCGGCGCGACGCTGTTCATCGACATGGCCCACTTCGCCGGGCTCGTGGCGGGCAAGGTGTTCACCGGCGAGGAGAACCCCATCCCGTACGGCCACGTCATCGGCTCGACCACCCACAAGTCGCTCCGCGGCCCGCGCGGCGGCTTCGTGCTGGCCACCAAGGAGTACGCCGACTCCGTCGACAAGGGCTGCCCCATGGTGCTCGGCGGCCCGCTCGGCCACGTCATGGCTGCGAAGGCCGTCGCCTTCGCCGAGGCTCGCACGGAGTCCTTCCAGACGTACGCACAGGCGGTGGCCGACAACGCGAAGACCCTGGCCGAGGGCCTGCTCAAGCGTGGCGTGAAGCTCGTCACGGGCGGCACCGACAACCACATCGTGCTGCTGGACGTCAGCGCGTACGGGCTCACCGGCCGCCAGGCCGAGTCCGCACTGCTCGACTCGGGCGTGGTCACGAACCGGAACTCGGTGCCCGCGGACCCCAACGGCGCCTGGTACACGAGCGGCGTCCGCATCGGCACGCCCGCCCTGACCAGCCGCGGGTTCGGCGCCGACGAGTTCACGGCCGTCGCGGACCTCATCGCCGACGTCCTCGAGGCGACGACGCCCGCTCCCACCAGGTCGGGCGCGCCCGGCAAGGCGAAGTACATCCTCGACACGTCCGTGTCCCAGAGCATCCAGTCACGAGCCGACGAGCTGCTCGCCGACCACCCGCTGTACCCGGGCCTCGAGCTGTAACCGCGGGCACCGACAGAACCGCCCCTGCGTCATGGGCGCAGGGGCGGTCGTGCGTGTACGGCTAGGTGGTGATCTTGTCGATGCAGAGGTCGGCTTCCATGGAGACGCTCACGACCGGCTGCGCAGCCGTCCCGATACCGAGCGTGCCGGAGCTCTCAGACGCCACGGTGAACGAAAGGGCTGCGCTCTTGGCGAGCTGCGAGAGCGCCGACTTCTGCGCCGCCGTCAGGGTCTCCTCCTGCGCGTCGCCTGCTCCGGATCCGTCGCCGAACGTGTCGCACAGCAGCGGGTAGTTCTTCTCGGTGTCCTTGGCGTTGATCGGGGTGCCGCTCACCCGCGCACTGAGCCGCTTGACGACGAGCGAGGCGTCCATGAGGGCCGGGAACTTCGGGGCGGTGCCGCCGGTGATGTGCGGGCACGCGTACGAGGAGCCCAGCTCCGTCCAGGACACGTCGACGAACGTCTCGCCGGCCGACCACTCGAGTCCGTAGTCCGCGGCAGTGGGTGTTGAGCCGACAGCCGTGAGGAAGGCCTTCCGGCCGACCTCGGTCAGCGTCTGGACGAGGCGGTCCGATGCCACGGTCCAGCACTGGCTGGTCAGGGTGCTGATCTTGCCTGCGGCGACGTCGTCGGCGAACTTCTGCAACGCCGCGACGTTCTTCGACTCGATGCTCAGCACCTTGACCGTGGGCAGCGTCATCACGGCCGAGGCGGCTGTCGTCGAGGCGGCAGCGGCGGACGTCTGGCTGGCGCTGGCGGCCGGGGGTGCACTGGACGCCGCCACCGTCGGGCTCGCCGCCCCACACCCACTCATCGCCCACACAACAACGGTCAGTGCAGCAAGAACTCGTCCCCTCATAGGGAAAACCCTACCCAGAACAATCGCTTTCTCTGGCCGAAACAAAACAATGTCCTGACCAGCCAAAACAATTGAAGCGACAATCAATGCACATGTCCGAAACCATGCTCCGGGAATGCGCGACCTAGCGGCCGAGGACATTTCCTCCGTTGACTCCGAGAATCTGACCAGTGGTCCAGCCGGCGTTCGGGCTCAGCAGGTACGCGACGGCCTCGGCCACTTCCGACGCCTTTCCGGGCCGCCCCATCGGGATCTGCGCGACCCTGTCGTCGTACACCGCCGGGTCCTTCTTGATCCGGGGCTGCCAGAAGTCGGTCTCCGGTACGAAGCCGGGCGAGACGCAGTTGACGGTGATGCCATCCTTCGCCAGACGGCCCGCCATCCACCACATCCAGCCATGTACCGCGGCCTTCGCCCCTCCGTACGAGCCCGAGCCGCGGATCCCCGCGATCGACGAGATCGCCACGATCCGGCCCTCCGGACGCGCCAGCTGCCCGAGCAGTGCCTCGGTGACGAGCACCGTCGTCATCGTGTTGCCCTCGAAGTTCGCGCGCCATTCGGAGGCGACCTTGGCCAGTCCCTCTCCCTCGCCGGACCAGTTGCCTCCGGCCGCCAGCACGAGGCCGTCGATCGGGTCACCGTAGAGATCTTGAGCGAGCACCTCCACGGCCGCGGCGTCCGTGAGGTCGCACGGGTGGATCGTCACCTGGGCCGCACCGGCGATCACGAGCCTGGCCGCGGCGTCAGCGAGGACCTCCTTGCGGCGACCCACAAGGTGTAGTCGGGGCGCCTCGACGCACAGGCGCTCGGCGCAGGCGTACCCGATGCCCGTACCGCCTCCGGTCACGACGAACCTGCGGCTCATGCGTCCTCCTCGTGTCGACACGAAGGACACTATCGAGACCGCTCCCGTGGCGCGGACCTCAGCGAGCGAAGAGACGCCCCCGGGCTGCGTTGACGAACGCGTCGAGCGAGGCGGGCAGCTGCTGGAGGTGCCAGTCGTCGGGCGCGTGGTACCAGGACAGGTCCGTCGGGTCAGCCACGCCCTCGTCGTCATCGTTCTCCACGAGTACCTGCAGCCAGCGCTCCCAGCCGCCGAGGACGACTGCGTACGGCAGGATCCGCGAGATCGTGTCGTACTCCTTGCCCTTGGGGAGCTGGTCGGTCGGCTTCGTGTCGAGGTCCATCGCGAGGGCCCGCAGCCCGCCGAGGAGCGCGGTGCCGCTGGACGTGCGCGCCGGCATCTCCTGCCCGACGAACAGCAGGCCGAGCGCCGGCGCCAGCAGCGCGAGCCCGAGCAGGCCGAACGTGGTGAACGCCACCAGGAGTAGCAGGACGACGACGGCGACGCCGAGGAAGATCCAGGCGATGCGGGCCCAGAACGCCCGTACCTTGTCAGGCCTCCGCGAGAACCAGCCACGCGCGACGACCTCGTCGTACATGTCGCTCTGCACCGCGGCGACCGCCGGTACGACGCTGGCCGCGAGCTGCGACACCCTCGTCTCGCCGCCGGCCGGCGCGATCGCGTCGAGCAGCCGGGTCTCGAACGGTACGACCTCGTCGCCGCCCGCGCGGCGCGTCAGCATCCAGTCGGTGAACCCGTTCTGCGGCGGGAGCTGCGTGATGAGCAGGTGGCCGCGGACGGAGAGGTCGAGGATCGTCCCGATGATGTCGAGGGGGTCGACATGCTCGTCGGCGATGGTGCCGACGTGACCGGGCCGTACGCCGTCGACCACCTGGAAGTCGGACTCCCCGGCGCCGACCGGTACGAACTGGGCCACGGTCTGGGGCCGCCCAGAGGCTGCATCACGGCCGGCGCGACGGTGAAGCAACCAGATGACGATGGCGCCGATCACGAGAGCCGCGAGCGCCGACAGCAGCTGAGCGAGCCCGGGCGTGAACGCACGGTCGAGCGTCCACATCACCGTCTTGTCCTCGGTGACGGTCACGAGACCACTGTCGAACCGCATGCCGACGGTGACGACCTCACCCTGTCCGCGAGGGCCGTCGCTGAACTGGAGTGCCTTCGTGTCGTGGGTGCCGCCGGAGAACATCCCGCACGTCTCGGTCGCCGTCGGCGGTCCGGACACGCAGGTGTAGTCACGGGCGAGCGCCTGCGAGCCGATGGAGCCGGAGACGGTCACCACCGGTACGGACAGGCCCTGCAGGACCCGCCACGAGAAGTCGACCATGCCGTCGTCGGAGCGCGTGGTGGCGCCGCTCACGGCGTACGAGATCGTCAGCTGCGTCACCGACCCGGTCGGCACGGAGATCACGGTGTAGCCGCCGTCGGTCGTCACGGTGGCGCCGAGGTCCTTCGCGTCGGAGACGGCCTTGATGTCCCTGATCGCGTACGTGTACCGGACGTCGTTCGCCTCGTCGCGGAAGGTCGCGAGCCGCTGGGTCAGGGTTGCAGGTGCGGCACCGTCGAACGTGATCGTCTCCGAGACGGTCAGCGTTCCGTCCGCACGCAGGGACCCGTCAACGACGTACGTGGCGGCCTTCTCGCCGTCCGCGTGCGCCGGAGCGGCGACCAGGGTCAGGACTCCCACCAGGGCTGCTCCCGCGAGCAGCCGTCTGCGCCAAGAACCCATGCTTTTGTCCTCCGACTCTCCGTGCCGCTCCGCGACGGCGCGATCCTATCCTCAGCAGAGTCCGTGTGAAGGTTGCTGTTCTGAACACGATCGAGCAGTTCTCCTCGGGTCGACGCTGTTCCGAGCCGGATCGACGCTGTTTCTGAACCAGATGACAGGGTTCTGAACGAAGTGCCATGAAGATCCGGAGCGATTGGGGCGGTCAGTAGTCTGGTGGCCGTGACCCACCCGCCACAGGGTTCCCCGCCATGGCAGGCCTCTCCGCCTGCCGCGAGCCCGCCACCGTCGCCGGCGCCCGCGTCGGCCACTCCTGCGTGGCCAGGTCGGTCCGTACCGCAGGCACCAGCGGCTGACGCCCTGTCCGCAACCGCGACCCCGCAGTCCGCGCAGGCCTGGCAGCCGCCGCAAACTCCTGCACCCACGCCTGCGCGTGCGGATCCGGGTCCGGCATCCCCGTGGCAGGGCCAGCCTCAGCAGGCCACAGCCCCGAGCCAGGTCCCGCCCGTACAGGCCCCCTCGTTCGTGCAACCCCAGTCCCCGTACGCACAGCAGCAGCCCACGTACCCACGGCAGCCGCCTGCATACCCGCAACAGCCCCAAGCCCCGTACGGGCAGCAGCCCCAAGCCCCGTACGGCCAGCAGCCGGCGTACTACGCCTACGGACCCCAGGCGCCCTCGTACCCGTACCAGCCTCAGTCGCCTACGTACGGGCCGCAGCAACCGCCTGCTTACCCGCAGCAAGCTCCGCAGAACCCGGCCTACTTCCAGCAGGGAGCGGGTTACCCAGGGGCTCACTACGGGCAGCAACCGTCGGCGACCCCTACGTACGGAGCGCCCTACGGACAGCCCAACCGCGCGGTCGGGCTCCCTCCGGCGCCGTCGGCCTGGCAGGCGACGCCCTCGTGGGCGCCACCCCAGTACGGGACCGGCTACCAGGGCAGTCAGCAGCCCCCGGCCGGTCCGTACGGTCAGTACGGTTTCCAGCCCTCCACGTACCCCTACCCGCCGCCGGCGCCCCCGAAGAAGCGCTTCGCGGGGAGGGTGCTGCTGGTCCTGCTCTCGATGGCCATCGTCGTCGGGGTGGCGGTCCCGATCGTGAGCGCGATCACGACGTCCGGCTACGCCAACTCCTCGTACGTGCCCCCGGCGCCCAACCCGCAGCCGCCGAGCCTGCCGAAGGTGACGAACGAGGCGACGGCCCATGACACCGTGACGGCCAGCACGCTGTACCAGCAGAGCGTCCCGAACCCGACCAGGTGCACTGTGACCGCGATCGACCTGTCCGCCGCGAGCGAGGCCGAGCTCCAGAGCCACATGAGCGACGTGGTGGCCTGCCTCATGCGGGTCTGGGACGTCACGGTCTCGGCTGCCGGGTTCCAGATGCCGCGGCCCCCGGTGGTCGTCTACTCGGCGGCCATCTCGACCTCGTGCGGGAAGCTCCCGACGCTCAACGCGGCGTACTGCGGGTCTGACCAGAAGATCTACTACGCGACCGACCTGCCGCAGGCCATCCCCATGGAGCTGCGCTCGTCGCGGTTCATCGTCGAGGTGATCGTGGCGCACGAGTTCGCCACGCGGTCCAGGCCCGTACCGGCATCCTCACCGCTGCCCACAGCCTCGGCGACGCGGCGAGCAGCCAGGCGGAGTCCAACGACTGGTCCCGTCGTACGGAGCTTCAGGCCGACTGCCTCGCCGGACTGTTCATCAGGTCCGTGTCGAAGTCGGCCGGGATCTCCCAGCAGGACCTCGACAACATCGCGGCCCTCATGATCTCTTTCGGCGACGACTCGCTGAGCAAGAACTCCGGTGTCGACGGTGGTCACGGCCTGGGGACGACGCGCAAGTACTGGATGCAGCTGGGCCTCGCATCGACCGCCGTGAACGTGTGCAACACCTTCACCGCCGCGGCCAACGAAGTCCGCTGACACAGTTCGCAACCGAACCCTGTCGAGATGCGACTCTGGCCCGCTACCCTGACCGCGTGACGCAGTCTCCATACGGTTCGTGGCCCGGCCAGCAGGGCCAGTGGCAGGCGCCCGGCTCCGCAAACCGTCCGGCGTGGCAGCAGCCCGCGTCCACCCCCGGATGGCAGCAGCCGAGTCCGTACCAGCAGGCGCCGTCGTGGCAGCCCGCGCCGTCGTACCAGCCCGCGCCCGGCTCGTACCAGCCTCCCGCAGCCCAGCAGTACGCTCCCGGCCCGTCCATGGTCCCGGCACCTCCGACCCAGTTCGGCTACCCGACGGGGTTGCAGCCGCAACGCCGTCGCGGAGGTGGTAGCAAGGTCATCCTGGCGGTCGTCGGCATCGTCGTCCTGCTCGGGATGGGTATCGCCGTGATCAACGCGCTCGCGGGCGGTTCCAACCAGGCGGGTGGCTACGTCAACGAGAGCTACACCCCGCCCGCGCCGGACCTGAACCCGCCGGCGCTGCCGACCGTCACCACGGTCGGCGAGGCGAAGGACACGGTGGCCAACGACGCGATCTACGCGCAGACCGTCCCCGGCCCCACGCTGTGCCAGGTCGCGGCCATCGACCTCACGACCGCGAGCTCGGCGGAGCTCGAGACGTACATGACGAAGCTGGTCGGCTGCCTGATGACGGTATGGAACCAGCCCGTGACACAGGCCGGGTTCCAGCTGCCGCGTCCTCCCGTGCTCATCTACTCGGCGCCGATCACCACCGGCTGCGGCAAGACCGAGACGCAGAACGCTTTCTACTGCGGGGCCGATCAGAAGATCTACTACGCGACCGACCTGCCGTCGATCCTGCCGAGCGACATCCAGAAGTCCCGGTTCGTCGTCGAGACGATCATCGCGCACGAGTTCGGACATGCCATCCAAGCGCGGACCGGCATCCTCATCGCGTTCAACGGGCTGGAGGGGAACGCCACGACCAAGGCCGAGGCGAACGACTGGTCGCGCCGCGGCGAGATGCAGGCCGACTGCCTGTCAGGCCTGTTCATCCGATCCGTGTCCAAGTCGGCCGGGCTCACCCAGCAGGACCTCGCGAACGTCGCAGCGACCATCCGGGCGGTCGGCGACGACACGTTGAGCGGCAAGGCGGACATCGACGGCAACCACGGCCTGGCCGACGACCGGCAGTACTGGATGCAGCTTGGCCTGGCCTCGACCAAGGTCTCCGTGTGCAACACGTTCGTGGCGCCGGCCAGCTCCGTACGGTAGGGGTGTGCCTGCAGCCCCTCTGATCGCCGTCGTCGACAGGCTCCTGAGCCTCGAGGACGTGGGGGCGTACGGGAGAGGTCGGGGCCGTCGGCGTCCGCTAGACGATCAGTGCGGTCGCGATCGCGGCGACTCCCTCGCCGCGGCCGGTGAAGCCCATGCCGTCGGTGGTTGTGGCGGACAGACTGACCGGAGCGCCGAGCGCGGCGGACAGCACGCCCTCGGCCTCGGACCGGCGTGCCCCGAGGCGGGGCCGGTTGCCGATGACCTGTACGGAGACGTTGCCGATCTCGTAGCCGGCCGCCCGTACGCGTCGTGCGACCTCCGCGAGGAACGTCACACCGGATGCGCCCGCCCATTCGGGCTCGGAGGTGCCGAAGTTCGACCCGAGGTCGCCGAGGCCTGCAGCGGCGAGCAACGCGTCGCACGCCGCATGGGCCGCGACGTCGCCGTCGGAGTGTCCCGCGAGGCCGGCGGGCTCGTCCGCGAAGTACAGCCCGGCGCACCACATGGGGTGGCCCTGCTCGAGCCGGTGAGCGTCCATGCCGACGCCGGTCCTGGGGATCATGCCCGCTCCCTCACGATCGCCTCTGCCACGGCGAGGTCATGTGGCTCGGTGACCTTCAGCGACTCCCGCGAGCCGGGGACCAGTACGACCTCGTACCCGCACGCCTCGCAGACCGCGGCGTCGTCGGTGAAGTCCTTGCCGTTCGCCGCCGCGTGCGCCGTGACCAGTGCCTCACGAGCGAACCCCTGCGGGGTCTGGACGGCGCGCAGGCGGCTCCGGTCGACGACCAGGCTGCCTGACTCGACGACCTGGCGGATGGTGTCGCTGACCCCTACGACGGGGATCACAGCCGCGGCTCCGGTACGTACGGCCTCGACCACGCCGCGTACGACCTCAGCCGGTACGAGCGGCCGTGCAGCGTCGTGGACCAGGACGACCCCACCAGGGGGCAGCGCCGCGATGCCATGGGCCACCGACTCCTGACGTGTGGCACCGCCGACGACCAGGCGCCACGGGATGGAGGCGCCCGAGAGCGCCTCCGTGAACATGTCCTGCAGGCCGTCACCGACGACCACGACGACCTGGGTCACGCCACCTGCGGCCAACGCCTCGACGGACCACCTCACGAGAGCACGGCCGGCGAGGGGTCGCAGCGCCTTGGGCACCTCACCGCCGAGGCGAACGCCGGAGCCGGCCGCCACCACAATGGCGACGACCGGCTCTGATGACGTGTTCTGGCTCACTACGAGGCGAGCACCTCGTCGAGGAGCACCTCTGCCTTCTCGTCGGTGACCTTCTCTGCGAGCGCGAGCTCGGAGACGAGGATCTGACGGGCACGAGCAAGCATCCGCTTCTCGCCGGCGGACAGTCCGCGCTCACGATCGCGACGCCACAGGTCCCGAACGATCTCGGCGACCTTGATGACGTTTCCGGAGCGGAGCTTCTCGGCGTTGGCCTTGAAGCGACGCGACCAGTTGGTCGGCTCCTCTGTATGCGGTGCCCTCAGGACGGAGAAGACAACCTCAAGCCCATCGGCATCGACCACGTCGCGCACGCCCACCAGATCAAGGTTGCAGGCAGGTACGCGTACGATGAGATCGTTCTGGCCGACGATGCGGAGGACCAGGTACAGCTTGTCCTCACCTTTCATCTGGCGGGTTTCAATGTCTTCGATCACTGCCGCCCCATGGTTCGGGTAGACAACGGTTTCGCCGACTGTAAAAGTCATGACAGGTAGACCCCTTCCTGTCACCAAGTTTAGCACGCCCACAAGGGTATTCTCCCTAGCCGCAGCGAGGTTGGGGTCTTGACAGAAAGCCAGCCCATGTGCCTGCGCGGCCCATCCTCGCGCTGACTAGGTGGTTTCTGCGAAGTGCCGAACCTCAGGGTCGGGTCAGGGTGGTCCGTGAGGCCTCCAGGAGAGCCTCAGATTAAGGAACTATCAACCGTACGTCGGCTCGTCCGAGAACAGCGACGAGACGGACTCCCCACTCGTGATGCGCCGGATCGCTTCCGCGAACAATGGCGCCACGCTGATCACCTCGAGGTTGTTCAGACCGTCGCGCTTCGGCACCGTGTTGGTCGTGACAACCTCGGCCAGGTCCGGCTGGTTGTTCAGCCGCTCGACCGCCTTCCCCGTGAACAGGCCGTGGGTGCAGACCGCCCGGATCTCACCGACGCCGATCTCGCGCAGCCTCTCGATGAGCTCGATGGTCGAGCCTGCGGTGGCGATCTCGTCGTCGAGGACGAGCACGTCCTTGCCGGCGACGTCTCCGACGATGGCGTCGATGACCACGCGGTCGTCGGCGAGCCGGCGCTTCGAGCCCGCCGCCACGCCGACCTTGAGCTCCCTGGAGAAGTGGTTCGCCGCCTTGGCACTGCCGAAGTCGGGCGACACGACGACCGTGTTGGACAGGTCGCGTGTACGGAAGTGGTCGGCGAGCACCTTGGTCGCGTCGAGGTGGTCGACCGGGATGTCGAACATGCCGTGGACCTGCGGTGAGTGCAGGGCCATGGTCACGACCCTGTCGGCGCCGGCGGTCTTGAGCAGCTGCGCGATGAGACGGGCGCCGATCGAGATGCGGGGAGCGTCCTTCTTGTCGGAGCGTGCGTACGCGAAGTGTGGGATCACCGCCGTGATCTGTGCGGCGGACGCGCCACGGGCAGCGTCGATCATCAGCAGCAGCTCGACGAGGTTCTCCTGAACCGGCGGGACGAGCGGTTGGATGATGAAGACCTCGCGCTTGCGGCAGTTGTCGCGCAGCTGGACCTGGAGGCAGTCGTTCGAGAACCGCGTGGTCCGCGACGGCGCGACCTCGGTCCCGAGGATGGAACACACCTCCTCGGCGAACTCACGATGGGCGGAACCCGAGAAGACGGTGATATCACTCACGTGGACGCAGAATAGGGGACGCGGCGGGAGATGTCTGACACGGTCCATCCCGTCGCCTTCGACACTCAGCCGCGCGACCCGTCGTACAGCTCTCGTCGGTCGTGTCCGGTCGCCGCTGCGACAGCCGCTGCGGCGGCGGATCTCTTCTCGCCGTCCGCGACTCGCTGCCGGACCTCGTCGACCGCGTCGGACAGGGGCAGCCGGTCGCTCGCCGGGACGCCGGCGACCACCACGGTGATCTCGCCGAGGACGCCCTCGGCCGCCCATCTGGCCAGCTCGGCGAGGCCGCCCCTGCGCACCTCCTCGTACGTCTTCGTCAGCTCCCTGCACACCGCCGCGGGTCGCTGCTCCCCCAGCACGGAGGCAGCGTCGACGAGCATCTCGGCGAGCCGGTGCGGCGCCTCGAAGAAGACCATCGTGCGCCGTTCGGAGACCAGCTCCGCGAGCGCGGCACGGCGAGGGCCCGCCTTCCGAGGCAGGAACCCCTCGAAGCAGAACCTGTCGGTCGCGAGGCCGGAGACGGCCAGGGCAGTCAGCACGGCGGAAGGACCCGGTACGGCGGTGACCCGGATCCCCGCCTCGATCGACGCCGCGACGAGGCGGTAGCCGGGATCGGACACCGACGGCATGCCGGCATCGGTCACGAGGACCACGGTCAGTCCCTGGCGCAGCAGGTCGACCAGCTCGGGCGTACGTCCGGACTCGTTGCCCTCGAAGTAGGAGACGACCCGTCCCGTGGAGGTCGCGTGCGCCCGGACGAGGAACGCCTGGAACCGTCGCGTGTCCTCGGCTGCGATCACGTCCGCGGTGGCGATCGCTCGCCGCAGCGCAGGGGATGCGTCCTCGACGTCGCCGATCGGCATCCCGGCGAGCACGAGCAGTCCGAGAGTCTCCACGAGCGCCATTGTGGCGCGCAATGCCGGCACGAAAGGCCA
>Ga0182010_10001696_pt1 | contig 11499 bp, 9 predicted proteins | sample 611E1MmetaG_FD_120488 | JGI IMG/M metagenome (GOLD analysis project Ga0182010, IMG submission 120488) | Permafrost microbial communities from Stordalen Mire, Sweden - 611E1M metaG | ecosystem: Environmental > Terrestrial > Soil > Wetlands > Permafrost | place: Sweden: Stordalen | collected...
AAATAGATGGGTAGAATTCATTTTAATATATATATATATCAAATGATCATTAGCCAACAATTAAAGAAAATCAGCTCATTAAAATTTGCCAATTAATCTTAATAAAAATTACAATTGAAATTTTTTTATCCAGGCTGAATGATTACCTTCATTTTAAAATTGAAGTGCATCATACCTTTTCACGTTTTCAGAGATATAAATATATTCATAGTTACTACATAAAATACACCGGAAAGTTACTAAAAATGTTTTATACTTTTTTGTTTCTAAATCAGGTCCCACAATCTCAGTTGCTCATATAACACTCCTGTACCGACGTAAGTTCATCAATGCTTATGCCCATGGACTCAAGTTTCATCTTTGCTACATACATATCTAGTACATGAGGCACTTTAAGTACTCCGTTAGGGAGTTGGTTCTCAGCAATATAGCGTACACATAGAGCTTTATTTGTAAAGCTCATATTCATGACCTCGGCAGGGTGTCCGTCACCTGCAGCCAAATTGACAAGTCTTCCTTCAGCTATAACATTGATACGTCGGTTATTGACATTATATTCCCTAATATTTTGCATGACGGTTCGGACTGACTTTGCAAGAGAAGATAGGGTCTCCACATCTATTTCCACATTGAAGTGTCTGGAGTTCGCAAGAATTGCTCCATTTCTCATAACCTGGAAATGTTCAGTTGTAACGATATCGTGGTTTCCGGTGGTAGTAACAAAGATATCCCCTAACTTTGCAGCTTCTACCATTTTCATGACTCTGTATCCCTCCATTCTAGCTTCTAAGGCTCTAATAGAGTCTATTTCAGTAACTATTACACTTGCTCCGAGGCTTGTAGCTCGCATTGCAACCCTGCGCCCGCACCAACTATAACTTGCAACAACAACGTTTTTGCCTGCAACCAGGAAATTCGTGGTCCTGTTAATTTCATCCCAGGCTGACTGTCCTGTAACCATATCGATTGTCGAAAAGATATTTAGTCATGGCGTCATTTACTGCAATCACAGACATTTTCAAGGCTCCTTCTTTTTCCATGGCATGAAGCCGGTGAATTCCAGTGGTTGTTTCCTCGCAACCTCCAAGGATATTCGGAAGCAGGTCGATCCTTTCTTTGTGAAGCTTAAATATAAGATCTGCTCCATCATCGATTGTGATGTCAGGTTTAAAGTCAAGGACTCTGTCAATAGCTTCGTAATACTCGCTGTTGCAGCAATCATATTTTGCAAAACAGTCTATGTTCTCACGGGTATCAAGGGCCTTAGCCACATCACTCTGAGTACTAAAGGGGATTGCAGCCAGTGATAAATACCTTTGCATCGCCTGAAGCTAAAGTTTCTACAAGGACTGCAGTTTTTGCTTCTACGTGAAGGGCCATCCCCACCTTCAACTCTTTCAGAGGTTTCTCTTTCTCAAATTTCTCCCTTATAATCGCGAGTACTGGCATATGATTTCTTTGCCATTCCATTTTCATGTTTCTGGATTCGATGAGTTTTTTTCTTTCATAGTAATTTCATAATATCAAGCAAATTTTAACTTTTGATATTTCCATTTCAAGATGAATTATATGCCAATATAATGCGGTTTTGTAAGAAACACTGCTCAAATGAGTAGATCTATTCAAATAAGGGTTGTTACTTTCAATGGAGAACAGCTTCAGGAGCAAGCCTAAAATATTTAGTTTGAAGTTATTACATACATATATTATTATTTAGTACGTAGTAAGTAATAACTTACATAGTATGCAATTACCACTTACTAGTATTATATGGTTTTTGAAAATTGAAATAGATGTATATATACCCTATAAGGTATTATCAGGCTTCATGCCACTGTTTTCACTATATAATGAAAAGTTCTACCTTTATATTCATTGATTTTTGAAATTTTTCATTTTTTAAAATACATTGTCTATATATAATGCTTTTTTTGATGAAATACTTTAATATATCAGTATGATCTTTTAAATTAAGTTACATATAATATTGTTTTCCCCCTATAACAGCAACCAATTTTATGCTATTTAAAAGGTATTCTCGGAGAAAATTTATAACAGATGCAGCTGATGAAAAAAGAGACGTTTTTAAATTAAAATTCTAATTTAAAAGCCTCGATTTTACATTCATAAGTTTACAGAAAAAAGAATAAAAGCAATATATTTATTACATATTGTATTTTAACCAAATTTAAATGAAGCCTACTTCACACAGATGTTTTCAAAAAATAACACATTTTATGATATCGTTTTTTTCTGATAATCGCCGTGGTTATCCAAATAGATATTTTTGAAACGTTCCACAATTTTCGATCTTTTTGGTCCAATTGCAAGTTTCCAACCCTATTTCCCGAGGCTTCAGTCAAGAGAATAATTGAAGATATATAATTATTTCTTCAAAACGATATCATGAAAAATGTTATTTTTTGAAAACATCTGCGTAAAGTGGGCTAAAATCCTCAAATCATTTTATATTAGTAAGTGATACTTATTACTTGTATGTGATTACTTACAAACTGCATGACTTTGTAGCTGAGCCGAAAAATAGATAGCATTAAACCTTTAATTGTTTAAAACATAAATTGAAATTAAAGTGCTTATTAACTTGATTTTATACCTCAAGTACATAAGTCCTACACAGACCTGCTTTTTTTAATAGGCTAATATTTCAATTTCTAATGATACTCTAGTAAAAAAGAGATTGTAAGATTAAAGATAACCAAGTTAGATTTACTACAATGATGGTAGCCTACCTGCGCCCCTATCACGCCATGCACTACACTCCTAAAATTTTTGATGACTTCCTAGCCTATAATTTGATGCCAGAGGAAAAAAGAGCAATAATTGAACAACATTTGGTTGAATATTATTTGAATTTGAATAAAGAATTAAATGATTCTAAGCACACTACCTCGTTCTCCGATCAGATTACTACCTCGACACATTTTATGCAGGCAATTAATAATGTTATAAGCCGTGCACGATATACTGAAGATACCTTGGAAGAGGCTGTCAGGCAGGGAGTAGGGCAGTATGTGATTCTTGGGGTTGGGCTGGATACCTTTGCATTTAGGCAACCTGAAATGATGGAATATTTGGAGGTATTTGAGATTGATCACCCAGCCACACAAGAATTTAAGCTTAATAGACTTACCGAGTTGGGGTGTGAGCATCCTGCAAAATTACACTTCATTCCGATAAATTTCACGAAAGAAAGTCTGGTGACATCACTGACTCGATCATCATCTTATGACCCACATGTTAAAAGCTTTTTTAGCTGTGTGGATGTCATCCCGTACTTGACCCAAGAAGAGGTGTTTGCAACATTACGTTCCATCGCTGAGGTTACCCCTGCTAGTAGCACTATAGCTTTCGATTATTTTGATCCCGATGCATTTGTCCCCGAAAAAATGTATCCACAAATGTAAAAAACATTGGAGTTTTTGCAAAAAATAGGTGAGCAAATGAAAACACATGGCTTCAATCCGCCAAGATTGGCTGAAGATCTCACAACTTTAGGATTCCGTCTTCATGAAAATTTGAGCCCAGCAGACATCGAAGAACGCTACTTAAAAGAACGCCAGGATGGACATCTTGAATATGTGCATTTTGCATGTGCAGTTACTGAATAATCAGGAACAGAATATATTTCCCTGCCTAGTAACAGTAGCATTTGTCATTAATTTGCCAGTCCATTTTTGATGGTCATATTCAGCAAATGCACACTTACTAATATTTACATTTTTAAATCTAGACTTGCGTAGTTGAACTGAGAAATGAATAGCATTGAACCTCAAAAGATACAAAGGTGTAAATTTAAACAAAAGTGACGATTGTACTTAATTTTGTACCTCAAGTGCATAAATCCTTTGTATTTTTCGTAGTAAAGGCTCATCGCTGTGTTGTGCAGATAAAAATAATTATTGAGTTGGAAAGTTGTTGGTCAAAAGAGAAACACAAAGTATGAATGTGTTTTAGACAATAAATATTTCGAATTTCTATACGTGATACTCCCATATTTTGGAAATGGATAAAATTACCCATACAAAACAGCGATGAATCTATATTGATAATAATTATTTAATGTAGAGAATTTCGATAAACTTCTGATTTTTAAGAATCGTTTTATATGCAATCCGTGGGTATATGACGAAATTTAGGGATTTATCGAAAATCCTCTCTTACTCTTATAAGCTTTAGTTCAATACATTGTGGACATGATCATATGGCTGACATAATTATAAAAACTGCTTATGTTTTAACGATGGATCCAGATCTTGGTGATCTCAAAAAAGGAACCATTGTTATTGAAGACAGTAGAATTACGGAAATTGGAGAAAAGACAAATGAAAGAGCAGAGACAGTGATTGATGCAAAAAATTCTGTAGTAATGCCAGGCCTTATAAATACGCATACTCACGCAGCAATGACTCTTTTACGAGGTTATGCTGACGACCTGCAACTTTCGGAATGGCTTGATGGACAGATATGGCCTGCTGAAGCCAGGCTCACGGCAGAAGATGTCTACAAAGGCAGCTTACTTGCATGCCTGGAAATGATTAAATCAGGGACTACTTTTTTTGCAGACATGTACTTTTTTATGGACGAAACCTCAAAAGCTGTTGAGCTATCAGGACTTCGAGCCTCGCTTTCCCACGGTCTAGTAGAGCTCTGGAACAAAGAAAAAGGAGAAACAGACCTTAAAGAAGGAAAACGCTTTGTCCGAAGATGGCAGGGAGCAGCAAACGGCAGGATAAAAACAATGTATGGGCCTCATGCCCCTAATACCTGCTCCGAGGAATTTCTTGCAAAGGTTAGAGAAGAAGCCACTAAGGATGGAGCTGGAATTCATATCCATGTACTTGAAACAGAAGCTGAACTTGTATTAATGAAGAAAAAGTACGGGAAATGTTCGGTACACCTCCTGGATGATATCGGATTTTTGGGCCCTGATGTGCTTGCAGCTCACTGTATCTGGCTTTCGGAAAGAGATATAGAGATTTTGAGGAAAAGAGGAGTCAATGTATCCCATAATGTCGTGAGTAATATGAAAATGGCTTCTGGAATTGCACCTGTACCTGAGATGCTCAAAAAAGGTGTAAATGTCAGTCTTGGCACTGACGGCTGCGCTTCAAACAATAACCTCGATCTCTTCGAGGAGATGAAAACTGCTGCTCTTCTACATAAAGTAAATACTTTAAATCCGAGTATCCTTCCGGCCAGGCAGGTAATTGAGATGGGTACAGTAAATGGGGCAAAGGCTCTGAATCCGGAAACAGGGATGTTAAAAGTGGGTAAAAAAGCGGACCTGATAATCCTAGACATGAAAAAGCCACATCTTACCCCCTGCTTTGATATTCGATCCCATCTTGTGTATTCAGCAAAAGGAAGTGATGTAAGGACAACAATCGTTAACGGGAAAGTATTAATGGATAATTACAAGGTGCTGGTTCTGGATGAGCAAAAAGTAATGGAAGACGCGCAAAAAGCTGCAGAAGAGCTTGTTGCAGATATATGAAAAACAATACTTGAAGCCCTTAGTCAACTATAAGTTAATTTTCGATTATATGTCTTCAAATTATGACTCGCATAGCAAAAATTAACACTTCAAAAACTTATAAAAAAGAATTTATTTCAATTAAATATTCCATAGATTTCTGCTGGGTATTCGACTGAAATAAATATTTCAGTGTCATTATCCATTTAGAAATAACTGGATACACTACCGTTCTGGATATAAAGAAATTATTCAAGCTCAAATATTCAACTTGGGTAAAACAATATTAATATCCATCTTTACCAAGATTCATTGAACAAATTTTAGTTGGCTTATTTTCTTTAACTGTAGGTTATTGACCACAGTTTTTTATTTTTCCATAATTTCGTAGTAAACGAGATATATTGAGCTAAAATATACCTTAATCAGCTTATTTTTGATAAATCTAACCTTTAAATATCCTAATTAGAATTATGTTCTCGTAGATAGCACATATATTCATCAAGTTTAATTCTAAATAATCAAGTCAGTCATAATTTTAATGTAAATCTTCACAAATAGATGATTTGTATATTTTACTTCTTTGCACAAAGTCTCTTTAAGGCAAAGCCTCTATAAACGTGATTTATCCGTATCGAATAAAAATATAATGTTAGAGGTCATGAGCCTCACAAAGTTTTACAACTAGTACTTCAACCTGTTAGATTGCCGTTCCTATGTATCTTTCAGGATTTATTAAATTCTCAATGTCCACATCATTTAGATATCCAAAAATATCAGGAGTTTCAAGAAGTACATTTTTGAAATGTTGTCCGATGTCATGAGCTTTCATTGCTGTAGTTCCGAATGACTATTTTTATTCGGTTACAGTTTTTCCCCAATAGCCCACAAGAAAAAACTTCAGCAATAAATCGGAATTTCCATTTCTTTGTAACAACCTTCCAAAAATCCTATGTGAATAGAATTATAATTCTACAAAAAAAAATTCTTATAATTTGGAAGTAGATTCATTTTTATTTGTCATTATCAACGACTCCAGTACTTTTAATAATTTTGTTGAGATTCGTCTGACTTGAAAAAATTACTTTAAACAAGATAACGATTGGAGTGATTAAATAATAAATAACCTTTAATATTATTATGTAATAAATGACTTACATTTGATTCCCATATCAATTTCACTTAATTATTTACTCTAAGTGTATAAGTTGTCTACAAATCAAGATGAAGAGATTATTTGTAGTAATCTTTTTAAAATTAACAAATTCCCTAGACAAATACAAATGAATTGGAATAATAAAAAGAAGTGAAATTAATGTTGAAACACTAAGTTAGTAGAAAAAGAGATTTACTATCTTGTTGACCGTTCTTCTTGTAGTACCATTTACAACTGCGTAAATGAATTCAGCCGTCGGCGATTTGAATATAATCTTTCCAGGGATAACCGTTGATGAGATAACCTTACAAAAACTAACTTTAGAAAAGCTGACTTAGAGTATTTATGAAAATTTGAGCCCTATGTGAAATAACTTAGGTACTTTTACATACTGTACTCAGGATATTTTTGCACACAGGTTCATCTGTTTAACTCTAAAATAAATATGGTTTACTAGTGTCATGGAAATTTAATTATATAGCATAATACTTGGATAGCTTCTCATAAGCATAAAGAGATTCTGAGTTTATTTGGATGATCAATAATTAAATTATTAGACCATTTTGTTATTTATTAATATGTGATATGGGAATTTAATAGCTGATAGCAGTGCAAATCTTAATATTTTTTTAATATGCAAAATTTTCAATTTATGAAAGAAAACAGTAAAAAGAGGTGATTGGATGAAGGATAACCAAGCTAGCTTTACTGCAATGAGTGTAGCTTACATGCGTGCTTATCACGCCATACATGCTACCGACAAAATTTTTGATGACTTTTTGGCCCATGATTTGATACCCGATGAAAAACGAGTACTAATTGAACAACATTTAATTGAACAATATGTAACCTTGGATCAACAGTTAAATGATTCTGAAAATACCGTATCGTTCTCCGATAGGATTACTACTTCAGAGCTCTTAATGCAAGCAACCCATAAATCTGCTGGCGCTGTAAGTAGCCGCGCACGGTATGTGGAAGACGCCCTAGAAAAAGCGATCAGACAAGGAGTAAAACAGTATGTGATCCTTGGGGCAGGAATGGATACCTTTGCATTCAGGAAACCTGAAATGATGGAACACTTGGAAGTGTTTGAGGTTGATCACCCCGCAACACAAGAATTTAAGCTTCATCGCCTTGCTGAGTTGGAATGGGAACATCCAGCAAAATTACATTTTATTCCCATTGATTTTACGAAAGAAAGTCTGGTAACAGCACTAACTAGCTCATCATCGTATGACTCAAACGTTAAAACCTTCTTTAATTGGCTTGGTGTCATCCCGTACTTGACCAAAAATGAAGTATTCACAACATTGTATTCCATCACGAAGATTGCTCCTATGGGTAGCACTATTGTTTTTGATTACTTCGATACCGATGCATTTATCCCTGAGAAATCGTCTCCACAAATGCAAAAATTATTGAAATATTTGAGAAAGATAGGTGAACCAACGAAAAACGATGGCTTCAATCCATCAACTTTAGCCGAAGAACTCGCAAGTTTAGGATTTAGTCTCCAAGAGAATTTGAGTCCAGCAGACATAGAAGAACGTTATTTCAAAGGACGCACTGATGGATCTCACGCACATGAGCATGGGCACTTTGCATGTGCAGTTATCGAATAATCAAGCACATAATGTGTTTTCATAGATAGTGACATAAATCTTTGATATTAACTTGCATAGGAACTCGTAAATCCTGTTGCATCAATTGCCGTGAATAGAGACCATTTCTCCATGTGAGTAAAACAATTTTAGAATTTTTGACAAAATATTTGTAAGTAAAGCGTAAATTAAAACCTATTATTACTCGTTGGCAACACTTCACTTGGATACTTTTTTGATAAATTCAAGCCAGAGCTTGGCATCTTTGACTCTTTGTTCACCAAACTGCTCTTGAAAATGTTTTGTATTTTCCCTAAAGGTTCCATCCTCTATTTCCTTTAGATCCATTATTGCACGCAGCAGGCCTGCAGTTTCGTGATATAAAGCCTTTGCTTCTTCCTGTGTAAGGGATTGTTCTTCCAGCTCCTTCTCATCTTCCTTTTCCTTTGTCGAAATTATTTCAATACATTTATCTATACTCGCCTTCTCTGTCTGAGTGATCGTTTCTTTCTGGATTAATTCCCACACATAATCGTGCAGATGACAATTTTTTCCCCCGACTTCGATATTATTTGGGATGTATTGTCCTACCCAGAAAAGGCGCGAATGTAAAGCTGTAAGTAACTGCCTTCGCTCCTCATCGATGATATATTTCGTTGAACTTTCTTTCTCATTTATTTTAAGGCTTTTTTCCATAATCTATTCCCGAAAAGATATTGTTTTGCCTAATCCTAAATCTTGTATGATAGTTATCTTATAATAAATTTGTATGTTAAAACACAAAATGAAAAGCATCAACATTAAAATCAACTATAGTCTTAATAAAAAGTAATACAGATAATGAAGAGCACACATCTAAAATAGATTAAGGCATCTTACCGAAGGATCTGTAAAATATAGGACGAAAAGTTAAATTTTATGCTTCCAAAACTTCTTTTTTCTGGTTTTAAATTCCCATATATTTTTTAATATATTTTAGAATTTATAGTTACAATACACCTGCATATTTTCTTAGTTTCAGCCAAAATTTGAAAGCATTTGTACACTTATTTAAAGGAAAAAGTACGTATTTTACTACAATAAATGCGATCAGTTGATGATAATGAAAATAAAATAAATATTTTAAGAATAGCAGGAGCTATATTTGAAATCAAAGGATCATGAACTGGAAGAGAAAAAATAAGATCAAGTACAAAAATTCGCAGGAAAAATTTGAGCAGGATTTCTGCGAAGAAAAAATCCAAGGTAAATCGGAATTCTCTTGACTATGAGCCTATCCCAAAAAGAGTACTCCTAATTCTCGCCTCACGTTCATAATTCAAATGACAACATTCGTCCCATATTTATTTACTGTGGAATATTTTCTTGAGTGATTACACACCCTGACAGCGCTTGGTTCATATACAGTAGCTGTTGAGGTGCACCTAGTTGGATTTGGTTATGACTAAAAAGAAGAGCATAAGGAAAAGTACACGTACTGGGTTGTTACTCTTGCAGTAGTCTACCAAATTATAAAAAATAATGAAATCGACCTAAATGTCCAAGAGTTTACCAGTCAATAGCCTTTATCTCAGCCCCGACATTAAGTTTTTTTTGATTGTCCCTGAGGGGATTACCTTTTGGATTCAAGAAAATGCCTTAAATTGCCCCACAATCGGTCATTTTTTGATGTCAAGAGTCGAACCCCCTTATGTTAGATTTTAAAATGTTTCTTGGAAAAGTGAGTAATGAAAAAGTAAGTATTATTCCTGAATTAAGTTAATACATGATTTATATTTAATTATTGTTCAATGTTAAAATATTCAGTTGGTAAAGATTTTTATATTTAGAAACAAGTATTATTATAATTAATTTCAAATAATATATTTGAGACGTTTTTAACTCATTTTTAAAAGTAATATGGAGGAATTTGGATTAAATCTGGATTAAGAAGCTTGGCTTATATTTTAACAATTCTCTTGTTACTAGGTCCATCTTCATATATAGTTTCCGCACAGGGAGACATGAAGATGACAGCGGAATCCGTGCAAAAGGGACCGATTGCCACTTACAACACGGAAGTGTTCGAGAACTGGCACTTCAATGGCGAAGATTGGGCAAAATACATGCCTCCACTTGATTCCAATGGAACTGCTTCACTACACGATTACGCCTATTCGCTGGCCCTACAGGCCGCTGTATGGGGTATTGCACCCACGACGTTCTACTCATTGCGCTACAACGATGCCCTATGCCCAAATCCCAAGGCTCCTCCGGGCCAAATATGGCGGATGTCCGATATCTCCACGCCCAAGCTGGCGCAGGAGGCTGGCTATGTAACGCCGAACGTCAACACGGTGTATGGTTTTGGTTTCATGGACCTGGGACCGGACCCTATCATTCTGACAGTGCCCAACTCCAAGGGTCGGTATTACGTGGTAGAGATCCTGGACGCGTATACCAATGCCTACGCTTACGTTGGCGGCGTGGCAACGGGATATGAAGGGGGGACTTTCGTGTTGGTAGGTCCTAGCTGGAAAGGCACCCTGCCAGCCGGGGTCAAACGCATCGATTCACCGACACGTTGGGGTCTGGTACAGCCACGCGTGCATGTTAAAAATCCAGAAGATTTGGCGGAAGCAAAGCAGGTCCTGAGCGAGATTACGACACAATCATTGTCCGAATATCTGGGCACTCCGGCCCCGGCGGTGGTTAAATATGATTACCCAGCACCACAGTTTGCCGACCCCAAGCTCCCTGTCAGCGCGAATTACTACAAAGACCCGCTGCAGTTCTGGGAAATCATGTCAAATACCATCAACGAGAATCCGCCACCTCAAGACCAGATTACAGGCCTATTGCCTCTGTTTGCACCGCTAGGTATCGAGCTGGGCAAGAAGTGGGACCAGACCAAAGTGCATCCAGTGGTGCTTCAGGCCATGAAGGAAGCTGCCGCGAATGTCGGCATGAAGACGTTAGTTTACATTCCGTTGGGCAAGTTACACAACGGCTGGATGTGGGGATGTCCATCTATAGGAAACTTCCACACAGACTATATAAATCGGGCGATGATCGTCCGCATGGGTTTGACAGCAAACACTCTCGAGGAAGCTTTCTATAATAGCTTGTTTTATGATAGCGAGAACAAGCCGGTGATGGGTGAAAACAACTACACCCTGACCTTTGAACCACCGCCGTTCAAGGACCCGGGATTCTGGTCGGTGACGATGTATGACTACAACAACAACTACCCCGTCAAAAATCCG
>Ga0182010_10001697_pt1 | contig 11497 bp, 9 predicted proteins | sample 611E1MmetaG_FD_120488 | JGI IMG/M metagenome (GOLD analysis project Ga0182010, IMG submission 120488) | Permafrost microbial communities from Stordalen Mire, Sweden - 611E1M metaG | ecosystem: Environmental > Terrestrial > Soil > Wetlands > Permafrost | place: Sweden: Stordalen | collected...
CTTGCGAATCACGCGCTCACAGTAAGAGCGGTAAACAGGATTCATCAGGTCTGTGTTCTGCCGAATCCCAAATGTGATCGTCTGTCCGCCGAAGCGTGTGATGAAGATTTCCGGATGCTCCTTATACATCCAAGCAGGAACAGAGTAAGTGGGGGTCCCAAGAATCACTCTAATTCCTGCTTTCTGCATGCGGTCAATCACTCGATCCATCCAGGCATACTCGAAACGGCCGTCCTGCGGTTCCCACAAGCCCCAACTCGATTCACCCATGCGAACCACACTGATGCCCGCCTGCTGCATGAGTTGCACGTCCTGTTCCAGGCGGTCATAGGGCATGTACTCGGTGTAGTACGCGGCGCCGTAGAGAACCGTGTCCATTGTGTCGGGGGCGAATGCGGGGCCTGCTTTGAGCGAGTGACACAAGAGCGACGAATAAAAGGAACGGAAGCAGCAGGGCAAGAAAAAATGACGTGCGTGTTTTCATAGAAGTCTCATGCGCCGGGTTATGGCGCACCCCAGATCAGATTTTGCAACATCCAAGATCTCGATGGCTAGCCTGAACCCGTCCGCCACAGCCACGGACCAACCGTCGCGATCCGCTTGACGTCGTTCGAGTGTGTGCGCGTCGAATTCCAGCGGGATCGCCTCGTAAATGCCGCCATTCAGGGCGCATTTACGACGGTTCCCATGCCGGACCTTGTTGCGTCGTACTTATGCGTCCTGAGCCTTAGAGGGAAAGATTCACTTACCTTTACGTTTCGCCGCTTGCTCTAGTTCTTTCACAGCCGCCATGGTGCGTGCGGTGTAGTCTGAACGCTTGTCGGACTTCGGTCGTCGGTTGCGCTTGGTGACAGAATCGTGCTTTGACATGAGTTCCTCCTGTTTGCCTGATTGCTCACAGTACCATGTTGTGCAGAATCGGTCTTCATGGTTTCTCGCATGAGGTAGAAAGGGCCTCGGAAATTTCATCTTCAAGCGCGTGATGACGACGAACCCGTAGCGTGGCTCATCACCGTGAGAAGAATGGAAAAACGAAACAACACTTCAACCATAGAACAGCCACAGCCGTGAAGAACATGGCGCAGTGTTGTACCACATTAAAAGTGTCCCCATGAGACCACAGCAGAAGTAGCGAGGAATGTCATTGAGATCCTTGGTGTCGGCGGAGATCTGCTGAAAGACGCTTCAGGTAGCCTTGATGTGGGCGAGGTCTTGTTTGCGTTGATATTTGCGCTGGCGTTTCTTGATCAGACCGTGCGCAAGCCAGATGCGCTCCAGCACGATGGCTGAGCGGCAGATTGAACTTGCGAATGAGGCGGCGAGCGCCGAAGGTAAACAGCCGTGGGCGCAAGCAACGACCTGCTGTTTGATGGCGGCGGGAGTTTTGCCGGGCTGGTGATGTGGGTAGGCTCTACCACGCACAGCTTGCGGTTGCGCGAAGCGGCGGAGATGCTGTAAAATCAAGCACTTGCCACTCAAGCCGGGATGGCGGAACTGGCAGACGCAGCGGACTCAAAATCCGCCGGGCTTCGGCCCTTGGGGGTTCGACTCCCCCTCCCGGCACCAATGAAATCAACGGTTTTGCGAATCAAGGCATCTTCGGATGCCTTTGTCTATGCCCAAACTATGCCCAAACTTGAATTTCTTTCGAGCTTCCGAGGAGGAGAGCAGAGGCAAAAAGCTTTCCATTATTCCAGGGCAGGTGGAGGAGAAGACACGAAACGGGATTAAACCAAACTAAGCGGCTGGGATAGCCCCGTCGGGCTCTGGAAACCCATTCTACCCGCGTCCGGCTCTGTTCACCGCTTCGCAACTCTCGCTCTCCTCTTGCACGATATGATGTCCTGGTGGAAGACAAAAAGATCGAAGAGAAAAATGTAAACACTTGGGAGGAGTTCAAGATCGAGTTAGGCAACCTCCGACGAGAGCGCGGCCAAGCTCCCAATGCTGACAGCTCATACCCTCTGCTGTTTCGCGGGCAGGAGAACTCTTGTTGGCTGCTGAGCACGACGCTTAATCGTCGGCGCGAGCGGATGCTCTTTCGGGACTACTACCACGTGATTTCTAGGATCCGGCCGCAGGTTGAGAGTCTGACAGGCAAGGAGTGGCCGATTCCCGAGTACCCAGACGTGGAGAAACGATCCGCAACCTACGAGTTTGATCTCGATCTGTGGAGCGGGAGATGTCCGGCTTACGCTTACATGGCGTACCTGCGTCATCACGGTTTTCCGTCACCGCTCCTCGACTGGTCGCGATCTGCGTATGTCGCGGCGTACTTCGCGTTCAACAAGGCCAACCAAGCATCGAGCGGGAGAGTGTCCATCTACGTCTTCTCTGGCATTCGCAATAGGATCTCAGGAAACCGGATGAGCGTGGTGTATCGCCAAGGACCACACGTGAACACCCACCGCAGACACTTTCTACAGCAGAGCGAATATACGCTGTGCCTCGGCTTCGACACAGAGTGGCGCTTCGAGCAGTATCACAAGGTATTCGATGACGGCCTTCATCAGCAGGGCATTTGCTGGAAGATCACCATTCCCGCGGCCGAGCGGGTGAAGGTTCTCCAGGAACTCGACGAGTACAACGTAAACTCGTTCTCGCTGTTTGGCTCTGAAGAAAGCTTGATGGACACCTTGGCGACGCGGGAGTTCTGCTTTCCCCAAGAGAACAGCGAATAGCAAGTAGCGAGAAACACGTTGATGATTGGTCCGAGCTCCATCCACTTTCCGGCACAGGATTGCCCTGTCTACCTCGTCGCGCGCTGTGGGCGCTTCTGGCTACTCATTCCGCTGATTGGCCCATCGTCCACTCCGCCACCTAGCTCGACCGTGAATGGTCCCATTTGCAGGCTCCATCCATTTCCGATGAGTACAGACGGCCTCGAAACCATCTGTGCACCGATCACCCAGGGAGAGAACGCGGCTGAGTATTCAGGCGATACAAACTTGGAACCGACGAATCGAGCTGGATGAATCTCCTGAGGAAAAAATGTGACACGCACGAATGGACGGACATGCGGCGGCGCGAGAAGAATACTCATGCAATTCGGTCCTACATACGGATTCCGTGCAGCTACGGTCCGAATCGTGTCAACGATTGTTTGCTCGAATTGACCTGCAGGCAGGGAGTGCATTCTCTGTGCTAATTGCTTGAGTTCTGTTTGCGATAGGTTTAAGTCTCCCTCAGGTGAAGATAGAAACCGCGCTCCCGGTTTCCAATACCAGTGGCGTGGCAGGCGTTCGACATCATCAAAGGATTTGCCGTAAGACTTGCGTATGAGACAACCCATCGGAACAGGCTGCCTCCGCCCCACTAGCGGATGCTTTCCCTTTTTCCATTGCCAGCCAACGATCACAAGCTCGAAATTCTCTTTGTGAGCAGCAATTTCGCACAGCTTAAGCTCGCGCTTCAAGAGATTGATGGCTTGTCCGATGTCCCACCAGTGTGGCAGAGGACCGGTACGCATTCCAAAATCCATCGAAACATCTAGCCCAGTAAGCTTCCCAGCTATCCAATCGTCGGTTGGAAGGCTTCCAACATAAGCTGGCCCGGTATAGCCCATGCACGCAATCGCATCGCGTGCCCAATAGATCAGATTCTTATTCGCGAGAGCATCGAAAGGTTCCGATGCACGACCGGCCTGTGTTTTCATCACAAGGCGATCCGCTACTTGCAGGACAAAACCACGACATAATTGAGAAACAATCTGCGTCATCTGTAGTTTGAAATCCTACGACCCGGTGTTCCTCGAAAAACTCAGGGCTTACATTAGCGGCACTGCCGTTTTGGTACGTACAGTTTAGCTTGCTTCGAGCTTCTTCAATGCATCGGCGATGTCTGTTTGTGAAACGATTGCATAACGCTCAAAGACGCTCCGAGTTCGCCAGCCGCCAATTTTCATGATGACGCCTTCGGCGATTCCGGCCCGGCGCAGGTTGCGGGCAGCGGTGCGGCGCAGATCATGGAACAACAGACCGGGCACACCGGCAGCCTTCGTCGCCTTCGCCCAGGTATCCCGAAAATCCCGTACAGGTTTGCCATCCGAACGGGTGAAGACAGCATCTTCTGAGGATTTCCCCGCCACGCATTGCGCCAATAGACTGTGGACGGAGGTGGTCATGGTCACTTCTCGCCCATCTTTGTTCTTCGTAGTGCCGGGCTCCAGGCGGATCGTACGCTCATCGACATCGACCTGTTTCACTTGGAGGTTTATCAACTCGCTGATGCGCCACCCATAGGTGCGTCCGATCTCTACCAGAGCGCGAAACCACAGGTCCGGGCAATATGCAATCAGCTTCTTGTATTGGGCGTCCTCAAGGAATCCTTTTCGGATGTTGTCCTCTGCGAGCTTTGGGAATTTCGGCAAGCGGAAGACTTTCGGCGGCGTGGCGTACATGCCAATGCGAAACATCCTCTTTAGAGCGGCCATCTCGCGGTTAATAGTGGCATTTCGGGCATTCTCACGCTGCCTCTGGTCTACATACTTCGCAACCAGATCGCTGGTGACCTCTAACACCCGACGCGACTCGAAGACAGGTTTGAGGTGCAATCGCCATCGTGTCTGTACGTCGTCGGTTGTCTTGCGGCCATTGATCCGGTAATCGCGAAAGAGATCCTCCGCCAACTCGCCAACGGTGATCCGTTCGTGCGTAGGTCCGACAAATGACCCTGTATTGATTTCCGCAAGACGTTTGGCGAGGACGCGGCTTGCCTGCCGTTTCTCCGTCGTTCGCGTGGATTCACGAAATGATGTTCCGTTGCGGTGGTACTTGATCCACCATACCGCGCTGTCTTTCTGCCGATACAGACTTCCGGTTCCGCGTGGGCGCGGCATAGGTTGCTCCTTTCAAACTGGAAGAAATCGTGTTGGCCGGAACGGGCGTCGGCCCTAAACCCAAGTTGTCCGTGCCGTGGTGTTTATTCCGCTCGACGTATTCGTCGAGGTCACGAATATCGAGCAGAAACGGTGCGCCTTCGCCGTCGTGCAAGTAGGGTAGGACTCCATCCTGAATCAAGCGCCGGAGTTTCCATTCGCTCATGCAAAGGTATTCCGCAGCTTGCTTGGTGCGGAGGAGGCGATGCTGGGGTGGGGGAGAAAGACGCATGTGCACCTCGACTATGACATCGCGCTTGACAATATCGCACTTGTACACATAGAGTCAATAGCGTAACGTTACTTATTTACGGTCTGTAGCATCCCAGAAAGGAGCCAAATGGCAGAGAAGGCAGTGCCACCGCAGCAGCCAGTAATCTCCATTCGCATTTCCGAGGCGCTGCGCTTGAGGCTTGAAACCTTGAAGGTGCTGATGTCCATGAAGAGCGGCGAACCCGTTTCAACGTCGGAGGCGGCAAAGCAACTTCTTGAGTCCTCGAAAGAAGAGCGACTTGAGCTAGTAAATCTACTCACCGATCCGACGGATTCTCTGCTGAAGATTCGCCGAAAAGCAGACTCAAAACTGCCGCTTTCACAGGCGGAATGGACCCTCGTGGCCTACTACTGTCTGCACGGCGCGGAGACATTTGCCAATACAGCACAGACCGAGATTTCATACGAATCTCTCGGCGGAATCCTTGAGGCATTCCAAGCGGTTTACGGCCTTCTTCGCAAACAAAATAAGACGCATTTGGACTCCTTTTTCGTCGCACATCTCCCGTCAGATCGGCAAGCCGAAGCAAAGAAACCGGAGGAGATCGGAAGCGATGATGTACGCCGGGCTGTGAGCCACACCATACGGATGCTGAAGAACCCCACGGAAGAGCGGCAGAGACCGATATTTGTTGCCCGGAATCTTTACTTTCTCCTCGACGAATTGGAGTTCCCGAATGTCGAGAAGTTGAACGAGGCACTCTGGCCGTACTGGCCAATCCTGTGGCGGGTGTGCGCTCGCGGGCACTACTTCCATCACGCGGAGCCCTTGCAAGATCCGAACTCTTCGGCAGGGAGCATGGACGCTCCGTTGAATCCGCCATTACCGAAATTTGAAGAAGGCGAATACCGTCTCGAATTCGTGCGCTCGCCGAGCGAAGGTTTTTCCGTTTGGTTGTCCTTCCCAGGAAGACTTTCCCCCCTTTATCCCGTGGAGGGATACCCAAAGATTTCGGAGTTCAGGACGATCCTGGAACGACTTGATGTAACGCGGGAGCTGATCTTCTGGGAGGGCCGTTATTTTCTTGCGTATACGGGGTTCTACGAACCGGAGGTAATCGGGGTCAATTTTCGCGGTCGTGACAACGGAATTACGTTTAACTTTCGTGGCGAAGACTGGCAGTCCATCAAGAAGCTATTTCGGCGCGCGTGGCAGGCTCCGGAAGTGCGCCGTCTTTGGGACGCGCTGGCTCTTGAGTATGGCGAGTTGTAAGAACGCGGTGCTTCGCACCGGAAGAATTGGGGACACGACACCCCCAAACGGGAACTGCGGAGCGACGGATTAGCGGGTTTGATGTTTACGCAGGTTAACGTTCACGGTATCAGCAGATTGGATCAGTTAGTGAAAATGTTCGCGGTAGGGAGCGATGACGTTATTTTGCGACAAATTGCTTCTGGCATCGATCACGTAAACGCGTTGAAGCACAAGAACTTTCTGTGAACCAGCATTTCGCCGCTTGACGGCGGCAGAGCAGGACGCGGTATGAGCAACAAGGCGGTTTCCTCAAGGAGTATTCGCCGCATTCAGGCCGCTCCACAGTCCAGTCTGCCATTTAGCGAAGAGGCGAAGCCCGGATTCCGCACAAAAACAGCCGCCACGCGGCTGACTCCCGACGAGCTTTCCGAGATCGAAACTGCCGCCGAAGGCGCGGGGCAGGCGCTCTCCGAATGGCTGCGTGCGATCGCTTTGCGCGCCGCGCGACAGCGTCCCGCCGACCCTGCGGAACTGGTGTTGGCCGAGGTTTGGGCGGTGCGTTACACGCTGCTTAATCTCTTTCATGCAGTCGCTGAGGCAGCATCGGAAGGTAGACAATTTGTGCCCGATTCCATCCTCAAAATCCGCGACGAAGCTGATGCGCGCAAGCTCCAACAGGCTCGTAAATTGCTCGGCGATTTTCTCGCACCGCAGGGCGTGGAAGAAGGACGGAAACCATCCGATGCAGCTTTCGCCAGCGGCGCGACAGGCCGGTTGGACCGGCCTGCTACAGGGGCCGGATGAATGGCTCCAAACAATCAGACTCCAACCGTTTCTTGAGGCGCAGTTCTATGGCGGAAAGAGCTTCTGGCGATTGCTGTTGACGCTGCTGCTTTGGGGAGCCGCGATGTTCTTTTTTCTACTGGCGGGGGAAAGTACATTGCGGAGCCTGAACGCATATGACCAGTGGGATTTGGAGAGGATCGAATGGGGCGAACCTCCGACAAGTTGGCCGCAGAGATGGAGAAAAAAGATCGGCAGAACGCGATTCGTCCTGCCGGGATTTGCGAGGCGGAAGATACCAGTGATTGCGCGGAGGGCAACGCCACAAACACAGGCCAGCATTCACGCCGAGTCGTTGAAGAAGCCGATCCAGCCGGTGCTTCCACTCTTCGGTTCGACCATCGCTGCCGCCGAGGACAGACCCAAAGAGCGGTTTACCTCGAAGGAGACGAAGAGAATCGAATGACAGGCAAATTGCCGAGAACACGTTCTTATTGCATTCACCGTCGGCGCGCAGACGGTTCCCCGCACAGTTGAGGAGCGCTTATGCTTACGATCTCGACGCCGCTCTCAGCCAGTCAGGCGCGAACATACCATGCGCGGGAGTTTGCCGCGCAGGAACAGAACTACTGGAGCCGCGACCAACAGGGCCACAGTGAGTGGCAGGGCAGGCTCGCCGAGCAGTGGAAGCTCACCGGCGCAGTTGAGGCCGAGCACTTCGCGCGGTTGAGCGAAGGCCAGCATCCGCACACCGAAGAGCAGCTTGTCCGGCACCAGGTTTCAAGAACCTACGAAGGAAAATTCGGCAAAGAGGTGACCAGCGCCGAGCACCGCGCTGGATGGGACGCGACGTTTTCCGCGCCGAAGTCGGTATCGCTTACCGTGCTTGTGGGCGGCGATGAACGGGTGCGAGAGGCGCATCGAGAAAGTGTCCGCGTGGCGCTGCGGGAACTTGAACGATACACGCAGGCACGGATCGGCAATGTGCATGCCCCGGAGACGACGGGAAAATTCATTGCCGCCACCTTCGAGCACGATACCGCGCGACCCGTCGATGGCTATGCTGCGCCACAACTTCATACCCATGCCGTAATCTTCAACATGACCGAGCGAGAGAACGGTCAAACACGAGCTTTGCAGCCGCACGAGATGTTTGTGTCGCAGTGCTTCGCCACGGCGGTTTACCGATCAGAGTTGGCGCTGCGTCTGGAAAGGCTGGGCTACGAACTGGAGCGCGGCAAGCATGGGCAGCCGGAAATCCGAGGCTACACGAAGGAATATCTGGAAGCTTCCAGCCCGAGGCGAGAACAGATCAAAGATCATCTCCGGGAGCAGGGAATCGACGGAGCGGCAGCAGCTCAGATCGCGGCCCACCATACGCGCGACCGCAAGGAACTGCTAGCGCCGGAAGAAGTGTCGCAGCGCCACCGCGAGCTGGCCGCGCAGCATGGGCATCAAGCCGACAAGGTAGTAGCGCAGGCGCGAGAGCATGGTCAGAGACAGCGGCACGCCTACGAACCCGACCAGGCGGCGCAGCGGGCCGTGACCTATGCCCGCGATCATGTTTTCGAGCGGTCGGCGGTCGTGGATCGGCGCGACATTCTGGAAGCGGCGCTCAACCGTGGGATGGGGCAAACCACATATGCTCAGGTGCGGCAGGAGTTCGAGCGCAGGGTACAGGCGGGCGAGTTCCGCACCGTCGAGCACGTTGGGACGGGCCAGCAGTACACGACCGCCGCGATGCTGCGCATGGAGCACGAGACCATCGCCCACATGCAGGAAGGCAACCGGCGCGGTTATGACGATCCGATGCTGGTTCCGGGAAACATTCGCATCGAAACGGAAAACCGGCACCCGGAGCTGAACGCCGGGCAGCGTCAGGCGGTCGATGAGGTCTTTCTCTCGCGCGAGAAGATAGTGGGTTTAGATGGAGTCGCAGGCGCGGGCAAGACGACGACTTTGGCCGTGGTGCGCGAGGGCGCGGAGTGGGCCGGGAACAAGGTGGAAGGCTTTGCGCCCACGTCCCGCGCGGCGCAAACGCTGGCAGATGCCGGGATCGAGACCATGACCTTGCAGGCGCATCTTGCCCGAGGTCCACGCCTGGATACGGGAGAGCACCGGCTCTATGTGGTGGACGAGAGTTCGCTTGCGTCCACCAAACAGATGCACGAGTTTGTGGGTCGCCTGCATCCGAACGACCGCGTTTTGTTAGTGGGCGACGACCGCCAGCATGAATCCGTCGAAGCCGGACGCATCTTCGCGCAGCTCCAGGACGCGGGTATGAAGACGGTGAAGTTGGAAGAGATCGTGCGCCAGAAAGACCCGGAGCTGAGACAGACCGTCGAACAGCTTGCGCGCGGTCAAGTCGGAGAGGCCGTCGCCGGGTTGGAGCGGCAGGGCCGCATCCATGAGATCAAAGGCCATGAGGAGCGCATCGCGGCGATCGCGAAGGAGTATGCGAAGTCGCCCGAGAACACGCTGGTCGTCTCGCCCGACAACCGTTCCCGCGCGGAGATCAATCAGGCGATCCACACTGAATTGCAGGCGAAGGGCGTGGTCGGAAGAGAAGAGCATCGCACCCAGGTACTTGTGCCGCGTCAGGATCTCACCGGAGCGGATCGCACTTGGGCCGAACGCTACAACGTGGGCGATGTGCTGCGCTACAGCCGCAACTCACACGAGACCGGCATCGGGAAAGGCGAGTACGCGCGAGTAAAGAGCGTCGATGCTCCCAGCAACCGGCTTATCGTCGAGCTGAAGGACGGCACGGACAGGAGCTACAATCCACGGCGGCAGCAGGGTGTCTCTGTCTATCGGGAAGAGGAGCGGGCGTTCTCCACCGGAGACCGGGTGCAGCTCACCGCGCCGTCGCGCGAGCTGAAGGCGGCGAACCGTGAGCTGGGAACGGTGGAGGGGATCGGCCAGGACGGGCGGCTGAGTCTGAGGATGGACGGAGGCCGCGCGGTGCAGCTCGATCCGCGTCTGCATCCGCACCTCGATCATGGCTATGCGGTCACGAGTCATTCCAGCCAGGGGCAGACTGCGGACCGTGTGTTGATCCACGTCGATACCGAGCTGGGCGCGAAAGACCTGCTCAACAGCCGCATGGCTTATGTTGCCGTCTCGCGTGGCGCTTACGATGCACAGCTCTTCACCAACAACCGCGACAAGCTGGGCGCGGCGCTCGGCCATGATGTTTCCCACCGCAGCGCCCATGCGCCTGAGGTGAAGCAGGACCAGGCAATTGCGCCACAGCGGGAGATCGGGCCACGGCAGGAGCACGGCCCGAGCTTGGGAATTAGTATGTAGCGCGCTTCTTAACGGAGGTCTTCGGTTGGATGTGCTTACTACCCCGAGAATGGCTCCATACCGATGCGATTTCGTATCGTCAGACGAGAATGCAAAATGGAACGTCAGGAAGCCGGTTTTTGCTGGCAGGCGTCTCGGGAGGGCAAACACACACCTCCACTTTGCACTTCATGACACGAGTGTTGGGTCAAGGCCTACTACCCCTAATACCCTATACTTGTTCCCAAACTCGCAACGGGAGGACGGCGATGGATCATTACCTCGTGGAGTATTTGGTGTCGGGGAAGGCTTGGCTCCTCATTGGTTCGGGACCATCCACAGCAGCTGGGTACGCTTCTTGGGGAAAAATGGCGGCAGCAGCCCTTGCCCTTTGTCGCGAGGAGGCTGTGGGTCGCGACCTCACCCAAATCGAACGTGCCTTTAATGCAAGAGACTACCCAGCGGTATTCGGCCCCTCCGCGGACCTGATCGGGATGCCGCGGCTGTTGCAGCATCTCCGGGGAGTGCTAGATGCATACCCTGGCGGGCGGCCACAGAACGACATCTATAACCATATCGCTCGATGGCCAATTCCCGTCTACCTGACGACGAACTTTGATCACGAAATCCACAGGCATCTTTCTGCGACTGGGGAGGCCTCGTACATCGAGTACTCGAACTCTGAAGACCACTTGAGTTTTCTGTTGCCTGATACCTCCGGCGCCATCGTGCACTTACATGGTGATCTCCGATCTGAAACTGGCCTCATTCTCACCGCGAGACAGTACCAAGACATTTCCTCGGGACGTGAATGGGAATACTGGCGCACGAAGATGACCTCAATCTTTCAGATGAACCCCGTCATTGTGATAGGGCACTCCCTGTACGACCCACACATCAGGCACGTTTTGGAAGCCGCAAAGAAAGGTGCGGGTGTGGTTCAACCTGTATGTTGGATCGCGCCGGACGTGGAACCAAAAATTGTTCGAGAATATCTGGAAAAATACCGCATTCGTGTCGTTAGCTATGACAATCGCGATGGAACACATCGCAATCTAGTCCGACTAGTCGAGCAGATTTCC
>Ga0182010_10001706_pt1 | contig 11473 bp, 8 predicted proteins | sample 611E1MmetaG_FD_120488 | JGI IMG/M metagenome (GOLD analysis project Ga0182010, IMG submission 120488) | Permafrost microbial communities from Stordalen Mire, Sweden - 611E1M metaG | ecosystem: Environmental > Terrestrial > Soil > Wetlands > Permafrost | place: Sweden: Stordalen | collected...
CAAGCTGGGCGCGTGGAACGTGCATGGCTCGCTCCTGCCCAAGTACCGCGGCGCTGCGCCCATTCAATGGGCCGTGATCCGTGGCGAGAGCAAGACCGGCGTGTGCGTGATGCGCATGGAGGAAGGCCTGGACACGGGGCCAGTGGCAGCCTCGCTGGAAGAGCAGATTCGCGACGATGACACTGTGGGCATGCTGGCCGGGAGGCTGGCGTCGCTGGGGAGCAGGCTACTTGTCGAAACCTTGCCCCGCATCGCCGATGGCAGCGTCACCCTGAAAGCGCAGGACGAGGCAGGCGCGACCCTGGCGCCGCTCATGAAAAAGGAGGACGGGTATCTTGACCTGGGCGTCCCTGCCTCGGAGGTGTCGGCGCACGCGCGCGGTGTGGACCCCTGGCCGGGGGCAACCGTCCTGCTTGGCGACGAGCCGATGAAGGTTTTTGGCGTGCGCGTGATAGAGGGGCTGGGTACTCCAGGCGAGGTCCAGGGCATCGTGCCACAGGGGTTGGCCGTCGCGTGCGGGGGAGGCGCCGTGGCCTTTGCCGAGCTCCAGTTGCCCGGCCGCAAGCGCCTGCCTGCCGCCGCGCTACTCGCCGGTCACCCGATCCCGGTTGGCACACGCTTGCGGAACGCGCCAAGAAAGTAGCGAAACGCCAGCACCCGCTGCTACCACCACCAAGTGAGTAGAGCCAGAGCCCCCAGGGGCTCAGGTGAAAGATGATATTTGTCGGGGCGAGAGGATTTGAACCTCCGGCCTTTCGGTCCCGAACCGAACGCGCTACCAGACTGCGCCACGCCCCGATGTTTTGCTCGATCTAGAAGCTGGCCGGGCCGAACCCCAGCTCATCTTCCCCCGCCGCCAAGGTCGGGAAAACTAGCACGACCGGTCGACCTCGCCACGAGAAAACGACCGCAGCCCGGTCAGGGTGGCTCATCCGTCTCATCGTCATTTCGCGCCACGCCCTGGTCCAGATCCTCTTCAGAAACCGGCCGGCTGATACGAAAGGCGCCGTCGAGCCAGCTCCCCAAGTCCGTCAGCCTGCAACGCTGCGAGCAAAACGGGCGAAAGGGCGCGCTGGCCGCCTCGGAAGGGACTGGGCGTTTGCATGTGGGACAGCGACCTGCGCTCGTCACGGTTGTCAATCTAGCACGCCGCATGTCCCCAATCATGCCCGCAACGTGCTACGGTTGCGGCGGTGAGGCTAGCTGTCCTCTCTTGCATCCTCCTGGTCGCCGCCGGCTGTAGCCATAAATGGCAGGGCGGCGCCTTCGGGGTGATGCCACCAGAGGCTGCAGCCGGGAGAGAAGAACCCGTGATCTTTCGTCTCGATAACGGCTTGGAAGTGGTCATGGAAGAGAACCACGCGGTACCGGTCGTGGCATTTCAGGCCTGGGTCAAGATTGGGTCAGCCGACGAGCCCCAAGAACTGGCCGGCATCGCGCATGTGTTCGAGCACATGTTGTTCAAGGGGACCAAGCGGCGCGGCGTGGGTCAGATCGCGCGGGAAGTGGAGGGCTCTGGTGGCGAGATCAACGCCTGGACCAGCCACGACGAAACCGTGTACCACCTGGTTTTGGCCAGTCGGTTTTTCGATGCTGGCCTCGACATCCTGGCCGACACTCTGCAGAACGCCAGCTTCGACCCCGCTGAGTTTGAGCGCGAGCGCCACGTCGTGCTGGAGGAAATCAAGCAGGGGCTCGACGACCCAGAACGCCAGGCGGGGCAGGGCCTGTTTCGCGCGGTTTTTGACCAACATCCCTACGGTCGTCCCATCATCGGGACCGAGGCCACCGTGGGCCGCCTACGCCGGGAAGATCTGTTGGCTTTCTTTTCCAAGTGCTACGTAGCCAGCAACCTCACGGTGGTTGTGGTGGGCGACTTCGACCCGGACAGTGCGCGCCAGAAAATCACCCAGGCTTTCTCCGCACTCTCCGAGGGAGTTCCGGTCGCCTCCCGGCCCCGGCAGGCCGAGCAATCCCAACTGCGCGTGGTCGCCACGGCGCGCGACGTGAAGGAAACGCAACTCCTTCTGGGGTTTCGCACCCCTGCCATCAACCACCCCGATGTTCCCGCGCTCGACCTTCTGGCCGTGGCGCTCGGCCAGGGCGACAGCTCACGGCTCAATCTCGAGGTGGTGCGTAATCGCCAACTGGTGACCAACGCCTCGGCCTATCTGTTTTCTGCCCGCGATCCGGGGCTCATGGTGGTGGCCGCCAGCCTACCTCCTGGTCGTGTCGACGAGGCTGCCCGCGCCCTGCTCGACGAGATTCTGCGCTTGTCGCGCGAAGAGATGGCGCAGGAGGAGCTGGCCAAGGCGCGCACCATCTTGGAGAGCGATCGCGTCTACGACAAAGAAACCGTCCAGGGTCATGCGCGCAAGCTGGGCTTCTTCGCCGCCATAGCCGGCGACGTAGGATTCGAAGATCGCTATCTTGCCAGCCTACAGAAACTGACCCCGGCTGATTTGCGACGAGTGGCTGAGCAGTACCTGAGGGTGTCGAACTTGACGGTTTTTCTGCAGGTGCCCGAGCCCAAGGCTGACAAGCAGAAGGCAAGGACGGAAAAGATCGCCGCCTCGATCAAGAAGCTCGCCGAGGCGGCCGAGGCCAGGGCCAACCTGCGATTTGCGCGCGCCACCGCCGCCAGCGGGGGAGATCATGTGGTCACCCAAGTCTTTCCCTCAGGGCTCAAGCTGCTGGTCTTGCGCGACGCCTCGGTGCCTATCGTGGCGGTGCGCGCGACCTGGGTGGGAGGGCTGCGCTACGAGGACGAGCGATCGAACGGCATCTCCCACATGCTGGCTGCCCTGTTCTCGCGCGGCACCAAGACCCGGAGCGCGGAGCAAATCATGCACGAGGTTGAGGGCATGGCGGGAAGCATCTCAGGCTACTCGGGCCGCAACAGTCTGGGCCTGCAGGCCGAGTTCTTGTCGCGCTATCTCGAGCGCGGCTTCGACCTGGTGGCGGACTGCCTGCTCAACGCCACCTTCTCCGACGAGGAGTTGGACAAGGAGAGGCGAATCATCATCGACGACATCCGCGCGCAGGAGGACAACCTTGGTCAGGTGGCGTTCCGGCTGTTCCATTCGGGCATGTGGAAGAAGCACCCCTATCGCCTCGATCCTCTCGGCACGCTGGAATCTGTGGCGGGGTTCACCCGGCGCAAGCTACTGCAACACTTTCGTCGCCACTACGCGATCAAGGACCTGACCCTCGCAGTGGTAGGCGATGTGGAGCCCAACCGCGTGATCGCCAGGGTCGCGACACTCTTCTCCGGCGCCTCCGAAGCAAGCGTGCCACAGTCCGAGGTCGTCGCTGAGCCGCCCGGTGAAGGGCCAAGTCAGGTTTTCAAGTTCCTAGCCAAGGAGCAGGCGCATGTGGTGCTCGGCTTCCCGGGCGTGACTTTCGCCAATCCTGATCGCTTTTCGCTAGAGGTACTTGCGCATGTCTTGTCCGGGCAGGGAGGGCGTCTATTCAGCGAGATTCGCGAGAAGCGAGCCCTGGCCTATCGGGTTAGTGCCTTCTCGCTGGAAGGAATGGATCCGGGCTACTTCGCCGTGTACGTGGCCACCAGTTCCGAGAAGGTGGAAGAAGCCATGCGCGCTATCCGACAGGAACTCAAGGCGGTGGCCGAGAACGGCATTTCCGCCGACGAACTGCATCGAGCCCAGCGCTATCTCATTGGCACCCACGCCATCGGACTGCAGCGCAGAAGCGCGATCGCGGCCGCGCTCGCCTTCTATGAGGCCTACGGTCAAGGCTGGAAATCCTATCGCCTGTACGGCGACAACATCATGAAGATCACGGTCGCTGATGTCGTGCGGGTGGCCCGCAAGTATCTCGACCCGCAGCGTGAAGTGGTTGCCGTGGTTGAGCCGGCCGTGCAGACGCCAGGTGCCGCGCGTGCAGCGGCGCGCGCAGGTGGCAGTGTGACGGGATCCCGCGGCCGCGCGGGCGAGGCTTCTGCCAGCTTGCCGCTCTGGCACGACCCGGAGTCGCGATCGATTCCCCGGTAGACTGCGATGCCAGCAGCGGCGGACAGCCCCAGAAATCTGCTGACGAGTCTCATCCTCGTCTTCCCGCTCTTTCTCATCTATCAGGTGGGGGTCCTGTTCACCCTACCCATGCTGAATGGGGCCGACTTCATCACAACCCTTCTCATCGGGACTTTTGGGCTGACTCGAACCGGCTATCTCGGCTTTCTGGGAGGCGTTCTTGTTCTGTTCCTGCTGACCGTACTGGCTCTTGGCCGGCGCCAGCACTTCAACCGCGCAGTGGTCATCCCGGTCCTGCTCGAAAGCGCAATTTGGGCCCTCACCATGGGGTCGCTCATCGTCTTCATCATGACCAGGGTGCTCGGAATCTCGCCGCGGCTTGCAGGTGGGATCGAAGGGCAGGGGCTGGTGAACCGCTTCGTGATGTCGCTGGGTGCGGGCGTCTACGAAGAGACCGTGTTTCGCCTGGGCTTGCTGAGCGGCCTGGTCTTTGCGTTGGAGAAGCTCGCGCGCCTCGCCCGATGGGCTGCACTGCTCGGGGCCTTCTTGCTATCGTCGGCGGTGTTCTCCGCAATGCACCACCTGCCGCCCTACGGTGATCCGGTTGCGCTCGGGCCCTTTGTGTTCAGGGTCCTCGCCGGCCTCTTCTTCAGCCTGCTTTTCTGGCGGCGCGGGTTCGCGGTGGCAGTCTACACCCACGCCTTCTACGACATTTTCGTGCTGGTCATCAGGTAGGCTCCTGACCTCGGCGACCAGTGCTCAGGCGGCTATCTGCCTTTCTTGGTGGCAGACTTCTTGGCAGCAGCCTTTGGCGCGGGTTTCTTGGAGACCGGCTTCTTGGCGGCAACCTTGCGGGCGAGCTTCTTGGTGGCGGGCTTCTTGGCAGCAGCTTTGGTGGCGGACTTCTTGGGAGCCGGCTTCTTGGCAGCAGCCTTTGGCGTGGGTTTCTTGGGAGCCGGCTTTTTGGCGACAACCTTGGGGGCTGGCTGTTTGGCGGCTGCTTTCTCAGCAGGGAGCTTCTTGGCGGCGAGTGTCCCAGAGGCCGGTTTCGGCGCAGCGGTATCTTTTCGCGGCGCCTCCCCTGGAGTTTCTCGCACGGATGGCGCAGGCTTGGCAGGGACCGGCAGCTTCTTCTCCTTCGCCTTCGACCCGGCTGTGGGCTTGCTGGGAGGCGAACTCGACGGAAGTCCATCGTCCTCGGCGGCCAACGGCGATCCAGGAATGTCCTTGCGATTGTGGACCAAGATGCGTCGCGCATCCGCAAAGGTGATCTCCACCTTGCTCTCCGAAACGGTCTCCGAAACGAAGCCCTTGCCGAACTTGGGGTGAAAGACGATTTGGTTCTCGCGATAGCTCTCACGGAACTCGTAGGGCTTGGCGTCCTTTTCGCCGTGCTTCGCGAAGAACTCCTCCCAGGTGAGTTTTTTCATCATGGCGCGCTTGCGCGCCGCTACAGGCTCTGGGACGTCGTCCTCCGCCTCGCCGCGGGGTTTCCTGAACGAGTGCACGTCTCCACAGGGATTGCACTGGACGCGGCGAATCTCGTCCTCGTACTTGGAGATGACGACGTGAGTCGTGTCAGCCTTGCATTTTGGGCAAAAGGCTTCTACATCGGATCCGACTTCGTCGACCTCATCTTCGAACATGAAGTCCATTATCAGCGCCCCGAATTCACGACAACTTCGGCTAGTAACACAGCTAACTTCGAGGTGCAACAAATCACAGGTCGTAACAGCTGAAAAACAGGGCACATCTCGCGCATAGCGTCACGTAGAGTTCGAAATTTGCTAAGCATTTCAACTGGTTACGCAGTGAGGCGCGAGATGGAAGCCAAGTGGAATAAAACTCCGGCCAGGCAGGCCGGGGGCCGTAGCGCCACCAGGTCCTGTTGTTGTAGAAGCGGGTGCAGGCCGTAGATGCGCTATTTCGACGCCCGAGTCATTGAGAACCGGTCACTCGGCGCAGGGTATTTCGTTCTTCGCCTCGGAGGCTGCGAACCACTCGCGGTAAGTCGGCCTGGCCAGTTTGTGATGCTTCGAGGTGACTGGGGCCGAGACCCTCTCTTGCCGCGGCCCTTGTCGCTATTGTCGGTTGCTCATGATGGGCGTGCTGACTTGCTCGCCAAGGTGGTGGGCAAAGGCACCGCGTTAATGGAGCGATCGCCTCCGGGAGCGCGAGTTTCTGTCCTCGGACCCCTGGGAAACAGCTTTCCCGTGCCATCGGCGGATGTGACTGACCTGCTTGTGGCCGGTGGCGTCGGCCTGCCGCCACTCTTCATGCAGGCCGAGGCGGCAGCGCGCCTTGGCCTGGCCAACAGTTCTGAGATGCTCTACGGAGGTCGGACCTCACGTGACCTAGTGCTGCTGGGGGAGATGCGCGGTCTAGGAATCGCCCTCCGCCTGGCCACCGAAGACGGCTCGTTGGGACGCCGGGGGCGTGTGACGGACGAGTTGGAAGCACGCCTCGAACGCTGGCGGGCAGCGGCCTCGACCCAGATCCTGCGCGTCATGGCCTGTGGCCCGCGCGAGATGCTTTGGGCCGTCGGGCGCATCGCCCAAGGGTATGGCGTCGAGTGCTACCTCTCACTGGAGGAGCAGATGGCCTGCGGCATCGGCGTCTGTCTTGGCTGCGCGGTAGCGGCGCAGACCAGCCCGTACCTCTACGTGTGCAAGGACGGTCCGGTCTTTGCCGCCGCCGAAGTAATGGCCCGTGCGACGGCCGCGTCGACCAGCCGGAGCGAAGGGGGCGCGCAGTGACGTCCAGCCACGATTTGATGGAAGGAAGAGCGCCAGCACTCCTCACGACCTGCGGCGGAATCGACCTTGGCAATCCCGTTCTGACAGCGTCGGGTACGTTTGGCTATGGCCAGGAGTTTGATGCGCTGCTCTCTTTGCGGGGCTTGGGCGGACTAGTCACCAAAGGGATCTCGCCCCAGCCCCGTTTTGGCAATCCGCCCCCGCGCATCTGCGAGACCGCCGCAGGCATGCTCAACTCCATCGGCCTGGAGAACGTCGGCGTCGAGGCGTTTGCGCGGGAAAAGCTACCGTTCCTGCGTTCTTGCGGGACCCGAGTGTTGGTCAACTTTTTCGGCACGACGTTCGACGAGTACCTCGACTGTGGCGCCCGGCTGGCCGCGCTCGACGGGGTGGATGGACTGGAGATGAACGTATCCTGCCCCAACATCAAGGCAGGAGGTATCGAGTTCGGCCGCGATCCGCTGGTACTGGGTGATCTGGTAAAGGCCTGCCGGGCCGTCATCCGCAAGCCCTTGTGGGTGAAGTTGACACCCAACACGTCGGACATCGTGGCGCTGGCGCGCGCCTGTGCCGACAACGGGGCCGATGCAGTATCGATCATCAACACAATCACCGGAATGGCTATCGACGCGCGCACCCGCCGGCCGAAGATCGCGACGGTGTTCGGGGGCTTGTCCGGTCCAGCTATCAAGCCGGTTGCCCTGCGCATGGTGTACCAGGTGCATCGGGCGAAGATCCCCATTCCCGTCTGTGGGATAGGCGGTATCCAGGACGGTACCGATGCGGTCGAGTTCTTGCTCGCGGGAGCGAGCTGTGTGCAGGTCGGCACGCAGAGCTTCGTTGACCCAGCCTCGGCAGAACGGATCATCCGCGAGATAGAAGAGTACTGCCGTGCCCATGGCGTAACTGATGTGCGCGAACTCATCGGCGGTCTGGCGATCGGCCAATAACCGTAGCCGGCGGCTTTGGGAGGGAACGGCGCACGGATGCTTCGCTGGGTCAATACTGGAGTCTGGCACTCGGTCAATAGGGTTACGCCGAATTAGCAGACAGGAAATACGCCGGAAACCTTGGATCGCTAGTCTTTTCCTCGGATGGTTCGCGAAGAGGATTGAAGCCAAAGCCAAGCCCCTCTAGTCTCTGCGCCGGGTGACACATGAAAAAAATCGAAGCAATCATCAAGCCGTTCAAGCTAGATGACGTAAAGGACAGGCTGCGCGAGATTGGCGTGCAGGGTATGACGGTTTCGGAAGTCAAGGGATTCGGGCGCACGGGGGGCAGGAAAGAGGTGTATCGCGGCTCGGCCTACGTCGTGGACTTTGTGCCCAAGGTCCGTGTCCAGATCGTGGTCAAGGACGACATGGTCAAGGACGTTGTGGAAGCCATCATGTCGGTGGCTCGCACGGGCCACATCGGGGACGGAAAGATCTTCGTATTGCCCGTGGAAGAAGTCATTCGCATACGTACTGGCGAGCGTGGCGAAGACGCCCTCTAGCTAGAGGGATTCAGTGGTTCGCCCAAGGACAAACATGCGCAACTAACGCGCAGGAGGAGCGTAGCAATGTCACCAGCCGAGGTATTGAAACTGATCAAGGAACGCGGACTCAAGCTCGTGGATTACAAATTCGTGGATCTCTTGGGCCAGTGGCAGCACACCACCATGCCGATCCACCGGATCACGGAAGAATGTTTCACCGAGGGATTTGGCTTCGACGGAAGCTCCATCCGTGGCTGGAAGGCCATCCACGAGTCCGACATGATCTTTGTTCCTGACGCCAGCACGGCGTGCGTCGACCCGTTCTTCAAGGAGCCGACCCTCTCCCTCATCTGTGACATTGTCGACGCCGTCACCCACCAGCCCTACAGCCGCGATCCGCGCTATATCGCCAAGAAAGCCGAGGCGCACATCAAGCAGATCGGCTTGGGTGATTCCGTGTATCTTGGTCCGGAACCGGAGTTCTTCATCTTCGACGAGGTTCGTTTCGGCGAAGGGCCGAATCACTCATTCTACAAGGTCGATTCTGTCGAGGGTCGCTGGAACAGCGCGAACGATGAAGAGGGCGGAAACCTTGGCTACAAACCAGACTACAAGCGCGGCTACTTCCCGGTGTCACCCAACGACACCCAGTACGATATACGCGCTGAGATGGCGCTGACCCTGCAAGGGGTCGGGATCCCTATCGAGGTTTTCCACCACGAGGTGGCGACCGCAGGCCAGGCTGAACTGTCCATGCTCTTCGACAAGCTTCTGGTCATGGCCGACCGGACCATGTGGTACAAGCACGTGGTCAAGAATGTCGCGCGTCGCAACGGCAAGACCGCGACCTTCATGCCCAAACCGCTCTTCGGGGACAACGGTTCGGGGATGCATTGTCACCAGTCGATCTGGAAGGGTGGCAAGAACGTCTTCGCCGGCGACAAGTACGCCGGACTGTCCGAGACGGCGCTTTACTACATCGGCGGTCTCATCAAGCACGCGCCAGCCCTGCTGGCCATCACGAACCCGGGGCTCAACAGCTATCGCCGCCTGGTGCCCGGCTTCGAAGCGCCGGTCAACCTGGCCTATTCGTCGCGCAACCGCTCGGCCGCCATTCGCGTGCCGGTGGCCGCCTCGGCCAAGGCCAAGCGCATCGAGTTTCGTTGTCCAGACCCGACCACCAATCCATACCTGGCCTTTGCCGCCATGCTGATGGCTGGCGTCGACGGCGTCGAAAACAAGATCAAGCCCGGCGATCCTCTGGACAAGGACATCTACGCCCTGTCGCCAGAGGAAATGAAGGATGTGCCCAAGGCGCCCGGCTCGCTCGATCAGGCCATTGAAGCCCTCAAGAAGGATCACGCCTTCTTGCTCAAGGGCGACGTTTTCACCAAGGACGTCATCGAAACGTGGATCGATTGGAAAGAAGAGAACGAGATCAAGCCGTCGCGCCTCCGCCCGACCCAGCTTGAGTTTGCCCTCTACTTCGACGCATAGCGCACAGGCACCACAGGCCAGCGCAAAGGCGCTGTCGCAGCCGTGCAGAGTAGAAGATCTCTCTTTGCGGATGCGTCAGCGCCTTCTTGCATTTTGAAATGGGCGTTCCTGGCGTGGAGATGCGTCGAAAGCGGTTGCACACCAAGCAAGACCTAGCCTAGAGTTTTCCGTCTAGTGTTGCTTTCTTTCGGTTGGTCAGACCGGAATGTCCACTCTGTCTCTCGCCGAGCGGGTCGTGCGATCCGCTTGGCGCATAGCGCCTCAGAAGACTCTGTCCGAGATCGTCGGATGGGGGGCCAGGCGCACCTTGCCGCGGCCATTTCGCACTATGCTGCTCAAGTCATTTGCCAGGAAGTACGAGATTGATCTGGCGGAGGCCGAATGGCCGCTTGACCAGTACACAAACCTGCACGAGCTTTTCACGCGCAAGCTGCGACCGGGAGCGCGTTTGGTTGCCTCGGATTCTGATGCAGTGGTGGCGCCTTCTGATGGAGTGGTGTGCGACGCAGGCGTGGTGTCGGCTGGCAAGCTGTTGGAAGCGAAAGGCTCAGTCTTCACCCTGTCCGACCTGCTCGCAGATGGCGAGATGGCGGCTCGGTTGGAGGGAGGCCAGTATCTCGTGACCTACCTTTCGCCGCGCGACTACCACCGCGTTCACGCGCCCGTGAGCGGCAGAATCGCCGCGTGGACGCACATCCCAGGCCGACTATTCCCAGTGGGAAGCCGCAGCGTTGCCCGCGAGATTGGGCTGTTTGCGCGCAACGAGCGCTTCGTTACCTTCATCGAAGGAGCCGCTGGCGTGTCGGTCGTGGTGATGGTGGCGGCTGTGGGTGTAGGTCACATCACGGCCAGCTACGATCCGGAGGTCGCTACCCATACTCCAGGATTTGCGACCGGTGCTGTGCGCAGGAAGAGTTTCGCTGAACCGCCACGCATCGTGCGCGGCGACGAGTTGGGAGTCTTCAATCTCGGGTCCACGACCATTGCCGTGTTCGAGCCGGAGCATGTGGTTCTCGAAAAGCTGGAGGTAGGTAGCAGCCTGCGCATGGGATCTGTGGTCGGAAGGCTCATCCGTCAGGAGTGGCGTCATGAACAAGAATGATTCCGCCGCTGGCCCGCCTCCGTCTGCCCCACCGGAGATCGTGGGCAAGAACGGGCCGCTGGCGGAAGCCACCCAGGGCCGTGATCCAACACTCAAGTGGTGCGTGCCGGATCTGGCCGGCAATCCGGCTTTGCCGCCCACACCCCAGCCGCCAACCAGCTATCCGGCCGTCAGCGAGAATAACCTGGCGAACCACAAGACATCGAGTTTTCCCGAGGCTCCTGCCGGAAGCGCGATTAGAGGTGCGTTGCCCGAGGCCATCCAAGAATCCGCTCGCGATGCGTCTTCGCCTCGAAGCGAGAGCATAGAAATCATTCTTGCTGACGGCCCGGCAGAGGCCGGCGAGCTTGAGCCACTCGCGAGGCCGGAAGCGCCGGCAGGCGTGACTTCGCCGCCGAAAGTAGCGATGGAAGCTGTCACCCCGCCGCCACGGCCAGCAATGGAGCCAGTGACTCCTCCGCCAAAAGCGGCGATGGAAGCTGTCACTCCGCCACCGAAGCCCGCGATGGAGCCGGTGACTCCGCCGCCGCGGCCAGCGATGGAGCCGGTGACTCCGCCACCGCGGCCCGCGATGGAGCCGGTGACTCCGCCGCCGCGGCCCGCGATGGAGCCGGTGATTCCGCCGCCGAAAGCGGCGATGGAGCCGGTG
>Ga0182010_10001707_pt1 | contig 11473 bp, 7 predicted proteins | sample 611E1MmetaG_FD_120488 | JGI IMG/M metagenome (GOLD analysis project Ga0182010, IMG submission 120488) | Permafrost microbial communities from Stordalen Mire, Sweden - 611E1M metaG | ecosystem: Environmental > Terrestrial > Soil > Wetlands > Permafrost | place: Sweden: Stordalen | collected...
GGTCTGGCCGAAATAGTTAAAGCCCCAGCAGGCGATCGTGCCGTCGGTTCGTACGCCACAGGCATGGGGACCTCCCGCCGACACCTCCGAAAATGTCCCTGTCGGTGCGTTGGTCTGGCCGTAACGGTTATCGCCCCAGCAGGCGATCGTGCCGTCGGTTCGTACGCCACAGGCAAAGCCATCATCTCCCGCGTCGACTTGTTTGAATGTGCCCAACCACGCGTCGCTGGCTCCACCTGCACCGCCCCCGTCAGTGCCGCCAGTCGCGGCACCTCCCTGACCCGAAACCCCCGCACCTCCAGATGTCGGTGCGCTTCCAGCCATGCTGCCTCCTCCTGCTGATGATGACGAATCACCGCCAGCCCCAGTCGCAGCATCTTCTTGCCCCGTAGCTCCCGCGCCACCCGAGAAGGGTGCCCCGCCAGCCGTGCTGCCTCCTCCTGTCGACGACGAATCGCCACCCGCTCCAGTCGCAGCATCTCCTTGATCCGTGGCTCCCGCGCCACCACCCGTCGGTGTACCGCCTCCCGTGTCGCCGCCGGTCGGCGGTGTCAGGTCGGCGCTTTGGCCACCTCCTGGTGAACCGCCGCTGGCAGTGATGCCACCCGACCCCTGCTTCCCGCTTGGATGCCATTTGTTTCCACAGCCCAACAAGATGACGGCCGCCAGCCCGGCCGAAGCGAGAAACGAGAATGGAGTCTTCATTGTCAATGTCCTTTCGCCAAGTCTTCTGGGAATCTCGGTCTACGAATGTGGGAATCTGATGTGCAGTAAGTAGCGCGAAATCGGTTGCGCAATCGACGAACTCACGGCCACGTAGACCGTCTCGCCTGCCGCAACCGATACCATTGCATAAGAGCAATAGAACGCCCGAGCCCCGTCGTCGTCGCTTGCGATGACTTCCCCGGTGCTCTTGAAAACTTGCATGAACGTGTCGACCCCGCACGTTCCGACGGTTTCGCCGTGGGTTTCAAATTCGATCGCAATCGAACCCGCGATCGGGTTGCGAACCGCGAAATAGTCCACATCATCGGGTTGCGATATGGCCGCGGAGATCAGCGTGTCTTGCATGTAGGGGCCGTTGGCCGCCGCAATCGAGTTGTTCGGTTCGGTTTCTGCGACCGGCAAGAGCTGGCACTGTGCCGAGCACCCGGCGGTCGGCAGGGGGTTGCCTGGGTCGCAGGTCTCCGGCCACTGCATCACTCCGTCGCCACACACGACCTTCTGGGCGCTCCAGGAGATGATCGAGGACGAGTTGCACCCGTTTGCCGAGTAGGAGACGTTGACCGTGCCGGTAGCTGCCGTGTCCGAGCTGAACTGGCCAGCAAGCGTATAGCTGACGGCGCCGCCGGACACAGGGCCCTTGGTGAATGTAGCTGCCGACGTGATCGGGGCTGGGGTCCCAAACGTGGTGGTGGTGTCTCCCGCGGGGCTGCAGGTGTTGGACACCTTGGGCAAGATCCAGTCGATAGTGAGCACAGTGACCGCGTTGGCGAAGACGCGGAACGAGGCGAGTTTTTGCTGGTTCGTGAGGCCAGCCCAGAATCCCGAGTAATCGACAGGACCAGTGCCACCTGCTCCGGCCTGACCCGCTCCACCGTTGCCCCCTTGGGTACTGCCCGTGCTGCTAGCACCGCCTGCGCCGCCTGCACTGCTTGTCCCGCCCGTGCCCAGGGACGCATCTGTACCGCCGACGCCTCCCGTCGCGGACAATGCATCCGTGGCGCCTGCCCCACCTGTGCCGAGGGGAGCATCTGTACCACCGGCCCCTCCCGCCGCAGAGAATGCGTCCATGCCGCCTGCGCCGCCCGTACCGGTCCCTGTCTCCACGCCGGTGATGCTGTCCACCGGAGCGTTGGAGCCAAGATCGGGAGCGATCGGACTACTCGAATCAGGCTGCAACGTGGCAGCGCCTGCGGCGTCGGGACCGGCGCCTGAGTCCATACCTGCAGCCCCAGCCGTTCCCGACGGGGGGCCGTCATTCGTCCGCGGCGGCAGTGAATCGATCGTGCAGGCGACGGCCGTGGTCACCAGGGGTACGAGTAGACGAATCACCCAGAACGCAGTCTGTCTCGTTGTGTTTAGCATTCCAGACCTCACCTAGTGCACATCCTATGCCTATTCGGCAGGGAGATTCGAGCGATCGATCGAGCGAACCGGTTTGCGCCGCGGATTGGGCAAATTTTCGGGGTTTTCGGCGGGTCGGGCAGGCGGAAGGACAACCTCGCGCATTGGGCCGCCAGCAGCCGGAGCGGCTGGCGGCGCCGCATGATTCGGGGAATGTCTCAGTCGCCGCCGAGCGGCAGTGCCCACAGGTCGTTGACCGGGCTCGTCCCGTCGTGGCCGCCGAAGACGATCAGCCGACGGCTCGCCGGACTGTAGCCTGACAGGGATGAGCTTCGCGGTGTCGGCCCGTTGGCTCCGGTCAGGACCTGGGTCCAGGTCGACGCGCCACCTAGTCCGTTGGCGTTGGCGAGCAGCCAGACGTCATTGAGGATGCCAGGCGCGCTGCTGCCGCCGAAGACCACCACGCTATTTGCCGACTGGTCATAGTCGAGAGCGAAGCCGCTGCGAGCAGCTGGCAACGGGCCAGTCGGGGCAAGCTGGGTCCACGTCGCGGTTCCTCCCAGGCCGTTGGCGTTCGCCAGCACCCACGTGTCGTTGTAGAACGAGCCGTAGCCGTTCCCGCCGAAGACCATCATCCGGTTATTGGCCGAATCGCAGGCCGCCATGTGGCCGGCTCGCGCGGGCGGCAGCGTTCCGCTGGGCGCAAGTTGCAGCCAGGTGGGAGTGCCGCCCAGACCGTTCGCGTTGGTGAGGATCCACGTGTCGTTGAAACGGCCTCCACAGCAGTTGTCACCGCCAAAGACGATGAGGCGGTTGCTGCCAGGCTCATACACCGCGGTGTGATCATCGCGCACGGTCGGGGCGCTTCCAGTCGGGCTTAAGAGCTGCCACACCGGTGTTCCTCCGAGGCCGTTGGCGTTGCTGAGCACGTAAACACTGTTGTCCATCGGCGTGCATTGTCCGAGGCATCCGCCGTAGACGATCAGGCGATTGTTGACGGCGTCATACGCGCCGGCATGGCCCCTGTGCGGCGCGGGGGTATTCTGGGTGACAAGCTGTATCCATTGGGGTGCCCCGCTCGTGCCATCGGCTCCGACCAGGACCCAGGTGTCGTTGAACGAAACCCCATTCGCTCCCAGCCCCCCGAAGAAGAGCAGCCGGTTGTTCAGCTCGTCGAAACCAACGGCCTGGTAGCTCGCATGGCGCGCAGGAGGTGGTCCGCCGCTTGGGGTCAGCTCGACCCATTCGGACACCTCCGGCGCGATGCCGAAGAGGAAGCCTGTCGGATGCCCGGTGCCGTCGGTGATGGTCACCCGGACCTCGACGGCCGCACCGAACGAGGAGGGCGCGGTCCACACGACCTCGCTCGTGTCCGCGGTGTTGCTCGGCGTTCCCAGGGTGCCGACCAGTGGATTTTCCCACGCAAACGTCAGGGCCGTTCCGTCGGGGTCGACGGCCGTCACTTGCAGCACTACAGATTGCCCGGCCCGGGCCTTTTCCTGCGATTGGTACGTGCTGATGATCCGCGGCGCGAGGTCCGTCGCCGGCGCGGGACCCGCGGCAATGGTCACGCTGCCCGTGTTCGTGCCTTCCCTGCCATCAGCCACTACTACGGTGAAAGTGCAGGCCTTGGTCGCAGGCACTAGGCTCAGCTTGAAGCTGGGGCTCTTCGCTGCCACGCTGCTGAAGGAGCCATCGCAATCCGCGTTCCACGCATAGGAGAGCGCGTCGCCATCGCTGTCCGCAGCCACCACATCCAGAGCTGTCGTCTCGCCAACATCAATCCGCGTGGGGGCAGCCGTCACGTTTTCCACCACGGGCCAGGTATTGAGGCTCCCGGTGACGCGGGCCGAGCCGCGCGCATTGCCCGCGGCCACCGCGATGTCCACTGACATCACGGCCCCGGCGTCCTTCGGGTCACGCACGGTGATCGTGATTTGATACGTGTCGGCACCAACGGGCGCGGTCCAGTTCGTCGAGGGCTGGGTCGGCTCAGCAAAGACTCCGCCGTTCGCCTCCCAGGCATAGGTCAACACATCACCGGAATCGGGGTCGTGCGCACGCACCTCGAGCCTCACCACTTCCTCCGGAGCGACGGTCAACGACGACACCAAGAGCCCGTCGATCACTGGGGCCGCGTTCCTCCGCGCCGGCGCAGGTGAGACCTGCTGGGCGTTGATCATCACCGTGGTGGGCCGGCCGGGAGTGACGGTCACGTCGGTGACCACACCGCGGTAGACCTCGACCCCAGCGGTGTTACGCGCCGACAGGGTGAAGGTGCGACCCGAGCCGGCGGGAATTCCGCCGATCGTTCCGCGCCACTGGTTGTTCGACAGGCTAAGAGACGCGACGATCGGGGCTTCTATGCCGGCGCCAGTGACGGTCACCGTAACGCTGGCGACGTCAGCGGGAGTGAGTGCCATCAGCACCACATCGACGCCATCGCCCTGGTCGGCCGGACTCTGCGCGCTGCTACAAGCGCCGAAGGCGAATAGCAGCAAGGCGGCCCTCCACACGCACGTACGCGACTGACTCATACGACTGACTGGTCTGGTTCTCATGTCTTTCCCTCCTGGTTGACTGTTTCGCGATGATTCGCATTCGGGACCTCACCTGATGCAGGTCCCATGCCTATTCGGCAGAGGGATTCGAGCGATCGATCGAGCGAAGCGGCTTGCGCCGAGAATTGGACGGATCCTCGGGGTTTTCGCCGGGTTCTGCAGCCGGAAGGACAACCTCGCGCATTGTGCCGCCAGCAGCCGGGGCACTTGGTGGTGCCCATGCGCCGCGAGATGTTGTCCAGGTGAACGTCCAGGTGGACGTCCAGGTGGACTTTCTGCCGGCTCTCTCTCACCTTGAGGTCAGCGCGCCGTCGCGCAAGAGTTATTGGAAGACTTCGATGGCCCATCCAAAACAGACGCCAAGTTCTGCTTCCCCCGGGCGCGGTTTTGACTGTTGCTGACGGTCTCGCGGCCGTGTGAAATCTGGACGCCGTCGGCTACGCAGACCATCTCCACCACCCGCGAGGCGCCCACATTAACCCATTCACTTTTCGGATTGGCGCGAGTCTTGGTCAAGCGTCTGGCACCTCACCGGAGGTGGACTTTCGAGCCTCGCAACAGGCTGCGCCGGTGGTGGGTCCGGTGGCTGCGCTGGCGCGGCGCAGGCTGTGATCTTCAAGAATGGCGTGTCGGCGCTGTTACGGTGTCCGCAACAAGTCGTGGGTACCCACTCGTCTCATGGTGATCAGCTCGCCATCGACCCGGAATGTCAGCCTTCATCTGATCTCCGGCGATCCGAAGATTCTTGGTGGCAGGCCAGTCGTCAAGGGAACCCGCACGCCCGTGTCTTTGGTGGTGGGCTCGGTGGGCGGCGGCATGACTGTCGATGAGGTGATGCACGAGTACCGTCTGACCCGTGCACAGGTGCTCGCAGCGCTCACCTACGCTGCCCAAGTCGTCGGCGAGGAGCGGCTTGTTCCGCTTCTTCCTTGACGAGAACGTCCCCCGCCGGATTGCCGAGCGGCTCAGGTCAGAGGGGCACGATGTCGTCGAGGTCGCGGCACAGCCGTTGAGGAAAGCGGCGTAGGTCTAAGGTCCGATTGCAGGTGTAGAAGCATGTATTTCGGCGCCGGTCGCATAGGACCATTTCTGCGTGCCGTCGGGATTGAGCGCGTAGAGCTGGCTGTCCGTGCTGCCGATGTAGATAGTGCCATCCGCCCCGATTGTGGGCGAGGAGATCACCGCGCCCGTGGTGGTGAATTCCCATTTCTGCGTGCCGTCGGAGTTGATGGCATAGACCCGGCTGTCGTTGCAGCCGACGTAGAGGGTCCCGTCACTCCCGATCGCGGGTGATGATTCCACCCAGTTGCCAGCGCCAAAGACCCATTCTTGTGTACCGTCGGGATTCAACGCGTGGAGCTTCCCGTCCCAGCTACCGAAGTAAATGGTGCCGTCCGGCCCGACCGCGGGCGAGGAAGTTATGCATTGTCCGATGTAGAAGGCCCATTTCTTCGTGCCATCGGGATTCAAGGCATAAAGAGTGCTGTCCCAGCCACCGAAATAGATGGTGCCATCTTTCCCGATTGCAGGCGAGGTGTACATCAGATTACCGGTCTCGAAGGTCCATTTCAGGGTGCCGTCGGGATTCACCGCACAGAGTTTGTGGTTCTCGCTGGTGAAATAGACGGTGCCGTCTTCCCCGATCGTGGGTGCGGCGCCCAGTCCGCCTCCTGCGAAGTAGACCCATTTCCGCGTACCGTCGGGATTCACCGCGACGACGTTTCCATCGTAGCAGACAATGTAGATCACGCCGTTTCTGGCTATCGCTGGTGTGCCAACGGCGCCTCCGGCGGGGAAAACCCATTTCCGCGTGCCGTCTGGTCTCATGGCGTAGAGATTCCAATCATCGCTGCCGATGTAGATGGTTCCGTCCACGCCTATCGTGGGCGACGAGTTGATCTTGTCTCCAATGGTGAAGGCCCATTTCAGGGTGGGAGTCTGGGCACCGGTGTATGCGCTGCGGCCCACGTGCTGGGGGCCGCCGTGGAACATGGGCCACGGCGTGTAGGTCAGATCGGCATCGGAAAACGGCTCTGCGTCGGTCGTGACCACATCCGGCGCCTGGTCGGGCGGCAGATCCGGCGCAAGATCCGGCGCCTGGTCGGGCGGCAGATCCGGCACGAGATCGTCCTGCGCATGGTCCAAAGCAGCGTCCGTGGCAGTGGCGCCTCCCGTCGCAGAGAAGGCGTCCATCCCGTTTGCCCCGCCTGTGCCAAAAGGAGCGTCTGCGCCACCTCGCCTCCCGTCGCGGGGAATGCATCCGTCGCTCCTGCCCCGCCCATGCCCGCGCCAGTTCCCGTATCCGCGCCGGCTCCGCTGTCCACCGGAGCATTGGAACCAAGATCGGGCCCAATGGAGTCCATACCTGCAGTCATGTCCGCGGAGGCGCCGTCATTCGGCCGCGGTGGCAGCGAATCTATCTTGCAGGCGACGCCTGTGGTCGCCAGAAGCACAATCGAAAAGAGACGAATTTTCGACATCACCAGGTCCCTCCTGCGTTGAGGCCAGCAAAGCCAGAGCCCACAGCCGGCATCAGATGCACGTGCGTGTCGGGTGTGGCGGGTTGCCCATCCGGCGCACCGACGAAATACAGGACCACGCCCAGCGCAACCAGGACACCGCCGGCAATGAAGCTGGCGTTGCCAGCGGTCACGAAATCATGCGCCTCGCCTTGTAGGCTCTGCGCCTTGTCGTAGTCCTGGTTCACGTTGCCCATCGCCTCGTCGTGCCGGCTTTTCGCGACCAACCAGCACGCCGTCCCGGCGGCCAGGCCAGCCACCCCAGCAGCCCCGCTCACGATCCCGGCGATGCGAAGCCTGCTCATTGACTGCTGCCGCGCGGGTGGCTCAACCGGGGCGCTGACAACAATCGGCGCGCTGACTGCCGGCAGAAACACTGGCGGTGCCACCGGGACTACCGGCGGTGGTGGTGGCGCCTCTACCACGTGCTTCGCCAGCACCAGTTCCACAACCTTCTGGTCCTCGCCCGCCACAGTCACTTCCTTCTCCGCGCGATCGTAGCCTTCGGCCGAGGCGGCGATGGCATGCGTTCCCACGCCCACGCGCACTGGAGCCGCGATCGGTGCCTTGCCGATCTCTTTGCCGTCCAAGCGAACCATTGCACCCTCGGGTAGACCGCGGATCTGGAGGGTGGCGATGCGGGCCCGCTGGCGCGCGATCTCCTTCTCCACCTCGGTGTGCCGGACCGCGGGAATCTTCTTGCCCCCATCTACCAGATAGCGCTGGTAGGCATCCACCGCCTCGACTGGCTTGGCCAGCGACACGAAGACCTGGCCGATGTTGTACAGCACGGCGAAGTGATGGGTCAGATCGTATGACCGCTGGAACTCGACGATCGCTCCTTCAAGTTGCCCATCGTCGACCAGCTCGATCGCGCGATCGTAGTGCTTGCGCGCTTCTTCCTTTTCGCTGGCCCGGGCGGCTTGTGGCGCGGTCAAGGCTCCCAGAACGACGGCCAAGAAGGCAGTCGGTTTCAATGTGTTTCGCATGCCAGACCTCACCCAGTGCACATCCTATGCCTATTTGGCAAAGGGATTTGAGCGATCGATCGAGCGCACCGGTTTGCGCGGAGGATTGGGCAAGTTCTCGGGGTTTTCGGTGGGTTGGGCAGCCGGAAGGACAACCTCGCGCATTGGGTCTCCGGCAGACGGAGCGACTGGTGGCGCGGTGTGCTTCGGAGAATGTTGTCCATGTGGACGTCCATGTGGACGTTCAGGTGGACTTTCGATCTTCGCAGCGGGCGGAGGGGGTTCGACCGGGGCCGGAGCCGCGATGGGCGCGTGCGAAGCACGCGGGGGCAGGTGGGGTGGGCTGTCCGTCCCGAAGCCCCCGAAGGGGGGAACCGGGGCCGGAGCCGAAACCGGGGCCGGGGCCGGAACCGGGGCCGGTGCGGGCTCGGGCTCGTGACGTAGAACCAGCCACAGACCCAAAGTCCCCAGGAAAGCCGCAACAGCCGCCAGCACGATCCAAACGATGACCCGCGACCGGCTGCGCGCCGGAACATCCGCAGGGATCTCCGGAAGCATTTGCGTGCTCGGGGCTGGCACCGCGATTGCGGGCAACGAAACCGGCGAGTTTATGGTGTCACCCGGAACCGCGGCCAATCCAACCTGCGAACGCAAAGGCGTCACCGCACGGCCGGGAAAGGGGATCAGGGCCGTGCTGAAATCAGCGGCCGAGGCGTAGCGGTCGACGGCCTCGCGGGCCATGGCCTTGTATACGACCTCGGACAGGCCGGAAGGCAGGCTGGGACGGATTGAATCGAGCGGCGCCGGTTCCTTGCTAAGGACGTGATACAGGATCTCGTTGTACGACTCGCCTGGATGGGGCTTGGCGCCGCTCAATATCTCGTAAAGGATTACGCCCAGCGCATAGATGTCGGTGCGATGGTCGACTTCCTTGGCGCCGCGGGCCTGCTCCAGGGACATGTAGGAAGGCGTGCCCATGGTCGTGCCGGTCTGGGTGATGCCTGTGCCCAGCCGACCCGTGTGCAGCTTGGCGATGCCGAAGTCCAACACCTTGACCAGATCGCTGCCGTCGTTGCGTTTGCAGATGAAGAGGTTTTCGGGCTTGAGGTCGCGATGAACGATGCCGCGGCTGTGCGCGGCTGCCAGCCCACGGCAGGCCTGAATGATGATGTACGCGGCCCGCGGCACGGACAGGGGTCCACTGCGCACCAGCAGCTTGGCAAGATCCTCACCCTCCAGATACTCCATGACCAGGAACGGCGCTCCGTCGTCAGCGGTGCCGATGTCCACCACAGCCGCGATGTTTTCGTTTTCCAGGCCGCCGGCTGCTTGTGCCTCGCGCTGGAAACGGGCCACGCTCTCGCCATTGCTGGCTAGCAGTGAGTGCAAGAACTTGATGGCGAACCGGCGGCCAATGGCCGCGTGCTGTGCCTCGTAGACCTCGCCCATTCCGCCCGAGCCGAGCAGCCTCACCAACCGGTACTTTCCGCCCGCGGTCTTTCCCACCCGCGCGTTGACCGCGCCGTAGCTCTCGGTCACCGCGCTTCCCCTGGCGCGGGATCATCGCCTGCACCCGTGATGCCGCCTGCTTCCATCAGACGGTAGGCGCGCTGGCGTGAGATGCCCACGGCTGCGGCGGCGCGCGCGACGCTGCCCTTGTGGGCGCGAAGGGCTTCAGTCAACAGCGACAGCTCGCGCTCGCGCCGCGCGCGGTGGGACTCGGGCTTGGTCGGGGCCGAAACGGCGCCTGATCCAACGGACGCAACTGGGGCCGGCGCCGGCTCGCCTGCCGCAGGACGGTTGAGGATGTGCTCGGGCAGATGCGAACGGCGCAGAAGTTCCTCGTGACCGTGCAAGACCAGCAGGCGACGCGCCAGCAGGTCCAGCTCGCGCACATTGAAGGGCCAGTCGTGCAGGCAAAGCTGCTCGACCAGGCGCGCTTCGACCTCGGGCGGCCGGCCGCCAGAATGCAGACGCAGCAGGTGCGAGAACAGATAGGCGATCTCCTGCTTGCGCTCGCGCAGCGGCGGCAGGCGAATGGTCAGGCCGTCAAGCCGCGCGCACAGGTCGGCACGGAAACGCCGCTCGGTCACCACCTGGGGAAGGGGAATTTGCGTGGCGGCCAGCACGCGCACGTCGATGGGCACCGGCACTGACTCGCCCAGGGGCGAAATTTCGCGCTGTTCAAGCGCGCGCAAGAACTTGGCCTGCACCGACTCGGGCAGGTCGGTCACTTCGTCGAGCAGCAGGGTTCCCCCCTGGGCGGCGCGGAAGAATCCCGGGCTGGCCCGGTCAGCGCCGGTGAATGCGCCTTTGCGATAGCCGAACAGCTCGGCTTCCGCCAGGGTCGGCACCAGGGCAGCGCAGTTCACCGCAACGAAGGGTCCTTTGCGTCCACTCCACTCGTGCATGGCGTGGGCCAGACCCTCCTTGCCGGTTCCGGTCTCGCCCAGAATCACGGTTGGCAGGGAGCTGGACGCGGCCTTTCTCGCCTGTTCCAGAATCGGGCCAAGCACGGGCCCGCCCGCCAGATTGGCCGCGAGCAGATCGAAAACCGGGTCAGGATCGACGGCGTCTGGTGAGACCAAGATCGCAACGCCGATCCATTCGCCCAGGCGCAAGATCTGGCCGGGTGCGATCGGAGACTCCTGCACCTGCTCGCCATTGACGAAGATGCCGTTCCTGCTGCCGAGGTCCTTCAGAATGGAGAGCGGTCCGTCGCGGCGGATCTCGGCGTGATGGCGCGAGGTCTCCTTGCTCGGCAGCTTGACCTGGCAATCGTCGTCGCGGCCCAGAAGAATGCGCTCGTCGGAAAGCCGGGTGAGCATCCCGCGCGGGTTGGGGAATACCCAGCGGATGGCGAGCGCGGCCTGGCTCGACCCCTGGGCGGTCGTCCTCTTCGACGGCATAGTGGTATGGGCAGCACGCGCAACCATCGGACCGTATTAGAGGACAAGTCGGCCCGCCTGTCCACGCCCCGCAATCTACACTTGCCCCCGTTTGCCTGACCCGGTCAGCAGCTTTCGCACGGCCGCCAGCAGGGCCTCGGCGCCATAGGGCTTGCGCAGGATCGGGTCCTTGGAGTCCATTTCGGCCCTAGCTCGCAAGGATTCTGCCGCGTAGCCGCTCGAGAACAAGACCGGAATGTCGGGGCGAAGGGAACGACAACGGGCGGCGACTTCGAAACCGCTGAGTCCCGGCATCATGACGTCGAGGAAAAGTAGGTCGAATTTCCCCGGATCGGCCGCGAACTGGTCGACCGCCTGCTGTCCATCGACCGTCGCAATCACGCGCGCGCCCAGACGGTCGAGCACCTTTTCGGCGACCCGGCGAACCGCTTCGCTGTCTTCCGCGAGCA
>Ga0182010_10001709_pt1 | contig 11448 bp, 8 predicted proteins | sample 611E1MmetaG_FD_120488 | JGI IMG/M metagenome (GOLD analysis project Ga0182010, IMG submission 120488) | Permafrost microbial communities from Stordalen Mire, Sweden - 611E1M metaG | ecosystem: Environmental > Terrestrial > Soil > Wetlands > Permafrost | place: Sweden: Stordalen | collected...
ATCAAATGATAGGGATTATAGTAAAAAGCTGTATACAGCATCTTCATATTTACTCTTTAAACAGTCGTACAAGAACTTTTTCTGCTGTGATATCTTTTTTAGTTACTGTATAAACTCATTCTACTTGAGCTCTTTTTAAGCTGATCCTTTTTTTCTTAATATATCACTCATTCCCAAAAATGTTATTTTATACCTCTTTTCATTGTTGCATCATAACCTTTTTATTTTGCTCCCAAGTATCCTCTGTCTCTATTAATCATTTAAATTTTTTTAGCTTTTAAGTGTAACCTTTATTATATCCATAGTATTATTCCTTCATTTTTTCCTCACCGAGGAGATCCAGACATGAAATCAGAGAGTCCAAGCTGTTTGATCCTGTGGTTTTCAAATAGAGAAGAGATATCTTTATCCAAAAGTTCGATCCTCTGTCGGGTATAGCTGGAAACCCCGTATCTTTCTCCAATCTCTTTTGAAATCTCAAGATATTTTCTAACAGATCCTTCATACACTGTTAGCACTACATTGCCTCCGCATTGTGGGCAGATGCCGGTAAGAGGTGGACGTCTAAATTTTTCTCCACACTTAATACAGCGCATCCGTTGCCTGGAGAAGGAGCGAAGGTTTCCGAGAAGGTCGGGAAGGAAGTGAGACTTGAGAACTCTCTCAGCCACATCTTGAGCATCCACAGCTCTGATCTTATTGGCCAGAGAAAGTTGAGCTTCCATTTTCTCGATCATGCTTCCCATTGTCTTATATGAAGAATTAAGTGGGCCTGCAGCAATATCCGTGGTGTCGTGTGTGAACATGAAGTGTTCATACTGCTTAAACGTTCCAAGCCTGCAGCTAACCAGGTCCATAACGCCTTCAATTTCAGTAGGGGTCTTGATCTCCTGAGTAGCCTTGTAGAATGCAAGGGGATATCTTGCAAGCACGTCTATGTTATGTGCTTCCTTATCTACTTCTTTAGGATCGATACGGGTAGTAAGGACCAGAGGAGCATCCATTTTCCCCCCCCTTTTATCCGGGAGATAAAATCTCGAGAAATTAAGGATTCCATCCATAAGGAGCATTATACAGTCTTCGTCTCCATCACAATTTCGGCGTTTTGAAGCATGGAAAAAAGGATGAGCATAACCGACTGAAGCTTTAGTGAATCCTATCAACCGCCCGAGTACTCCTGCAGATGTATGCGGAGCAAGTCCTATCAGTAATACTCCTAACAGATCTTGGATTGTCTCAGCGTTGTAATATGGCTCAACATGGTAATATTTTACTAGAAGATCATCCACGTATTTTGCAGTACGCAGCATATACTCACCCCCGTCGTAGGAAATCACAAGGTCTTGGACCTTCAGACACACAACTTGGTTATCCTTCTCGAGTGTTTTTCCATAAATATCCTCCGTATAGCCGAGTTCAAGAAGTTTGGCTGCCGTAATTCCGAGTTCATCAGCCCGGATATGAGTAAGTGGAATATCTGACATATCATAACGGATAGTCCCGTCCTTAAAAATATAAACATCGTGTTTCGCTCGCAGGATTCCTTTTTCGAGAGGCTCTGGAGTCATCTGCCCGTTCATGAGCCGCTTTACTCCTTTGATGATGTCCTTTTTCTCTCTTTCTCCTACATTTTCAAAAGCCTGCTTGTAAATGGAACGGAAATCGAGTTTAACATTTGAAACTGAATTTGATTTTCTTCCGCATTTGGGGCAGGTCTCTGCACCTTTTACATCCATCTTGCAGCGAGGGCAACAAAGTTTTGGAAGGGTATACTCTCCGCAGTCACAGCGCCAAAAATATGCCTCTTTCCTACAGGCAGGACATTCTCTGAGCCCTATTTCTACTTCAATTTCTCCGATCTTTCCATTCATGGAAGCAGAATACTCAGAAGCAGATACAATGTTTCGAGTAATCCCTCCGGCATTACTTATTGGGAAGAGTATCTGAGCTGCAGGAGACATCTTTCGAAGGTTAGATTTTTCCGGTCTTCCCATCCTTGCCCCTATTCTCGAAGGAGCTCTTGGTAGAATTTTAAACCCACTAAGAAGAGCTGCAGCATCCACAATATTATCGGTATCGGGTATCTGGGCTCTTTCTTTAAGTTTTGTATCGAGCCCAAGGCAAGAAATGAGAGGAAGAGATTCTTCAATAAAGATTGTTTCATTTTTTACTCTATGCAGCACCAAGAGTTTTTCAAATATGCATTTTATGCCTTCTTTCAGGCAAGCCTCCAGAGGTAACCTGAGAATTCCGTCCTCAGCCGAAAAATTTCCTCTCTCAACTACAAATTTTCTCAAAGCTTTAAATTCACTTAGGTTTATATCATGCCATAGGTAGGTGAACTTTGGATGTAACGGGACATTGAAGTCCTTCGCAAGCCTGAGAGCCAAATTTGCCGATGGGTTTTTCAATTCTTCTTCAGGGATTTTTTCAGGACAGGTCGCCTCATAGTCATAATGCCACCATTCAAAAACATATGGTGAAGGCATAAGTGGATGGTTGTTTTCCAGAAAATCCCCGTAATTGATAAGGATCTCCCCAACGTCTACTATTACTTCTATCTGCGAGCGGATTCTATAGGCTTCCTCTATGTTATCTACACGGACAAGATCTCCTGAATAAAGACGCACAGTTGGTCCCTCGATCGAATCTACGGCAGAAATGGCTGCAGCTTTTCCAGGCCTTTCAACTTTGAGCTGAGTTCCGTTAGTAATAAAATCATCAAGTAATACCATGGTTGAAGGATTGATTCCTGCAGCTGCAAAAGAAGTATTTCTTGAACGTCCGTAGCGAAGTCTAAATCCGCCTGGCCTTGAGGGGTGAGAAAAAATAGGCCTTCCTGCAATAAGGTCTCTTAGGTATTTATCCCTCGGCTTGATCTTATTTGTCTGCTCATTTTCTTCATCTCCTGCACTTTTTGAGCCTCTAATAAGCTTTTCCAGCCATTCCCATCCATCCATATTCAGCTTATTAACATGTTTTTTGACCTTTGGGGCTTTGAGGGCAAGCCCTTCAGCAAGTACAAGGCACATTCCTCCTCTAACACGGTTTGTTCCTATCCTCTCCAGATCTCTGTGTCCTTCGACCTCGGCTTCTTCAGTTGGGTCCCCATCTATACAAACAGGGCAGTTTCGCACTATCAAACGGATTTCATCTTCAGAAGGTGTATACTGTAGACTTGCAACTCTTTTATAAAGCAGTATTTCTTCCACATAGCGCTCCACCTCCTCTGGCCTTGGTTTATAGCGTTCAATTCCAATCCCGCGTCTTACATAGTCACCAACAAGTACGGAAAGAGCTTGTGCTGTTCCTCCTGCACTTCGGATGGGCCCGGAATAAAATATTCTGACATACTGAGAACCGTCGTCGTTTTTCCCAAGTTGGACCTTGTCAATTCCCTCAATTGGAGCTGCAACAACTCCTTCTGTAAGGGTAGCCATGGAAACCCGGATTGCAGCTTCAACTGCATCCTTTTTAGTGGCAAAGATTCCAACTTCGCCTTCTGCAACCTGGCGCCCGATCTCGAGAGCAGCCTCCTCCCTAGACATCCTTGTCTCAAGATGCCGGATCTTTTCTGCAACTCCTTTAACTCCTATAAGATTCTCAACCCTATCTGCAAGATCCTTCGCGAGGAGAATTTCTACAACTGGCTTTGGGTCTCCCCCACGGGCCCGAGCCCTGTTTGCAATCTCAATTGCTTCCTTGAGCCTCGCTTCGAGTCCATCGAAGTATTCGTGCATCTTCTCACTTGCAATAATTTCACCCATTTTAGAAGCCTCTTTTAAAAAAAACTGACTTATCTCAGCCTTCGAAGGGATCCGGAGGCTAAGGTGTCTAATGCTTCAGCTAAAGTAAAGACCAAAATTACAGTTCAGATAATATAGCTATCTCTATTTCTTCCATTCCAAGGCCTGTTAAAAACAAACCTGCAGCTAGCATCACAAAGTAAATTTTGTTTAATTTCTCATTTTGGCCCATGAATTTTGTATAGGCCTGTATCTTTTGCATATTTTCTTTTTCTACTTTCAAAAATATCTCTCTCAACTATTATATCAAACTTTTTATTCTGCTGTCATAGTCTAACTTAAACAGTAAAGCTTGAAGATGAAGCTCCTCTCAATCTGTTAATGAGAGCATCACCAAGTCCTGAGTGGCTGAAGGAGCCATCGACCACGATAATATCCAGATCCTTGCTGTCCAGATCCCTGAGATCTTCAAAAAATTTTCTGGCAGCAACTTCTGGTTCTTCTCTGGATCCCAGCAAAAAGTATTCTTCCATATTCAGTTCCTTCAAAGCAAAAATTCCTGCAGTTTCCTTGCTTAGTAGGAACCCGATTTTCTGCCCATTATTTCTACAATTTTCGAGCAATTCAATAATTTTTTTCGAAACTGACTTATTTTCCCCTTCAACGAGAATGACCTTTGTATTAGGAATATAGTGCCCGTATCTCTGAGATGCTTGCTTTTTCAGAGATGCTTCCTCGATCTCAACATTGTCATTTTTGTATCCATAACTTATTTTTCCGATGACTTTTTCAAGCTCTTTAATCCCCACAGCTCCGGGCCTGAGTACAATCGGCGCCTTTGCAGTCATATCAATCACAGTCGATTCAAGGCCTATGGCTGCTACTCCTCCATCAATAATTGCATTTATTCTACCGGCAAGATCGTCTATTACATGTGCTGCGAGACTGGAACTAGGCTTTCCTGAAAGGTTTGCACTCGGAGCGGCAAGAGGAGTACCTGCCCTTTTTATAAGTTCTAGAGGAATCATGTGGTTAGGCATGCGTATTCCTATTGATGGGAGGTCTCCGGAGGTAATTCCTGGGACAATATCTTTTTTTTCCAGAATAATTGTAAGTGGGCCTGGCCAGAAAGCATCCATGAGTCTGAAGGCTTTTTCCGGGATATTCCTTGCAATTTTTTCGAGATCTTCCCTTGAATGGATAAGTAGGCTAAGAGGTTTTCCTGAGGGGCGTTCTTTTGCCTCGAAAATATTTCGGACTGCGTATGGGTTCAGGCCGTCAGCCCCGAGCCCATAGACAGTTTCCGTAGGAAAGGCTACAGTTCCTCCACTCCTGAGAATCGCTGCTGCCTCTTCAAGAACGATATCTATATTTTCTTCGGAAACCCGGAAAATTCGGGTCTTTATTTTATTCCAGTTTTCTGTCTGCACTAGTAATAAGCTCCTTCTGGTTCAATTATGCTGACTTCCGTTCTTTTTTCCCCTAATTTCGTTTCTCGGCTTATGACCCTTATTTTTTCAACCATTTTCCAAGGGCTACTTCAAGTTCTGTATGGCTTTTTGCGTATTCTTGCAGACTGACTCCATCAATGCTCGCTTCAAGTGCTTGCCTGCAGGCAGTGGCTCCGGCAGCCGTACCCATAGGATGTGCATGAATTCCACCACCGAACTGCATTATAACTTCTTTTCCGAAAATGGAGTACAGGTTAGGAATCATTGTAGGAGCTAATCCTCCAGATGCAACTGGGAACATGGACTTTAACCCCCCCCAATCTTGAAATAGGACATGTTGACTTTCATCTGCAGGTACTTTCTCAAGTGCACACGCATCCCGAAGAATAAGAACCTCATTTTTTTTTCCGTACATCTTTCCTACAATCGTACCTATGTGAATCTGATCAAGCCCGATCAGTCTGCAGAGTTTGGCAACGACAACCATGCTTATCCCGTGGCGTGGATTACGAGTATATGCAGAATGCATACATCTGTGCGCATGTAGAACCAGACCTGCATCCTCAGACTCTTCCCTCAGAGTCTGAAGGGCAGTCCAGCCTACAGGTACAATATCGATCATTGCGTAGCTTGCGCCAAGGTCTTTAAGAATATTCATGCGACTAATCATTTCCTTGCAAGTCGAGGCAGTGATGTTGCAGAGGTACATTTTGCGTTCTCCAGTCTCTGACTCTGCCTTTTCTGCGAGCTTGAGTGTGAGTTCGGCTCTTTTTTCAAAGCTGTTAAATTTCTGGTTCGTAAGGTTCTCATCATCTTTAACAAGGTCACAACCTCCTGCAAAAGAATTATAAGCGACTTCTGCATGTTTTTCAGAGTTTAAACCTACTTTCGGCTTGACGATGGACCCTATTAAAGGCCTTTCCTGAACGTTTACAAGTTTCCTGATTCCTAGCAACCCGAATTTCGGACCTCTGAACTCTTTAAGCATTGATTTTGGGAAAGAGATATCCTGCAATCTGAGATTGTCAACGATTTTCATGCTAAGGATATTTCCTGCAACAGCACTTAGAACCTGGGGGACCGAACCCAGTTCAAAAAGTTCTTCAGAATAAGCCACCCTTATAGTCTGTGCTTTCTCATCTACATAGAAGATGTGAGGCTTCAGTCTCGCTGCAAGCTCGGGACTCAGTGTCACAATTTCAGTCCAGGAATCTATAGAGCTTTCCCCTGCCATGTGTGTGGCAGCTTCCTCAAAATCTACTCCTGATGATGGTTCAATGTGAAATTCACATATCAAATCCGTATCCTTTGGGTTGTAGTCTGTGTCAATATAGTCCCTGCGCATTGTCTTTACTCCTGACTAAATATGTTAATTTTCCAGAATAAAATTTCTTTATGATAGATAATAATAGTCTTGTTCAAGGAAGTAAATGAACATGAATAAAAACTTGTTTATTAAATTCATTGAAATCTAGACTATAAAGAAAAAAAATCTGGAAGTGTAAAAGAGAAATGTAATGGGGTCAAAAGACAGTTGACAAATGTGAGTTTGTTATTTATCCCCTATTAGTTAATCTTCTGAAAATAATTTAAATCATTTTGATAAATACCCTTGATTTTGTCATATACTTATAAATGAGATATTAATAATTCGTGAAAATTAGAGGTTTATTGGGATCCTTTATATTGTATCGATACTCAGGCACCAGCATTATGTGATAGGTAATCCAATCATAAGCATGTATAAAGCTGTTTAATTTCTAATGTGTATCATCTCGGTCAGAGACTGGGGCACCACATCTGACTGTGGTGCCAAAAAAATTCACATTACAAAAAATAGACAACTTAGAGGTTTAAAGCGGAAATTAGACGAAGCGAAGGTTCAAATTATCCTTTATTTAAGGAATTGGGTATATGTGACCTTCCCCACTCTCAAAGTAATAATTCGTGATTAAAGGAGTTTTCACATGTTTCCAGATGTCAGATTGAGACGGTTGAGAAAAGGAAAGATCAGGAACCTTGTATGTGAGACTACATTATCCGTTAATGACTTGGTTCAACCCATTTTTGTGGATGAAGCTATCAAGTCTCCTGTTGAGATTTCTTCCATGCCAGGAATATACAAATTTCCTCTTTCAGAGGTCGCAAAAGAAGCAAAAGAAATCTCAGAACTCGGAATTCCTGCAGTATTACTTTTCGGAGTGCCTGTTTTTAAGGATGAATATGGATGTTCGTCTTTCGGTGAAACTGATGTGGTGCAGGAAGCTATCCGTAGGATCAAGGCTGAGCTAGAAGACAAACTTTTGGTGATCACAGATGTTTGTATGTGTGAGTACACAAGCCATGGACACTGCGGTATTATCGATCTTGAAACTAAAGATCTTATGAACGACCAGACTCTTGAGATCCTCAAAAAAATAGCAGTCAGCCATGCACGAGCAGGTGCTGATATAGTAGCTCCCTCAGGAATGATTGATGGCATGGTCGGAGCCATCAGAGGAGCACTTGATTTAAATGGATTTAATAATGTTCCAATCATGTCTTATGCCGCAAAATACTGTTCCTCTTTCTATGGGCCTTTTAGAGACGCTGCCCAATCATGTTGCTCTTTTGGGGATCGCTCTACCAACCAGATGGATCCAGCAAACAGCAATGAGGCTATCAGGGAAGTAGCCCTTGATGTTGCAGAAGGGGCAGATATCATAATTGTAAAGCCAGCTCTTACTTATCTGGATATTGTTTATAGGGTAAAGACAGAATTTGGAATACCAACAGCTGCATACAATGTGAGCGGAGAGTATTCCATGCTTAAAGCAGCTGCAGCTAACGGTTGGCTTGATGAAAAGAAAGCTATTTACGAGTTTCTCATCTCTATCAAAAGGGCAGGGGCTGATGTTATAATCACCTACTTCGCAAAGGATGCTGCCTGTATTCTAAAGTAAAAATACCTTAATCAAGCGCTTCTACTTATCGGAAACTTCCAATTCTTTTTTTACTTTTGCTGCTTTTTTTCATCTTTTAAGTCTGTTTCTCGTTTCGTTTATATATTCGTTAATAACGTCTTATAGTCAAGTCCGTATTATAATAATCGGAATTATATTTTTTTATTTGTTTTTCAAATATTCGCATCATATTTTTAGCAGATGATTTTGATTTATCTAACTCTGTATATTTATCTATGATCAATTCTATGAATCTCATGATTGATTCAATAAATTCTTTAAAAATGTATATCTTCCTAATTTTCAAGATAATGTAAGTAAATTTAGATCAGTTGGATAGGAAGTATTAAATATCATAAAATTTTATTTTTTGACCATTCTCTCAGCATAATATTTTGTTATCCATTATATATTCGTATATCATAATTATTCCCGTCTTTTATCCTTCCTAAAAATTTACGTAATTATTCAGTATACTTGTGAGTAACTACACAATTTTACCTAGGAAAAAGGAAAAATGGGATGTAAAATGAATTTATTTCTATTGCTGATAAAACAGAAGAGATTCTTGTTCTTTGTGCTTCAAATCCTAAAGTTGTTGCTTATTATTGAAAGTCTTGAATATCAAATTAAGAACTCACTGAAAGATCAACCTTATTAGAATTTCGCTTAAATCTAAGCAATCTTAGCAGTAGCAAATCTCCTTCAAATGAGTACTCTGTCAAAAAGAAGTCCCATCCCAAGAGTAATCTCAAGAGTAGATACAAAACAGATAGTAAGAGACTTGGTAGTCAAGAAGGTTATCAAGGAACGATTTTATATATGGTTAATGATTATTATTGGCCAATATAACATTTTTTGAAATAATGTGGAAAATGAGGACACTTTCTTAAATATTTTGATGTTGGAGCTCATGATAATAGATAAAGTTTTGATATTCAACCAATAAATCTTATTGTTACAGAATATCGAAGTCAGATGAATACTTTTTTATACTGTAGAATATTAAATGAAGCTATTTTTTCTGAATTATTGGAATATCCAGTCCAGAACAGGTTAACTATTTTAGAGCATTTCAATATATTCTCAAGTTCGACAAATTGTATGTAGAGATATTATATACGACCAGTCAAAGATTGGAGTTTATTGAAATACTCTCCTATTTAATATGCAGTTAAGCGATTATAAAAGCAGGGATCAAAGTAGTATGGTATTGGAACAATGAGAAAAAGAAATTTATAGGACACTTTGGATATCGAAAAAAAGCTAAGAGGTTACCTCTTTGGCAGTGCTTGCGGGGATGCCCTCGGGTTTCCTGTTGAACATCTTAACCTTGAGGAGATTAAAAAAAGTACGGGGAAAAGGGGATTCTCGAGCCTCTCCCAGATTCTCCCTGGGCAGATGATACTCAGTTAATGCTTGTACTTTCAAGGAGCCTATTGAGGGGAGCAGAACTTGAGCTTCCTGAGCTTATGGGCTATATTGGAGAGGAACTTGTTCTCTGGCTAGAAGAACCTGACATGGGGAGCAGGAGTAACTTCCAGAGGTGCAACTATGAGGTTGAGGGAAGGCATTCACTGGAACAAGTCAGGGATCAGATCTAAAATACGCGGAGGCCTGATGCGGGTTGGGATTATGGGTTTCATTTATCGGAATAGCCCTGAAAAACTAATCAAAACAGCTTTATTTTCAGGCAGAATTACTCATTCACAACCAATTTCAGATGCTGCATCTATTGCAGGTGCTTATATAGTGAAGCTAGCTCTTAATGGAGTTGAACCGAGGGAAATGTTTAAACCAATTCTTAACGTCACTGAAGGAATTTCTCAGGAATTCACTAAAGCCCTGAAAAATTCTTACGAAATCGCTCATTCTGTCATTGGGGACGAAGATGCGCTGAGGAAATTCGGGCAGGGCTGGTATGCGGATGAAATTTTTGCTTTTGCATATTTCTGTATTTTGCATTATCCTAAAGACTACAGAAAAGGGGTCCAAATCGCAGTAAACATCACAGGAGACTCAGACTCAGTAGGCAGTGTTGTAGGAGGTATTCTTGGAGCGATGCTGGGAATTGAGGCAGTGCCTGTCTCCTGGACTGAGGCCCTTAAGGATAAGGTAAAACTGGAAGAAATGGTTTTGCCTCTGCTTGATAAATATTCTCAGGTTTCAAGGAATAAATTGGGGTCTTGAAATGGATTTCTCCAAAAAATGTATCTACTTTTTGTTAGTCGACAATCAAGATTGTAAATTTGAAATAGGAAAAAAGAGGAATGCTCATTTCCTGCAGAGTTCTATGTATATAAATACAATAAAGAATTACTATAAACTCAGATGTATTTTCTTATTGGATAGTTTAAATTTCTTAACAACAATTTATACTTTGAAAACTCTTATTGATTTTGCTCTGAAATAATAATATAAGCATCTTAAGTAAGTTTCAGAAAACTTGCTGAAATTGATTACTTAATTGCTTAGAAATCTTTTCTTATCATTTTTGAGTCGCTTTTTTATCTCAATGTCATTTTTTTCCGACTTTGAACTTGAGAAACAATTATTGATCTAATGTCTTTCAGGAGATTTCTTGGTTTTCCGGTGTACATACCAGACAATACCATAGCTTTATAATTCAGGTAAAACAATTATTGATACTTGCAAAGAAGAAAAAATATGGGGACAGTTCAAAAGCCAATTTAATTGCCTTGTTTGAAAATAAAAAAAGATAATAATTCAGTGAACTACTTTTATCCATTCAGATCCTGGACATGCAAAAGCGGATAAACCTTTATAAAATGAAGCAAAAACAAGAAGAAACATGGAAAAAAAGGTAATAAATCACACTTTGGATATAAATTTCATAACATAATGTACAGAGATTGTGAGCTTATCAAAAGATTCAAAACAGCGATTTAATCACTTCTTACTCAGATAGATTTGAATATAATTTAAATGAAGCAGTTTACAGAGGCAGAGGATATTTTGGAGCAAAATCAAAAGGTTATGATGCAACAATGAAAAGAGGTATAAAATAACATTTTTGGGAATGAGTGATATATTAAGAAAAAAAGGATCTGCTTAAAAAGAGCTCAAATGGAATGAGTTCATTCAATAAGTAAAAAGATATTCAAAGCAGAAAAAGTTCTTGTACGACTGTTTAAAGAGTAAATATGAAGATGCTGTATACAGCTTTTTACTATAATCCCTATCATTTGATTACATTGAGAATTAAAGGAGTATTGTAAGAGTGTTAGAAGCTACCTTTAAAATCAAAGAATAATGAACCCGAAAAATAGGGTCAAATACAAAAATTAG
>Ga0182010_10001710_pt1 | contig 11447 bp, 11 predicted proteins | sample 611E1MmetaG_FD_120488 | JGI IMG/M metagenome (GOLD analysis project Ga0182010, IMG submission 120488) | Permafrost microbial communities from Stordalen Mire, Sweden - 611E1M metaG | ecosystem: Environmental > Terrestrial > Soil > Wetlands > Permafrost | place: Sweden: Stordalen | collected...
CGCGTGCCCCGGGGCGGCCACGGGGCCCGAGACGTCGTCCAGCACCATCGACACCTCGGCCACGGCTGGGTACATCCGTGAGTAGACGTCGGTGTAGGCGGCTTCGTGGTCGCCTTCGTAGTGGATCGGACGCGACGGGTCTCGGCGCCGGGTCCAGTCGGCCATCGCCGCCAGGTTGTCACCCGTGTAGGCCTCGTTGCCGAGGCTCCAGGCGATCACGGAGGCGTGGTTCTTGTCCCGCTCGACCGTGCGCTGCATCCGGTCGAGCAGCGCCTCACGCCAGCGGGGGTCGGTCGAGGGGCAGTCGACCCAGCCGTCCAGCTCGAAGCCGTGCGACTCGTAGTCGTTCTCGAGCATCACGTACAGCCCGAGCTCGTCGCACAGGTCGAGCAGCCTCGGGTGCGGCGGGTAGTGGGATGTACGGATGGCGTTGACGTTGAACGACTTCATGAGCTGCAGGTCGGCGCGGGCCCAGTCCTCGTCGAACACGCGCCCTCTCGCGTGGTGCACCTCGTGGCGGTTGACGCCGAACAACGTCAAGGGACGACCGTTCAGCAGCCACGTACCGTCCACGATCTGCGACCGCCGGAACCCGACACGCAACGACACGGTCTCGGACGCGGTCGAGACCGTGGCGTCGTACAGCCGTGGCGACTCCGCGCTCCACGGCTGGACGGTCCCGGCATCCACGGTCGTGACGCCGGCGTCCGGCTCGAGCGTCAGGTCGTTTCCCAGTTCTGGGATGCTGACCCGTACCGCGGCACCGGTCGCGACCACTTCGACCCGGATGCTGCCACGTCCGCTGTCGGGGTCGTAGTCGGCGTCCAGCCACACGTCCTCGATGCCGCCCGCGGGGCGCCACAACAGCTCGACCTCGCGGAACAACCCGGGCAGCCACCACTGGTCCTGGTCCTCGAGGTACGACCCCGGGGACCACTGCCGCACGGTGATCTCGACCGTGTTCGTACCTGCCCGGACGACGCTCGTCACGTCGAACTCCCTGGTCAACCGCGACCCGCGAGTCATCCCGATGGGGACATCGTTCACGACGACGTGAGCCTCGGATTCGGCGCCCAGAAGGCGAAGCAGGATGCGACCGGACGGGTCGTTCCAGGACTCGGGTACGGAGAACTCCCGCCGGTAGGTACCCGTCGGGTTGGCGTCCGGGACGTACGGCGGATCGACGGGGAACGGGTACTGCACGTTCGTGTACGCCGGACGGCCCCATGCGCCGTCCCCGACGAGCACCCAGTGCGACGGGACGGCCATGCGGCCGGAACGCCGCGACTCGCCCACGACCAGCTCGAAGTCCCACTCCCCGCACAGGTCGAGGCGAGGGGAGTCGGAGGTCAGGTGGGCGCGGGGAGGTACGACGCGTCCGGCGCAGGGCGCATAGGCGTCCGCGTCTACCGCGCCGCCACCGAGCTGGATAGCGGACACGCATCTCTCCTTGTTAGAACCGTCAGCCCTTGGTCGCCCCGAGAGTCAGCCCAGCCACGAAGTGGCGTTGCAGCAGGAGGTAGACCACCAGGGTAGGGATGATCGTGATCGTCGCACCGGCGGCTATCAGGTTGTAGTTGCTCAAGAAGTCGCCCTGGAGGTTCTTGATGCCGGTCGTGATGGGCAGGCGGTCGCCGCTCTGGATGAACAGCAGGGGCCAGAAGAAGTCGTTGTAGATGAAGATGACTTCCAGCGTGCCCATCGCGGCGAGCGCGGGACGGCACAGCGGCATGATGATGTTGGCGTACTGGCGCCACACGGACGCGCCGTCCACCAGGGCGGCCTCGGTGAGTTCCGCGGGCAGTGCCTTCATGTAGTTGCTCAGCACGAAGGTGCAGAAGCCGATCTGGAAGGCCGTGTTCGTCAGGATGACCGAGTAGTACGTGTTCAGCAGGTTCCCGGAGTCGGAGACGGACAGTGGTAGAGGTGTGAACTTGTACATCTCGTAGAGCGGAGCCGCCAGCACCTGCGGTGGGAGCAGGTTTCCGGCGGTGAACATGATGAGCAGCGTCACGTTGAACTTCCAGCTGAACCGGCTCACAGCGAAGGCCATCAGCGACGCGAAGAAGAGGGTCAGCAGCACCGTCGGGACCGTGATGATCGCGGAGTTGACCAGGTACTTCCCCATGCCGGCCTGGTTCCAGGCGGTAAAGAAGTTGTCGAGGCTGTAGTGGCCGGCGATGCTGAAATAGCCGAACTTGTTGGTGTCGGCGAACGGCCGCAGCGCCGTGTACACCGACCACAGCAATGGGATCAGCCACATCACCGCCATGGCCAGCAGGAAGATGTGCGTTCCGTAGTGGGGCCGCCCGATCTTCTTCGACGACACTGTGGACGCTGGCGTCCTCTTCTGTTGGATGATCTGGGTCGTCACGTCAGTCCTCCCGTCCGAAGACGCGGCTGAGATAGATGGTGATGGGCACCAGTGAGACGATCAGCAGCATGACGGCCAACGCCGAGCCGATGCCGATCACCTGCCCTTCGCCGACGAGGTTCTGGACGACCAGCGCACCTATCAGCTCGAGTCCGTTCTTGCCGCCGTTGATGATGTAGACGATGTCGAAGGCGCGCAGAGCCTCGATGACGGTGATGACGACCACCACGATGTTGATCGGCTTCATCGCCGGGAAGACGACGCGGAAGAACGTCTGGCTTGCAGACGCCCCGTCCACCGCCGCGGCCTCGCGCAGCGAGGGGTCGACGCCCTTCAGGCCGGCCAGGTACAGCACCATGATGTAGCCGGCGTGCCGCCAGGTGGCGGCGACGAGGGCCGCCCAGAGGTTGATCGAGGGGTTGCCGAACCAGTCGATAGCGGCGGGCGTGTTGGCGATACCTGCGATGTTGTTGATGAAGCCCTCGTTGCGGGCGTACATGAGCTGCCAGATGATCCCGATGAGCGGCAACGACAGCATGACCGGTACGAAGAAGATGCTCTGGTAGATGCGCGACCCACGGATTCTCTGGTCGAGCAGCACGGCGAGCAGGAGACCGAGGGGGGTCGCCACGCAGGCAAGGAACAAGAGCCAGATGATGTTGTGGGCGACGGCGGGCCAGAACGGTGGGTAGTCCTGGACGATGAACTGGTAGTTGGTCAGGCCGGTCGCCTTGATGTCGGACAGGCGCAACCCGTTCCACCTCATGAACGACAGGATGATCGAGAGGACCATCGGCGCCCAGATGAAGACGAACTGGATCAATGTCGGGACACCCGCCATCACCCCGAGGGTGGCTTTGTCAGACGCCGTGAGCAGATGGCTGCGGCGTTTCCCCCGCGCGCGCTGAACGCGCGCGGGGGGAGCGTCAATCGTCGTCATAGCTGACCGCCTGCTGGGCCTACTGGCTCGCGTACAGCGACTTGGCCTGCGCCTCGAGGTTGGCCGTGTCGACCGTCCCGTCCTTCAGGAAGGTCTGCAGCGCGGGGATCATCACGTTCGACGCCATGGCCGGCAGGGCGTCCCGGTCGAAGAACTGGCTGATGGACTTGGCGCCGGCGATCGTGTCGGCGCACTTCTTGTTCAGCACGGTCAGCTTCGAGAGGTCCGCACCCTTGACGACCGGAAGGTTCGAGGAGTCGATCGAGTAGTACGCGTCCTCGGCAGTGGCCGTCCCGAGGAACTTCATCAGATCCATGGCGCCGGCGTTTCCTGCGGCCTTGCTGGACAGCATGATGCCGTCGATCGGGGCCTCTACGGCATCCTGGCCCTCCATGGCCATCGCCGGGAACGGGAAGAAGTCGATGTCGGCCAGTACGGCGGGGTCCGTGAACTGCTGGGTGACGAAGGAGCCGAGCAGGTACATGCCGGCCTTGCCCGTGCCGAGCGTCGTTGCGGCTTCCTGCCACGTCGCGCCGAGCGAGTTCGGATCCTGGAACGGCAGCAGCGCCTTCCAGTTGTCGAAGACGTCCTTGACCTTCTGCTGGTCCCACGACTGCTTGTGAGCGCACAGGTCCATGTGGAACTGGTAGCCGTTGAGCCGCATGTCCAGGTAGTCGAACGTGCCCATCGCCGGCCAGCCGTCCTTGTCGGCGAAGGCGATCGGGATGAGGCCGTCGGCCTTCATCTTGGTACAGAGGGTCTTCAGATCGTCGAACGTTGTCGGGGCGGTGTAGCCCTTGGCTGCCCAGACGCTCTTGCGGAAGAAGAAGCCCCAGGGGTAGTTGTACATCGGCATCAGGTACTTCTTGCCGTCGTCGCCGGTGGACGCCTTCGCGAGGCCGTCGCTGAAGTTGGCGCCGACCGTGGCCCAGGCGTCGTCCATGGGGCTCGCGAGGCCCTTGGCGGCGTAGTAGCGCATCCGGTAGCCGGCGAACCAGGTGAACGCCATGTCCGGGCTGCCCTGGAGGTAGCTGTTGATGTTGTTCTGGAAGTCGTTGTGAGGGACCGTGTTGACCTTCACCGTGTTGGTCGTCTTCTTGGTGTAGGCGTCGAAGACGGCCTGGTAGGCGCGCTTGGGAACGTCGTCCGAGGCGCCCGAGCCGAACGTGATGGTCTGCCCACTCACGGCGGAAGCGCTACCGCTGGCGGCGGGGGCAGTGGCCGTGGTGCCGGTGCAGGCGGCGAGGCCCGCGAGGGTGACGCCCCCAGTGAGTGCGAACATCGAGCGGCGGGAGAGCTGGCTCGGGAAGAAACCCGTAGCCTGCAAGCGATCAGTCATGGAACCTCCGTGTTCCTAGTGCCTATGAGGCCAGACATTACATGCGGCCGAACAGTTGTCAACCGCTTGGTGGAAATTGTGATCGAACTGGAGGATGATCGTTATGCGCCGGTCATCCGAAGAGTAAATCGACGGCGTCAGGTTGAAGAGATATGGGGGCGAGATCATGGCGAAGGGCTCCGAGGAGGTCGGCTACGCGACCGGACGCGCGACCAAGGCTGACATCGTGGACGCCGCGTTCCACGTCTTCGCCGAGTCCGGCTACGGCGGCACCTCCGTGCGCGAGATCGCTCGCCGGGCAGGCATCAACCATGCGACGCTGCTTCACCACTTTCCCAAGAAGTCGCTGCTGCTCCAGTCCGTTCTCGAGCACCGCGACGAGCTCCAACACATCGAACCGACCACCCTCGACGAGACGCTCGCCCTGCTGCTGGGCATCGCTGTCCGCAACGAGGCGACCCCAGGGCTGACCAGGCTCTTCACGCTGCTGGCCGCTGAGTCCGCCGATCCGGACCACCCCGCCCGTGCCTACTTCCGCGAACGGCTCGCTCGGCTTCGCCACCAGATCGCCCACCACATCGAGCTGGCCCAGGCCACAGGTCAGGTGTCCGCCGCCATCGACCCGCAGGCCACCGCTATCGACATCGTCGCTCTCTGGGAGGGGCTCCAGCTCCAGGCGCCGATCAGTGCCGACCCGGTCTCGGTCTCGGAACACCTCGCAGCGATGTTCGCGACCCTCGCGGGCCACCGGATCGAGCCGCTGTTCTTGTCCTGATCGGGCCGATGAGGACCACGGGACCGCTGGTCCCCCCAACCGAGTCCTCACGCCAGGCGTGCCGCTCGCGCAAGCAGGTGACGCCGCTCGGGGATGCTGTGGGTGAGGCGAGCGGAGAGCTCGTACTCGATCCTCGCGCCCGCGGGATCGCCGACGTCCTCGAGGAAGTGTGCGCGTACGGCGTGGGTGCGGTGGTGGTCGGTCAGCGTCGGGTCGGTGGCGGCGGTGTCCAGGGCGAGCAGGCCGGCGGCCGGCCCATCGACCATCGCCAACGCCACGACGCGGTTCAGCCTGGTCATGGGGTTGGGAGCCAGCGCGACGAGCAGGTCGTACAGGCCGAGGATCTCCCGCCAGTCGGTGTCGTCGGCGGTGGCCGCCTCGGCATGTACGGCGGCGATCGCCGCCTGCAGCTGGTAGGGACCGAGCGGGGCATCTGAGAGGGCCGATTCGATCAGCGCGACGCCTTCGTCGATGAGCGCTCGATCCCACAGGCTGCGGTCCTGGTCGACCAGTGGCACGAGGTCGCCCTGTGGGCCGGTCCGTGCGGCCCGCCTCGAATGCGTGAGCAGCATCAGCGCGAGGAGGCCGGTCGCCTCGCCCTCCTGATGCCTCAGCGCGGGATGGGCGACGACCAGCGCCAGCAGGAGACGTCCCAGTCGTACGGCCTCGTCGGCCAGGTCCATCCGGTCGAGCGAGGCGCCGGACGACGCGGTGTGTCCCTCGGTGAAGATCAGGTAGACGACCGTGGCCACCGCCGCGACCCGCTCCGGGAGGTCGGCTGCCGCGGGCATCTCGAAGCGCGCGCCACGCAGTGCCGCCTTCGCCCGGCTGATCCGCTGGCCGATCGTGCTGCTCGGTACGAGGAAGCCGTGCGCGATCTGGTCCGTCGTGAGGCCGCCCACGGCGCGGAGCGTGAGCGCGACCCGCGACGGCAGCGTCAGCGAGGGGTGGCAGCAGAGGAACAGCAGCTCGAGGGAGTCGTCGGACGTCGGGGTGGGACCCTGCTCGGCATCCGCAGCAAGAGCCTCCTCGCGACGTCGACGGGCCGAGCTGCTCCGCCAGGAGTCGACGAGTCTGCGGTCCGCGACCCGCAGCAGCCACGCGGTGGGGTCGTCCGGAGGGCCGTCCGCCTGCCACTCCGTGGCGGCCACGAGGAGCGCCTCCTGCATCGCGTCCTCAGCGTCCTCGAAGTCGCCCCGCCGCCGCACCAGCGCGCCGAGGGCTCGCGGGGCCACAGCCCGGAGCAAGCCCTCGACGGTGCTGGCATCCGTCACTGCTCGGGCCAGTCGTAGCTCATCACCGGCCGTACCTCGATGGCGGCCGCACCGGCCCGCACCTCGGGGATCTCCTCGGCGATCTCGACCGCGCGCTCGCGGGAGGCGACGTCGACGAGGTAGAAGCCGGCGAGCATCTCCTTGGTCTCGGCGAACGGGCCGTCGGTCTGCACGTACGTACCCTGGCCGCCTCGGACGACGGTGGCGGTGCTGTCGGCATCCAGCGCCTCGGCCGACACGAACTCGCCGCTGGCGACGAGGTCGGCATTGAGCTTCTGGTAGGCCGCGAGCCCTGCCGCCTGGACCTCGGCGGGGAAGGAGGCGAACTCGGCGCGCGCGTTGCGGTTCTGGTGGATGAGGATGAGGTACTTCATGGTGGTGCCTTCCTGTCCGGCGGCCGGTCCGTACGGCCGCTCCACCCGGTAGTCGGAACCGTCTGACGGATTTCGACATGTCCTTGGGAGGAATCTGCCAGGAGATCCCCGCGGAGGCGAGAGTCTGCCCATCGGACGGGGTCCTCAGGCGGATTCGTCCCGCGGCGAACCGAAGAGCAGCCACTCGCCGAGCGCGACGGTGGCGTCGAACAGCGTGTCGAGGCGGGCGACAGGCTCGCCCAGCTGCTCGAAGAGCTCGGACGAGACGGCTCCGACCAGGGCCGTCCATGCGAGCAGCCCGGCCGCGAGCCGGTCGCCGTCCATGGTGGGCACGTCGGCGGCCACCGCCAGCGCCCTGAGCTCGGCCGCGTCGGGCATGTGGGGGATGGACGGTCGGGGCGGGGGCGTCGCATCCTCCATGCCGAGGGCGGCCAGCAGGTTCGTGACCCGGGTGCCCGACGGGTTCGTACGTTCCGCAGGCGCCTTGTACTCGGGGACCGGCGACCCGTACAGGAGCGCGTACTCGTGGGGATTCGCGACCGCCCATCCCCGGAACGACGTCGCGATCGCCCGCCAACGGCCTCTCAGGTCCGACCTCGGCACTGCCCGCTCGACGGCCTCGACGTGCTCGCCGAGACGAGAGTACGCGTCGACGATGAGCAGGGTCAGCAGCTCGTCGCGCCCGCTGATGTAGCGGAACAGGGCCGACGGGGCCATGTCCATGTCGCGTGCGACGGCACGTACGGACAGACCGGCCGCGCCTGTACGGGCCAGCTCGCGCTTCGCGGCTGCGAGGAGGGCGGCCGTGACCTCGCTGCGCCTCCGCTCGCGCGTGCCCATCGTGCTGGTCATGGGAGCACCCTACCAAAAGTGCGAACAGTGTTCTTGAATCTTGGCGCGACACGTGCTTCACTGATGTGCGAACAGTGTTCTCGATATTGGAGGAATCATGAAGGCAGTCGTCGTGGGATCCGGGGCTATCGGGCAGTGGACCGCCCAGTACATCGCGGAGGCCGGAGGGGACGTGGTCCTGGCCTCGCGGTCGGGAGGTGGCCTCGGCTCCGCCGTCGGCCAGGGTCCGAACCCCCGAGTGACCACGGCCAAGGTCGATGCCGCCGACGTCGACGCGATGACCGAGCTCGCCTCCGGGGCTGACGTCCTCGTCAATGCCGTCAACCCGCCGTACACCGACTGGGACGAGAAGTGGCCTCCCATGGCCGCGGGGTTCCTCGGGGCGGCGGAGCGGTCGGGAGCTGCGTTGCTGATCATCGGGAACCTGTACACGTACGGCCACCCCACCACTCCGATGGTCGAGGCGAGCACCCCCGAAGCGCCGAACGGGCACAAGGGCCGGATCCGCCAGAAGATGTGGCACGACGCCCTGGACGCGCACCGCGCCGGCCGGATCCGGGCGGTCGAGATCCGGGCTGCCGACTACTTCGGTCCCGGAGCGGGCGCCGGGATGAGCTACCTCAACACGTACGCCATCACCCCCGCCATGAACGGCAAGACGGCTCGCCACATCCTGGGGGTCGTCGACGTGCCTCACGCGTGGACGTACGTCCCCGACATCGGCCACCTCGCCGCCGCCATCGCGGCCGATCCATCCGCCGACGCGTGGGGTCGCGTGTGGCACGTACCGACCACATCGCCGAAGTCGCTGACGGACGTCGCTGACGATGTCGCCGCCATCGTCGGCGTTCCCGCCCGTACCCCGCATCCGTACCCCGGCATCGTCAAGACGGTGATGCGGGTCTCACCGCTGATCCGCGAGCTGGACGAGATGGCGCCGGCGTTCACCGCGCCGTACACGCTCGACTCGTCCGCGGCGGAGGATCGCTTCGGTCTCGCCCCCACGCCGTGGAAGCGAGCTCTGACCGAGACGGTCGCCTGGTTGCGCCGCTGAGGTCAGGGCCGACGGTGGTGGGTTCCCGGCTTGATCGCCGACAGCAGGGAGGTGGGGTCGTCGACCTGCACCCCTCGACGGGCCAGGTGGGCCGCGTACCGTCCGATGGCCTGGTCGAGCCGTCGCTGGACCGTGTCCACATCGGTCCGCAGGACGGTCGCGATCTCCGCGGGATCCAGGTCGTCCCAATAGGCGTGCTGAACGATCCGCCGGTCGCGGTCCCGCAAGGCGCTCAGAGCGACGAGCGCGGCCGGTCGGTCGGCGTCGCGCTGCACGCTGGCCATTCCTCGGAGGACATCGAGTGAGGACCGATGGGAGGCGCTGGTCCTGTACGCCTGGGAGACCACCGAGTCGACCGCGCGGAACAGGACGCGGAGGTCGATGACCTTGCCAGGGTTCAGGGTCGCGAAGACCCTCCCAGCCATGTCCTCGGGAGGCTCGACCTCGAAAGCGCGCCACTCGCACGCGGTCAGGACCAGCGACCAGTACCGGCGCCTCAGGTCTTTGAGCACGTCACCATCCACGCCACCACCGTAATCGTCCAGCGACCCGCACACCCCTTCGGGCTCCCGCACAACCCTTCGAGCCTCCGCACAAACCCTTCTGACCCAGGTCTCGCGGCACAAAGGTTGTGCGCGTCTCGGGTGGCCGTCAGGGGCGGCGCACCAGGACGACCGTGTCGTCGAGGGTCGCCAGCTGACCTTCCGGCCCGATCGCCTCGCGGGAGCGGACTTCGGCGATCTCCGTCGTCCAGCCGTCGAGGCCGAGCGCGGCGACCTCCTCTGCGGGGGTCGGGAACGTGTGGTGGTGGGCCGGGTTGTTCGCCCAGGGAGGCATCGCGGCGTGCGCGACGACCAAGAGGTGCCCACCGGGCGCCACGCGGCCGACCATCCGCCGCAGGATGTCGGCGCGCGGGAGCTCGACGGGTGACTGCAGGAAGCCGGCGGTGATGAGGTCGTACGTGCCGGTCGGGGTCCACGTCGACAGATCGGCCGCTACGAATCGGATCCGGTCGTCGGGGATGCCGGCGGCTCTCGCCACGTCGGTCGCTCGGCGGGTCGCGGTGGTCGAGATGTCGACGCCCGTCGCGTCCCAGCCGTGCTGTGCGAGCCACACCACGTCGCCCCCCTCGCCGCAGCCGAGGTCGAGCGCACGTCCTGGGGCGAGTGCCGAGGCCACCTGGACGAGCGCGTGGTTCACCTTGCCGGACCAGACCCGTTCCTGGGACGCGTACCGGTCCTCCCAGAAGTCAGCGGGCGTGGTGTCGTCGTCGGTAGGCATGCCCTCAACCTATTGCCAGAACGCGCCTGCAACGCTCAGAGACCGCCCTGGATCCAGCGCGCGAAAGTGTCGGCCGCGGTGGTCCCCGGCTTACGGGTCTCTTCGATCTTCTTGCGCAGCCAGTCCGGCCACTGCGCTTCGCGGCGCTTGTAGCGTTGCAGGTCGCGGAGGTAGATCGACGCGTCGGGTACGGGGTCGAACTCCGGCTCGTCGTCATAGTTGAACGTCGTCGTGGCTGTCCGGTCGGGGTCGATGTCGAGGGTCATCGAGTACCAGGTGCCGTTGCCGCTCTCGTACATGCGGTGCCGCAGCTCGCGCAGCAGCCCGAGCGCGTGGCCCTCCTTGATCTCACCGGAGAGCGTCTTCTCGGGCGTCGTCACCGCCACCGTCCCCTGGTACAGCTCGGCAACCATGTTGACCTCGAGGTGTGCCCACTCCCAGCTCTCGGGGGCGTGGCGAAGCACCACGTCCACCAGCGCGTCGACGAGCTTCGACTGGGACGCCGCCCACGGAGTCTTGGCCATGTGACGATGCTACGGCTCTCGACGTTACGAGAATGTGTGCCGGCTGCGCCGGAAGCGACCCGCTAGCACTCGCCCATCATGTCGGCGCTCCAGTTCCGGGCGATCATCGCCTGGACGGGGTCCGTGTCGGCGAGCGTCGAGCCGTACGGGAAGTAGAAGACGATCTCCCGCGCGCCGATGTGGACGTTGGCGACCGTGAACGGCCCGCCGTTGCCGTTCTTCGTCTCAGTGGTCAGCTGGCTCCCGTACAGGACCTTGAGCTGGCTCATCGTCGAGCCCACCCTGGCGCCCGACACGGTTGAGTACGTGCCTTTGGTGATGCTCACCTCTGCGAGGACGGCGGCGTCGCCCTGGCCCGAGGGGTACAGGTAGACGCCCTTGTCCTGGAGCGCCTGGGACGTCCACGAGCCGGGGCAGTCGCCGGTCTCGGCGGTGACGTACCCCTGCTGGCGAAGCGTCGTGTACAGGGTGCCGAGCTTGAGTGGTCCCAGTCCCGTGAGGCTGAGCGTCCAGGTCGCGGCGGCGGTCGCCGTCGTCTTGGGCGCGGAAGTCGCGACGGACGGCTTCTGGCTGGCGCTGGGGGCGGGTGTGGCACTCGAGGCCGTCGGTACGGTGCTCGTGGCCGGGACGCTGGACGCGCTCGTCTGGCTGCCCGGTGCC
>Ga0182010_10001711_pt1 | contig 11440 bp, 9 predicted proteins | sample 611E1MmetaG_FD_120488 | JGI IMG/M metagenome (GOLD analysis project Ga0182010, IMG submission 120488) | Permafrost microbial communities from Stordalen Mire, Sweden - 611E1M metaG | ecosystem: Environmental > Terrestrial > Soil > Wetlands > Permafrost | place: Sweden: Stordalen | collected...
CCAAACCCTCCCGCGCTCTGGCTCTGGCGGGCAAAGCCCGCCTTCGCCCACGCGATGATGGGAACGGAAGGGTTCCCAAACCCTCCCGCGCTCTGGCTCTGGCGGGCAAAGCCCGCCTTCGCCTACGCGATGATGGGAACGGAAGGGTTCGCTTCGCTCTTCGGCCCCCCACCCGCCACCACAACCCCCTCGCTTCGCTCGGCCTTGCCAAACCCTGCCGCGCTCCCCCTCGACTAGATCTTTTCTTGCGACTCTGGTAGTCGTCCGCGCATGAAGATCGTTCTTGCCTATTCCGGGGGACTCGACACCTCTGTGGCCATCGGCTGGCTGCAGGAGAAGTACAAAGCCGAGATCGTTGCGTTCTGCTCGGACGTCGGACAGCAGGAGGATCTGGAAGCCGCACGCGCCAAGGCCCTGCGTTGTGGCGTGGTGGCCTGCCACGTTCTCGACCAGCGCGAGGAGTTCGTGCGCGATTTCGTTTTTCCGGCGGTGCGTGCAGCAGCGCTGTACCAGGGCGAATACTACCTGGGCACCTCGCTGGCGCGTCCCTGCATCACCCGCGGCCTGATGGAAATTGCGGCCAAGGAGAAGACCAACACCATCGCCCACGGGGCCACCGGCAAGGGCAACGATCAGGTGCGCTTTGAGCTGGGCGCCTACTGGTTCAACCCGTCGGTCAAGATCATCGCTCCCTGGCGCGAGTGGGACTTCAAGTCGCGCTCGGAGATGATCGCGTTCGCCCAGTCACACAAGATCCCGGTTGAGGCCAGCACAGCCAAGCCCTATTCCATCGACCGCAATCTGCTGCACACCAGCTACGAGGGCGGCATCCTGGAAGACCCGGACGCCGAGCCGCCGGCCGAGATATTCCAGCGAACTGTGGATCCGCGGCGCGCCCCGGATCAGCCGCGCGAAGTGGCAATCTCCTTTGAAGGAGGTACGCCGGTGGCCGTCGACGGAAAACCATTGTCGCCCGCGGCGCTGCTCACCGAATTGAACAAGATCGCGGGCGAGCACGGCGTCGGCCGCGCGGACGTGGTGGAGGATCGTTTTGTGGGAATGAAGAGCCGCGGCGTGTACGAGACGCCGGGCGGAACTCTGCTGTACAAGGCTCACCGCGGGGTGGCGTCGTTGACCATGGATCGCGAGGCCATGCGACTGCGCGACACCCTGGCGGTCGAGTACGCAACCTTGGTGTACCGCGGCTTCTGGTTCTCTCCTGAGCGCGAGGCCCTGCAGAAGTTGGTCGACGACGTCAACCAACCCGTCACCGGCACGGCTCGGCTGCGACTCTACAAGGGCGGCCTCACCCTCATCGGTCGCAAGGCACCCAAGTCGTTGTACCGCACTGATGTCGTGACCTTCGAGGACGATCACGGCGCATACGACCAGCGCGATGCCGGCGGATTCATCCGCCTGAATGCGCTTCGTCTGCGCACCACCGCCAGTGCACGACAGAAATAGGATCTAGCAACACGATGCCGATGGGGCATGGGTCAAATTCCCTGCAGCTTCTGACTATACAGCCATGGCACCTTCACTTGACCAGATCCTCGGCTGATTGCCCACCCAGGCCATCGTCATTGGCGAATGGGGTTCAGTTAGCAAGGATGAGCTAACTTCCAGGGAGAAACATGCCAAGGCCTATACGCAAGACGTGACCAAGAGAGGCATGTGTCCTGTCTGGTGGGACAATGGGGGCAGCGATTTTGGTTTGCTCAACCGAAAGGCCAATCCTCCAACTTGGACCTACCCGACAATTGTCTCCAACTTGGTAGCAGGCTCCACCGCAGGTTCTGCACCGGGCGCGGTGGACGCCACTATGCCCTAAATGACCGGCCGCGATTCGGCGACAGCTGATCTCGGCAGGGCTTTGAAAGACGTGCTGGCCATTGTGGGCTTTCTACGCGGCAAGGCGGACTGGCGGACGTGCGGCGTTCGCAGTGGGCTGCCACGGCGAGGCGTAGCGCAGGTATGTTGCGACGTCCTGACAGAGGTCGGCTAGGTTCGCGTGCTTGTGGTTGCGCGTGACGTTCGCGTGCAAATCGAGCCAGAGGCGTTCAATGCGGTTTTCGTCCGGGCAGTACGGCGGCAGGAAGTGGAGCTGAATTCGCGGCATCTGCACCAACGCTGCCCGGCTGACCGTACTCTTGTGGATGCCGTAGTTGTCGAGGATGACGTGGATGCGTTTGGCCCTGGGATGGCGGAAATACAGCTTCTCCAGCATGGCGACGAAGAGCGAGCTGTCCTTGAGTACGCCTCCGACCCAGAGCACTTCACCGCTGCGCGCGTCCAGTGTCCCCGCCAAATATGCCTTCTTGTTCTGCCCCGGCGTCATCACGACCTTCTGCGCGCTGCCATTCATCCAGTCGAGGCCGATCTTCGGGTTGAGGTGGATGTCGATCTCGTCCTCGTACACGGCCACCTCGTTGTGAGGAAGATTCGCCAGCAGCTGGCGAATCTTCCTCAGTCGTCGACGCCGCTGCCGATCCGACAGAGGACATGCGACAGCTGGTTTCGGGCGCCCTCGGCGTGCCCCGATTTTCCGAAGCACGCGACTCATAGCGCTCAGGCCAACCCGGACACCTGCCTGCTCTTCGCTGACGAGAATCAGCAACTCCCTCGTCCAGGTAGGCCGCAGGTAGCCGTAGTCGCGAGGCGACTGGTCCAGCAGATCCCGCACCACCGAGCAGAAAGCCGCATCGGTCTTGCGGTCACCATTGTCGCGTCGGCCGTCGAGCAGCCCCAGCCAACCCAACTCCTCGAATCGAGCCAGCGTTCGATAGACGTGGGACCGGGCGCAGTGGAAGACCTCGGCAGTTTCCACAACGCTCCGCCCGCTCGTCGACGTTGCCACGACCTGCGCTCGGCGAATCGTCGTCGGGCAACGGGTCTTGGTTGCTCGTCGGATAAGAGCTCGTCGCCATCGCCGTGGTTTTCGCGGTACTCTCGCCATGTGGGGGCCTCCTGACCGTTGTTGTGTTGCAACTGCACGATCAGGAATCGCCCTCACAATTTCAACTACTTACGCCGTGATCTGGGATCGCGGCCGGTCATTTAGTGCCGCCGCTTACGAGAAACAGAAGGGTTGGGCTCTGCGCAGCCCGAACTTCTTCTCCTCGTCCGACCTCTGCGTTCTCCGCGCTCTCTGTGTGAAATAGCTAACCAGCAACGTGTTGGATCGCGCTCCGCGAGAGCCTGGCTAGCCCATGGCTACTCCCAACGCCTCAAGCAGTACGGTGGCGTAGCTTCCTGCGGGCAGGGAGAAGAACAGGCGGACTGTGCCTGGACCATCGCTGCCTTCCTGCAGCGGTGGGTCTCCCAGAGTGACCGGGGTCACTACCGGCCGGCGCGCGCCGGGCAAATCGCGGCCGGCTTGGGCAAACTCGGCGGGAGCAAGCCCGAGGTCGGCCAGCGCCTGCTCCTCTAGCGCGCGCGCGGGTGTGCCTGCCGGCGGCTCCATGGTGCGGCTGCCGGGCAAGGGCGCGGTGGGGACCAACTCGCCCGCATCGACGCGGGCCTGGTCGCGCTCCGGCTCTTCGCACACGAACGAGCCCCCGGTTTCGGTCTTCTGCAGGATGTCCCCCAGCCGTACCAAGGTGAGTCCGCCGCTCGACGCGCGCAGCTCGAGCGCCCGGTTGAACACTGCCGACTGCACCGCCGAAAGCAACAGCTTGCGCCGGCGGGCATCCCGCTCGCGCCGGTTTCCGCGCAAGATCTCGATGCCGACTTGCGCGTTGTCGCCCGCGCCGCCAAAGCGTTGTCGGCCGTAGCGGTTGGGCAGACCGTGGCCTGCGATGTGCAGAAGCTGCGCGCGCAGGCTGTCGCTTTCTCCTGTGACGATTTCACTGAGCACGACTTCAAAGCGGTTTCCGTGCAAATGGCCCACGCGCAGCTTGTTGCGGTGAGGGCGTGCTGCGAGCACGCGCAGGCCGTCCATTTCGACGGCAGCGGCAAGCGACGGCTCGACCCCCGGCAAGCTCAGCCACTGCCGGGTCGTCGCATTGCGGTCCTTCATGCCGGCGTAGCCCACGTCTCGGGCTTGCACACCCAACGCCCGGGCCAGTCGCGCAAGCGCCTCCAGAGTCGTCAGCCCCCGCTTCTCGATCCACACGAAGGTGTGTGGCCCTTCGCCCGCGGGCAGATATGCGGGCAGTTCCTCGACTAGGAAGGAATCGGGCGTGGGGGTGAAACGGGCCACTAGAGAAAGGGAGGCTTGGGTGCAGGCTTGAAAGGCGTTGCCAACCGGCGCTTATCCGTTGGGCGGGAGATCTTTGGGCTCGTCGCCGTGGCGGCGCTTGATGAAGTCGAGAAACAACTCGGCGCGCTTGACCTCGACAAGCGAGGCGTTGTCCAGGGTGATGCGCTGGAAGGTCTGCTTGGCAGTGGCTGGCTCCCCCATTTCGAGCTGCGTCTCTCCCAGGGCAAGTAGCAACTCGGCATCGCGCCCCGAGTCTGGGTAGCGGCGCAATGCCTCCTTGATGCGCAGGATGGCGCCCTTGGGATGGCCACGGTCAAGATAGAAGCGTGCCACGAAGACCTCGTGGTCGATGAGCCGGCCCATGGCTACGCGTCGATACTCACGCGCCTGCTTGAGGTATTTCGACTTGGGGAACCGGTCGATGAGGCTGTTGAGTTCGCGCAGGGCATCCAGCACCGCGGACTGATCCTTTTCGGAAGAGGGCGGGAAGAGAACCCAGTCATCGGGCATCTCCTTCACGTAGGCCTCAGCGATGCGGAACGAGACGTAGCCCTCTTCGACTTTCTCGTGTTTCGGGTGCAGGCGCAGAAAGCTCTTGTAGGCGTCGATGGCTTCCTGGTAGGTGCCGCGCGCAAACTCGGTGTCAGCCGCTGCCAGCTCGGCCAGGGCCGCATACTTCGAGAAGGGGAATTTTTGCTTGACGTAGGCGAAGTAGCGCGACGCCTCTTGGTAGTTCTCCTCCTTCAGCTCAGCCAGGCCCTTCTCGTAGTTCTGCTTGGCGGTGAGAGAGAAGTTTATCGGCTTGCCTTCGTCGCTGGTTGCACAAGCGGAAAGCAGCAGGCAGGAAAGCAACAAGATCTTGCAGGCTATGCGGGGCACGAGCGTAGTATCCTACGTTCACAATGCGTTTGCGTCCACGGATACTCTTGCTGGCTCCCCTGTTCGGGGTAGGGTGCGCGCACGACAGCGATGTCGAGACAGCGCAGCATGTTGATTTCGCGGCTCCGGTACAAGCCACCGGGCTGGCCGGGGCGCGCTGCCAGGGCGGGCAGTGCCGCTGCCGCGGGCCGGGTGACAATGCCGAAACCGCGCCGCCGGCCCCGGATCACAAGCGTTTCGAGATCCGCATGTCAGTGGATGCTGGGGAGATCGTGCTCACCTCCCCGACGCTGGGGCGCTTCCACCACAGCGGCAAGGAAGAGGAATGCTTCTACCTCGACCTGCCCGCGGGCAGTAGCCACGAGTTCCTCATCGAAAGCCGCGAAGCCAAGAAGGGCGAGGGCATGACGCCTTCCGTGCGCATCGCCGAATATGGTCCCAAAGGCCCCTGGTGGTACGACGTGCTTGCCGTCGGGTGCGGCGGGAAGGACCATCCTTGCGATCGCGCCAGTGCCAAAGACTGGGAGGAGGCCTGGCTCACCCAGCGCAAGCGCGGCCGTCTCGATGCCTGCGGTTCGACCGTGGTGTCGGCGCTCAAGTGGGATACCTCGGGTGGCCAGCACATGCAGGACGGCGGTGCTCTGCGCGATTTCCGCGTCCAGTTCGTGCTGGTGGTCAAGGACTTCGCCACCCAACTCGCCCCGCGGGATCCCCGCTGCGTTCCCCAGTGAACTGGGAGCAGCGAGCAGCGTGGTGCACCCACTCCGGAGGCGTGGTTCCGGAGGCGTGGTTCCAGAGTCTTGCCGGAGGCTATCCTAGACGTGGGGTAGCGGCGGCCGAAAGCGTCGATGAAGAGGTTGGCAATGCACGAATAGGACGGCCGGGAGACTCGAGGGAAGGCTTCGCACGGTCAGCCATGACAAAGAACGGACTCCGACCTGCCGAATTTCGACGGATCAGAGAGATCCGGGTAGGCTCCTCCCTTCGCTGTCTCTGCGGTGGCGTGGGCGAGGCGTATTGGCAAGCTGTCCCTGCTCAGGCCGGGGCATTGAAAGGCAAGGCGGGCGGAAAAGACCACAGGGGGAACATGTCCGCAAGGGCAGCCGCACGTTTCTTCAGTCGCGCGGCACCGGCGCGGAACGCGTCGACGAACGCGCGATACTTGGCGCGAAACTCCAGCTCCGTCTTCTTGTCCGACGCGTGGACAAAGGGAGCCGGGCTGCGGTCGGTCGTCGCCGGTCGTGAATGTGGATCCTGCGCGAGAATCGCCGCCACACCCATGGGCCGGCGTCCTTTGGTCCGATTCACCGCCTCGGCCTGCACTTCGATCTCTTTCACGATGTGCCGAATCTCGGCTTGATGCTGGCTCCTGGTGAGGTGCTGCAAGCATGGCAGCGGGGTCAGCCTGACGTCGTATCTGGTGGCGAACTGCATGGCCAAGACAGTTTCGCCCCGTTGCCTGGCTTTGTACTCGGCTCCTCTGTCGAACCAGGTTCCGCGTAGCATCTCAGCCCTGGCCAGGGCAGCGATGCAGTTCGCGCCTGGCCAAGAGCCGGGACCGTCGTCCACCAGCCCTTCCTTCGCGCCATGGGCCAGCACATAGCGGAGGCGCGCCAGGGCGGCCTGGTCGTCGGCAACGACGATGGAACGGTAACGTCGCGACCACAGCCGTTCCGGCCACTGGTGCAGCCTCCCGGCTTCCTTGGCGATGTTCGTATTCACGAACTGCATGAACCTGGCGAGTTGCTCGGCGGTGGTGGGCGACAAGATGTAGTGCGCATGGTTGGAGGTCACGACGAAGGCGTGGATGATCATGCCGTAGCGGTCCTGGGCCCTGCCGATGACGCCCAGGATCAGGTCATTCAGCTCAGGCGATGGCCTGAGCAGTAGCCTACCTTGCAGGGTACGGGTGGTGATCTCGACGAGGCCATTCTCAGGGACGAAGCGCAGTGGTCGTGGCATGCCTGGTTTTCGGCAATCGCGGAAAATAGTTGTGGACCATTCGGAATCCGCCTCCGCCCTCGCGTCGCAAGAAGCTCTCAAGAAGCGTCTGGCACCAGCCCGTGGGCGTGTCTGGCACCAGCCCGTGAGCACCAGCCCGTGGGCACCAGCCCGTGGGCGTGGGTCTGGCACCAGCCCGTGCGCCGTCTGGTACCTCAGCGTGAGCAACACGACCATCGCAAGAATGTTCGAGGCTGGCCTTCTTCCTGTACGGCAGGTCGTGCCCTACGCGCCGTGGAAGATCCGACGCGCGGACCTCGACTCGGAGCCCGTGCGCGGCGTGGTCGAGCGGCTCAAGGCGACGGGTCGTCTCGATCTCGAGATTCCTGGTGTCGTGCCTGATCATTCAGCGTGGGCGACGAGCCAAAGCGTTGCACCGCGGTCAGGGTGGTGCCCAAGAGCAAAGTCGACAGTTGACAGATGACCGTCGGCGGTGGAGATACAGACCCGATCTTGTCCTTTTGCCCCATCCTCCCTGACTTTCTGCCGTCGTCGGCCGACATTCGATGAAGTTGCACCTGATTGGCATCGCCGGAACCGGCATGGGCTCCTTGGCCGGGCTGCTGCGCGCGGCTGGCCACGAGGTGCGCGGCTCTGACGAGCATGTGTATCCGCCCATGTCGACCCAGCTCGCCGAGCAGAACATCCTGGTGATGGAAGGCTTTCGGCCGGCGAATCTCGACTGGGCCCCTGACCGGGTGGTGGTGGGCAATGTCTGCCGGCGCGACCATGTAGAGGTGCTGGCTGCGACGGAGCGCCGCATTTCCCTCATCTCGTTTCCCGCCCTGCTATCCGAGCTGTTCCTCACCTCCCGTCGCTCGGTCGTGGTGGCGGGAACCCATGGTAAGACCACCACGTCGTCGTTGATGTCATTCGTGCTTGCTCAGGCGGGCCGGGACCCTTCGTTTCTCATTGGCGGCGTGCCGCTCAACTTCCGTCGCTCCTGGCGCCTGGGCGCGGGACCCGAGTTCGTGGTCGAGGGGGACGAATACGACACCGCGTTCTTCGACAAGAAATCCAAGTTCCTGCACTACCGCCCGCAGATCGTGATTCTGACTTCGGTGGAATTCGACCACGCCGATATCTTTGCCAACGAGGCGGCGGTCAAGGACGCCTTTCGCGAATTCATTGCGCTCATCCCGCCCGACGGACATCTGGTGGTATGTGCCGCCTCGCCCGGCGCCATGGAGGTGGCGCGCGCCGCGCGCTGCGGGGTTACGACCTACGGTCGCCCTGGCGCCGACGGTGATTGGACCTTTGAAGTGACTGGCAGAAAGCTGGGAGGACGGACCATCCTGCGGCTGGCCCGCGCTGGCAAAGTGATGGGCACCCTGGACGTGGGCATGGCCGGCATCTTCAATCTCGAGAATCTGACCGGTGTGATCGCGGCCGCCCACGTGCTGGGCGCCGAACAGCCGGCCATCGCGCAAGCCATACGGCGCTTCCTCGGCGTGAAAAGGCGCCAGGAGATCGCGGGTGTGGCTGCCGGCGTCACCGTGGTCGACGATTTCGCCCATCACCCGACCGCGATTCGTGAAACCCTGGGCGCACTCAAGGGCCGCTACGGCCCGGGCAAGTTGATCGTGGCCTTCGAACCGCGCTCGGCCACTAGCCGGCGTTCGGTCTTCCAACACGATTTTGTCGACGCCCTGGCGGTGGCCGACGAGGTGGTGCTGGCCCCGCTGCACGCCCCAGAAAAGGTGCCGGCCGAAGCCCGGCTGGACGTGGAACGTCTCGCGGCCGATCTGCGCAGTCGCGAGGTGCCGGCCCGACTCGTCGCGGGCGTGCCCGCCACGGTGGAGCACCTGGCTGGGCGCGCGGCCCCCGGGGACACGGTGGTCATCATGAGCTCGGGCGACTACGGGGGACTGCACGACAAGCTGCTGCAGCGGCTGGGCGATCCGGTGCGTAGCGCGCGGGCCGAGGACCAGGGAGCGATTGGCCACCTGCTCAGCCGGGTGGGAATCACCCACGCTGACCTGAACCGGAGCTGGCCGAGCTTCTTGCTCATCCCAACAGTCGGCGAAGGCGTCGACGCTATCGCCGCATGCGTGGCCATCGAGCCCACCGGAGACGATGCTTTGCTGCGGCTGCTTGCCGTCGCGCCCGAACGACGGGGGGAAGGCCTGGGCTACCTGCTGCTGGAAAATGCCATGCGCAAGGCGCGCGCCGAAGGGGCGTTGCACCTGTACCTGGTTATCGACGAGGCGCAAGGCCCAGTTGGCGAAAAGCTAGGGTTCGATGTCATCGATCGCAAGGACGTGACCACGGCAGTGGCCGCCACCGACGAGTACCAGATGGCACGATCGAAGACCGCGATTTGGATGCGCAAAGAACTTTGATACCGGCTAGTCGCCCACGACGATCCGGCGCAGGTGCTTTTTGCCGGCATGAAGAAGCGTGCCCTCGGCCGCGATCTCGTCTGGCCGGATCAAGTCGTCGACCGACATCACCTTGCGCTCGCCCAGTCTGATCCCGCCCTGCTCAACCAATCGGCGGGCAATGCTCTTTGAGCCAGCCAAGCCCGAGGCGTGCAAGAGATCTACCATCTTGAGCCCTTCCGTCAGGGCTGCAGAGGTGACGGAATAGGTGGGCACGAGGTCACCGGTGCTGCCGCCTCCGAACGCCGCTTGCGCTGCGTTTTGCGCCCTGTCGGCTGCTTCCTTGCCGTGAACCGTTTCGGTCACCGCGTAGGCCAGCGCCTGTTTGGCAGCGCGCAGATCGGCGCCTTGCAAGGCCGCGTAGCGGGCGATCTGGTCGAGCGGCAGGAAGGTGAGCAGCTTGAGGAATCGGATCACGTCGCGATCGTCCACATTGACGAAGTACTGATAGAAATCGAAAGGGCTGGTTCTTTCTGGCGAAAGCCATACGGCGCCGGCAGCGGTCTTGCCCATCTTGGCGCCCGATGCCGTGGTGATGAGGGGAAAGGTGAGGGCATAGGTTTCCGCCTGGTGAAGGCGGCGGACGAGATCGGTGCCGGCCAAAATGTTCCCCCACTGGTCGTCACCACCGATTTGCAACATGCAGCCGTAGCGACGGTGGAGCACCAAGTAGTCATAGGCCTGCAGAAGCTGGTAGTTGAACTCGATGAAGGAAAGCCCCTTTTCTAGGCGAAGGCGATAGGCCTCGGCGGCGAGCATGCGGTTGACGCTGAAGTGCCGCCCGATCTCGCGCAGGAACTCCAGATAATTGAGCGGCACCAGCCACTCGGCGTTGTCCAACACCAAGGCGTGCTCGCCCGCAGCGCCGAGAAAACGGCGGACCTGCGGCTCGATCTGGTTGCAATTCTCTCCGATCGTCTCGACCGTGAGCATCTGGCGCAGCTCGGTCCTGCCGCTGGGATCGCCCACCATGGCGGTTCCTCCCCCCAGCACGGCGATCGGGTGGTGCCCGGCGTGCGCCAGGTGTGCCAGTGCCATGAGCGGGATCATGCTCCCCACATGCAGGCTGGAAGCGGTGGGATCGAATCCACAGTAGTAAGAGACAGGGCCCTTGCCGAGCAGGGCGGCCAGGCCCGATTCATCACTCACTTGTTGCACAAATCCGCGTTCTCGTAGGGTGTGAAGCACGTCAGACATCGCAACCTAGTATAGTGGCAACCCTAGCACTACTGATTGAAATTCTCCCGTCGCCGTCGCTGCTGCGGACCCCGCCCGCCGCCTCACTCCTCGGTCAAATACGTCGAGTATTCTCCCTCGTCGTTCGTTGCGGTCGGGGCTCTCGCGACGCGACGGCTCGGTCCGAATTTCAATCAGTAGTGCTAGTCCCGCGATAGCCGCACAGGCTGGTGGCCGTGCGGGATTGTGGAGCAGTTGGGCGACTGGCGCTTCTACGGCAATCCGGTACTCTGGAGCGCATGACCGTCCCGCGCCCGGCGAAGCCCGATTGCCCCTGCGCAGAGCGCCCAGACTGGTTTCGCCTGGAAGATGACAGTGTCATGCGCTGGCCGGTGCTTGAGGTGGCCGAGTGGGAAGAACTGCGCCAGTGCCCTGGGTGCGGCGCGCTCTGGGTTAGCGTGTGGCCCGAGGAGATCGAGGCGCCGCCCATCTTGTGCCGGCCTTATCCTGCCGACGTCCGTAGGCTCAAGGACCTCGACCGTGCCTCCACTATGCGCGCCTACTGCCTTGCCCGTCTGGCCGAGCACCTTGGCGAGCTGAAGGAAGGCAAGCAGCCTTGCCGCAAGGTTCACTGCGAGAGGCATCGCTTGCACGGGTCGAACTACTGCCTGGAGCACCTTATCGCCCAGCACTTCGGCCGCCAGCTGGCTCGGCTGGGACGCGGGGATGACAAAGGCTAGTGGACAGCAAAATCGTCTTCGGCGTTTTGCCTCTTCTTGACCTGGCGCCGGTGCTCCGCGGC
>Ga0182010_10001712_pt1 | contig 11438 bp, 11 predicted proteins | sample 611E1MmetaG_FD_120488 | JGI IMG/M metagenome (GOLD analysis project Ga0182010, IMG submission 120488) | Permafrost microbial communities from Stordalen Mire, Sweden - 611E1M metaG | ecosystem: Environmental > Terrestrial > Soil > Wetlands > Permafrost | place: Sweden: Stordalen | collected...
TAGAGTGAGTTTCATTTTTGATATTTGCTTTTTTTGCACAAGTTTGTGTCGAAGCCGAACATTAGACAGGAACGAAATTCTCTATGATTTATTGGAAAAATCTGAATGAATAACTCATTTATCCCGTGCAAGTTGTGCAATGACTTCTGAATCTATCTCATCTGCTTTTTTGTGTGTAAATGCCCCATATTTCGTACATTTCCAATTAGAACAGGTAAATACCTCATCAATGGATCATAAATAGGAATCCAAAAGTCACTTGTTGATTCGCATGTAACAACGTTACATTTTTTAGATATAATCCAATTTTCAAGGACTAAAATTTTATCATCATTTATCTCGAAACGTTGCTGATGTTTTTCACCTCATATACTGAGAGTAGTAACAATAGATAAAAATTTATGAATGTTCAAACCACGAGATTTGGTTACTATTTTTAACAATTTAGATCACCAAATCTATTTGTTCATTTGAATTGTCTTGATGGTAATTTGGCTCCAGTGATCAAAATCATATTTGAACCCTAGATGTCAATTAACTTATTAGTTCTTTAACGGTTTTGAAAACCAAAATGAGGACAAAAATTTCTTTCTCAGATAGCTATAGGGTGAATAGCTAACAAAAGTAAAGGAGCGAACACTTTCAATTTTTTTTAATTTGTAGTTCAAAGAATTTAATGTTTGTTTAGGTGGTTTATTATTAAATTTTCTTGATAGTAGTCATTCGAAATTATACCAAATCAGAAATACTGAAGTGTGATAATATAAATCATTTTAAATATCAAAGTTGTATATTTTTTTCTTTTTTAGCCCAACATTTAGGATAAGTTCCGATTTTCATCATCACTCTAGTAGGCGTAGCTGCAAGACCAAACGATGATTTGAGGATCTCCTCTGTGCTCATCTCAGCTTTTGCCAGAGCTACAAGCTCACCTTTTAGGGTAAATAAAGCGACAAGATCACCTTTCACAAGATTTGAATCTAGGCTTGTAATACCAGGCACAGCTAGAGAAGCTCCCGAACAAATTGCATCTCCTGAACTGTCCCTCAAGAGAATTTTGGGAAGGTGAGATATCGCCGATTCCATTGGCCTTATGACCCTCCTGATTTCGGATTCATCCCCGTATTCTTTCCAGAAAACATATGCATCTTTCAGATCCTGAAGGGTAACAAGCGTTTTCTCAGTAAAAGGTCCGGCTTTTGTTCTTCTGAGTTCTTGCATGTGTCCACCACAACCTAAAGCAAGCCCTATATCGTGGCAGAGTTTTCTGATATAAGTTCCTGCCTCGCATCCGACACGAAAGAGCACAGATCTTTCCTCAATTTCAATTATTTCAATATAATATATCGTTCTTATCCTGAGTACGCGCTTTACAGCGGATTTAATAGGAGGGACCTGGTAAATGGGACCAGAGAACTCCTCACATACTTTTCGAACAAGTTTTGGAGGCATTTCTTTGTGAAGTTTTAGAAGACAAACATACTCTTTTCCAGAAAGGCGAAGAGCTGAGACAGCTTTTGTAGCCTTTCCTAAAAGTGTAGGTAAAAGTCCGGTAACCTTGGGATCAAGAGAGCCTGCATGACCTGCTTTATTCACTTCAAGTATATTTTTTACCCAGGCTGCGACTTCGTGGCTTGTGGGTCCTCTGGGCTTATCAATGTTTACCACTCCTTTTTCTATATACTCAAGAATTGGGCGTTTTTCCGGACAACAGCCGTAACAAGGGTTTGTCCAGGCGCCGGATTTTCTGACTAGAGTTCTTTCAGTTTCTGATGGCAATTTGCCGACTTGTAACATTGTTTATCGAAAACTCCTGAGTTGTATGTATATTCAATATAGCTTAATAATAAACTGCTAAGTTGATAATATTTGAAAAAACGCATTTATAGACATGTGAAATCAGAGATGTATTATTTTTATCTCTAACATTGCCGCAGGTATATAGAAAATATTTTCCTGTACTAAGTATCGATTGAATAGCAATTTTGTTTATCATAAGTTTCTTAAAGATCGAATATAACAATTGAAACTGACATTTCATTTTTGAGCTTAGAAACTTAGATAATTTTTTCAAGTTGGATAAAATAAAAGGCAACGGCACTACAGAAATCTTCATGCCAGATATCCTTAATGTAGCAAAGATTACTAGATATATTGTGATTGCTACCCCTCACTGTGATATCGGTTGTGAAAAACTTAAATATCCAGTACAGCATATCTATATTCCATACAGCTTAAACTATACACTTATGAAAATCCAATATTTTGTAAAAATAGGGCTAAGAAATTACTGTGGCCCAACAAGGGAATCGATAGCAACTCTGAGGATATCCAAAATTTGATATTGGTTCCATTTTTCAGAATCAATAACAATGTCGTAAATAGAGAGATCTCCAATGTCAATATTGTAATAGTTTATGTAGCGAAGAGCTTCGGATTTTTCCCTTAATACAGTTCTCTTGAACTCTTCATCAAAAGATACTGATTTTTCCCGTTTCTGAATACGTTTCACTCGGGTAGGTAATTGAGCCTTTATCCAGATTTTCAGCACATTCGGAACACCTGCAGCCATATGGCCAGCAAGCCGGCTTTCGAGAATTAGCTTGTCCTGACTTCGGATAATAGCCCTCTGATTTTTATCGATGGCCAAGTCAATTGAGGGATCTTTCGCGGCCATAACTCCGAATTCTGCAAGGGTCATCCCTTTCTCCTTAGCCATTTTCCTGAAAATTTCTCCCGAGGATATTAATTCAAGTTCATAGTATTCGCTCAAAAGCTTCGAGGTAGTTGTTGTCCCACTCCCTGGGAGTCCGCTTAACGTTATCTGCATCAGACCCCACCAATATTCAGCGCCTTTCTTATCAACTGGCTGACTCCAAGTGAAGAGATAAAGTACCAGTAAATCCAGTGCTGAAAAGGGCCAAAGGCATTAGAAGTAAGCAGCTGTTTACCCCAGAAGGGAAAAACGATGGTGGCAGATCCGTGACCGCTTATGTAGTAGTAAATCCACATTAAAAGAGGAATGGAGATGATACTTATATAAGCCATAGGCTTGAATTGCTGTTTGGACATCTTCATCTGGTCTTCCATCATATCCTTTCGTTGATCTTCAAGCTTTTTTAGCATGTAAGTGTTTTGGGAAAGCTGTGCCTCCCTGAATTCTTTCTGGAAGATTTTCATGCGTTCCTGGGTGTTCCTCATGAGATCCCAGTCGATTGTATACTTTTGGATTAGGGATGCATAAATAGCAGTAATAGCTGCCATTACTAAAAGCACTAGATGAAAATTTTCTTGTCCGACTAGGGCAAGTAGAGGATTCATTAAAACCCCTACAGCTTCTCCAACAGTCTGCCTGAAATTCTGTCCAAGAATCATTATCCCGAACATAAGTGAAAAACCGAAAGCTAGCAGAAATCGATCGATCTGCTTTTTTAATGTTTCTGAAACCAAGTTGTCCTCACCATTAAAATTCAATAATAATTATTTTTTATTCTTTCAACTACGTAAGAATCATAGTAGGTATAAATTTGAAATGGATTAATTTTGAAAATGAATAAATCTAACAAGTTTAACTTATTAATTAAACCTGCTAAAACTCCATGAACTGGTTTAGGATTTCACATGGAGTCTTTTACACGGGTTTTTTTCTGATTAATGAGTTTCATATATATATAAGTTATACTACTGTAAATGTTTAAGGACTTCACCAGCTGCTCAGCTACTCAGTAAAATTCTACCCATTTTTAACGAGTTTTGCAGAAAAGTAATGTTTGACATCGATTTTTTTTTCTTTACCAGTATTAGTCTCAAGTTCGAGTTGTTAGAGGAATCTAAAATCTCTATCTGAAATTGCCCTCAAGCAAATTTTATTAGCTTTTTTTGGATATGATAAGTATAGAATCATTACTGTGCTACATTATATTCAAAATTCCACAGATTCTATTAATTTATAATTTATTATATTATATATAAATTACCGTATTGACAGAATATATTTGTACAAAAAATGTCGCAATCAACTAGCATAAAATATAACTAATTATTCAGCTATCCAAAATTAAGTTTTAGGTGCTGGTTTGGAGTTGTCAAAAAAATGTAATTATCAGTCCATGCCAAACAGATAAAAAAGATCAATAGCTAACAATTAAGAAAATGGGCTCCAATAAAATTATTCACTAAACTTTTGATAAGATTGCTAATGATGTTGTTTTACTCAGTTGAATAGTCTCAATATAACTTTGAATTTTATGAAGTAAACAGAAGCATAAAGTCTATTTATGCATAATATAATTTATGGTTCTGTCAAATTCGTGATTTCTATTGATTGAATCACTTAAACTAATAATACTCTGATGTTTTCTCGTATTCAATAGTACGTTTGTTGCTTAGAGTGATCACTTAATTTTGAATTCGAAACAGTTTCTCTAAGTAGTCCCATAACACCAGTTTAAATTTATTAAAGTGAGAAACGTTCTTTTCGATAATTTTTAAATTGTACTGTTTTTTTTACAATCTCATTTTGCCAGTAAAATTCCCATTTGGAATTAAGCCTCATCTTTTCGCCAAAAAAATTGTTTAACAGCCTTAATAAATTGCATCCAAATTCTCTGGATTTGTCACTTCCACACCACATAGATTCAAAAAGTTTGTAGATATCGGAGTTTAGTTCCATTTTAGTTTTTTTGTGATCTAATTTTTTTGTACCGTATTTTATATTTTTCTCTTAGCCCCCTGATCTTTCAAATTAGAGATATTGATCAGGTAAAATGGAACAGGTTCAGAGAATATTAGTTTGAAATTTAATTTTATAATTCCCTGTCAGATCTGGAGTAACCTTGCTGATTCCCAAAAAGCTTATTAAAGGCAGAGTTCTATAGCGTGAAACATATTTGCTCAGAAAATTCAGAAATTTAGATAAAAAATTTTCTTATTTATAAATTTGGCTAATTTAATAGAAGAGCTTATAGGAGAGTTGAGAATTATGACGATTCAGAAAGGCGATTTCATAACATTAAACTATACAGGTAGGTTCGAAGATAACAGAGTTTTCGACACAACTGACGAAGAGCTTGCAAAAAAAGAAGACATCTTTGACTCCCGCGGCCTTTATGGTGGAGATATCATTGTTGTCAGTGCAGGGCATACTATTGTGGGTCTCGATGAGAATTTCGAAGGAAAGGAAGTCGGTTACACGGGGAAAATTGTAATTTCTCCGGAAAAGGCTTTTGGACCCAGCAACCCTAAACTCATAGAAACAATTTCTATTACGAAGCTTCAGGACAGAAAAGTCCATTCAGGTATGACTGTTAAGGTTGACGGCAGGGAAGGTGTTGTAAGCAGAGTTATAGGTCGTAGGGTCACGGTGGACTTTAACAGCCCTCTTGCAGGCAAGACAGTTATCTATGAATACACCATTGAAAAAGTTATTGAGACTGAAACTGAACGAATAAAGGGTTTGTTGGCTCTTTACACCGGAATGAGGGATATAGTAATTTCCATTGATGATGGGATTGCAAAGATCTATACACCCACAGGGCTGACTTTCAACCAACGCTGGCTCATGGCAAAGAATAGGATTGCATTCGAACTCTTCAAGTACGTTGGTTTAAAAGAGATTCAATTAATTGAAAAACTCACACCTGAATCTGTAGCCCAGTAATCCCCCCAAACCAAGGATGAGGTTGAATCAAGAGCTGAATCCGAAGAACCCTCAGAACTAGAAGTCTGATTTCATCTTGAGACTGAACCAAAAAAGCGAAGAGATTCTTCTCTTCGTAAATTATATATATAATAATCGGTGTCTCTGTATATCTTCCTAGAATATCAGGGTTATCTACATCATTTTCTTTCGGTAAGCTACAAGAACATATACCTTCAATTTGCTGAGGTGGCCCAGCGGACTAAGGCGCCGGTCTTGAAAACCGGTAGTGTTCACGCGCTACGGGAGTTCGAATCTCCCCCTCAGCGTAGTTTTAAAGAGGATCACGATTTACCGCTTATTTTTTTCTTTGTGGGAATTCTGTCCAAATTTTTCTTACTAATTTCTGTATTTGACTCGATTTTTCTGGTTCATTATTCTTTGATTTTATTATTTTCAATGTCATCAAATGGTGAAGATTATTACAAAAAACTGTACACAACATCTTCAGATTTAATTTATTTCATTTTATCCAAAGTATTTGCTGATGAAAAGACATACTTCCCTCTAAAAAGGCAATAATACTGACGTCTCCATACTTTTATAGCTTTAAAATCTATTTCTTGTATTTTTTTCATTTTTCAACTCTTATAAATTTCGATTCTTTAACTCAACTGGAAAAAAACCATCATCGCTAGAATATATTCAAAACTCGGAGAATAGTAATTGTTTTCCTCTTATTCCATTTTTCTTAAGGATCCTAACCATAGGTTTCTCTACATAAAATAGTATATTAACATCTATATCGCAACAAAAACTCAGCTTTACTTTTAAGTTCGGTCAATAATTTTGAATTTTCTCCATAGAATCCGCCCATTGTAACATAAGAGAACGGACTCTCTTCTTCGATTGCATTCTCGATCATCTCATGACCAATTTCAGAATGGTTCGCAACCTTATCATCCCAGAAGAACCTCAGCCTTAAAACAGTGTATACTATGACCGATCCATTTTTAGGAAAAATATAATCGCTCATCAATCAATATACCCCTCTCTTTTGTAAAATACGAAGGAGGAAACAAACCTTCTAATTATTTTTTTTTCTCAGGTTTCGCAATACTATTGAGAAGATCCTATATAACTTTTTTCCTGATTTTGTTATGTCGAATTTGTCGATTATAAGAGTACTATTTTTGCTATAGTTTCAATGGCTTTTATTCGAACATATTTGAGGAAATCTACTGAAGACAAAGAGGTATTGATGAGAAAATAGTTTAATAATTTGTTGTTAGATTATTTATAACAATAAATTCCCATTTTTCTCATATAATTTCCTACGTGAAAAGATAATGAAGGTATTAAGATTATCAATATATTATGAAGCATCAGAACAAATTTACGTTTGAAAACAAAATTCAAAATTAGTTTCAGAAATTTATTTTTCAACAGATAAATTATTTGACTCGATAAGATTTCGTTTTATTTGCTACATAAAAATGAACACTTAATTATAAAATTATATCCCATGGTAGATATATAGGGAAATATGACAAATTCAAGATGACAATGGATGGGATCTTTCAATACCCCATGAGATCGTAAAAATTCATCATAAGTTTTCACATTCTACAGTTACAATATATAACAAAAACTAGAAAATATTACAAAATTTATAAAAGCGACTTCAATTTTGGATCCTTCTTTCATTTAAGGCGGATCAGATTTTATAATCAATAAAAATACTTGAATTTTCATATTCTCCTTTTTGTCGCGGAAATGAATGGTTATCTTAATAATATCATGTTCGATGGAAACATAGAAAGGTTATACTTCTATTAATATTTTTATCTAACCTCTAATAATATTGTATCATTTTAGAGATGACTTATAGCATAGTAGGCTTTTGTTTTATCTAGCTTTATAGCTCATAATTTTCAAGACATGCTCTTTCTTCCACAGTTAAAAAACGATAGTTTTCAGCCTTGAAGGAATGGATTAGAGTTTTAAGGTTTTGGAGAGCTGTTTCTCCGGTATTGAATCTGCAATCAAGGCGTATGGGTAGTTTGGACATGTCCACAAATTCCCATGGGTGAACAAAGATTAAAGGATCTTTTGAGTGCTTGAGCAGCGGGAGAAATAAGGCTGGAGGAAGCCTTAAAAAAGAAGAGGTAATTGTAGCAGGAATCCTGATTATTTTAGCTTTCACTCTACTTCTGGGAAACGATGGTTTGTAGGCTGCAAGTGAGGAATCATACAAAAAACCTTCCTCTTCCAGAAGCTTAAGATATTTTTCCGGGAATTGAAGGTTCGGAGCCCTAAAGGATATAAGCCTTTTTTCAAAATGTTTCAGGACTTTTACAGCTTGATTAAGGTCAATTCTTGCTTCTTCTTTTTCCATTCGGTCAAAACGTGCATGGCTGTACCCATGACAACCCAGCTCATGTCCTTCTTCCAGAATTCTGTATATAAGATCCGGAAACTGCTCTGCCATCATTCCAGTTACGAAAAAAGTTGCTTTTATCCTTTCCTTTTTGAAGAGATCCAATAATTTCGGCAATCCTTCTTCCATACCTCTTGTACTCATAAGCTTAGGTGGACAATCTTCTTCCACATCAATTGTTATTGTAATTTTTTTCATAAATGACCTTTGTATACATCTGATTAGTCTGTTCACATATTCTGTCCCAATTGTAATTTGAAAGCTCCTTGCTTGCTTCCTGGACAAAAGAGCTTCTCAATGTCGGATTTTCTATCAATGTCTGAAGATGGGATGAAAACTCACTAATATTATTAGCAAGATATCCACTTACTCCATTCTTGATGATATCCGAAACTCCACTATGATTCATTGCTACAACAGGGACTTTTTTTGAGATAGCTTCAAGGATTGCAATTCCGAAGGCTTCATCACTAGAGGGGAGGGCAAAGATATCTGCCTGCTCCAGATATCCCAAGACTCTTCCTCTGGGAACCTCGCCTGTAAAGCAAAAGTTTCTAGATAACCCCTTTTTTTCTACCATTTTTTCCAGTTTTTTCCTAAGTGGACCGTCTCCTATCATTAAAAAAATTACATTTCTATTTTTTTTCAAAATGGAAGGAGCAATATTCACAATATTTAGGACCCCTTTTTTTTTTGTCATACGTGCGACAGTGGCGATTACAATTTTTCCTTTAGTATCAAAAAGAAAGGGAACCGTGAAAATATTATCTTCAGAATCAATCCCATTAAAAATCCGGTAAATAGGTTTTGATGTCATTATCTTTGAGTCTTTTTCAACTGCCGAGCTAACAGCAATCACAGCATCAGCATTCCTTAAAAGCAACTTACCTATAAGATAATAAATTGGTTTATATAGAGTATGTCCTACTAGAGAATGATTGGTAATTACTACAGGAATTCTTAGTTTCCTGGATGCAAGAAGGGCAGATATTCCAATAGGAGAATCTAGTCCGTGGCAATTGACAATTTCATAATTTCCTTTTTTCAAGAGGTAGTACAGCTGTTTATATGCATTTGGCATGAGAAAAAGATGCTGTCCAGGAAAGGGTTTACTTTTGATTCTTATCACTGATACCCCATCTATGATACAATGTTCAGGGACATCTGGATAGCTCCTTGTAATAATGCTTACTTCGTGGCCATGGCCTGCAAGGGTCCTTGCAAGGGCATGCATGGAATACTCAATTCCCCCTACTTTTGGAAAGTACCAGTCACTGATCAATGCAACTTTGAGCTTTTCCATATTTTAAACCCTCCGTAATTAAGTAGATGAAGGAATCTTTTATGCTGCTGAGCCCAAAGGAGCTCAAAACATTCGAAAAAAAAGAAGTTACTTGATGAGGCAAGTATCAGCCCTAAATAGAGAAGGATAGAGATAATACCTCCTTCAAATATTCCAAGCCCACTAGGACTAATTGGAAGGCTTATAAGTAGCAAGTACAAAATTGAGATTGTTGAAACTAAATATAAAGAGAGATGAATTTTCAGGGCTAAAAAAACCATTTTGAGATGTATTTTATCAAGAATCCAGCCTCCAAATGATAAAGTAAAGAATTTTTTAAGCTGCCTCAAATTTAGCTGTACAAAGTTGAGACAGGAAATCAAAATTGCTCTGGGAAACCATATTGTCATTCCTGTTATTAAAAAAACAAAAATCAATAGATAAGTTGAGCTTAGAGTTGGAATATTCCTTAAGGGTAATAATTTGATATCTAACGGAGGTAAAGAGTATGATTCATAAATTAATAGTATCAAAATAGAAATTGCTTCAATCGATCTTTCGGAAAGAATTGATCTGAAAGCATTAGTATAACTTATTCCGAATCTCTTGTTAGCCCAAAGTATCAGGAGCATTTCACATCCTGCCATGCTCGCTAAAGTTAAATTATTTACGACTATTTTTTCAAAAAAAGTGGGAAAAAGGCATGTAGTCTCAAGATTGTAGCCAATAAAAGAGATAACCTGCTGCCAATGAATTGCAAATAAATATATACTCATCAGGTGAACTAAGAATGCTAGACTAAAATAATGAATCTGGTTTTCATGGAATATTCCCCAGCTTTCTCCCAGAATAGTTACAATCTCTGTCAAGTAGGTGCGGACCAGAAATACTCCTACCATGAGCAGTAAGAGCATTAAAATTGCTTTTTTCAAGGTTCTCAGGTTCAAAAATACACCTTCATAAGGGTTCAGAGTGGAATTTTATTGTAAGTAAATTTTTCTATTACATTAAATAGATTTAACAGGATTTCGATAAACCTCTAATTTTTACGAGGTATTTATATACCATTCATAAATATGTTACGAAATTTAGGGGTTTATCATAATCCTCTTAAATTTATGAATTTTTTCTATGAATTGAGACAACGTTTATTTTCTGGATCTAAAACTATATATTTCGAAAAGGAAGGTTTCAAAATATGTTTCTACTTATTCGAAGCACTGGTAATCAAAGGACATCTACTAGCTTCTACCCAAATGCCCATTCTAAGTTTATATTTTTTTTGTAATTATTCGGGGTATAGTTAGCTTCTCCTTCTTGAGTGTCACTTGAATCCTTTCTATAACCACAAATTGTACTCTCTGATTGTAGAAATGCAGGTTCTAATTCAGCATAAACATACCTTTTCTTATTTGGTTCTGAAATTTCCTGATATTTTTTGCTGTAATTTCATCGTTCTGATGTTTCCTTCTTCCTGGTTATTTTCAAATGGAACTTTCAGATCTGTAAAGAACCTCTGGATTTTTTCTTTGCATTATATAAACCTACCAAGTAGATCCATTGCTTCTTTTTTTGAATTTGCATCGTCTTTTCTTGTTTTTAGGGTTTAGAAAAGGTGAATTTTCTTCAATTCCTTCCAAGACTACGGAATTGAACCTTTTTTTCAGCGCTTTAATTCGCTCAAGGTTCAACTCTTAAATTTGCTCTTTGAATTCACAGTTTATTTTTTCATCTCTGTTAAAAGCTCATTCATCTCTTTAGACATTGCTGTTTATAATTTTCTTCAATTCCATTAAGTTCTTTCTGGAAATGAGCATTGCAAAGAGCGTGAGCTCATTTATAACTGTTGTAGGATTTACACCTGTCATGAGCTGTTATTCCTTTAAACTTAGTCAAAATTCCCGTAGGTTTAACTGTTTCAGATCCTCTTTTTGGATAAGAAAGATAACATGTGTATTCGTCATTGGAAGCTACATGAAGTTAATATCCTTCTTTCTTGATTTTCAACCCTCTTTCATAACAATGGACAACAGGATAAGTTATTAACATCTCCTAATTACATTTTCAAAATCTTCTAA